>Ga0265303_10001304_pt1 | contig 15201 bp, 16 predicted proteins | sample Helome_2_FD_192494 | JGI IMG/M metagenome (GOLD analysis project Ga0265303, IMG submission 192494) | Marine sediment microbial communities from subtidal zone of North Sea - Hel_20160317 (Illumina Assembly) | ecosystem: Environmental > Aquatic > Marine > Subtidal zone > Sediment ... | reverse complement strand
CCCCACGGCATAAAGGTTCGCTTGATCGACGGGCAGGTGGGCAGGGTTAAGAAAATCTTCAATTAGAGCCCGCTGGATACGGATTCATCAAGGGGTTATTCCTTCAGCAGACGGCGTGCGGTCCAGAAATATTTGCCCCAGTAATAAGGGTCAATCCTGGAAATTGTGACGCCTTTGGATTTGGAAGCATGAATAAACTCCGCATTGCTTAAATATATTCCCACGTGGCGTGGATAGGAAGGTGGTTTGAAAAATACCAGATCGCCGGGTTGAAGCTCGGATTTTATTACAGGCCGACCGAGCGTTGCCTGTGCTTTGGTTGTCCGGGGCAACTCCATCTCAAAAATGTTTTTGTAAACAGCTTTTACAAATCCGGAACAATCTACCCCGCTGCGACTGCTGCCGCCCAGACGGTGATGCGTCCCCTGCCATCGCTGGTATTCGAACTTCAGCTGCTTTTGTATTTCAGATGGGGCCGGATCAAGTTTGCGTTCAGGAGTGCGATTCACTTCCTGCCAACCGACGTCACTTTCTTTTTGTTGGTGAGCACAGGACACGATGATAATTAGCGCTGCGACCGCAATGATGCCCGGCCAGATTTTTAATGGACGCGTTCTGTTAGTTTTAATTTCAGAGACCAAAAAATTAAAAGATCGGTTGAAGATTAAAATGGCCCACTGCCTGCAGACTTTCGTAATTAATCTCATATAGGGTTTCAAGGATTTTTTCATAAAAAAAGACGTCCGTCATAAATTTACCGTCATAAAGCAGATCCACTAAACTATCACTCGGTATGCTGTTAAAACAATCCTGGCAGATGAAATAATCTTCAAATATGTAGATCTGGCCGCCACCGGCATAAACCTTTCTAAGCCCGGACCGGGTGACCAGATGGGCGCAACTGACCCAGGTATTGGGTGCCTGGGTGTTATTTCCGGGGCTGTCTGCCACATGGGCGCAATCACAGTTGCTCTCAACAATGGGGTTAATTAAATTATCTGCAAATTGTCTGTCCGTCATCGGCCGGCCGGAACCAATTAATTCTGCGAGATCGCCCGTGTTCAGGATGTTGTCATAACAGGTCTCACAAAAGCATTTACCCAATACGATGGTAATCAGGCCCGAGGCCAAACAGTAATTATATACCAGATCCGCTTGAGACAGATGGGGGCAGACCAGCCAGGTATATATGCCGGGATCTTTTGCGGCAGCAGATAGGGGCAGGCTCCGCAACCGGCCATCTGTGTAATTTGGTATCCCCGATACTACAGCGCCGAGATTCAACTCGGGTTTATCTAAAATAAAAAAGGATTTTGCGGTTCTATCTACTTCAGCTCCCATAAACAGCCACTCCTTTAGCTTTGCATTTTATTCCGCCTTCCATAATTGTGTTTTAATTATAGAATTGCGGTATAAATGGTTGTAGAAAAAAACGCTTGAATGACCGAACGCTTTTTAAACTACTACGATATAAGCCATCCAGTTTTAAATTGATAAAGCAAAATTCGGACCAAACAATAAAGCTTTCCAATTTTCCTTAATTTCCAAGTGATTACTGGAAATTCAAAAATGTTAAAACTGTTAGGGTGCCAATATATTGAATGTAAATGTCAAAAACCTTAACGTTGATATTCGATTGAAAACAACAATCTCCAGATCCAAATTCTATCTATCGATTGCAATTCAGCAGAATTTTATTATAAGAATAATTGACAACATTTCAGATATGCAAGATATTCAGATCAGGATACAGATTGCCGGCGAACGGGTGAATATACCAGCCGGTGGGGTGTTCAATATCGAACACGAAAGAGAAGGGGACAGCGAAGAAGTGGAATTTCAATTTAAATGGAAAGGAAAACGCTAATGTATTCCGTGATGATCCGAATCGGCGATACCCGCAAAATCAAACGGGAGGTATTTGATGATCTTGTGGAAGCGGAAGCCTATTTTAACAAGCTCTGTGAGCGTCGAACCGATTACCCCGCATCCGTGGTGCTAGCAGAAAGGATCCTGGTGAGAAAAAAGTTTCGAATCGACAAGAGCTGGCAGGGGGAGCGATTTATTACCAATGAAGATTTATGATGACGGGCGAATTTCATCTCCGGGCCGACTATTCGGATATTCTATGGCATCTTGCACATGTACGGCTATGGTCTATTCTTGCAGTTCAACGGAATTGCTGAGTATCCCGATACCTTCCAGGGTTATATTGACGGTGTCGCCGGGCATGAGATAGACGGGAGGCTTTCTTGTAAATCCCACACCGCTGGGTGTTCCGGTAAGAATCACCGTGCCGGGCAGCAGGGTTGCCCCGGTTGAAAGAAAGGCGATCAATTCGGCCACGGGAAAAATCATGTCTTCTGTGTTGGCGTCCTGCATAACCTGTCCGTTGAGCTCGCAGGTTAATCGGAGGTTTTGAGGGTTCTGCAGTTCATCAGCGGTTACCAGCTCCGGACCCAGAGGGCAAAAGGTGTCAAAACTCTTGCCACGCACCCACTGTCCGGAGCCCCGGCGTCCCTGCCAGCGCCTGGCCGAGACGTCATTGGCGGCCGTATAGCCGAGCACATAGTCCAGAGCGTTGGCCGTACTTACATCCTTGGCAGCCTGTCCAATTACAACCGCGAGTTCCGCCTCGTAATCCACTTCAGGTGGCTCCATGCATGAAGGATGCAGGAGAATGGGATCTTCCGGGTTGGCAATCGATGCCGGATTCTTCATGAACACCACCGGGAATTTGGGGGCCTCCATACCGGTCTCCTTGGCATGTTGACGATAGTTGAGACCGATACCGAAAATAGCCGGGGGCGCCACCGGTGCCAGCAGCTTTTTGACGGTACCGATTTTATCGGTTTCTGCCAGTCCAGTGATCAAATCCCCATCCAGCAGCGTTGCTTTACCGTTTTCTAAATCTTTGCCGAACCGGTACTGTCCTGCTTCATCTGTAAACCTTATAATACGCATACCATACTCTTCCTGTTTTATCCGCTATACATACCCGTATTTTGAGCCTGCGCATCGAACAATGGATTCGAGACTGTCGTCTCGATAGCAGGCCATCGCCGGAACGTCAGCGCCTTCGGGCATCCGTCGAAGTCGGCGCAGGCAATCCAGTGTGGCTTCGACAACGCTTGGTTCGAGCCCGAACTGTTCGGCCAGAGCATCAATGCTGGTTGGGCCGCAACCCGCTATCATTGTTTCCACCTGTTCAACCGTGGGCAGTTTTTTTCCTGCAAGATCTGCCATTGCAAGTTTCCTTTCATTTCTTCAAATGGTATTTGCGTGCCGGTCTCGCCGGGGTACATCGTATACACCATATTGAACGGCCTTACAAGATAAACGTTTTATCGTAATACGGGTTCAAACAAAGGTGTGCCTCAGGCGGATAAAATGCATTTTCGAGATAGCTTCTAGTAAAGTTTTAGTCTCAATCTGTCGATAGACTTAATAAGTCTAAATTACGGGGAGGGTTATTATGATCTCCCTGATATATTATGGAATAATCGCAGCCTGTGCAGTTATCAGGGATTTTCTGCGTTTTGGGATGGAATCTGGTAAGTTCCATCCAGACGATCCAACATTTCATCATACCGGCAATCGAGATCATCGATGGCATCTTTGTATTCGCGGGTGTGTATTCGGCCCGACCGAAAACGCGCATCAATCACCAGTCGTTCATTGTCATACCAGCGATTCGGGTCGAAGTTATAGGTCACCGGGCCACCTCCGCTATTGTCCGCTTGATTTAAGAACCTTAAGCTTTGCACCTATCAACTGTTCCTGCGAAAGGCGCAGCAAATTTTTAAGTTTGCTCATAAGGTAGTGTTCGTACTCGTCCATTTTCCCGTCGACGTAAACCATCCGCCACAGTATTTCAATGATTTCGATTTTTTCGTCTATTGAATAATTTTCATTGATCAGCCTGGCAAATTGCCAGAGGTCGACGCTGGCTTCCAGTTCCTTATCGGCCTCTGTTACCAGCGCATCGGCATGTTCCCGGGATAATCCATATTGTTCTTTCAATATTGAAAGAACCGTTTCCATCTCTTCGGCGGTAAATTTTTCATCTATGCGTGCCATCTCCAGAAAGAGGGCACAGGTTGCGATTCGAACGTCATGCTCCGTATTGCGACCTGAATCCGCGGCGTCGCCGGCCGCAGACTGGCTGAAAAATCGTTTTAGGCTGTCAAGCATTCGGAATTCTCCTTTTAAAGATTGTCGGCCTTAAAGGTATTGCATTGTGAAACATTGCCGGTTTTCAAACCTTGCCGGAACCAGCGAATCCGCTGGGCAGAGCTGCCGTGGGTAAATGAATCCGGTGTTACGTAGCCCCTGGATTGCTTTTGCAGGCGATCGTCACCGATGCTGCTGGCGGCGTTTAAAGCCTCTTCGATATCGCCTTGTTCAAGAATCTGGCGCGCTTTATCGGCATGGTGGGCCCAGATCCCGGCAAAACAATCCGCCTGCAGTTCCTGCATCACGGAAAGGCGATTGGCTTCCACTTTGCTCACACGACTGCGAAGACTGTGGATCTTTTTGGATATTCCCAGCAGGGTTTGTACGTGGTGGCCGATCTCATGTGCGATTACATAAGCCTGGGCAAAATCTCCCGGTGCCCGGAAGCGGTTCTTTAAATCGTTATAAAAACTCAAGTCGATATAGACTTTTTGATCCCTCGGACAATAAAATGGCCCCATGGCTGCCTGGGCATAGCCGCAGGCAGACTCTACCGCACCTGAAAACAGCACAAGGGTCGGCTCCGAATAGGTTCTATCCCACTGCCCGAAAAGCGTATGCCATGTATCCTCGGTATCGGCGAGAACCACGGAAACAAACTCAGCCAATTGCCGGTCTTCCGGGGTATCGGAAGTCGAAACCGAGTAAGAGGAGGTGCCGACACTCGGTGGTCCCTGCTGGTTTAAAAACACGGATGGGTCTACCCCAAAATACATGGCGATCAGGGCGATAACGATAACACCGATGCCGCCACCGGCCGTTTTGCGCCCGATGCGCCGTCCACGCCGATCTTCAACATTGCGGCTCCTGCGACCGCTTCTCCAGCGCATAATAAGCCTCCTATCTTTTCTGTCTGTGATTTTTAGAGCAATTATCACCGGATAAAACTTCCATTGCTACGGTATCCGGTGTTGATCTTTGCGCGTATCCACTACTTTAGGCATTGATTGAGAGGTATCACCAACCAGATCGTCAGGCGCCGATACATCGGATTCTACTTCCATGAATAAAATTATGAATGAATATAGATAGGAAGATAGTTCTTTCGCGCGGCAAAATTGAATAACTACAATAAACTTTTAAGCATTAAATTATCGAAGGCCGACTCAATTGTCAACGCCCATTTGCATGAGGGTAGTCCCTCTCACCCGGGAAGCGGCTAGTGGTTGACTTGGCCATTTCGTAACAACAATTATATTTTTGACTTAAATCATGTTTTTTCGGTTTATTCGGGTATAGATAGACAGCAGGCAGATAATCACGGGGGATGGTGTCATTATGGCCGATCCTTCATGATGGCCGCTTTAGCCGCCAATTAATGATGGACAAATCTGAAGAATCTGATGAATCAAAAACAGAAACTTAAAAAAAAATTGGAAGAGATCGACAAAGAGATCCGGGAAGCCGAAAAACACCTTCCGGCCCATTCGGTTAAGCCTCCGATTATGCAAGCATTATTTGAATTGGAGGATCAACGGGAGGCCATTTTAGCCCAGTTGAAAGCACTTGCGGACAAGTAATACGGCCTTGAAGTCCGGCAATCTTCAATGTTTTTCCAATGGCAACATTCGACCTTCTATGCAAGAATCTTCTTATTGAACTGGCGGAAATTTATCCGGTTGCGAGCATGCGGGCCCTGGAACTTGAAATAAGATCCGACCGCCACCAAAGCATCATCTGTTGCATTTCGCAAATGCAAATTGCAAATTGCGAAAACCCGCCCCCTATGTCGTTTGTGCCGAAATTGCCGGATTTAATCCTAATCGCTTGACTTTAATGCGCATATAGAATCTTTCTAAAATCGGGTTTTTTTGGAATGCTCTTTGCACACTAAGTTAGCAACTTTTACTCGTCACCCAATCTAAGACAAAATTAAAAACCATGCGACGGCCTTATGCCTCCAACGGTTATACTTTAAACGAGAGTTTGCGGTGACAGTTAAGTGATTTCTCGAATGCACGTGCATCTCCAGCAAAACGGCATATCGGGGATCACAATCAGGTAGCGTAACCGAGCGGTAACGGGTTAAATTTTCAACCTAACTTCCTTTCAGGGGGAGGTTCTCAGGAACCTCCCCTTTTTCATCCCGGCCAAGTTTGCTGCGGGATAATTTTTCAAACCGTTTTTTTTGTTTGTCCCTGAAATTTTCAAGTTCTTGCAGCAAGGGTAGGTTGGTCCCTGATGATTCTGATATTCTTTGCAGGCGATTGGCCAACTCGTTTATAAATATTTGGCCCTTTTTTATATACGCCTCTTTTGCACCTCCAATTTCCATTCGCAGACACATATCATAAAGTCCATAATAGGCGTCGTTGAAGCTTAAGAGTTCTTTGGCGCACGCCGGGCCGTAAGTTTTGCGCAGAACTTTCCATAGCGAAAGCTCCGGATTATAGGCGGAGGTGTTCCATTCATAATCGGCAACCGTCGCGTATTTGACCTTGTAGACCTCTTTGTAAGCATTGCCATTTGTGTAGATGCGTCGACTATCACTGAATTTTTGAAAATTTTCCGGGCGATAGGTATCAAAGGGTTCAAAGAGGTTGCACATCCTCACTTTACCCGGGTAGTAGGTGGTATATCCCCCGTAACGCCTTGTTTCGAGATTTCTGGCATACAGGGTGTTATCCCAAATCATCGGCCATCGACCGATAAGCGTTCGGTAGCGATAGAGGTCGGCCAGATCGATGGACAAAGATCTTATGGTCGGTCCTGTCCATATAATCGCAATATCCGGGGGAATCTGAAATGTCAACTCTTTAAAATATAACTCAGCTTTTCCTTCGCTGCGATCAATATGTTCATTTGCATACCAAGGCGGGCAGAATTCCAATTGTGTTCCCGGATAATCCAAGTCCAGCCATTGCTTCAGGTTATTGATGATATAAGCCTGAGCATTTTGAAGATTAACGAAACGTCCTTTATCGCCCGCCGTATACAGCGAATAATTTTGTCGATTTTTACCGGTATGCGGCACAAAATCATCGGCCAGTAGCATAACGGTATCTGCGCCGGCCTCCAAACCGATTTTTAAGAAATCTTTTAGCAATCTGAAGCTTTCCGGACTGCTGTGGGTCCATGTGTGTCTTAGTTGATGACTGAGGCTTTCGGCTGCTGCTTCAAAGGGAAAATGAGAATAAGGGTTAACCATAACAGCAAGGCTCATCACACCGCTTATTTTACATATATTTCCGGCTTCGCTTACACCCTCTCGATATAAGGCATCCGGCTGATGCCAATTTTTATTCTTCGGTCTATAGGAGACATACATTTTGTTCAATTTGTAAAGACTCATCTGATTTATATTATTGAGATCACTCTGGAGTTCTTGGGTGTTTTGCCATTTTCTGAATGCAAAAGCACGGCCCAAAAAATCTGGATAGTCGATAACGGTTGCACTATGATAGACACATTTATCGTTATCTAAGAGTTGAATCGTTGTTGTGGCGGCATAGTAGTTACCAATGGGTGTTTCGCCCCTTAAAAATACAATATGACTGTTGCCGGTCTGCTCAGCCTGAATGATATATCCCTGTTGTTTGCCACGAATAAATTGCATAGGAAGATCGGGCTGGACCTGGTCATAAATCTTGTTGCGGCCGATACTAAAGACTAGCTTGGCCTTTAAAATCTCCTTGACGGAATAATCGTTATCCACCACCAGGGCTTCTAACGCCTTTTTATTTTGGGTGGCCGTGACTTTACGCAAAACGTCGTTGATTTTTTTCTGAATTATTTTTGCAGCTGTTCGTTCTGCGGGTGCGGGGTTTTCAGGAAGCACAATCATCGGAGGATGTGAACCTGGAGTTTCGGCATCAAAATAGACTACCTCGCTCAAGGCCCGGATGTTTTTGGGTGTCGGAATGATTTTTTCTCCCAGATCGAGTTGCCTTTCAAAATATGGCTTAATGCGCTCCAGGGCAGTAAAATTCCATTTCGAGTAGCGATAGTCGATATCATCAATCCACATGGTTCCCATGCCTTTTAAGCCGAGAAACAGCCGCACATAGCGAGTCCTGTCAGGGATGTCTCCTTCTGAAAAGGGATAGTTATAAGATCTTCCTCTTACCTCGCCCCAGGGAAGATATTCGATTGTCCAGTAATTGGAAAAAGAGTAGCCTTTGTCTGAGTTGTCAATGAATGCCTTACTCACCGGATTCAGGTAATCTGGTTCAATCGGCTGCTTATCTTCATCAAAATACAATGTTTTGACAGTCACTGCATCATACAGTTTTACTCCCAGGCGGTGTTTATTGCTTGCTATGTTTTTTAATTGAATATGATAGGTAAAGTAGTAGTTTCCGGGAATCACGCGGATATAATCGCTTATAAGCCCCTCGGCTTCATCCAATTCATCAGCGGTTGCTCTTACAATTTTTACGGCGTGCTCGCCGCTGTTCACCTCTTGTAACGCATCGAGGCCATTATTTTGAAGGACCCACTTAACCTTGCGGCCAACCCTTTCCCATCCTTTAAGTTTAAAGTTATTACCTTCATTGTTTGTCAATAAACGGCCGTATTCAAAAGAGGGATTGGTGACAAGATTACCCCTTTCGAAATGCGCCCGTCGAGTGTCATAGGGAATACTCAGGGGGTCGGAACTGGACCATCCCTTTGAACTGAACCTATCACCGGATCTTTCAACAGCGGTACATGCATTTAAAATGAAACAGCAGCATAAAATTGACAACAGGATTGATTTCATTATCAGCTCTCGCATAATGGTGACAGTTACAAATCAGGCGTATTGAAAACAGTTTATCACAGGATTGTTTTTACAGCAAAAATCAGAGTGTCACTTCTTCCCGAAAAGCGAATCGAATCTGATTGTCGAGGTAGTAGACAAGGGAAGGGATAAAGCCATAGAGTTTGACGCCAAAGCGTTTGGCAAACCTATCTAAATCGAGGGTTACATTTTCTTTAAAAAAGTCGGTGGTAAACGGATATTTTTTCAGATAAGCCCGCAGCACCTGGACCGCTTCCAGGCCGGGTTTGACTGCCCGGATCCTGCCGGTCATCTGCAAACCTTTGATGTCCTTCCACGTTGAAGCCGCAGCATGCAAAGCGGCAGACGCCTGACCGTTTCGAAGCGCTTCCGTTATGTGTCTTGAATTGGGGCCGGACAAAAAATAGAAGGTCGACCTTACAAATACATAATACACCGGGGCCGCCCAGGCAGTATCACCTTCGGCGGTGGCCAGGGTCAGGGTGTTTTGTGCGGCCACAAGTCGACGGGCCATCGCGGTCAGCTCCCGGCTGGTAGGCGTTTTTTTTGTATCGCTGGTCTGTGGCATGTTCGATATAGGTTCGGGATTCAGGGATTTAAAGGTTCAGCGTTCAGGGTTCAGAGGTTCAGGGTTGAGGGTTGAGGGTTCCGGAGGTTTTGAGGAATTCAGCCCGATCCTTTTTTAGTCCTTACGCACGGCAATTGGTTTTCATCCAAATCGAAGACGATTTAAGGCTACTGGCTCTACAGTTAACCTTTGAACTCTAAACACTGAACCTATGAACCTTTGGTGCCCCCGGGCACCAAAGACGGCTATCACCCTTGGTAGATCTGATCGACGATGTCGGCCAGGGCGCAATCGATGCCGTTTTGGTTCAATAAATTTAGTACTTCGGACATCCGGCCGACGCCGTCAATCGTAATTTCAAAACCATCTGTTTTTTTCCGCACTTCGAACTGTTTTTCTTTCAGAACACGAAGAGCTGTATCCAGCCGGCCCACCACAAGACCCAATACGGAATAGTCGGACATATAGTTGGCCGGTAGATTTTTATTTGCCAGGCACGCCCGCTGTTTTTGGTTTTTTTGCAAAAGGGGTAAAGCGCTCATACACTTTTCCTTTTTACTGGATGACCTCCTCCGGTTTGGCTATTGAGAATACAATAGCAGAAAGTGAATGCCGATACAACTGTGCCCGGGTTAAAAGCTTGAAGTAATAAGATTGACAATGCAGAGAATATTGGATTAATTGAACGGGTTAAAACAATCGAACCCGATACCCGAAATTGAAAACAAGAATGAAATTTTTATTTCTGGAACCTTTTTTTGGCGGGTCACATCGTGAATTCGCCCAGGGCCTGGTTGCTCACTCCCGGCACAGCATCGATCTTCTGGCACTTCCTGCCCGATTCTGGAAGTGGCGCATGCGGGGAGCCGCACTTTATTTCATTAAAAAAATCTCTTCCTTTGAAGGTTACACCGGTTTGATTACCACCGATCTGATGAGTTTGTCTGATTTCAAGGCGCTGTCAAAGGGCGACTGCCCTCCGGCCCTGGTGTATTTTCACGAAAATCAACTCACCTATCCCCTGGCCCCCGGCGAGCACACCGACTTTCAATTCGGATTTACCGATATCACCACCGCCCTGGCTGCGGACCGGATCCTATTTAACTCCCGGACGCACAGGGGTGCGTTTTTTGAAGGTCTTCCGAGATTTTTAAACATGATGCCCGAGTACCGTCCCCAATGGGTGGTGGATGAAATCCGCTCCAAAGCCGGTGTCCAGTATCCGGGATGCCGTTTTCCTGCTGGGGAATTGCCCCTGCTTAAGTTATCGCTCGATTTGCCGCCGCTGGTAATATGGAATCACCGCTGGGAATTTGATAAAAATCCGAATTATTTTTTTGAGGCCTTGGATGCAGTCCTGGATCGCGGGGCCGAATTTCGCCTGGCACTGCTGGGAGAAAACTTTCAGGCGGTGCCCCAGGCGTTTATTCGGGCCCGCAGCCGTTACGGCAAGCGGATTGTTCAATACGGGTATGTGGAATCCAGGGCGAAATTCATAAATTGGCTGCAGCAGGGTTCCATTGTCGTCAGCACCGCCAACCAGGAGAACTTCGGAATAGCAACAGTTGAGGCAATCCGCTACGGATGTTTTCCCCTTTTGCCGGCCAGACTTGCCTACCCGGAGATTATACCTGACGAATTTCATTCGCGGGTTTTGTACCGCGATCAAAACGAACTGGTCCAAAAACTCTTCCAGCTGATCAAAGATTATGTGCAGTTTCGGGAATTGCGCCACAGGCTTTCAAAGGCAATGGGGCGATTTGCCTGGGATAATGTGATCCACCGCTATGATGAAGAACTAGAAAAGCTTGCTTATGTATAAAAGTTGTTTGAACGCTTCGGATAAGATTTATACCGCTTTTCAGAAATACGTTCCGAAATACGGAAGGGTAGTATAATTGGTTGTAGAAAAAAACCTTCGAATAACGGAACGTTTTTTTGACAACCGCTATAATGGTGCGCGATAAAGGCCCTTGATTACGATATGATAGTTCTTGGCCGATCGATCCTGCGGGTCAAGGGTTGTAGCTGAAGCTGCATCGGTTAATTGCTCCAGCATATTTTCTTCTGCCATGACCAGATGTTCGATAACTTCCACGATCGACCATTTATCCGCTCCGGCTTTAAAGTACAGTGCATCATCGCTCAGGGAGTTCAAGAGCTGCAGCAAATTTGGGTACTTTTTTTCCAAACTGTCAAATATTTTCTGGATTTCTGTAAGCATAGGTCTTCGTCTTTACTGCGTGAATTGAAGGCTCCGGAAATTATACAACTATTCCAATTGCCAGATTTTCATTTTTCCAGGGCCGTAAAGCCGGATCGTGCCACTTCGATGATTTTGTCCGGCCCGATTTCCGCCAAAAAATTATCTATCATTTGCGAAGTCCCTGCTACCTGCGCGACAATCACCTCATGATTCTGGCGGTCGAGGGTTTCAAAGTTATAGTTCGCACCCAGCCGATCTAGGTGTCCACTGCCGGCCTCAAATTTGACGATCGCCACTTCCCGCCAGAAACTCTGGTCGATATCAAGTTCTTTGGCGGAGATTACCTCGGTTAATTTTTCAATCTGTTTGACCAGTTGAAGGGCCTTGTCGTCGCTGTCTTCGCGCAGGGTCAGGGTCATCCGGCTAATCCCGGGTTGCCGGGTCGGGCAGGCGGTAATGGTGTCGACATTTATCATCTTCCTGCGGATCAGCATGGATATTTTGTTGAGCACTCCCGAGCGGTCCAGCATAAATGCCAGAATGGCGCGCCGTTTGGTCTGTGTTGTGGTCATTATCAGGTACTCCGGGATACGATCATATCAGCGATACCGCCGCCGGCCGGCACCATCGGCAATATGATTTCACTGGGGTCACATAAAAATTCCACCATAAATGCGCCTTTGTGCTCGGCCGCCGTCTTGAGGGCGCTTTCTATCTCATCCAATTTCGCAACCTTTAGATAAGGAATTCCATAAGCACCTGAAATAGCTTCAAAATCAGGATTTTTCATGGGGGTTCCGGCATAGCGGCCATCGTAAAACAGCGTCTGCCACTGGCGTACCATTCCCAGATAGCCGTTGTTCATCAAAAGAATTTTGATATCGATTTTATGCTCCATGATGGCCCCCAGTTCCTGGATATTCATCTGGAACCCCCCGTCACCGCTAATCGACCACACACACTCGTCAGGCCGGGCCAATTTAACGCCGAGCGCCATGGGCAGCGAGCATCCCATGGTACCGGCCCCGCCGGAAGTGAACCAGCTGTTGGCAGTCTGGAAATTGTAATAGCGGGCCGAGATCATCTGGTGCTGCCCGACATCGGCGACGATGATATCTTTGCCCCCGGTGATGTCGGACAACCGCGTTACAATGGTTTTCATCAAAAGCTCACCTTCCGTACCCAAACCGGTGTTGATTTCCTCCTGGTTGGCATCCCTGATTTCCGCTCGATAGACATCTATCTGCTCGAACCAGAGTCGTCGCGGTTTATGAATCAACTCATGATCGTTGGCCAGGATGTTGAGCGCCTCGCCGGTGTCCGCGTTAATGGCAATCGAGGTCTTGACGTTTTTGTCGATTTCGGAAGGATCGATTTCGACATGGATGACCTTGGCGTCGCTGCCGAAATGATCCAGGTTGCCCGTCACGCGATCATCAAAGCGCATTCCGAACGAGACGATCAGATCGGTGTTGAGCAGGGAGCGATTGGCTTCCACAGTGCCGTGCATGCCCACCATTCCCAGGCTCAAGGGATGATCCACCGGGATCGCTGAAAGCCCGTGAAGGGTAAATGCGATGGGGATGTGCGCTTTTTCGGCAAATTGTTGAAGACTGTGTCCCGCGTTGCTGGTAATCACCCCGTGTCCGCATAGAATGATCGGCCGTTCGCTTTTGTTGATCATAGCCACGGCCTCTTTGATCCGTTCGCGATCCGGAGAAGGCGAATACAAGAAGCCTGGCAGATCCGGTTTATAGGTTTCGGGATTGAACTGATAACTGGCGTCTGTTTCCAGGAGCTGTATGTCTTTGGGGATGTCGACGACCACCGGCCCGCCTCGACCAGTCCAGGCCACATACAGGGCTTCGTGAATGGTCTCTTCGATTTTATCGACGGACAGCGGCATGTAGGTCTGTTTGGTAATCGGCATCATGACACCGACCACGTCACTTTCCTGGAAGGCGTCCGTGGCAATCACCCCGGTGGCGACCTGGCCCGTAATGGCCAAAAGGGGGCAGGAGTCCATAATTGCGTCGGCAATGGCGGTTACCAGATTCATGGCACCGGGGCCCGACGTTGCCATGCAGACACCGGTTCTGGGGTGGGCGGTGCCCACCGATGCGCGTGATATCCCCTGGGCCATGAAAGCCGCCCCCTGTTCGTGCCGCGACATGATGAATTCAAAGCATTTTTGCTTTTCCATTTCGTCAAAAATCGGCATAATCGCACCACCGGTGTAGCCGAATATATATTTGACGCCCTTATCTCTAAGGGCCTTGAGGACCAGTTCTGTGCCTTTCATGATCTAATGTTTCCTTCTTGCGGTTGATTCTGCTATTAGAGATTAGGTTGAATTGTCACAAAGATCAATATAAACACGAATTAAACTAGTACAATCTGATTCGATCACTTGACTTAGACCGGCATCATTGCCATTTTACCTAAAAGTGGTTTCAAAACTCCACCTTAGGCCCAATGGCTGCGTTGTGCCCCGAATTGAAATGCCCACGGAAAACAGGCTATCCCGTTGAGTCCGTGTGCCGGTGGGCCCGTTGTGATTACGGGAATTCCAATCTCACGGACGAACGGGCAAACCGGCTAACCGGCACAACCTATTTTCGCTTGAATACAACCTACTTCTTTCTGATAGTTTATATTAAATTTAAAGCCTTTTTCTTAAACTTACAAACAAAAGAGAAGCAATCATGGGAAAAACCCTGTTCGAGAAAATTTGGACGAAACACGTGGTGCGGGAGCTGCCCGATGGCGCGTTCCTGCTGTATGTCGACCGTCATCTCGTGCACGAAGTCACCAGCCCCCAGGCATTCGAGGGCCTGCGGCTGGCGGGCAGAAAAATCCGCGCACCCCATCTGGCTTTTGCCACCATGGATCACAATGTCGCTACCACCGAAGATCGCCTGAATATTAAGGATCCGATTTCCAGAGACCAGGTGGAAGCATTAAAAAAGAACTGCGAAGATTTCGGGGTCAACCTTTTTGGCCTGGGCCATGAGCACCAGGGCATCGTCCACGTTATCGGGCCGGAGCTGGGAATTACGCTTCCGGGGCTTACCATTGTATGCGGGGATTCACACACTTCCACCCACGGCGCTTTCGGCGCCCTGGCTTTTGGCATCGGGACCTCGGAAGTAGAGCACGTTCTGGTAACCCAGACATTGCTGCAGCAAAAGCCGCGCACCTTCAAGGTGGAGTTTAGCGGCCGGCTGGGGCCCCACATTTTCTCCAAAGACATGGTCTTGAAATTAATCGGCACCATTGGTACGGCCGGCGGAGCCGGCCACGTTTTGGAATACTGCGGTGAGGCCGTGCGCTCACTTTCCATGGAAGCCCGGATGTCCATTTGTAATATGAGCATTGAAGCCGGTGCCCGGGCCGGCATGATTGCCCCCGATGATACCACCCTTGACTATATCACGCGGCAGGAGCGCCCCTACGCACCTAAAGGCG
>Ga0265303_10001303_pt1 | contig 15213 bp, 15 predicted proteins | sample Helome_2_FD_192494 | JGI IMG/M metagenome (GOLD analysis project Ga0265303, IMG submission 192494) | Marine sediment microbial communities from subtidal zone of North Sea - Hel_20160317 (Illumina Assembly) | ecosystem: Environmental > Aquatic > Marine > Subtidal zone > Sediment ... | reverse complement strand
ACAATTTTCGAGTCCTCTTTAGGAGCAAAGATCGTTGCTGATTACAGCAAGGAATTGGGTCCTGTCAACTTTAAAACAAATATGTCTATATTCCAAAGTTACAAGAGTTCCAACTTTTCTAACTGGACCTGGACTAACTCCTTCAGTTATACCTTATGGAAAATGATAGGGATTGGGTTTGATTTTGGCCTGAGAGATAATAAACAGGAAGCTCTTAACTATGCCCTTACCACTTTAGGAGACCCAAATGCAACTTTTGATAATATTGATAACGATCTTCAAACCTATTATACCTTAGGATTGAGTTATAAGTTTTAACCTAACAGCAACCTGAAAGAATTTCATTTATTAACTAAATATTAATCATTTAAACTATTAGAACTAATGTTAAAAGAATTTAAAAATTTTATTATGACTGGCAATGTAATTGATTTTGCAGTTGCTGTAATTATGGCCGGGGCGTTAGGCCTTGTTATTAATGGCTTCGTAGCAGACATTATTATGCCAATAGTAGGAGAATTTGCAGGAGGTGTAGATTTTGCCAATTTAAAATATATCCTCACAGAGACTTCAGGGACGGAGGGAGAAGCGGGCTTTGTTGCTGAAAATGCAATTCGATGGGGTGCGTGGGTAAACACCATTGTTAATCTCCTTATTGTGGGATTTGTGATGTTTCTTATTGTTAAGGCTTATAACAAAACAAAAACACCTCCACCTCCTCCGGCGCCATCGGGTCCTTCACAAGAAGAGCTCCTGGCAGATATACGAGACCTCTTGAAGAAGTAGGTTGCTGCTTTCAAAGGAAGAATTAGGACACCCCCTGCACTTTAGAGTGCAGGGGTTTTTGTTGTAAGGCAGTAAACATCGGCTTTTGTGTGTATTATTTATGGAATTTGTGATTTCCTAATCTTTGTACATTTAATCCAGGATTCTATAAAAGACCCAAAGAAATACTCCCTCCTGGCATGAGCCTCATGCTCGTGTTGAACATTGTTTAAACCGGACGTGTACTTCTTTATAAAACGGCTTTAAACGTTTTTTAAGAAAGAGCATAAATGTGAACTTAGCATGTGCGGGCAAATAGCTGATTTGGGTACGGGCGTGACGCCACGCACCAGCGTGGGATTTTTTGGTCAGATAGTGTACTACAATACATTTTGGAAAAGCATTATCGGATCAGGGGCGAAACTCAACCGGGGTGATCTTTATAATTTTGAAATCGTTTAGATCATTGCCTTGAATGTCTATAAAAACATCCTCATTAAGCCCTTTTGCATTGGCCCTTTTTGCAAAATTTATTAAAACCCGGACAATATGATCTTCATAGTTGCCTACCGTTGCCGAAATTTGGTAAATCTCAAAGTTTTTAGGAGCAGCTTCATGTTCCTGAATATATGCTTTTGTAGGTTCATGGGTATCTATAAAGCGTATGGCATCAATTAGGGTCTGTGTTTTCATGCATTGCGATTTAAATCATTTAATAGGGTATAATATAGTTTAAAGTTCCCAAGGTTCAAATTTTATTGTTTTATATAATGCAGCGGTTTTGAACCTTACGCCCTTCATAGCAGCCTTTATTGCACCTTATTTGTTTTTAAGTTTCTATGCCCAATAAGATGATCAAAGTCAAAACCCCGAAACAAACGATACCTTCTATTACTGCTTTTATAATAATTGCAATCTTTTCGCGTTTGATTGATTCATTAAATAAAAATTAAACATATTAACAATGAAAAATTTTTTAATTATTTTGATGGTCTCTGGCGTTTTCGCATGGAATGTTCAGGGACAGGAATTGCATTTTGGTGTTAAGGCCGGTGCTAATTTCTCCAATCTGAAAATTTCATCTGATTTAGGAGGTGTAAGCCCAGATGGGGCCACCAGCTTTTATGTAGGTGGTTTGGCAGATATAGGGTTTTCTGAAAAATTTCATGTTCAGCCTGAATTTCTATATTCAATAGAAGGCGCTGAGGATGCCGATATCAGTTTTCTGAATATCCCTGTGATGCTGAAGTATTACATTTTTGGAGGGTTAAACGTTCAGGCAGGACCTCAAATAGGATTTCTACTTGATGCCGAAGGAGGTACCGATGGCTTAAAATCTAGCAATTTTGGCATTAACTTTGGCGCTGCCTATGAACTGGCCGGTGGCTTTTTCGTGGATGCGCGTTACAATCTGGGATTGTCTGACATATCAGATATCGAAGTAGATCCAATTTTTTCTGGGGATGTATCCTTAAAAACCAAAGGTTTTCAATTAGGAGTGGGATACCGTTTTTAGTGAATTACTCCTAAATTTATACAAGCGAGGGCATTAGCCCTCGTTTTTTTGTTCAAATTCCTAAAAGTCAAGCGATTTGGAAGGCTTATAAGCACAAACAAAATCCTTTAATTTCCCGGACTAATTGACTTTTACTTTTGCACTTTGGTCGTTGTTGGGGTATAAATACCAAATGTTAAAACACCTACAAGCCCATCAACAAATGTTTGTACTTCTGTTACCTCATAATCTTGCGTATCACCTGCCATCTTCTGAGGTTCTGAAACTTTTCCCGGTATTAAACCCAGAACAAAAAAATTGTTTTTTGCCGTTAAATCTACCCCTGTTTGAGGTCCATTTCCAACAACAAATTTATGAGAGTAACAAGAACTCATCATTAGGGATAAAGCTGTTGAAATTGCCAAAACACTTAAATTTTTTTTCATTATTTTAAAATTAGAAGATACCTACTTCGATTTTTTTGGTCTCTTGGGCATATTCCGACCGTGAATTTTTTTACCGTTCAGGATCACAAACCTGGATATAACCTCCATTTGAATTAATAGCTTTCATTGTTTTATTCTTACTGTGTAATTAATTAAAAGATATAAAGTTAGATTGAAGTCCTTACGGAAATTATGACTTAAATCATATGAATCTAAACTGGCTCAGGATCACAAGGATATGCAATACCTTTAAAAATATGCTATTTATTCCAATTGTATTTACGTTCTATGAGGTCATTTCCAGTTGATAAGTCATCTCCCCTCGTTAAGTAATAAAATACTGTATACATGAATGAATGCTCAACGCTACCATTATCATAGTTTTCTGCATAACCTTTGAACCCGGGCCAATTCGTGCGGGTTTGTTCATTAGACAAGCCTTTTTAAAGTATCCTCATCGACTATATCGTCCCTTTATAGGCATTTCTTTTTTTAGTTTTATTCTTTTTGTTTCTTGAAAAACAATCAGCGCTCTTTAGAACAGGGGTGTAAAAAGGGATTAAATCCTCTTGGTGAAAATGGAAAGAAAAAACGAGCTGCGTATTTTTTCAGGGCTATTATGGCTACTGTTTACTGTCTATTTTACAGCTAGTATTAACGCTCAGCAGTACATTCAAAATGGCTATAAAAGCGCTGGGCAAGAAGCCACCCAATCAGCAGTAGGGATCAATTCCTTTGATGGCACTACTTCCAGTGATAAGCCAATGGAGGATTTTTATACTTCTACCGAACAGGGAATTCTTGCAACAATGACACCCATGGCGCGGGAAAGGGCCAGCTTGTTTGTTGAATTATATAACGCCTATGTCTCCATGGCCTATTATAGCCTGCTAAGCGAGGCACATAAAGCCGATAAGCACTTGCTGGAGGAATATAACAACTTACTCAAAAACTCTAAAAACAGACCAGACAGGGGGGCGTATAATAAAGAATTAGCACTGGCAAAATTGATGTACGAGGCACATTGGAAAATGTTGGAGGGACTAAAATCATGGAACGCCTTTAGTGCATATGGTTCAGACGATCTGGATTTCTTTAAACAAGAACATTTAGAAAATGCCTACCTAATGTTTAGCAAAGGATCTTCTGATACAGAAATCATTGACTTTTTGGTGTATAGATTAGCTGATCTCTACTACGTTGAAGAATAATTGGTTTCCATTTCCAAAAACGCTTGTAATTAAATAGCTATTTGCTGGGTTTGTAGCAGGTTTTGTTTAATAAAATTAATTTTTCAGACCTCCTTGGGAACAGTGCTATAATTAATTAGGCTATCTCATCCTTCTCTATATCCCATTTAACCTCAACAAAGAATATGCCTATAACATAAAGGACATACTTGGTATTGCCCTCTAAACAAATATCAAGGATCTTACTTTTGGCAAATACGGTGATGAACTGCTCATCTTTTGAAAGCACTTTGTATTAGCAGAGAGTCATTGTAATTCGTTATTGATGAATAAAACTCTTGTTAGATTTTCGTTATTGCCTTTTCTTTAAATCAACTTCAAATAGTCGTATTAAATTATCAATCTCCTCTTCAGGATTTTGTCTGGTATTGATTGTGGAATTGGTTAGGCTTAACTGAAGCACCAGTAGATTTCTTGTCTTTTGATTACTCATTTAATGTCTTTAGCACCTTTCTATTATAAAAACAGATATTAGTCCATAGTGTTAAAAATGTTTGGCCACTTCGTGGCCTTTTTTTGGGTTTTAATGAACTATGATTTAAGTCATAGGATTCAATTAATTGTAGCATCAATTTTGCACAAATATTAAAAACCATTTGATATGACTTTCTTAATTACAGCAGTAGCAGGAACGATAGCAATAATATTAATTGTTTCACTCGTAGAGAGTGTTTATGATTACTAAAGTTTAAGCGGTCTTTTGATTCCTGATTTCCATGCCATTTTCAACTACCAGATCAAAGGCAACTATCAATTGCCCCAGGCTATGATTTTTTGAATGTGACGAGTAGTAGGTTAAATGGGTTGCAAAATTAATCTGCTTTTTGTTTAAGATAAAGTGCAATGTCGTTTTCCAGGTCGGCCGTATATGGGTTATCAGAAGGTTTTCGATTATAGATGGACGCGTAGCACATTGACGCCGCCAAAAAAGTACCCTGTAAAGATGGGTGTAAGCCATCGGCATCATATAAATCAATGTTGGGGTTTCCTTCCTCATTTATTGCCTTCCAAACTTCTCCTACAGGAATAATTGTCGCTCCAATAGCTTGAGCCCCGTCTTCAATGGTCTTCGTTATGGGAATAGACATTTCTGGCTGATCCTTATAGGGCCATGGCATTAATAAATAGAGTATCGTCCCTTTATTGCCCACCAACTCTTCAAATGCTTTTATAGATTCTAACGTGGCCATACCATCATTTACTGCAACCTCTGTATTTTCTTGCAGTATAATAACATCCCAGGAGCGTTCATTTACTTTAGACAGGGTTTGTTCATTATCCAAATGCACAGCCAGACTATAGCCGCTAAACGCAAGTTCCCGGATCAAAGGTTTAAAGGATAATGAATCATTAGCATTGTAAAGATCAAAGTGATATGAAATTCCCAAATTGTAAGAAGTGAGACTGTTACCGATAAATAGAATTTCCTCAATTTTGGAAGTACGGGGTTCATCAGCTTCCATGGTAACCTGCACGTTCTCTTCCCTGGAGCAACTTAATACAAAAATTATCAGGAAGGCCAAAAATCCTGATCTTTTAAGAAATTTGTTTGAGGTTCCCATTTTAAGTTAAAGATAATGTTATTTAAAACAGTTTGAAGAAAATAGCAGGAATTGCTGGCATCAACAAATCTATCAAAGAGTAATAAAGTTAGTATTGCATAGTTTTTAAAACTTAACAGTAATGTTAAGTGCTATTTGATAAAACCGTGAAAAGGCATTTATGGTCTTTTTAGTTGTTTCAAATATGAATGAAGGTTTTTCTGAAGGATTCCATGCTGCGGCAATTATGGATTCCTTGCTCTCGATTTATTCAATTTTATACCTCATTTCCATTCGAAATAAAACTAGTGAATGAGTTACCGGTTTAAGACCAGGCAGCAGAAATTCTAATGGATTATTACTTCAGGAAGTATTGAGGCCACACCAAAATCAAAGAGTTATATCATTTATTTGATATAACTCTTTTTTGGTTACGCCTTTGCAGAAAAAAGTGGATTTTGTTAAATAAGGTATTCGTAATAGCTATTAAATTACCGCATCTCCAAAAAAACCTTCTTTAAATTCCAACCAATTCTCCTGTATCCAGTGCCTCCTTCAAATCTGCCGACACTTCCCAATGGCTTCCGAAGAACCGTCCGCCATCGGCCCTTTTGATTTTTACTACCAAGGTACCGTCCATCTTTTCCTCTACAGATGTCACGACTACTTTATTTCCTGGCAACCCTTTGTAATTGGCAATCCCGCCTCTTTTGATAATAAAATTGGGCCTTGGAAAATTTATGTGCTCGTACCTCGGAGCATCCGGGTCGCCTATTTTAAAAATATCACCAACCTGTACTTCCTGGGGTGCTATGTAATTGGCATCGTTGGCATTTAGGCCCATACTTCCAACTGCGAACAATAGTGCAAAAATGAACTGTTTCATAACTTTATATTTAAGATTTGGGATTAATATAAAAGATTCTCACAGACTAGTAAATGATTTAAATCATGTTACTTCTGTGACGATTTTTAAAGTGATAATTGGAAAGAAACTATTAAGGCCGGAAGGGAGAGTTAAAATAATTCAACCATTATTCAATTAATACTCCCTGCTTGCGAGATCACTATTCCCATGTTTCACATTGTATTAGACGGCCTTTTTGGTTGCCTTTATTCCTTCCCGGTTAAAAGATGAAGCTTTTATCGTATTTACGGCGACTAAAGCCAGGTAGAGGTAGAAGGTATAGAGCAAAAACCTTTGCACAAGGCCGTAATATTCTAAAGGATACAGATTTGGTGCAAAAATAGGGCTCAGGTTAAGGAATATACTCAACGCGATTAAGATAAAAGCAAGCAGGGAATACCATTTAAAGGACACACCCAATTTGTCTTTCCATAGTAAAAAGAATACGAGTGGGGAAAAGTAGCCTATGGTCATGGATAGACCAAAAACGTTGTGTAGCGGATGCGGGGAAGGAAAAAGCGCAATGCCAAATTCGGACAGTCCGGCAAAGAGTACAAATATGCCGGGGATAACAGACCACTTATTGCGCCTGGCAGTTGAGATGATCCCCAGGGAAAACAGGATTATTAATATTCCTATAAGCAGGCTGAATAGCTGCCATGGCAATTTAAGGGGCGATCCTTGCTGACCTATTTCACTTACCGTTTGGGAAATGAAGCTGTAATCTGGCAGGAAACTGCCCAGTACTAAAGAACCTGCAATAAACAGGACTGCAGCGATCCAGCCCAGCGAAAGTACTTTTTTGGCATCCACAATGGTTTGTTTTTCAATATTGACGAATAAAAACCAAAGATGTTACATTTAAAGACTTTGGGGATGTAGCCGCCAAAGAGCTCCTTCTCAGTTATACCATTTTCTAAATAAATGGTTGTTTGATTTGGGTCTGAATGTCTATCGTTTAAAGCAGTATGAGTGCCACATAAATACTCACTTTCCGTAACTACAAGCCATTAACCAATGATTAAATGGCACATTGGTCTTAAATCGTATACTGTCATAGACTAATTTTTTCCTAATTTAGTCTGCAATGTTAGGAAAACTGAATAATATACTTTGCTTCCTTTATTTGTGTGGCATATCTTTTCATATTTCTGCCCAGCAGTATGGCTATGTTCAATACAATTCCGGGTCTGGAGCCCCTTTTGACCAGGTGTCTACTGTACTACAGGATCAAGCGGGCTTTATATGGGTTGGCAGCCAAAACGGTTTGTATCGATTTGATGGAATCCATTTTGACATGTATAGCATGCATACCAAGAGTCAATTCATTCATCAGCTTTATGAACGTGGAGATCAGCTACTGTTTGTAAATGACATGGGGATCTATCAAATAGACGATTTTCTTTACCAGCCTAAGGTAATTCCGCTACTGGAAGGCACAATCAATGAAACAGCCGGACTTCCTTTTTATCCAAACGATTTTGTGCCGGGTAAAGATCAGGATATCTGGCTTGCGCAATCTAATCACAGCATTGGCAGGTTGCAGCAAGGAGATTTCAAAACCTATCCATTTTCCAAATCGGATAAAGCACAAAAGCTTGCCATACATAAAGACTCAAAGGGAGGAATTTGGGTTCTGAGTCCATTGGATGGATTATTCTACTTTGATGAAGCAACTAATACTTTTGAAAAAAAGCAGAACATTAAAAATGGAAACACCTTATTAATTCACAAAGATTACCTTTTGGTGGGAAGTGATGTACTACGTGTCTATAACATTCAAAAAAATAAGCCCCTGTTACTTAAGACTATTGAGCTGGATGATGACCTGATTACCGCGATGTATGTGGATCAAAATGATCAATACATCATCGGGACAAGCAAAGGAAAGTTATTTACAGTATCTGATTTAAACAAGGATCCTCAAACTATATATGGAGCCAATGAAGCTCATCGGGTGGAAGAATTGGATTTTGGACATATCTATGAAATTTATGTATCAACGGAAAGCAAAAGCAATAATGAGCAACTCTGGGTTTGTTCGGAAACCGGACTATGGCTGCTCCAACAACGCTTTTTCAAAACCGTTAAAAATTTACCCATGAATAATCCTATCGTTATTGCCCTGGGCAAGCAAGGGAATGCCTGGGCACCCATTAATTATTTATATGAAATCTCTCCCGATGAAGATGAATTCACCGCCAGGCCCATCTATAATAATTTACAGGCAAATGCAGTTGCTCAGGACAAAGCCGGATTCACCTGGGTTACTACTACTACCCCAAAAGTTGAATTATTAAAATATGCCAATAACAAAATCATCAAACGATATGATGATTTCCATGACCGGGGAGGAGCCATTTTCAATCTTTACCCGGATAGTAAAGGGAACCTTTGGTTTTGCCAGGCCCCTTTGAATAAACCTATTATTGGTATTGCACAGATCAATGCAAAAGGGGAAATTAAGTATTACGATGAGACCAAAGGTTTTGCCAGCAGGGTTCTGGCAATCAAGGAGGGTGCCCGGGGCGAAATATATGCCGCAGGTATCGGTGAAGAAAGTTATTTGTATCGATTGGATCCGGAGACAGATCAATTTGTGAACCTTAGTCCCACGCTTCCTTTTACAGCTATGCTCAATTTTGAAGCCCATGATCTTACTATTGACGATCGTGGCGTCGTATGGCTGGCTACTACAGATGGCTTGCTGCGCTACGATACTGAACAAATCACACTCATCCAAAATGATATTTTAGGCCAGGAAGAGGTGAGAGGCGTAACGCATTATTCCAATGATAATATTTGGATCTCTACGGCCACTAAAGGACTGGTTTTTCACCATCAAAATACTTCCACTGTTTTAGGTGAAATGGAAGGCTTACCCGCAGTTATAGGTGCTTACCGATGTATCACTACAGATGCTCAGGGACGCCTTTGGGCAGGTACTGCAGAAGGCCTGGTTTATTCACGCATGTCTGCGGCTACGCTTCCCTATTCCAATCCACCAAAGATTAGAAAGATAATAATCAATAGAAGGGAAATTACCGAGGGCTTTAATAAGGAGTTAAAACTAAAACAAAGTGAACAGCTCAATTTACTATTTACGAATTTGTCCTTTCCTGCCAGAAATGTTCAATACCAATACAGACTGCTACCCAAAGAAGACAGACAGATTATGCTGGAAGAACAGCTCTGGCAATCCAATGAAAATAAAAATACACTCACCTTAAGCCAAATTGAGCCAGGTGATTACTTCCTGGAATTACGAGCCAGACAACCCGGTGGCTACCAATGGAGTAATCCTTTGGAAATTCAATTCAACGTATTTGTGCCCTGGTATTTGCGAACATGGGTTATTTATAGTGCCATTGGCCTACTGCTCTTATTTTTATCTTATTATTTTCGTTTTTATGTAAAACGACGTTTTAGCAGATTACAGCAGGTCTTGAATTACTCCAATGAAAAGTTAGCGAAAAAGGAAGCACAACTCCATCAAAAGATTCGGGAATTTGAAGAGCAGCAAGAAGAATTGGATAATGCAAATTCGAATATCCAAACCCTCGAACTATTTATTAAAGAAATTCCCAAAAAGGCATCCTGGAACGACATAATCACTGCCATGGGTAAAGCTGTAAACCAATCTGCTGATATTAACGCTTTTGAAATTGCATTTAAGGAGAAAAATGAAATAGTCCATAAGGGTTTTTCCAACCAGGAACGAAGTGGTTATACTTTTAGAAGCAAATCGTTCAACACTAAAACCAGTTTAACGTGCTGGGCTATGGACAACAGCCGGGAAGTCTTAATTAATGACTTCGATAAGGAGCATACAATGTATATTCAAGGAAAGCCTGCATACCGGTTTAGTTCCTTATTGTTTATTCCTTTTACTTTAGAGAATGATCAGCCGGTTGTATTATGTGCTTACAGTACCCAGAAAAACCAATTCGACCCTAATGATTTAGTTATGTTTAGAATTTTATCCCAATTTATCTGCTTTTCAATTCACGAGGAAATAACCAAAGCGATATGAGGAATCCATGGTTTTACATATGGTTAACCTTAGTATTGATTGGCGGAAATAGTTATCAGGCCTTTGCACAAAAAGATACGCTTACCGTAGGAATTTACCATAATCCCCCCTTTGTAATAAAAACAGCAGATAATGATTTTGAAGGCTTGAGTATTGAATTATGGGAAAATATAGCACAGTCTGCTAATCTGACTTTCCGTTATGAACTATATTCAGATTTCATCGGTATTTTAAAAAGACTTGAGTACGAAGATATCGACCTAACCATTAATCCAATGGATGTGAATGCTTCGCGGGTCAAAAATTTTGATATGACGCAGCCCTATTTCATTTCCAGTATTGGAGTAGCTATTCCTTACTTAAATCGATCTCCCTTAGCCGTTTTCGTCAGTAATATTTTCTCACTGGCTTTTTTAGAAATTATATTCTTACTCATTTTAATCATTTTTGTCTTTGGTTTTTTTCTATGGCTAATTGAAAGAAGGCACAATAAATTTCAATTCCGTCCTGGCCTGTTAGGCCTTTTTGACGGGCTATGGTGGTCTGCCGTAACTATGACCACGGTGGGTTATGGCGACAAAGCTCCCAAGTCGAATATGGGCAAAACCATTGCCATTATTTGGATGTTTACTGCAGTGATCATTATTTCGTTTTTTACCGCTGGTATTGCTTCTACCCTAACTATTACCGGATTACAAACCGACATAAAAAATGCCGAGGACATACGATTGGTTGAAAATATTTCCGTAGTGGGGGCTACAAATGAAGAGTCCTATTTAGTGCAGGAAAATATACCTATTAATAAGACTTATGCTTCACCAATTCTTGCCCTCAGAGCACTTGCCAAAAAAGAAAATGATGTATTGTTATACGACAGGACCATTTTACAGTATTACATCAATCGGCTATCTTTAGATGAAAAGGTGAAACTGCTGCCCTTCACTTTGAAAGAGCACTACCAAAGTTTTATGTTGCCGAAAAACCACCCCGCTTTTGACCTTATCAATGTTGGTTTGATGAAAGAAATCCATAAGGAAAGCTGGGGAGATTTGCAAAGAAAGTATGATGTTAAAGGGAAATAAATAAAGGATCTTCCCTGGTCCTCCAACACTGGCTTACCTCAATGCTCTACCTATTGGCCTCGAGGAACTCGTACTCTTTACAGATTCAATCCGCCAAAGCTTAAAAGGTCAACTACAAGCTACTGGATGATTGAAAGACTATACGCGCTTATCATTTAATACATTAAAGGGGAAGTCATGTTTGCCAATGATTTCCAAATTGGTAACTTGTACTATAAATAGCAAACCATGAGCTCAGGTGAAATTTTGTCTTTTATTCCATCGTTTTTGTATGGAATAGCCCTTGCAGAATTGTTTAGTCATTGGCGCCGATTTTTTCAGAAACAATACAGATACTGGCCTTATGTAATTGCCACCATAATTTTTACAGAAATTGCAATTTATAACGTTTACCTGTTTTTGGTTCAAATCCAGGATAGTACGCTTATAACCTACCATGAATACTGGCTATTCCTAATTCAGCCCATCATATTTTTAATGTTAGTTCATGCTTTCACTCCTGAGGATGAATTAAAAGATACGGAAGCTTATTTCAAGAAACGGATCCCTATAGTTTTTGGCCTAACTGCACTTTATTTAGCCTTGCATCTTACTCCGGCTTTTATTGGTAATAAGGAGGCGATCTGGTTACGGGTTATTGGAATAATCATTTGTTTGATCATAGTATTTACACGTAATATTAAAGCCATTTATGTATTTGCAATTTTCTGGCTCCTAACCTTATATTTCAGATAAAGGATCAGAATTCTAACTTGGATAGCGCCTGTTATCTTTTGTTCTAATGCCGTGCATCATAACTTTTATTTGATTCCCGTTACCCTGGTAATGAAGCGATGGTTCTTAGTTATGTCTTCTTTGTCAAAGACAGATTGATAACAATTGCCATAAGGAGCCAGATAATAAATGTTTCCCCATGTGTCATTTCGTAGGATGCACCCGCCAATTTGGCTGCCAGTAAGACAATGTAAACAATAATAGGTGATAAAAACAGGCTAATTACAAGATGGAGAATCGATTTTTTGTAATCCATAATTCATTGATTTAGTTAGTTAATAATAGCGGTATTTTATAAGTTGTCAACTGATTGATTTAATGTTTTGATCTATGGGTAAGATTAAAAAAGTATGTTTTATCCAAGATAGGGATTTTCAAGTTCAATCAGTTCTTTATCTTAGATCTCTTTGGTAGCATCTATCTTTAATAATCCTATATAGTTTCTTTTAGTTCGCATGATTTGGGATTTTATTTGTTTGATGTTTCAAAGATAGGGCAACCTATCAAGCCCGTTCTTATTTTTATGATGTGCGGTAACTCCAGGAGGATAGGCCACAGATATGTATCGACAAGCTTTCTAACAAAAAACCCCTTCATATAAAGGGGTTTTTAAATAGGGCTTATGGTTAAGCGTACTTATAATGAAAGGCAATCTGGCCCAATTGTCCAATGATCTTTATAGAGTCTTTCATGGAGAGTTTAGAACCATCTGCGTGAATCCATCTTTTTAATGGTTGTTCACAAATAAGGTCCTTTGCCTGGTCTTTTCCATAGAATTTTTTCATCCGCATGAAGATCTCAACATCAAACAGCCATCTGGTGATGAACTTCTTTTCAAATATGGGCGATACCATATCACTTTTCATGATCTTGGCGCCACACTGGGTATCTTTAAAAGGCATACCCAGGATTTTTTGGATGATAAAGTTGATGGTCTTGCTGATGATCTTTCGGGCCGACTCCTTGGTGATATTAGCACCCATTCTGCTGATTCTGGAACCACTTACAATCTTGAAATCGGAATTTTCAAGTGTCTGTACCAATTCATCAAAATCCCGAAAGTCGGTTGAAAGGTCGGCATCCAAATAGCCCAGGTAATTAAATTGCGGATCTTTGGACAGGTGTAAGATTCCTTGCCTTACGGCCTCGGCCTTTCCACCATTGAGCTCACAATTATAGATACTGATTGTATCCTCATTGCCTTTACACAACTTTTCCAAAACTTCAAGGGTATTATCGGTACTTCCGTCATTTACGAAGCAGAGGTGATACCCCAGATTTTCGGTGGCGAATTTCTGGAATACCGCGCTGGATAATCGTTCTTCTTCATTGTAGCATGGAATCACTATACCTACACAATACTTCTGAATCATTTGGTTAGCGGGGGAAACATTTTCCAATGAAGGCAATGAACATACTCCGAGGATCCTGTCTATCCGGGCAACCATCTCATTAAGGCTTAGCGGTTTTTTCATATAATCATTGATGCCCAGGTCAAAACCATCAACAATTACATGTTCATTGGTATTCCCAGATAGTACCAAAACAGGGGTGTCCTGGGTTTTTTCTAACCGAATGTATTTCACTACGTCAAGGCCGGACATGCCGGGCATATTGATATCTACAATAACCAGGTCTGGTTGAAATTTGTCATAGAGGGCAATACCCTTCGTTCCGCTATCGGCGATCTGTACGTCAAATCCCAGTTCGGTCAATCTTTTTTCTACTGACAGCAATATCAATTGCTGGTCATCAATGGCTAAAATTTTCATAGGTTAAGTATTAATTACTATTTGGACAATTAGAAACCAGAGTATTTAATTCTTCTGATTTCTTGGCCAAAAGTAGGCGGACCTGACGTCCCGGAGCGCGCTTTTAAGATGAATGGGAGTTTTCTGTAGGCCAATGGAAGCCTCGTATCCGTGACTGATAGTGGGCAAACACTACAATATATCTACCTTTATAGTGTTATATTTTCTTACAGGAATTGCGTATGAAGCAATCTAATATTTTGTTGTTTTTGGCCCTTGTGATAGGGGTGGCGTTTCATGGATCGGCCTTGTTTTTTACCCTGGAGACCACCTACGATGCGCTTACCCATTTATTTTTTGCCGACCACTATGCTTCAAACTGGTGGGAACCCTGGGATTATAGATGGTATACAGGTTTTACCGTAATGGGATATCCTCCTCTGGCACATCAGGTGATGGCCCTATTTTCATTTCTTGGGGGATTAAAATTTGGACTTTACACGGTAGCAATTGGTAGTATTATTTTATTCATAACCGGCATCTACAGGTTTGGATTATTGCTTACAGGAAATCGTCAGATAGCCGGGTATACTGCTTTGCTTGGAGTATTTTCATCAACTTTTATTGAAACCCTTCATATTTTTGGCCAGATACCAAGTATTATTGGATTGTCTGTATTGCTGCATGCTTTACCAGAGATCTATGAATGGATACGGAAGGGGAAGTTGTTGAAACTGATTATGGCTTTATCCCTTATCGCTGTAACAGTTACATCGCACCATGTTACGCCAATTTTCGGGATGGTATTTTTTATTTTCCCCTTGATTGGTATGGCCATAATGGACGATGCCAAAGAAAAGGTAAAGCAAACCGAGCGTATTACTTTCAAGGTTTTCCTCCAGTCGTTCAGGAAACTATTTTGGAGGATTGTTGGCTTTGGAACAGGATCTCTGGTGCTCATTATCGTTTGTATACTGCCGTATTGGTTGAATTCAAAACAAAATCCGATTACGCAAGTCCCAATACCCCATGGTTCCAGGGACAATTTTCTTGAGGTGACCTCATCAGGACTTGTTTTCTTCTTAATACCATGGGGAGTACTGTTGTTTCTCCTTCCTTATATTTTCTATCGTTTTTACAGTAAACGATACCTGTTTTTTGGGATTTCG
>Ga0265303_10001302_pt1 | contig 15218 bp, 13 predicted proteins | sample Helome_2_FD_192494 | JGI IMG/M metagenome (GOLD analysis project Ga0265303, IMG submission 192494) | Marine sediment microbial communities from subtidal zone of North Sea - Hel_20160317 (Illumina Assembly) | ecosystem: Environmental > Aquatic > Marine > Subtidal zone > Sediment ... | reverse complement strand
ACCTGACAAAACAACGTGAAACAGCAAAGGTGCGCGCCAGCATCGAGCGCAGCCTAAGCAATTAGGGCATCATATGGAAGTGACTGACAATGCGATCAAACTAAGTATTATCCTCCCCGCCCTGAACGAGGCCCGCAGCCTGGAAACTCTTCTGCCGGAACTCAAGCAGGCATTTCCAGAGGCCGAGGTCATCGTCGTCGATGACGGATCCAACGACGATACGGCCAGCATCTGTGAGCACGCCGACTGTCGGCGGGTTGCCAATCCATACCGGATGGGAAACGGCGCCGCGATAAAACGTGGCGCACGTGCGGCACGGGGGATGAATCTGGCGATGATTGACGCCGATGGCCAACACACCGCAAGTCACCTGTCAAAGCTGTGGCAACGATTTCAATCTGAAGATCTCGACATGCTCGTCGGTGCACGGCACCGGAGTGATCATGCCAGCCTGTTCAGAAGGGTGGGCAACGCCACCTTCAACCGGCTGGCCAGCTGGATGACGGGACAAAAGATTACCGATCTGACCAGTGGGCTTCGGATCGTCCGGGCCAAAAGATTCCGCGAGTTTCTGCACCTGCTGCCCAACGGATTCTCATATCCGACGACCAGCACCATGGCGTTCTTTCGCTCCGGCTACACCGTCGCCTACGAACCCATCGATGTTCAACGGAGAGAGGGGCGAAGCCATCTCAAGATCTGGCGCGAGGGGGCACGCTTCCTGGTGATCATCTTCAAGATCGGGGCACTCTACTCGCCCCTCAAACTCTTCCTTCCGGTGAGCCTGTTTCTTTTCGCCGCAGCCACCGTGCTGTATGGCTACACTTATCTGGGAACCGGGCGTTTCACCAACATGAGCGCCCTGCTCTATATGACATCCCTGCTCACCTTCCTGATCGGTATCGTGTCCGAACAGATCACCAGCCTGATGTTCGCGCGGCGCGAGCGCGAATAAAAAAGCGGCCACCGGGGCCGCTTTCTGCGCTTTATGTACCCGGTTTCGATTCCAGCCAAACGTTGGCGGCTTCGAGTTTGGCCGCATCGAGTGTTCCTGCTGCCTGCAACAGGGACAGCTTATTCAGCACGTATCCATAGCGCGAAACAGACAGGTCCCGCCTGGCAAGGAACAGTTCGCGTTGGCGGTTCAACACATCCACCAGGGTACGGGTACCCACTTCAAAACCAGCCTCGGTTGCCTCCAACGCGCTCTTTGCAGAGACAACCGTCGCCTCCAGTGCGCGTACCCGGCTAATGATAGCAAGGATACCTCGATAGCCGTCGCGCACCTGGGCCCGGACCGAGCGTCGGGTCTGCTCCAGATTGTCCTGCGCCGCCTGGTACTGGTGTCGCGCCTGCCGGGTCGACGCCTGTACGCCACCACCGGTATAAAGCGGAAGGCTCAACTGGACACCGATAAGACCATTATTCGAGTCAGTTCCAAAATCCGCATCAGAACGCGAAAGCGCATAGGAGCCGACCAGATCCAGTGCCGGCGAGTCCGCGGCGTCCTGACGCTCAATCTCTTTCTTGGCAATGTCAACGTTGTATTTGGCCGAGATGATCGCAGGGTTGTTCTCCATTGCCGTCGAAGTCCACTCGTCGGGACTCGCGGGTTCCGGGGGATCCAGGGGGAACGTGGGTTTGAGATTCGCCAGCGGTCCGGGCGGCTCACCGGTAATCCGCAACAGCGCCTCCACGGCATCATCGACGTCGTTTTGAGCCACAATGGCGTCGGCACGCGAGCCGTCATAACGCGCCTGAGCCTCGTTTACATCTGTGATAGCGATCAGACCCACTTCAAAACGTTGCTTCGCCTGTTCCAATTGCCTTGCAATCGCCTTCACATCAGCATCGGTGAATTTGAGCGTCTCTTCCGCGGAAAGGACATCGAAATAGGCCTGAGTCACGCGCACGATCAGGTCCTGCTCAGCGGTCTTGTAGTCAATGTCCGCCTGCGCCACCTGGTCCTTGGACTGATCGAACTGGATCTGCAGATCCTTGCGATAAATCGGCTGGGTAACCTGAACTCCACCAGTAGCGTCGCCAAAATTATCGTTGCGCGATCCCGACGGCGAGCTATTGATATCCTGGTAGTTGTAGTTGGCATCGCCAACGAGTGACACAAAGGGAAGGAGCTGAGACCGTGCGATCGGCTCTGCCTCAAGATTCGCGTCGCGGTTCGCCGCCGCTGCCGCGATCGTCGGGTCGTTGCGAACCGCCATCTCGTAAACCAATGCAATATCGGCGGCATGCACTCCCGTCGTACCGAGTATCAGGGCAATGGCTAATCCGATCCGCTTCATTTTCCAGTGACTCCTAAATTTCTGTTGGACGAAATATAACAGATTGTTGTTTAACGTCCGAAGTCTATCAATCTTTACGGGACAAGGCCTCCGGCATCGCCGGTACCAGCAACTGCGGGTCGATCCGGCGATCGCGCAGGTTCATGCGCCAATCCAGGTGAGCGCCGGTCACCCGCCCGGTGGCCCCGACCTCGGCGACCAAATCGCCCTGCTCCACCCGATCTCCCACATTGACGTGCAGTTTGCTCAGATGCAGAAAGCTGGAGCTGAGCCTATGGCCGTGGTCGATGATCAGGGTACCTCCGGAAAAAAACATGTCCGGGACGGCCAGAGTCACTATCCCCGGCGCCGGCGCCCTGACGGGGGTTCCGACAGGTACGGCAATATCGACCCCGAAGTGCGGCCTACGCGGCTTGCCGTTGAGTATCCGCTGACTGCCATAGACGCCGCTGATCGGCCCCTGTACCGGCCATTCGAAGCCGGTCAGAAAATCCTGGCGGTCATCATCTCGCGAACGCGCCTTCTTGGCCTCCGCGATATCACGGCGAATTCGCGCCAGGTCTTCGGGCTTGCGCGGGGTCACTTTCGCCTTCGGCAGGCCGTCGATGCGCTGGATCTGGTATTCGCGCGTGGCAACTTTCAAAGATCGCTTGATGACCTTTCCGGAAGGCAACTTGATGTTCAACATCGAGTCAGCTGGGGCGTCGCGCGTGAATCCGAGCAGGAAATCCCCCTGAGCACTCACTCGCACCGCCTGGCCATCCTGAAATACCCGACCGCCCGGCGAGGTGCTCCCGACCATCATTCCGCCCTGCACCGCCTGGCCAGAAAGCCTGTAGTTTTCCCCGCTGATGGTGGTCTCCGCCGCCAGCAAATGGCCACTGAACATCCAAAGCAGGACCGCTGTCATGAATCGAGACAAGGAAACACCCCTCTATACGCCGAACTTTGCAGACCAGGACGGGAATCCCGGTCGCCTTTGGTAAACTTCGTGGATGTCCAAACAGAGTGATCAGACACCTCCCATACGCTCCGAAGTTTACACCTGGTCGGAGGTAATCCAAATGATCACGCGGCACCGGCGTGAGCTGGTCGCTGCCAATGTCATTGCGATCCTCGGCGCCCTGACCGCCGTCCCCGTGCCCCTGTTGATACCCCTGTTGGTGGACGAGGTCCTGCTGGAAAAACCGGGGCCAGCCGTGGCCCTGATGGACAGCCTGTTTCCGATTTCCTGGCACGGACCGGTTCTCTATATCTGCGCAATCCTTGTCCTGACCATGGTGTTACGCCTGTTCACCCTGCTCTTCAACGTCTGGCAGACGCGCGAGTTCACGATCATCGCCAAGGACGTCATCTTCAGTATCCGCCGGACGCTGCTGCAACGCCTCGAACGATTCTCAATGGCCGAATACGAGACCCTGGGCAGCAGCACGGTGGCGTCTCACCTGGTAACCGACCTCGATACGATTGACCAGTTCGTCAGCCAGAGCACCAGCAAATTCATCGTCGCGGTTCTCAGCGTTGTCGGCACCGCGATCGTCCTCTTGTGGATGCATTGGCAACTGGCGCTGTTCATCCTGCTCCTGAATCCCGCGGTCATCTACCTGACCACGATCTTCGGGCGTCGCGTCAAACGCCTCAAGGCACGCGAAAACAGCGCCTACCAGGTCTTTCAGGAATCCCTTGCCGAGACCCTGGATGCTATCCAGCAGATTCGGGCGAGCAACCGTGAGCGCCATTATATCCGGCGGGTCATCGATGCCGCAGAGACCATACGCGACCATTCGGCCACTTTCACCTGGAAGAGTGATGCCGCAAACCGACTCTCCTTCATGGTGTTTCTGTTCGGCTTCGACATTTTCCGGGCACTGTCCATGCTCATGGTGCTGTTTTCGGATCTGACCATTGGTCAGATGCTGGCGGTATATGCCTACCTGTGGTTCATGATGACACCGGTGCAGGAGATTCTCGGTATCCAGTATTCATACCTCGCGGCCAAAGCGGCACTGGCACGCATCAACAAGCTGATGAATATCGGCCTCGAGCCACGTTACCCGAGTGAGGAAGACCCTTTCGTCGGGTCCCGGACAACCAGCATCCATGTCGAAAACGTGAGTTTCCGCTACGGTGACGGCCCTCTGGTGCTCGACAAGGTGAACCTGAAGATCGGCGCCGGTGAAAAAGTCGCCCTCGTGGGGGCCAGTGGAGGCGGCAAAACGACGCTGGTTCAGATTCTGCTCGGCCTGTATCTGCCCGGGGAGGGGCAAGTCTATTTCAATGAGGTCCCGGTGACCCGGATAGGCCTGGACGTGGTCCGCGACAATGTCGCTACTGTCCTGCAGCACCCTGCTCTGTTCAATGACACGGTGCGCAACAATCTCACACTGGGGCGACAGACTGAGGACGAAAAATTGTGGCATGCCCTGGACGTGGCGCAATTATCAGACGCGGTGCGAAGTCTGCCCAAGGCCCTGGATACCCTGATAGGCCGTAACGGTGTGCGACTGTCAGGAGGCCAGCGCCAGCGTCTGGCCGTTGCACGCATGGTCGTCAGCGATCCCAGGGTCGTGATCCTCGACGAGGCCACATCGGCACTCGACACCACGACCGAACAGAACCTGCATCTGGCCATGCGCGAATTCCTGCATGGGCGCACTACACTGATCATTGCCCACCGTCTGAGTGCGGTTCGTCAGGCAGACCGCGCGCTGGTTTTCGAGGGCGGCACCATCGTCGAGGACGGCAGCCACGAAGACCTTATGCGAAACGACGGCCTTTATGCCAGCCTGTATCGCCACGCGGACTCCAAAGAAGCTTTCTGATGCCGCTGATAGAAAGTACCTTCCAACCTGCCTGGTGGCTGCGTGGCGATCATGCGCAGACCCTTTGGCCGGCTTTTTTCCGTCGGCGCAGGAAACTCAACATTCATTGGGACAGGCTGGAACTCAAGGACGGCGACTTCCTCGATCTCGCCTGGTCCGGTCCCGAAGACGGCCCGATCGTCCTGTTTTTTCACGGTCTGCAGGGAGGCATCGATTCACATTACGCCCGGGGGATGATGTCCCGGCTCAACCAACACGGATTCCGCGTCTGCCTGATGCACTTTCGTGGCTGCGGTCGCGAATCGAATCGTTTGCCGATCAGCTATCACAGTGGAAAGACCGACGACCCGCAATTTCTGCTCGATCATGTAAACGACAAGTATGGTCGAACTCCTTATGCCGCGGTCGGCGTATCTCTGGGTGGCAACGTGCTGCTCAAGTGGTTGGGCGAGCAAGGCCCGAGGTCTCCGTTAAAGAAGGCAGTGGCCATCTCCGTGCCTTTTCGACTGGACGCCGCGGCCGACCGCCTGGAAAAAGGTCTTTCGAGACTCTATCAACGCCATCTGGTCAACAGTCTGAAGAATGCATACCGGAACAAGTTTGCGCGCATCAAATCACCGCTGAAAGTCGATCTGGAAAGACTCGACACCTTTCGACTGTTCGACGACCAGGTGACGGCGGCGCTTCATGGTTTCAGGGACGTGGACGATTACTATGCGCTTTGCAGCAGCAGGCAGTTCATCCCCGATATCCGTATCCCCACCCTGATTCTTCATGCCCGTCATGACCCCTTCATGTTCCCGGACACACCCCCGGAGCCGGAAGAATTACCCGAACAGGTCTCACTCGAGATTCCGCAGGCCGGCGGTCATGTTGGCTTCGTGAGTGGGAACATGCCCGGTTGGGGCAATTACTACGCGGAGCAGCGCGTGGCAGAATGGCTAACCACCCCGCGCGGCGGATGACAGATCCCAGAGTGGGAGAAATACGCCAAGCGCCAGAACGGCCACCAGTGCCCCGATCACGGTGATCATGATCGGTTCGATCGCGTCACCCAGGCGTTTTAGTTCAAACTCGACCTCGGCCTGGTAATGCAGGGCCGTCTCCTCCAGCAATTGATCCAGCGCACCCGTCTCCTCGCCCACGGCAAGCATCTGCAGCACCAGGGGTGTAAACAGGCCGGTCGCTGCGGCCGTTCGCGACACGCTGTCACCCTTCTCAATGCCTTGACGCATCGACTTCACGCGGTCTCTGACGTGGGCATTGTCGACCACGTCGGCAACCACACTGAGTGCCTGCACCAGGGGCACCCCGGAACGGATGGTCAGCGCGAGAGACTGCGCGAACCGACCCAAGACCGCCTTGCGCACGATATTGCCTATCAACGGCGCCCGCAGCAGGTAGCCCGACCAGGCAATTTGTCCCCTGGGTGTGCGCGACCAGGCGCGAAAACCGAAAATCGCGGATACCGCGGCGGCCAGCAGCCAGGGCCAGTAGGAGACAAAGAATTCCGAGGAACCGATGAGGATCCGGGTCATCAAAGGCAACTCGGCGTTGTAGCGCGCAAAGGCATCTGCAAAGGTCGGGATGACCCAGATATTCATGATGACAACCGCGACAAGGATGGCGCCGAAAACCACCAGCGGATAGCGTACAGCTGCCGCGATACGCTCACGCGTGCTTTTTTCCACCTCGAGGTAGTCGGCCAGGTGCCCAAATGCCTCGTCCAGCCGGCCTGTGCTTTCACCGACCCGAACCAGTGATACAAACAGTGGTGTGAAAACCTTGGGGTGGCGCGCCAATGCGGCATTCAGCTCGCGCCCTCCCTGCAACTGCCGGTGAACATCGGCCAGTGTCTCTGACAGGGTCGGGTTGGTCGTCGTGTCGGCGAGCCCCTGCAATCCACGCAGAATCGGCACGCCAGCCTTGGTGAGCGTGCGCAGCTGCCGGGCGAGCATCACGATCTCTTCCAGGCTGACTCTCGGCTTGGAAAGATGGAAACCACCACCCTTGCCGGAACCGGATGCCGCAGTCGACATGGATATTCGAATCGGGGTTACCCCGGTACGAAGCAGCTGCTCGGCAACCAATTGCTCGGAACTCGCCTCCAGCTCACCCTGCACGGACAACCCGTCTTTATCCCTGGCGGTGTATGCGAAACTCGGCATGACGCTCAGCCTTCCCCTTCGCCACTGACGCGAATCACCTCGGCAAGACTGGTTTGTCCGCCGAGTGCCAGGTCCAGGGCGGTCTCCGAGATGGGCCTGAACGAGGCATCCGCGCGGGCAGCCGCAGCGAAACCATCGATGTCCTGATTACGCAGAGCGACCAGCAGGTCTCCCCGCATTTCCAGCAATTCGTATACGCCGATACGACCCTGGTAGCCCGTGTTGTTACAGCGTTCACAACCGGCCCCATGTCTGAACCCGGCATCCTCGGTGCCGGCACGCCGGTGTCTCGCCAGCCATGCCGATTCGTGTTCATCAGGCGCATGTGTGACTGCACAATGGTTACAAAGCCGCCTGACCAGGCGCTGAGCGACGACCGCCTCCAGCGCCGTGGCGATCACATAGCCCTGGGCACCCATGTCGATCAACCGGCTTATAGTCCCTACAGCACTGTTGGTATGCAGTGTGGAAAGCACGAAATGCCCGGTGATGGCAGCACGCAGGCCGATCTGTGCCGTTTCCAGGTCCCGCATCTCACCCACCAGAATCACATCCGGATCCTGTCGCAACGCGGTGCGAAGGACACGCGCAAAACTCAGCCCGATATGCTCGTGAACCTGTACCTGATTGACGCGTGGCAGGCGATATTCGACTGGATCCTCGACTGTGATGATTTTATTTTGCGGTGTATTGAGCTCGTTCAGCGCGGCATACAGCGTGGTGGTCTTACCGCTCCCCGTTGGACCGGTCACCAGCAACATGCCATGTGGCCTGCGAATGATATTTCGCAACTGTTCCCGGATGCCGTCGGGCATACCCAGTTGCTCGAAGCTCAGGATCCCCGAGGTCTGGTCGAGCAGGCGCATCACCACCGCTTCACCAAATGCAACCGGCATGGTCGAGAGGCGCACATCCACCTGGTGGCTCTTCACCTTGATATGAAAACGGCCGTCCTGTGGCAGACGCTTCTCCGAGATATCGAGATTCGCCAGAAGCTTCAACCGCTGCACCAGTGCCGAGGCAATGCGCACCTCGTTCATCACGCGCTCCTGCAACACGCCGTCGATCCGCTGGCGGATGCGAAGCACCCGTTCCTCCGGCTCGATATGGATATCCGATGCCTTGTGCTGGATTGCGTCCTCAAACAGCTTCTGCAGCAGTCGCACAACGGGCGCGTCCTCTGCGGCAATCGTCGTCAGCATGTGCTGCAGGTCGACATCGCCCTCGGAGAGCTCCTGGTGGAGTTCGCCTGCAAGATCGTTGATCTCTTCCTGATCCTGATACCAGCGCCCAAGCATGCGCAGCAGATCGGCTTCGCGCACCACCGCCTGCCTGACACGTTTCTTCAGCAGCCGGCTTGCCTCGTCGTAGGCAAACAGGTCGGTCGGATCGGCCATTCCCAGAAGCACGTCGTGCTCGCGGTTTTCCAGGACCACCATACGGTAGCGGCGGGCCACGGTTTCAGGAAGCAGCCGCACCACCGACGGTTCGACCCCGGTTCCGGCAACATCGACCAAAGGTATCTGCAGCTGTTGTGAAAGGAACTCGAGCAGACGAGTCTCATCGATGAGGCCCATGTCGACCAGGGTATTGCCCAGCTTCTGTCCGGTCTTTTTCTGCTCGGCCAGGGCCGACATCAACTGCGCTTCTGTAATGACCCCGTTGCTGACCAGAAGGTCACCGATACGGATCTTGCGGTGTGGCGCTGTGGCGGCCTTGACCTTGGTATCGACGCTCAGATCAGTCAACTTTCGACCCCGTCTGACTGATTCTCTGCCGGGCATACTCCTCGGCGGCAGCCGGCAAGCCTCCGAACCGGAGCGCACGGGTGTAGGCCTCGTGTGCCGCAGGGTCACCCAGGCCATCGAGGCTGAGTGCGAGACCCACCCATGCAGGTCCTGCGGAAGGCTGCAGATTCAGGAGCGCGCGGTAGTTGTCCCTTGCCTGTTCGTAGCGCGACTGCTTCTGATATAGCGCACCCAACATCTGCAACCGCTCAACCCTGCCCGTGCGTGAAGGTGGCGAAGACTCCAGGATCCGTATCGCCCCTTCATCCTGGCCCGACTGTGCCAAAATTCTCGCCTTGATCAACGAAAATTTGATATGCCCCGGGTCATGACGCAAACCCTCATCGAGCTGCCGCATCGCCGCGTCGTAGCGTTCTCCGCGCAGCATGAGGCCGATCAGCAGTTCACGGGCCTCGCGATCATCTGACGCCCCGCGCACACGCTGCTGCAACAGGTACTCGGCGTAAGACAGTTCCCCCAGTTCAATCTCGCGCCGAACCTCTTCAAGCGATTGCGGCGCCGGTGACGTGGCGGTCTTCACCTTGGCATCCGTCGTCAATCTTTTGGCATCCGGCTTCGGCGCGGATGTTTCAAATGTCGGCAATTCCGTATTTCGCAAAGGCAGGTAGTCCACCGTACCCTTATGCGGCCCCCCTGCCGGCAGGGGATCGTCAGACACCACACCAGCTTCTGCAGACTCCATCTCAACCGGTATCGGCGCGGGCGCCAGGCCCGCGGGTTCGGACACAGATAACCCCTTCGCGCCCGCCTTCACTTCCGGGACCGGTTTCTCTATGGCGCTCACCGGAACCGATGATGGCGCTTCCGGTTCATGGCGTGCATAGCGATCGGTGGACTCCTTCAGCGTGACGGGCAAAGCCGGAATCTCCCGGGGCATGGATTCGTTTGCGGCCACCGGGGGCGCGGGCAGGGGCAGATCAATAACCCGATGGCTGCCCGGCCGTTCATCGGCGGGATAGAAGGCCCAGACCACGGCAACAAATGCCGCGATGACTAGCAAGCCCACCAACAGGCGCGTGCCCTCCGGCCCGGTTTCGCCTCGGACCGCATCGACAGAGTGTTTCACCGGCGGGGTTACGGACAGGCGTATCGGTTGCCTGTCCTCCGATGGCATCCGTTCATCCAGATCCTGAAGAACCTGATTCAACAGACTCATCAGCCCATACCGATCAACGCGTATGCGCCGAGCGCGGCCGCACCGGCAGAGAATGCCCCCGCCAGCGCCATCGAGATACGTTTCAAACTGACCGTGAAATAACGACCGTCCAGTGATTCGGTGTCCTCCACCGCCCGTTGCAGATGACTCCGGGTGATCTCCGTCCGGCCCTCGCCATAAGCGGCCAGCAGACATTTGTGCGCAACGATATTGATCAGCCGTGGGATGCCGTGACAGACCTTGAAGATATCGCGCGTCAGCGAGGCATTGAAGAGTCGCGGCCCACGGTAACCGGCGACGCCAAGGCGGTGCGACAGATAGCCAGAGACCGCCTTGTCGCCCATCGGTTCCAGGCAATGGGTGAAGGTGATCCGTTGAAGCAATTGGCGCACTGTAGGCTCGCCGAGATGTGTATCCAGTTCGGGCTGACCAAAGAGTACGACCTGTAACAGCTTGCTTTTTTCTGTCTCGAGATTCGTGAAAAGACGGATGACCTCCAGGCATTCCTCGGGCAACGCCTGTGCCTCGTCAATGATCAGGACGACCTGGCGCCCTGCCGCCTTCTCCACGACCAGGCAATCGTTGATCAATTGCATCACCCGATGCTGTCCCATGTTGCGGTGGTAAGCGATACCCAGTTCATCGGCGAGTGAGAAACGCAATGCCTGCGGCGTGAGTGCGGGATTGGGGATATAGGCCGATAAGAAACGTTCGTCCAGGGCGAGCTCTCGCAACAGCTTGCGGCAAAGCAGCGTCTTGCCGGTGCCCACTTCGCCGGTCACCTTGATAAACCCCTCGCCCATCTGCAATGCGACCAGCAGCGTATTCGATGCCTCCTGATGCGACGGGTTGCTGAAGTAGAAGGCGGTGTCCGGCGTCAGGCTGAACGGGGCTTCCGAAAGTCCGAAGAAGTCGAGATACATCAGCGTCCCTCCGCTTTGCTGCCGAATACCTCGCTCCTGCCGCCATAGTGAAAACCACGATCGAGCCGATCGATGGCATTAGCGGACTGCGCAACGGGTTCTGACCAATCGCCCGGGCTATCGACGACCAGCGGCTTTAGCAGGATCACCAGCTCACTCTTCCTCGAGACCTGTTTGGCCTGTCTGAACGCGGCACCAAAGAAGGGAATATCTCCCAACACCGGCGGTGCGGCGATGTCTTCGCCGGCGGTCTCCTGCATCAGGCCGCCGATAACCACGATCTGACCGCTGACTGCATAAACAATGCTGTCCGACTCGCGAACCGTCGACAGCGCCGTCGGCACACTCTGCTCCGTTGTTTCCCCAGATCCGTCACTGATACGGAATCTCTTTTCCTGATCCTGCACATCACTGATCGAGGGGTGGACGTGCAGGGTTACACCGCCACGGCTGTCAATCTGAGGCGTAACGTCTAGTGCAATGCCGGAAAAGAAAGGTGTCAGGGTGACATCCGGCGAAACCAGCGGGTTGTCACCCGTGGTCGCCGTGGTCGAAATGTCGGTGATAAAGTATTCGTCCTGGCCGACCTTGATCACCGCCTTCTGGTTGTTGACGGTCGAGACCCGCGGGCTCGACAGGATCTGCACATTGCCCTGTGTTTCCAGGAGCTCGATCAGGGAAGAAAAGCTTCCGGTCTCGATAGCGAGCGAAAATATTCCTCCGGAGACACCTGAATCGACGTCGGCCGAAGAAAGGGATCCCCCGACTTGACCGAGCGTGAGGGTACTTCCGCTGCCCAGGCCGGCCACTTTGGACCAGTTGATCCCGGACTGGAAACCATCCTTCAGGATAACCTCCATGATCTTCGCTTCGAGAATCACCTGGCGCTGCAATGTGGACTGGGTCGTGCGCAGAAAACTCTCGATCTCCCGCAGTTCGTTCGGCATAGCCCTCACGACTACAACACCGGTCTGTGGCGAAACGACGACAGATCTGCCACCCTCGGCCGGGATCAGGGTCTCCAGTGCCGTTCGCAGCTCGCCCCAAAAATTCGCGTCGGACTCCGAAACGACTTGTGATGCCGGCACCGATTCGGTCGATGAACTGGAGCCGAAAAGTGTCCCGTTGTCACTCGAGCTGCCGGCGTTGCTCACCTGCCCGGCACTCACCCGCATCTCGGTATTGCCGCTGCGCTTCATGTTCAGGTAGTTCACCTGAAAGATGCGGGTCTGCATGCGTACCGGCAACACTTGAAAACCGCTCGCCGCCTGGTTGAACTCATAGCCATAAACGTCGCGCATCACCGCCATGACTTCCGGGATGGTGACATTCTTCAAGACCAGGGAGACATCGCCACCCACATCCGGATGGACGACCATGTTGAAGTCCGTTCCATCCACCAGACTCATGAAAAAGTCACGTGCCGCAAGACCATTCACATTGACGTCGAATCGTCGTTCACTCGCGGTGGAGCGCCTGCCACCGAGCTGAATATTCATTGCCGGCATCAGCGATGCAGCCACCTCGGGCGGCGGCGCGGTTCGGCGCGTACCGGCGTCGGCACTCGCGTCTGCCAGAGACTGTTTCATCAGGTCGATCGTCGTGGGATCCTTGGGTGCCCCGGTCTGGCACCCAGCTGCGACGACAAGCAGTGCCAATATCAGAAACCGCCTCATTTGATATCCCCTTTCGAGTTCACGGGCGACTTCACATCCGGCAGCAGGGACGCCAGTTCGACGGTCTCACCAGCGACCCGTAATACGACTGTATCTCTGTTGATTTCCACTACCACGGCCCCGGACACCTCATCGCCGACGACCACGCGCTTGCCGCTGATCATGGCGCTGCGCTCACCGGCAAGACTGAAGGTGCCCTGCAGCTTCAACTTTTCCACAGACCGGTCATCGGGCTGCACCTGGGCCTGTTCGGACACCCGCCACCCTTGTGGGCGGGTCGGATCGAGCAGCTGGACACGAGATTCACCGTGACTCTGCACCACCAACCCAAGGATGCCGAGTGAGACAAGCAATATCCGTGGAAGGCTCATCCATTCAGACACCGATCCAATCCTCCGAGAGACTCAGGGTATGCAGTTTCAGGCGAACAATGCTTTTCGGGTAATCCAGGACCTCGTAACTCACGCTGTCCCAGAAAAACCACCATGGCAGACTCTCCAGCGCTTCGAGATAGTTCAGGGTTGCGAGGTAACTGCCGGAGAACTCAATGGCGAACCCATGCCGGTGCAATACGGCCTGCTGCGGTAGCGAACTTTTGGTGTCCGCACTACCGGCCAGCAACGGCTTCACGTCCAGCGTCTGCAGCCGGAGCATCGTAAGCTGACTTTCCTGTACCAACAGCTGCTCGAGGAAACGGGCCATATCCTGCGGTGAAATCAACTCACCGGTGGCATCCTTTAGCCGTGACTGGAGCAAGGCCACCTCATCCCGCGCAGCTTTTATCTGGTCACGCAGTTTCGTGTTGGGGTCATCCTGGGCACGCCTTGAGAGAGTATTCAGTTCGGTATTCAGACGAATGATGGCCGCATTGTCATTCGCCATCCCATTGTTCAGCTGCTGGATTTCCTCAAACTGATGATCGAGTATCACCAGATCTGCGAATTGATAGGCCATGGCGAAGATCGCAAGCAGAATCAGCATGCGTTCACGGGTATTCAACGCGGCAAACTTTTCCAGTAACAGTTGCCATTTATCCCGCATCATCGATCTCCTCCGACTGCGCACTGCGCAGTTCAAAATCGATCAGCGCGCCGGCCTCGGATTCTTTTCGTTCAAATGTAACCTTGCGGAAGCTACGGCCGGCAAAAGCCTGTTCGCCGGCGAGAGTCTGAAGTAGCCGGGGTACGAGTTCAGGCTCGATGGTCCGGCCCTTTAGCAACATTTCTTCACCACCGGCGGAAACGGCAACATTGTTGAACCAGAGACCGTCCAGGGTATTGCGCGCGAGTCCCCCGAAATACGCTGAAAACCCTTCACTGCGCGTCCCGGTCTGCCGTGCAATCAGCATCAGATTCGTGTTCAGACCATCCTTGACAATACGCAGACGCATGAGCTCTGCCTCAAGGTGCGGATCGATCGCAGGCACAGTGAATGTCGCGGAAAATTTCGCCAGCTCTGCATTACGATTGCGCAGGTTCTCGGCAACAAGCGCCCTGTCTGCAGCCACGCCGGACAAATAGATTTCGCCGGCAATCGCCAACACCAGGACAAGGCAAAGCGCGCCCACACCGCTGATCAAAAGCAATCGGACATTGGCATTCGCGGTATTCTTCGCGTCATGCCCGCGATAGAGATTGATCTGCTGCACTAAGCCGCCCATGGCAATCCCCGCATGGCCGCGCCGACCGCTGTCACGCCATGGCCGAGCACAGTCAAATCCACTTCGTCCAACGAAGGCATGCCGGCAAAGCTGAACCGTTCCGTCTGTACGGTGAGAAATGTCCGGGAAACCTTGCAAAACGCTTCGAACATGACGTCGTCGCTGACGATGACCGAAAGCTGGTCCGCAGGTCCCAGGGCATACTGACTCTCGAAATAGTCGAGCGAGCGTTGAACCTCTAGGGCCAGGTTTTCCATCTGAGCCTGCAGCAGGTCGATATCAGTATTCACATCGTAGTCCTGCATAACCCGTCGACTCAGGTAGACCTGAGGGCCGTCCGCGATCTCGATGATGGTATGCCCAGGCTGCAGTTGCAGGTAGGCGCGTGGCCTACCCGGCTTGTCCAGGTGCAACGCAAGATTTCTGATTGCCATCTCGGCAATATCGATGGCATCGACCTCGAGGCCGGCATCGAGCAGCAGGCTGCCGAGATCTTCCACCTCATGCGCCTTTGCCACGACCGTGTAAACCAACGACGGCGCACCCGGACGGCGGCTTGCCGGTAGTTCGAAGACGTCGAGAATCGCGTCTTCCACAGGAAAGTCGATCAGATCCTTCACCCGCCAGCGCATCGCTTCGCGCAGCTCTTCGGTTTCCAGCTCCGGCGCCTCCAGCTGAACGAGCGAGTAGGCTGAGGCCGGA
>Ga0265303_10001301_pt1 | contig 15240 bp, 15 predicted proteins | sample Helome_2_FD_192494 | JGI IMG/M metagenome (GOLD analysis project Ga0265303, IMG submission 192494) | Marine sediment microbial communities from subtidal zone of North Sea - Hel_20160317 (Illumina Assembly) | ecosystem: Environmental > Aquatic > Marine > Subtidal zone > Sediment ... | reverse complement strand
GGCGGATTGCAGCCTCTGGTAATCCCAGCTGTGGCAAGGCGCTCGATGTCGGCCTCAAAGATCGAGTCATCATCATCGACGAACTTGCCGCTGTCGGGAGCGCACGGTCCCCCGGCTATTGGGCCGATGTAGCGTGACGCAACCACAACATTGTCCAGATATACGCTGATGTCGCGGTCGGGTACCGCCGAGCCCCCGTGGAACACGTTGAGCCATACTTGTTCAATCTTCAGGCTGTTCGTGTCCCGCCATCGCCAATTGGATTGTCGGTACGCAAGGCGGCCATCAATCCACGTCTCAAGAATGCCGTTGTTCTGACCAGGCGAATTGAGCACGAGGTGCTGCTCGATGCTGTACCAGCGATCCTTGACCAGATAGCCAAGAAGCCCGTCCTGCCAATGGACCGTGTCGCCATAGTTGCCATCCATGTCGACGTGGTACATGTAGTTGCCAATCGGCACGGTTCCCGCGAACGGATTGTCGCCGACGATCGTCGTCTGGTATCCGCCTCTGGCCGACCACCCGTTCGTGCCGTTCGACGGGATTCCCCCATAGCCAGCTGTTCCGTAGATTCCCGCAAACCCCGGGAACTTCCCGGTAAACGTCGGGTCCCATCCGTCGTCAATCCGCAGGTAATAGCGGAAAAAGGCCTCGGTCGGTTCGGATCCGACTTGCGTACCGAATTTGAAGCCGACATCAATCCCCGTATTGGATCCGGCCGGAACGGTGACCTTCAGCGCCGCCCCATCGATCGGTTCGAAGCCTGAGCCAGACGACACCAGAGCGAGCGACGGCGACGCCGTATCGCCGTCGTACGCGTCGATCCAATCGCCAGTTTCGAAGTCAGTGAACTCGTAGACGTCTGGATGGCTCGCGATTCCATTGTCTCCACGGTGTGAATAGGCAAGACCGTTCTGTACTGGCTGCAGAGGACCCGGATCGTGCAAAACGCGGAACACACCGACAGCGCTCGACGATCCGCCAATCTCCGCAAAGCTGAAGACTTGCAGGGTGGCAGACTCGATGGATGCTCCCGCCGGAATCTGCGTCAGGTCGAATCGAATCAAGACCGGGTTGGCATCGATCCGCATCGCCGGTTCATCACCGAGACCCTGATAGGTGGCGCTCTCAAGCTTCGTGTCGGCGACGGGTTGCAGCGAATACGGTCCAGCACTCGTTGAGAGGTTCAGGGCGGGCCTGCGCTCCGATACCGCGTACTCTCGACTGTGGATATCGAACGTTGACGAGCCTGAGAGTGCGCGTAACAGCAACCCTTGATTCGGGACTCCGGATCTCCACTCTGAGACCAGCGCGGTGACATCCCAGGAGTGAGGACTCGGAATGTCGTCGTCGACCATCACCGTGGTGGTGTACGGCACCGTTCCTTGGGAGGTGCCGTCGGCGTCACGCCAATCGCTCATCAGGTTGGTCCATGGAAGTCGGGCTGCGCGGTTGTAGTAGTCCCTGGTCGCACCGTCATCCTCTGCGGTTGACCCCTCCACCCACATTGCCCGTGGATCAGACGGCGACAACCCTGGCTCTGCGCAGGAATCCGCAGCAGAGGCCGGCGCAGGACTCGTGACTGTCGTCACCGTAGGCACAATGGCGGCAAGACTGATCAGCGCAATGGCGAGTGCCCGTGCTCGATTGGAAGACGTCGCCCTACTCAAATGAACCTCCGTCCGTGAGAAAATCGTATCGGCACATCCCGAGTACCACTTGAAGGCGCCGTGGAAAGAACTGCCTCATCTCTCGCCGCGACGTGATGGCCAGGATTCGTCCAATCGGTCTCCTACGGCTGGGTGGACGCTATTCGAGCGCACCGGAGTCCCATCGACGTTGGATCAGCACGCGTGCGGTTCGGTTGCGCGAACCTTCCGACGCCTCTGCCATTCGGGAACTTCGAGCCGGCTTGGCCACGATCCTCGATCTAGGTGGATGGCACTTCTCGTATCTTGGGGATCGAAGAGCGTGCGTCTCAAGCTCCCGTCGCACTCGCACCAGGAGTTCAACACGGCTGAGATCGCCAACGATCTCGAGCGACTCGTCACATCCGGCGTGGATCGCATCCCCGATTCCTGGTTGAGAACCTGGGTCGGTTCCATCATCTGCTGTCCTATCCGGATCGGCCCGAGCCCGGGGAGCAGTAGCGAGGACGGACGCGGAGCAATCATTCAGAGCCACGTATTGGTTGGCGACGTGCTGGGTCAGGTGGAGCGAACGCGAGAACGCCCCCAACCACCGCTCGGGCCGGTGACGTCCACTCAGGCAGGCTGCCAACCCTCCGACGTCGCGCGCCATCGCTTGTAGTGTCACAGGATGGACCTGACGATTGAGCAGCTCGCAGGAAAGGCCGGGATGGCCGTCGATGCTGTTGGGCAGCTCGCTGCGATCGGCCTCATTCCTTCCGATCCGCCCTATCCCGAGCAACTCGTATCGCGGGTTCGCTTCGTCGGCCAGCTCGAGAGATCTGGGATTGCACCAATGGATTTGGCGGAGGCTCTGCGCGACGGTGCCCTCGATGTCGAATCAATCGACTGGGCGCTGGAACGTCCGAGCCGAGTAGAGATGCTGGATGCAACCTTGAGCGACCTCGCCGGAGACCTCGCCGTGTCGGACCAGTTCGTCGCTGAAGTGCAAACCGCCCTCGGAACCGTTGAAGGGGCGGAGGTATCCGCACGTGCGGATGACGCAGAGATTCTCACGTCGGTGTCGGAGCTGGTCGGCCTTGGGATTCCCGAACCAATCGCGCTCCGGACGCTCCAGAACATGTCTGACAATCTCCGTCGTGTCGCGAGGGGGGCAAGCGAGATGTGGGAAGACGGCATTCGCGGCCCACTTGCGAAGGGGGGCACCTCGTACGCCGACATCCTGGGCGTGCAGAACCGCAACGGTGGACGCCTCCAGCAACTCGGTGACCGGCTCGTTCATCTCCTGTGGAACCGGTTCCTTGATGATGCGATCTTCAGCGGCACGATGGCGACGCTCGAGCGAGCCTTGGTGGAGGCCGGTGTCACTTGGACGAGATCGGTGGCTCCGCCAGCCATCGCCTTCATGGATCTCACGGCGTTCACGTACCGAACGGGAGAGCACGGCGATGCCGCCGCAGCAGTGGATGTGTCGTCTCTTGGCGCTGTTGTGCGTCGGACCGTTGTTCGCAATGGCGGATCCATCGTCAAGATGCTCGGCGACGGCGCGATGTTGCACTTCCCCGAAGCAGGGTCTGCCATCCGATGCGGACTCAGCATTGTCGATGACGTGGCACTCGCCGGGCTGCCGCCGGCCCGCGTCGGCATCAACGCCGGGCAGTTGATCGCACGGGATGTTGACTACTTCGGCCAGACAGTGAATATCGCGGCAAGGCTCGTGGACTACGCACGACCCGGCGAGGTGCTGGTGACTTCAGTTGCCGCCGAGGCAGCCCAGGACAGTGGCTGCACCTTCGCCGAGATCGGATCGGTCAGCCTGAAAGGGGTCGAGGGACTCGTTGACGTCCTGTCGGCGACACGGTCCGACTTGTAGCGTCGCCTTGTGGACGGGAATCCCGAAACGCCACGACGAGCGCGACCACATCTGAGCGCGTTCCCGGAGCATGCCGGGTCATGTCACTGGTGCGCTCGACGCACAAGTCCGATGAGTGCTTCGGAAACGAGTGGAGGTGTCTCGGCTTGTGGGTAGTGCCCGGAGCCTTCGGACAGGACAAGGGTGGCATCCATGGCAGCAGCGATGTCGTTTGCTTCTGCGACGGGGTCTCGGAAGTCCGGGTCAGCAGTGCCCATGACAACAAGTACGGGTTGGGTGACGGCTCGTAGTTGACTCTCCGATTCAGCGTGCGAACTGGTCGAGATCTGCCGAAAGCTTGCGAATCTGCCCGGTTCCTTGAGGTTGTCAGAGAGTTGGTTTGTGTAGTCGTCGAAATCTGCAGGCTTCGAACCCGGGTACATGTTCTTGCGGTAGTAGGAGACCCAAGCCGTTCGTCCCCACGGGGAAGCGAGCACCGCTTTGAACATGGCCTGCTGCCACCACGGACCGGGAACGTCTCTGACGAACGGGCCAAGCAATGCGATTCCAACGACGGAGCCTGGTGTCTGTGTTGCAGCGAGCACAGACGACGCAGCCGAAAGGGAGTTACCGACCAGGACTGCCGGGCCTGCGTCAAGGTGGTCGACGAGTGCCAGATAGTCAGACGCCACGGCGGCATCGTCCAGTTGCTCCCAGTCGGTTGAACTGTCACCCATACCGCGCAGGTCCATGGTCACGAAACGGATGCGACCGTCCGAAAGATCGTCGCGAATGAGTCGGTAGACGTGGCGTAGATCGCCCATTCCTGGCGCCGCGACAACGAGCGGACCGTCAATGTGGTTGTCGTCGTACGAGAGGGAGAGGCGACCGTCGGGTCGCTCAAGGTTTTCGGTTGGGGGATTCGTCTTTGGTCTGTCCTTGCGCTGTCGGATGCCGGTCGGTTCGCTGTTTCGAGGTTCACAATTCCCAGCCGCCGTGCTTCGAAAAGGTTGGCGGCTGGAGGGAGTCGGTCGGCAAGTTGGGAGCACGACCATCATGGTCCTCGCTATTCGGCTACTCGCTCGGGTCGCGCGTGGTTCCGTCGCTCATGGATCCGCCGGGGGTGGAGTAGTTACTTCCCAGACTGGAGTAGGTCGCCGGTAGGTGGAGGAACTTGGAGTACGTGCGGATCGACCAGGAGACAGGGCCTCGGAAGAAGTACGCCTCTGGGGCGGCAACCTCGTCGATGTCCTTCTTGTACTTCTCCGCGGTGCCCTTCGAGAGGTGGTATTTGAGCTGATCGTTGGTTGCGAAGACCTCGTGGATGATGAGAGCGTCCTCACCGACGGCTTGGTAGGCCTCGAAGCGGAGCAGCCCTTCCTCGAGGTCGTGCGCTTCGGTGCCGACCCGTTGCCACCAGTATTTGAGATCGTCCAGGGATGATGGGGTATCAGAATTGCCGGTCCATTTCGCGGTGACGTTGATGGCTACCGCCGGGTCCGGCTTCTGGTAGTCGTTCTTGACATACCCGAAGAGCAGCTCGCCGAACGATGCTGGCACTCCCTTTGCCTCCACGGCCTCCCTCACGGATTGGGGGATGCGCGTTCCACGAACCAGGTGTATCTGGGGCTCAGCGACCGCAGTGAGGGCTGCCATGTGTTCGGTGGCGGTAGTCGAGAAGTAGTGGATCAGGGCCTCTGGGTTCTCGAATACGTGATGCACGAGCACCGCATCCTCGCCAACGGCATGGTTGATCTCGGTGGACAAGACTCCGTTGTCCGCCCTGGCACCTGCGTGGATGTCCTCCCACTCTTCGAGCATGTCTTCCGAATCAGGCGACTTTCGAAAGAGCCCGCCGGGCCTGGTGGGGACCCACTTGCCTGTCACGCTGATCTCGTCACCGATTCTGGAAGGTTCAGCAAGGAACGGTGGTAGTGGCTGCGTTGTGTGTGTCATGGTTTCTCTCTTTGCTGGTGTTTGTCGGTATTTGACCACCGTGTGGAGCCCGCAATCAGGGCGTGACGAAGGGGCCCTACGACCTCTGGGACTCGTATCTGTCAGGTGTCAGCGGTCGAAGCCTGCCGTGTGAGTGCCGAATTCGGCACCGAGTTGCATCTGTTCGGTTGCCTGCTGCAGCTCCGCCGGTACGTCTCCGAGGAAGAAGAATGGTCCCGGGGTCGCGATCGAGAGCAGCTGTGGAAAGTGGTCAGCTGCAGTGTTCTGGAGGTGGAATCCCAGCGCTTCAGCGTCGACGAATTCGTCCCGGACGTAGAGGGCGTTCTCCTGCTCAGACACGTAGATATGGACAGCTTGAGCTCCGGGTTCGTTCTGCTCCATCGCGTAGGTCACGTCTCCGTAGATGGACGTGAGCTCGTCGAGCTTGTCGGGTTGCGCGGTCCACTTGTAGACGACGGTGATGTGAGTACCTGTCATGTTCCGACTCCTCGGGTCGTTGCGCCTTTGCTGGGGCGGTGCGTTTGAGTAAGTGGTCGATTGCTTCGCACGAAGGTAACTGATCGGTTACCATTCGTCAAACGCAAGCGGAGATTCGATGGCAAGCGCAAAACAATACGACCGAACAGAGCTCCTCGACAAGGCGGTAGAACTGTTTCGCCGGCAAGGGTTCAACGGCACGAGCACGGCAGAGCTGGTGGCCGAACTCGGAGTGAACCGCAAGAGTATGTACGCGGAGTTCGGATCCAAACAGGAACTGTTCGAAGCCACACTCGACCACTACAACCGCAACCACCTCGCCCGCGTGCTCGCCCCGATCGAGGCGAAGCACGCTGGCGTCGATGCGATCCGGACGGCGTTCCGGGGCTATGCATCCGCCAGTGAGGGCTGGTTCAACGGTCGCGGCTGCTTGATGTGCAACACCGCCGTTGAGCGGGGAGCGCTCGACCCCGCCAGCGGACAGTACGTCGCGGCATACCTGGACCGGCTCGATCGAGCGTTCCGGAATGCCCTTATGAATGGACAACGTTCAGGGGACATCGATCAGGCAGCCGATCTCGACGAGCTAGCGGCGTTCTTCACGACCGCCCTCATAGGAATCGCGGCGTGTCTCCGTGCTGAGGCTCCGTCCCAACAGCTCCAAGCCGCATCCAGGGTGGCCACACGCATGCTCGATGCTCAAGTACCTGCGACCCGCAGCTAGGTCCAGAGTCGAGGTGACAGGTCGCGACGCAGGGGTGACACCGCGAAGAGTAGGATGCCGCGTCCGAGCAGGGACATCCATAGAGCGCTCGTCAGCGCGGGCGCCATCAACTCCACATGTGTGCGGAATGGATGACTGGGCCGAGCGTGTTGTCCCAAACGAGACGAAACTCCATTCACACGAGGAGATCAGCAATGGAAGACATGCAGTTCCCTGCTCCCACGGAGGGCATCATCCTGACTCATTTCGTCGTTGCTCGAGATGTTGCAGCCTCCAGGGACTTCTATGCGGGTGTCCTCGGCGGGACCACAGTTATGGATGGCGGACCGACGATCGTGAAGCTCGCGAACAGTTGGATCATCATCAACGAGGGTGGCGGACCCACCGAGGACAAACCAGATGTCGTCCTCGACGTGCCGTCCGATCCAAATCACGTCGACGCTTTCCTGAACATCCGAGTCGCTGATATTCAGGGGGTGTATGAACAGTGGTCTGCCAAGGGTGCGGCCTTCCTCACACCTCCAATCGATAGAGGAGCCGAAATCCGCTGCTACATGCGCGATCCTGACGGTCACCTGATCGAGGTTGGCCAGGCCACCGGAATCGTCACGTAGTTCTCGGCTGATCCGCCGCTCGCTCCCTCAACGGCCGGCCTCGACAAACCCTCGGATGGATGACACCATCAGAGAAACTCGCCGAAGCGTTGCAATGACCCCTTGAGCCGGCAGCGCATATGCGCTCTTCCGGTGCGGGCTTGGGGTTGTAGCGGTTTTGCTTCTACCCAAGCACGTCGCCATAGATTCGATCGATGTGTTCGGCAATGTGGCGCCAGTCAAATTCGCTTTCGATCAGATGTCGAGCCTGGTTCCCTCGCTGAAGTCGGGTGGACGTGTCGGAGGCCGCGTGAATCATGGCGTCTGCGAGGTGGGTCTCGTTGTCCGGGGTGACACGCCAGCCGTTCGGCCGGGCCGGGTCGATATTGACGAACGATGTCGGGCCACCCGAGTCGGTCGCGATTACTGGCAGGCCACAGGCCATGGCCTCGAGGTAGACCTGACCAAACGGCTCGTCGACCGAGGGCGCCACGAACGCGTCAGCGCAGTTGAATCCCGTGGCGAGATCTCCATGTCCCCGCCAGCCGACAAAGAAGACCCCGTCAACACCCAATGAAGTCGCAACCGTGTGGGGATGTTCGCCTTCCCACTCGCCCGGGTAGCCACCCCAGATGACCAACGGCGGTGCGTGTGCACCCAGCGCCTCGCGCACTGTGGCGTAGGCGCGGATGAGCAGCGGAACCCGCTTGAAGTCGAGGAAGCGTCCTACGAATAGCAACACAGGGAGCAGCTCGCCTGTCGTCGGGTCCAGGAAGAAACGGTCCAGGTCGACATCCGAATACTGGATGGTGCCGGGCTTGCCACTCTCGTCCCACCCTTTTGGATCGTCCACGAGCCACTGGCGCCACTGATCCAACCGTTCACTCCTCGCTAGGCCGAGAGGTGCGAACCTGTCGACATCAACTCCATTCGGCACGACTTCGACGAGCGAAGGGTCCACACCCAACAGGTCGATTGCCAGCTTGCGGTCTGTTGGAGAGATCACGATGAGACGATCGGCCCGGCGGGCAGCACTCACCAGACGATGATCCCACTCGGTCGCGTGCCGCCACCGCCCCTCGCCGGTGAGACGGATCTCGGCAAGCATCTTGAGTTCGGTGCCGTGTAGGTGTGCAACGGTAGGCCGGTCGCCAAGAGCGGCGACCGCGTCGTTGACGTGGGTCAAGTGATGTACGTGGTACAGATCTGGTACCCCGACGCGCTCGAGCAGCGACCGCCACACCTCTACCTGGCGGGTGTACGCGTCGGTGTCCAGGGAGGCGAACACCCGATCAGGCACACCAGGCCGGTCCTCAAACGATGGGTGAAACGGCACCGGCGCAGCCATCGGATCCAATCCCTGTTCAAACCACATTGCTGCTTCGGTGAACTCGAGCGTCTCGACGTTGAGGCCCCCAAAGAACGTCGCCGCATGCGAGGAAGATCCCTGCGGCCCGAGCGACCCACAACACACTGTCACTGCGTTCCCACGCGCTTCGAGCGCCTCGCCCAGGTAGCGCACCACTTGCGCCGATCCGCCCCTTGGATAGAACGCCAGCGTCATGACTATTCGACGACGAACCTTCATCAACCCCATCCTTGTCCACCGGGCAGGCATACGACGCCGTCGTCGCTCGCCAACACCATGTCCACTACCTCACATACCAGTCGCACGAAGGTCTCAAGACCCCGAGACCAACCGGCAACAACGACCGCCCATAGTTTCCGCGCGCCGCTCGCTGAAAGGTAATGGACCCACACCAAGGCCGCCGATATCGATACACATACGTGCCCATCCCTGGCCGCTCATATTGCCTGTGATCTCACTGGTTATGGGCTCCCGATGGGCGTGTTGTCGATTGTGATAGGTTCTCCACTCCCAACCGTGGAAAGTAGCGAACACATGGAGAGCGAGAGCAACGGCGAAAGCCCGGTCGATGGGAAGAAACGCAGCAAAGGAACCACGTATGGTGCGGCGACAGCACTCGGAGTTGGTGTCGGCGTCGCCCTGTAATCAGCTACCTCACTTCCCGACTGGCTTGCCGTGGGTATCGGCGTGGCTATCTGGGTGGGTGTAGTCATCGAGGGTCGATCCAAGAGGTGACCCGCCACATCGGCACATATGGGGGGCCATCTGGCATTGTTGACGATCTGCCAGACCAAGCTGGCAGGCTGATATGGTCCCATTTCGATGGGGCCTTCGTGAGCGTCACTCTGAAGCTGGCGTCAATGGGCCTACCCCGACGGGTGCAACCGAACTGCAATCCAACACTGTGGCACGGGTCGGCACTGGGTGGTACATGACGGCACAGTGATCGGCTGAAGCCCCAACGGGGCATGACCTGACGGGACTCGGTGGTACGGGTTGGCATGGAGGTTGTGTGACTACGGATCAGAAGGTTGGGGGTTCGAGTCCCTCCGGACGTGCCACGGAAACCCTCAACGCAACAGTCCCGACCTGAGCACCACTAATCCTGACGGTGTAGGTTCGAAGCAGCGTCCGATCGAAGGAGTCGTCATGGCCGTGTACAAGATTGTTGAGCTCGTCGGAACCAGTCCGACGTCGTGGGAGGAAGCCGCCAAGTCTGCAGTAGCGGCAGCATCCTCATCGTTGCGCGACCTGAGAATTGCCGAAGTGTCCGACCTCGACATGCAGATCGACGACGGCAATGTGATCGCCTATCGCGCCAAGGTGAAGGTCTCGTTCAAGCACGAAGCGGGGGAATAGCGCCACATTGTCTAGTGCGGGCGATCGACTGCGGCTCGCATCAATCAACCCGGCGAGAGAGGCACATACGCGCACTTGTTGGATCGTGGACGGTTTCGTGCCTGTGCGGCATTGAGACTCCTCGCGCACGCCGGTCAACCTCGCGCCGATGCTCGCCGACATGCCCATCCTCCCTGTCGCGTGATCAAGAGCAGGCAGGCTCGCCACGCCACATTCCGGAGACCGCCGCAAGTGGCCCGAGGGTCGACATCCTCGGCGCATGAGCGTCGGTATGCGCGGAGGACGCTGCTCCTAGAGCTTGCGATCTTCGGCGGGCGGCGGGTGTCGCCCAAGACTTGTCAAGCCACGCTGGCTGGTTGCCGATGAGGATGGGGGCGGCCTGTGTGCCTTCGAGCTGCTTGTCGCGCCGTAAGCCCGGCTAGCGAGGGACGAAGATGGAAACAATCATGCTGTGGGTGGTGGCGGTGGTGATCCCAGCAGCAGCGATCCTCACCTACTGGGCGATCGCCCGGCGACAGGTTCGCCGATCGACGGCTGAGGCAGAACGCCGCCTCGTGGCAGAACGGGCGCTGACCGCACGGGTCTCACACCAAGTACGGAACCCGCTCACGGTGATCTACGGGTTCTCCGAGGCACTCCTCGACAGCGAACTGGACGACACCAGCGAGATTCGCAGCGTGGTCTCCATCATCAACGCTGAGGCCCTTGGCGTGAGCCGAACCGTTGAGAACCTCGTGGCTGAGAACCAGGTCGCGACGAACCAGCTCTCCGTTCGATCGATCGCGTTCGAGCCTGCGAAAGAGCTCGAACGAGCCGTCACCCCCTTCACACGTGCTGGCGCGAAGATTTGCCTTGAATGTCCAGACATCATTGGCCAGTCCGACCCGATCCTGTTCCGCCAGGTGGTTCAGAACCTCGTGTCCAATGCCGTTCGACACGGTGGCTCAGAGATATCTGTGGTTGCCGTATCCAAGAAGGGCTCATATGAGTGCACCGTCGCCGACGACGGCCCAGGTCTCCCATTGCGGATCGCTTCTGAACTCTTCGCCGCGACCGATCTGCCAACAACGTCTGAACCGAGCGAAACCGAGGAACCGAAGGATGTTGACCCAGTCGGTGACGGGGTCTCGAAAGCAGCCGAACCGGTCGTGACGAATCATGTCGAGGATGCACTCGGCATAGGCCTGCCGACATCCATCGCCCTTGCCGAGAAACTGGGCGGATCGCTCCAGTACGAGAGCACCGCTGGAGCAACCATGTTCACCCTCAAGCTCCCGACCGCGGATTGGCTCACCCCTCCCGAGGCGAAGGAGCCGATCCCCGTCCCAGGCGACGGTGACACCGAGTCTGGGGATCGGACAGCGGATGAAGACCCTCCACCGGCACCGCCGCTACCTGAGGACACTGCGTCGATCAGCTTCGACCAGTCCGCTGAGGATGCGGACAACCATGACGATTCGAACACCTCCGACGAAGCAAGGGGTGACGAAGCGGACACAGGAGTGGCCGCCACAATCGAGGCCGGAACGTCCGCATGATGTCTCGTCGGGTATCCGGCATCCTTGCCCTCTGCGTCCTCACCTGTTTGATCGTCGTCGCCGCCGCCGCAAGCGCACAGACGATCGAGACCTACCGTGACGAGTTCTCATCCATCTCGTACTCCGGCAACAGCGGCACGGAGAGCTTCTCTGGTTCCTGGCGCGAGCGAGGAGAATCGGACGGACCCAACGGCGGCGTCGTGCGTGTCGTTGCGGACAGTCGCTGTTCGGGTGGCACCGGAAACTGCCTTCGTATCGGCTCAGAGATTGGTGACATCAGCGGATTCGCAGCCGATCGAGCAGCTGACATCGAGACCGCCGAATCGGCAACTTTGTCGTATGCGTGGCGACGCCGGACGTCTGGCGGTACGGATGCCAGCGTACGTGTACGCGCTTCCGCCGACGGCGGCTCGTCGTGGACGACGGTTGCGACGATTTCGCTCTCCGGGTCCCAGTCACCGCAGTCGGTCAATCTCGACATCTTGGGCTTCGCCTCAGCGACGACTACGGTGCGATTCGAGGGTCAGGGAACCGGGTCAGGGGCCTATCTCCTGATCGACAACGTATCGATCGATGCAACCTTTGGAGTGGACCCCACGACGACGAGCAGCTCGACCACCACCACAACGACACCCACAACCACAACGGTTCCATCGACCACGACGACCCTGACTAGCCCCCCCACGTCCACCACAACGACAGCCACACCCGGGGAGGATCCGTCTTCAACGACGACGATAGCGACGCCCGACGCGCCGACAACGACAACGACCGGCGTGTCGTCCACAGGACGGGAGCCATCGGGAACGCCACCAACAAACGCCAATACTGGGACTTCGCCTGGATCCGATGGGACAAGCCACCCTTCCGCCACGATGGCATCGGGATCCGCCGAGCAACAGACCGCAGCCGACACAACGACACCCGTCCCGTCTGACGAGCAGGCAACGGCCCTGGCTCCCATCGAGGCCTCCGACAACGGCGTTGCGCGGACCGCCGCCACTGTGGGTCTCGTTCAGCTGATCGGCCTTAGCTCCCTGATCGGCCTTCTCGGTGCCGTGGGCGTCGGGAGAAGGAACTCGTAACGTCGGTCACCGGCGAACACCACTGATCTCGTCGAGTTCCCTCGTGATCAACACGAGAGCTCGGGCTGACTACCCTGCCACGCCGACGCCGCACCAGCACGTCGGTTGATGATCGCAGCAGCGAGCTGAGGTACTACAGCGCGGGCAGGGTCGCCAGCGTTCTTCGCCCAGTCGTCGGCTCACCGATCGAGTGGGCTGTCATGCTGTGCAACCAAACTGCAATCGACCGTCCCAACAGTGCCCGGTGCACGCGTGCACCCGCTGTACGCGACCATCTGCCGAAACCGTGGAACCCACGACTCGACCGGACGATCCGGCACGGCTCATGCATGATGCACTGAAGTCATAACCCCAAGATCGCGGTCGGTTTGAGGAGGCGGGCCATCATGGTTGGGCCGCTTCGACCGCACGATGCGCTCGAAGCCGGCGCCTACCGATTGCCACGGCCGACCTGATCGACATGACGGCCTGCTCCTGAGGCGCTATCGCCCGAATGTCGCGGGGTTTGGCGCTAGGTTGGCAAGGTGAACGAGAGGAATATCGCCCTTCGTCGTGCTCTCGTGAAGGCTGTCCTGGCGATTGCCGTGGTCGTGGGCGTGGCGACAGTTGTGCTTTCGTCGAGGGAGGACATCTTCCTGCCGAGGGCCTTCATGCTCGTTGCCTTGATGCTTGGTGGCAACACCGCCCTGCTGGATCTTTCGTCGACGCAGACCGATACGCAGGTGATGGTGACTGTCATTTCCCTCCTACGCGTGTTGATCGTGGCGCTCGCGGCTGCAACCATCCTCGATTTCATACTCCGACAGCGCTTCCCCATGCTCTACACCAGAAGGAGCAAACGAATGCAGAATCACGTGATCCTGTGCGGGCTCGGCCAGGTCGGCTATCGCGTTGCCCTCGAGCTGCAGAAGTTCGAAACCGAATTGACCGTGATCGAGAAGAATGCAACGGGCCCCTTCGTGGGTGATGTCACGGACCTGGGTATCCCGATCCTCTTCGAGGATGCCCGCAAGAAGGAGGTTCTCGTAAAGGCCGGCGTCGAACGTGCGTCGGCGGTCATTGCCTGCACCGATGACGATCTGTCCAACGTGGAGATCGCTCTTGACGCACGAGAGGTCAGTCCGGAGATTCGAGTGGTGCTTCGCCTCTTTGACCAACGGCTGGCGTCCAAGATCGTGAACAGCTTCGACATCGAAGCGGCCTTCAGTGCTTCTGCGCTCGCAGCGCCAGCATTCGCCGCCGCCGCAGTTGATCCCTCAGTGCAAGACAGTTTCTACGTGGGGGACGTCCTCTTCGTGTACTCGGAGTTCTGGGTTCCGGAGGCCTCCTCTCTCACGAAACAGTCGGTGTGGGACCTCTGGGGCAAATACGATGTCAACACTCTGAGCTTCACGAGCACCTCCGGATCGGTGACGCGACATTCCGGCCCCACCGTGACGGTGCCAAAGGACTCGAAGATTGCCGTGGTGGGGCCCTACGAACAAGTTCAGCAGCTCCAGGCAGATCACGGAATCATCGACTCGACAGCACAAGTCAGACACAAGGCATCGCCGGATTCATGACACAGGGCGTCGCATGAAGCTTGACGATGCCCAAGGGACCACCAGACCACGCTGGTATCGCTGCATTCGTTGACAAGTGTCATGTGTCTGCTGCCCTCGGGCTGCGCAAACGGCTCAACCGTGCGGCTTCGCGACCTCATGCCCCCCCCCAAGCACACATGATCCGAACACATCCGTTGTGGTCCCAATACCAGTGACCGGTGCGTTCCTGTCTGGGTTGGGTAGAACACAGCACCAAGTGGGGCGTTGAGCAACACATCGGCGTCGGCGGGCAATCGGGGCGGACAGCACGGCCCTGGGAGACTGAACCCACCCATGTGCGGCAATATGGCCACGCATATCTGCCGATATTCGCGGCCCTTCCCGGGAACCTGTTGACTCACCGGCTATGGGTCTCTCTCGTCGTCGAGACTCGCAAGGAGCTGGTAGCTGATGTTGCCGGGTTCAGCTCGCGTCGGCTCTATCAGATCTATGAGCGCTTCTCCCAGTGCCGCTCCTTTTCCTTCCTGAGCACGCAGGTGGGCAACGACTCGCAATGTCATGGGGCTCCTTCCAAGCTCTCGCCTTCGCCCCAACGCAGTTCGCAGCGGCGGTGGGCTAGGTGCGACTGAGCCGTGCCATGGCTGTCCCTCAGCCGTGCAACGTGTCGAACGGTGTCATGACGGTCCGTGTCCAAGACGCCGATCAGCTTCGACCCTCCTCAGCCCCTGACATTGATCCTGCTGAGAACCAGGAAGTGACAGTGCGGACCTTGTCTGTGGGCACTGATTCAATCACCGTCGTCGCTGCAGTGGGCACCGGACGGGGGAAGCTCTCGGCGTGCGGCGAGATCGAAGTCACTGCTCAGTAGGGGCGCGGGAACCCCTCGTCCCTCCCATGGAGGGGCATTCGGTGAGAGCCTACGCGGCGATGGACCGCCCATATCGGCATACATGGGCGACCTTGGTTCTGGCGGTTACGCCTCGGTGATGTCGATACCCGTGATCGTCACAGGTTCGACAGGCCGATCCTGACCACCGGTTGGTGCCTCGGCGATCGAGTCCACGATGTCCATGCCCTCGGTGACCTCCCCGAAG
>Ga0265303_10001300_pt1 | contig 15243 bp, 11 predicted proteins | sample Helome_2_FD_192494 | JGI IMG/M metagenome (GOLD analysis project Ga0265303, IMG submission 192494) | Marine sediment microbial communities from subtidal zone of North Sea - Hel_20160317 (Illumina Assembly) | ecosystem: Environmental > Aquatic > Marine > Subtidal zone > Sediment ... | reverse complement strand
ACCTGTTCCTGATGCCCTCGAGTTTCGAACCCTGTGGTATCAGCCAGGTGCTGGCCATGCGCGACGGCCAGCCCTGTGTCGTACATGGCGTGGGCGGGCTCACGGATACGGTAGAGGACCGCGTGACGGGCTTCGTGTTCGACGGCCACAGTCCCGACGAGCAGGCCGGTGACTTCGTTACGACAACCGATCGGGCATTACAATTGCGCGCAAACGACCCGATCGCCTGGCAGGACGTCTGCAAACAGGCGGCTGCACAGCGATTCGACTGGGCATCCTCGGCAGAACGAACAATAAGAACGCTCTATGACGATGACAATGACTAAGAACAGCGAATACGAGGCGCTCGTCGCCGGCCGGCACAACGACCCGTTCGCGATACTGGGTCCGCACAGCGTCCCGGGCGGGCGCGTCGTGCGTACATTGCAGCCCGATGCAAAGGCCGTCGATATTGTCGATGCCGACGGCGAAACCCTCGGCCGCATGAAAAAGGTCCACAAAGCCGGTTTGTTCGAAGGGCCGTTGCCGCCGCGTAAGCGCCGCTACGCGCTCCGTATCTCTTGGCAATCCGGGGAACAGTCGACCATCGAGGACCCGTATCGTTTTCCGTCCGCGCTCGGCGAGATGGACCTGTACCTGCTCGGCGAGGGCTCCGACCGGTACGTCTACCGCAAGCTCGGCGCGCACCTTTGCGAACTGGCCGGAGTCCAGGGCACCCGCTTCGCGGTTTGGGCGCCGAATGCATCGCGCGTCAGCGTCGTGGGTGACTTCAACAGCTGGGACGGCCGACGGCACGTCATGCGCCTGCACCCGGCCAACGGTATCTGGGAAATCTTCGTACCCGGTGTCGGCAATGGTGCGTTTTACAAGTACGAAATACAGGACAGGGACGGCGAAATTCTGCCTCTGAAGGCCGATCCGTACGGGACCTATCACGAGGCGCCTCCCGGCAATTCGTCGGTGGTCTTCGACACGGGCTATCGCTGGCAGGATGCCGACTGGATGCGAGGTCGCAAGACCGGGCCCGAACTCGACCGGCCCGTCAGCATCTACGAAGTTCACCTGGGCTCGTGGCGCCGTAAGGATGACGGCAGCTACCTGACCTATCGTGACCTCGCTGACGAGCTCGTCAGCTACGTCGCCGACATGGGCTTCACGCATATCGAGCTGCTGCCCGTGACGGAGCACCCGTTCGACGGTTCCTGGGGATACCAGCCGATCGGGCTGTTTGCGCCGACGCAGCGTTTCGGCAATCCCGACGACTTTCGTCACCTCGTCGATCGTTGTCACGCCGCGGGAATCGGCGTCATCATGGACTGGGTGCCCGCCCACTTCCCGGGTGACGAACACGGTTTGGCAAGATTCGACGGCACCGCACTGTACGAACATGAAGACCCTCGCAAGGGGGCGCACGCGGACTGGGGGACCCTGATTTTCAACTTCGGCCGTCGCGAGGTCATCAACTACCTGATCGGCAGCGCGCTCTACTGGATCAACGAATTTCATATCGATGCGCTACGCGTGGATGCTGTCGCTTCGATGCTGTACCTCGATTACTCGCGTGAGGAAGGCGAATGGATCCCGAACGAATTTGGTGGCAACGAAAATCTCGAGGCTGTCGAGTTCCTGCGCAGACTCAACACCGAAGTGCACGCGCACGGAGCGACATCCTATGCCGAAGAGTCAACGGCCTGGCCCGGCGTTTCGAAGCCCGTCGACGACGACGGCCTCGGCTTTACGTACAAGTGGAACATGGGCTGGATGAACGACACGCTGGCGTACATGTCCGAAGATCCGGTGCACCGCAAGTATCACCACGACAAGATGACCTTCGGCCTCGTCTACGCGTTCAATGAGAACTTCGTACTGCCGTTGTCGCACGACGAAGTCGTGCACGGCAAACACTCGATCCTCGGGCGCATGCCGGGTGACGACTGGCAACAGTTCGCCAATCTGCGCGCCTACTACGCGGCCATGTATGCCCACCCCGGCAAGAAGCTGTTGTTCATGGGCGACGAAATTGCGCAGCGCAACGAGTGGAATCACGACCAGTCGCTCGACTGGCACCTGCTGCAATCCCCGCTTCACAGCGGCATGCAGGCACTCGTCCGCGACCTGAACCGTGTATACCGCGACACCCCCGCACTGCACGAAGTCGATTTCGACGGCAGTGGCTTCGAATGGATCGACTGGAACGATAGCGATAACAGCCTGCTGAGCTGGATCCGTCGCGATCATCATGGCGGGTACGTCGTCTGCGTTACCAACCTGACGCCCGTCGTGCGCGACGGCTACCGCCTCGGCGTGCCGGATGCCGGTGCATACAAGGTCGTACTCAACACTGACGACATAGAATTTGGCGGCAGTAACCTCAGGCACGAGGTCATCGCAAGTGATGACGTCGAGAGTCACGGCCGCCCGCACTCGCTGCAGCTGGCCCTGCCGCCGCTCGCAACGCTTATACTTCAACCGGCGCACCAGGAGACTTAATCATGGCCGCGAAGACCGACAAGACTGCCGGGATCGGCGACATAGAGTTGCTGCAGGCCCCGAGCTTGCCGATGACTGCCGATGCGATGCTCGAAGACTTCACGCATTACTTCGGCCGCATGCTCGGCCGGCAGACGATTCGTACCAAGTCGCCGTTCCTCTACCAGGCCGTCGTATACGCCGCACGCGACCGTCTCATGGAACGCTGGGCGAAGACCCGAAACGCAACCGAGAGCGCTGACCGTTGTCGCGTCGCGTACCTGTCGCTCGAGTTCCTCATGGGACGCTTGCTGCGCAATGCGTTGCTCAATCTCGGCATCGAAGGAGAAACCTCCGAGGCGCTGTCACGTCTCGGCCTCGACCTCGAGGACGTCTACGAGCGCGAGCAGGACACGGGACTCGGCAATGGCGGTCTCGGTCGACTCGCCGCCTGTTTCCTCGACAGTTGCGCAACGCTGCGCCTGCCTGTCATCGGATACGGGATTCGCTATCACTACGGGATGTTCCACCAGCGCATTGAAAACGGTTACCAGGTGGAAGAGCCCGACTCGTGGCTGCGCGAAGGCTTTCCCTGGGAGATCGAGCGCATCGAGTATGCGCAAACCGTGCATTTCGGCGGTCGCAGCACCGTGTACACGGACGCGTCGGGCAAGACCCGGCACGCGTGGGTGGACACGCATGACGTGCTGGCGATTCCGTTCGATATCCCGATCCCGGGATACCAGAATGACATCGTGAACACCTTGCGCCTGTGGTCCGCATCGGCCACCGACGAATTCGACCTCAACCAGTTCAATGCCGGCAGCTACGCAGATGCCGTCGCCTCGCAGAACGAGGCCGAAAACATCACGATGGTGCTGTATCCGAACGCCGCGACCGAGAACGGCCAGGAACTCCGGCTGCGCCAGCAGTATTTTCTCGCCTCCGCGAGCCTGCAGGACCAGCTGCGCAATCGCTTCGAGCATCATGGCCCGGGCTTCGACGACTTCGCGGACAAACACTGTTTCCAGCTCAACGACACGCATCCGGCAATCGCCGTCGCCGAACTCATGCGCATATTGATGGACGAACATTCGCTCGAGTGGGATGAGGCCTGGGAACTGACGAGCAAGTCCATGGCCTACACGAACCACACGCTGCTACCCGAAGCGCTAGAGATGTGGCCCGTGTCTATGTTCCGCAGGCTGCTGCCACGAATTCTCGACATCATCTACGAGATCAACGCACGGTTTATCGTCGAAATCAGCCAGCGCTGGCCCGGCGACAACGATCGTATCCAGCGCATGTCGCTGATCAAGGAAGGCAGCGAGCCAATGATTCGCATGGCCTACCTCGCCATCGTCGGCAGCTTCTCAGTCAATGGCGTGGCCGCGCTGCACTCGAAACTGCTGCGCGAAGGCCTGTTCCGTGACTTCTACGAACTATGGCCTGAGAAGTTCAACAACAAGACCAATGGCGTCACCCAGAGACGCTGGCTCGCCGCGTGCAACAAGGGTCTTGCGGAGCTCATTACCGACAAGATCGGAGGAGACTGGGTCACTGAACTGGACGAGCTGAAGGCGCTCGTGACGCATGCCGACGACGCCGGGTTTCGCAAGGCCTGGCGTTCGGTGAAACTCGCCAACAAGGTCAAGCTCGCTCGCGCGATCGAGAAAAAGACGGGGCTCGAAGTCAATTCGGCTTCGATATTCGACGTGCAGGTCAAGCGTATACACGAGTACAAGCGCCAGCTGCTAAACGTGCTGCATGCTGTTTACCTGTATGACCGCATCCGGCGCGGAGACGACGTCGTGCCGCGCACCATAATCATCGGCGGTAAGGCAGCGCCCGGCTACGAGATGGCGAAGAACGTCATCAAGTGCATCAACAATGTCGCCAGGGTGATCAACTCGGACCCCGCAATGGACGGCAAGCTGCAGCTGATCTTCTACCCGGACTACAACGTCTCCGCGATGGAGATTATCTGCCCTGCGGCCGATCTTTCGGAGCAGATCTCGACGGCGGGCAAGGAAGCGTCAGGCACGGGCAACATGAAGTTCATGATGAACGGCGCCGTGACCATCGGCACGCTCGACGGCGCGAATGTCGAAATTCGCGAAGCCGTCGGTGAAGAAAACTTCTTCCTGTTCGGCCTGACGGTTGACGAGATAACGGAACTGCGCGGCCAGTACGACCCGCGAGCAATCATCGAAGCCGACGAGGATTTCACACGCGTCATCGATTTGCTCGAGAGTGGTCATTTCAGTCGCTTCGAGTCCGGCACACTCGACACCGTGATTCAGTCTATTCGCGAGCCTTCGGATCCGTGGATGACGGCCGCCGATTTCCGCAGTTTTATCGACGCGCAGGCCGCAGCGGCCGAGGCTTACACGGACGCTGAGCGCTGGACCCGCATGAGCATTCTCAACACGGCATGCTCGGGGCGCTTCTCGACGGATCGAACGATGCGCGATTACAACGACGACATCTGGCGCCTGGAGCCAATTGAGCTCAAGACGACCTGATGCACGCCGGTAATCCCGCAGTACTCGGTGCCACGCCCGACGACTCCGGCACCAATTTCGCCATATATTCAGCGATTGCCGAGCGCATTGAGCTGTGCCTGTACGCCGAAGACGGCCAACACGAGCGAAACATCGACCTGCCCGAGTGTGCGGACGGCGTCTGGCACGGTTACCTGCCGGGCTGCTCGCCGGGCCAGCACTACGGCTACCGCGTCCACGGCCCTTACGACCCCTCCGATGGCCTGCGCTGCAATCCGGCCAAGCTGTTGCTCGACCCGTACGCTCGCGAAATTCGCGGCGAATTTCGCTGGGACCCTGCCGTCTTCGATTACGCGGGTGACGACATGGACATTAGCGACGAAGACAGCTCGCCGTTCGTGCCGCGCTCCGTCGTGCGTGCTGCCTTTGCGGATGCGCCGCCCCGCGGCCCCCACGTTCGCTGGGCAGACAGTGTCTTCTACGAATGCAATGTTCGCGGCTACACGATGCGCCATCCAGCCATCGACGAAGCCGCTCGTGGCACTTTCGATGGCCTGCGTCACGAGCAGGTGCTCGCACATCTCAAGGCCCTGGGCGTGACATCCATCGAACTTATGCCCGTGCACACCTACATCGACGAGCATCATCTCGCGAAGCGCGGCCTCAAGAATTTCTGGGGCTACAACTCGGTGGGGTTCTTCGCGCCCATGCAACGATTTGCCCGTGCCGACGCCGTTGCCGAGTTCCGCAACATGGTACGCGCACTCCACGATGCCGGGTTCGAGGTGATTCTCGACGTGGCCTACAACCACACGGGCGAAGGCAACCGCCTGGGGCCGTCACTCGCATTTCGCGGCATCGACAACCGGACTTATTACCGCACCGAACCCGAAGACCACGGCAGGTACATCAATGACACGGGCTGCGGCAACACGATCAACATCGATCATATTCGCGTTCGACAGCTGATCCTCGACAGTCTCGACTACTGGGCCACCGACATGGGGGTCGACGGCTTTCGCTTCGATCTCGCGCCTATCCTGGGTCGCCGCAGCGACGGTTTTTCCGCAACGCACCCGCTGTTATCGGACATCAGCAACCTGGACAGCCTCTCCCGCAGAAAACTGATCGCGGAACCCTGGGACCCGGGCCCCGGTGGATACCAGCTCGGCAACTTCCCGCCACGTTGGGCCGAGTGGAATGACAAGTACCGCGATGACGTGCGGCAGTTCTGGCGTGGTGACGAAAACGCCAGCGGCCCGCTGGCGACCCGACTGCATGGCTCGGCCGATATTTTCGAAGCCAGTTGCCGACGCTCGCCGGCCAGCATCAACTTCATCGCCGTCCACGACGGCTTCACGCTGCGCGATACGGTCAGCTACAGGCACAGGCATAACGAAGCCAACGGCGAAGATAATCGCGACGGCCATGCGCACAACTACAGCGACAATCACGGGGCCGAAGGCGAAACCGACGACGACGCTATCAATCGGCTCAGGCGCCAGCAGCGACTGAACATGATGGCGACCCTGTTGTTCTCTCAAGGCACACCGCTGATGCTCGCCGGCGATGAGATCGGTCACACGCAGGGCGGCAACAACAACGCCTACGCCCAGGACAATAAGATAGGTTGGCTGGACTGGTCCGGACTAGACGACGACCCGGAATTTCTCGACGAGGTTCGGGAACTCGTTTGGTTGCGTCGTGAAAATTCGCTGCTTCGCATCGAGGACTACGTGCACGGCACGCTCGAACGCGCCGACAGTCTCGTGGAGATTCACTGGATAAACAAAGACGGTGAAATCAAGCAAAGCGAGGAATGGGCCGGCAGCCGCGCGTTCTCGGTGCTGATCGAGGAGAAGTTCGGCGACGGTGGCTACAGTGCCGTCGCGATATTCATCAATCGTTACGACGAAACGACGCGCTTGCTACTACCGAAAAATGCCGAGAAAGCGAGCTGGCATGTCGCTCTTGCAAGCTCTGCTGAGCAACCCGCAATGTTCGACGGTCGGGCCGTGAACGTGCCCGCGCTATCGATCGCGCTACTCAGGACCGACTAGGCGTTTCAGACGGGCAGCGCCGTCGTGTATTTCACGCGCCGGAGTACAAAGGTCGAGCTCGCCGAACGCACGGCGGCGTGCTTGAGAATCTCGCCATTGAGAAAGTCGTTGTACCGGTCCATGTCCCTGACGACGACGTGCAATACGTAATCGCGATCACCCGAAACCGAGAAACACTCGGTGACTTCGGGCAAGGTCGAGACGTGACGCTCGAAGCTCTGGCGGTTCTCGTCGGTATGCTCTGTCATCGCGACCAGGAGCAGCACCTGGATGTTGAAACCCGCCACTTTCGGGTCGAGTAGCGCCACCTGGCGTTCGATCAGGCCAGCCTCTTCGAAATCGCGAATGCGTCGCCAACACGAGGTGCGCGACATGCCGACGGTTTCGGCGAGGTCACTCTGGTTCTGGCTCGCGTCGCGCTGTAATTCGTCGAGCAGGCGGCGGTCTGTCGGATTCAGCTTCATAACGCGCTATTTACCCGCTTTTTTGTAGTTTTTGCAACTATTGTTTCAATATTTATTACCCGGCGAACGAATCAGGACACGAATTCGCGCAGAAACGCGCATAATGTCGAAAAGATCTGTTTGACTCCGAGCGAGGACTTTCCCATGCCCGATCTGTTCGAAAACCCTATGGGTCTCGACGGCTTCGAATTCGTCGAGTTCGCATCGCCCGAGCCGGCCATCCTCGAGAAGGCCTTCATACTGCTCGGTTTCACCGAAGTGGCCCGCCACCGTTCCAAGGACGTAACACTGTGGCGCCAGGGCGATATCAATTTCATCATTAACAATGAGCCGAAAAGCCAGGCTTTCTATTTCGCGAGGGAGCACGGCCCGTGCGCCTGCGGCATGGCGTTTCGCGTCAAGGACGCGCACCACGCATACTCGCGTGCGCTCGAGCTTGGCGCCCAGCCCGTCGAGATACCGACCGGCCCGATGGAGCTGCGGCTGCCGGCGGTCAAGGGCATCGGCGGCGCTACCGTTTACCTGATCGACCGCTACAAGCGCGGTTCGACAATTTACGACATCGATTTCGATTTCATCGAAGGTGTCGATCGTCACCCGGAAGGCTGCGGCTTCAATGAAATCGACCACCTGACACATAACGTGTACCGCGGCCGCATGGAGTACTGGGCCGACTACTACGAGAAGCTGTTCAACTTCCGCGAGATTCGGTACTTCGACATCAAGGGCGAATACACGGGCCTGCTGTCGAAAGCCATGACCGCGCCCGATGGAAAGATCCGCATCCCGCTCAACGAGGAAGCATCGAAAAGCACCGGGCAGATCGAGGAGTACCTCATGGAGTTCAATGGCGAGGGCATTCAGCACATCGCCTTTAGTTGCGACGACCTGTATGCGTGTTGGGATCGCCTGAAGAAACAAGGCATCGAGTTTATGACGGCACCGCCGGGCGCCTATTACGAGATGCTCGCGGAACGGCTGCCTGGCCATGGCGAGCCTGTCGACGAACTGCAGTCACGCGGCATACTCCTCGACGGCACGACCGAGGACGGCGACGCGCGCTTGTTGCTGCAGATCTTTTCGGCGAACATGGTGGGACCGACGTTCTTCGAGTTTATTCAGCGAAAGCAGGACGAGGGCTTCGGCGAAGGCAATTTCAAGGCGCTGTTCGAATCGATCGAGCGCGACCAGGTTGCCCGCGGCGTCGTCAGCACGGACGCCTGACAGGAGCGAGACATGAACCTCAAACGAATTCATCACGTCGCCTACCGTTGCAAAGATGCGAAGGAAACGGTCGAGTTCTACCAGCGTGTCCTGAATATGGAATTCACGGTCGCGTTTGCCGAGGACCAGGTGCCTTCCACCAAGGAACCCGATCCTTACATGCACGTTTTCCTTGACTGTGGCATGGGCAACGTGCTCGCGTTTTTCGAGCTGCCGACGCAGCCCGACATGGACCGCGACCACAACACGCCGCAGTGGGTGCAGCACATCGCGTTCGAAGTCGAAGACTACGACGCATTGCTGGCGGCCAGGGAACATGTCGAGACCGAAGGCGTCGATGTAATCGGGCCGACCAACCACGGCATTTTCCAGTCCATTTATTTCTTCGATCCTAACGGGCACCGGCTCGAACTCGTGGCCAACACGCAGACGCAGGAACAGATCGACGAACTCAAACGCGTCGCTCCGGCCATGCTCGAGGAATGGAGTCAGACCAAGAAAGCGCCACGCCATGCCGCGTGGCTGCACGAACTCGAATTCACGGGCGATCAATAATGAAACTTGCGTCACTTAAGAATGGACGCGACGGACACCTCGTCGTCGTCGCAAGCGACCTCAATCGCTATCTCGATGCGGCAGAAGTTGCCCCTACCCTGCAGGCAGCGCTCGATGACTGGACGAATGCGAAGCCAGCATTGGAAGCGCTCGCACAGAGGCTTGAAGCTGGTGAAGGTGAAGCATTCGACGAGGCGAGCTGCGCGTCGCCGTTGCCGCGCGCCTTCCAGTGGGCGGACGGTTCGGCCTATGTCAATCACGTCGAGCTGGTACGCAAGGCACGCGGCGCCGAGATGCCTGCGACGTTCTGGACCGACCCGCTGATGTACCAGGGCGGTTCCGACTCGTTCCTTGGCCCGCGCGACAACATCCCGATGGCTGACGAAGCCTGGGGCATCGACTTCGAGGCCGAAATCGTCGTTGTTACAGGCGATGTGCCCATGGGCGTTTCGGCTGCCGATGCGCGGCAGCACATTCAACTCATCATGCTCGTTAACGACGTGTCGCTCAGGAACCTGATTCCTGGGGAACTTGCCAAGGGTTTCGGCTTCTTTCAGTCGAAGCCGTCGAGCGCCTTCTCGCCGGTCGCCGTAACGCCGGACGAGCTTGGCGATGCCTGGCAGGAAGCGAAGGTGAAATTACCGCTTCTGTCTTTCTTTAACGAAACGCCGTTTGGCAAGCCCGATGCCGGCGTCGACATGACCTTCGACTTCGGGCAGCTGGTCGCACATGCTGCGAAGACGCGTCCGCTCTGCGCGGGTACGCTGATCGGCTCGGGTACCGTTTCCAACAAGCTCGATGACGGACCCGGCAAACCGATTGCCGACGGCGGTGCAGGCTATTCGTGCATTGCCGAAATTCGAATGATCGAGACGATCGAGAACGGCAAACCGGGCACCTCGTTCATGCAATTCGGTGATCGTATTCGCATCGAGATGAACGACGCGTCGGGCCAGTCGATATTCGGCACAATCGACCAGGTCGTGGAAAGATACGAAGCCTGAATGGCGATCAGGCTCTACAGTTACTGGCGGTCTTCTTCGGCTTATCGAGTCCGGATCGCGCTGAATCTCAAGGGGCTCGAGTACGAGACGATTCCCGTGTCGCTGGCGCCCGGCGTGTCCGAGCATCGGCAGGACGACTATCGAAGCGTCAATCCGCAGATGCTCGTGCCGTTTCTCGAAGACGGCGAGATCGCCATCGGTCAATCAATGGCCATTCTCGAATATCTCGAGGAGACTTACCCGCAAACGCGCTTGCTGCCGATCGACGAACCAATGCGCAGTCGCGTGCGGGCATTCTGCAATATGATTGCCTGCGACATCCAGCCGCTCAACAACCTGCGCGTGATGCAGTACATTAAGAGTGAATTCGATGCCGACGCATCGGGCGAATGGTATACGCACTGGATTCACGACGGCTTCCGCGCCGCCGAGGCGCTGGCAGGCAACGGCCCTTACGTGTTTGGCGACGCGCCGACGCTCGCCGATGCCATGCTTGTCCCACAGGTTTACAACGCCCGCCGTTTCAACGTGTCACTGGCGAACTTCCCGAAACTTGTTGCTGCTACTGACGCCTGCAACGAACTCGAGGCATTCAAAAAAGCGGCGCCCGAACAACAGCCGGACGCCGCTTGATCGTTAAAGTGTCTTACTGATTCGCGAACAGGCTCTCGTGGGAGCTCACCCACGCATCGACTTCTACCTTGCCCGCGGCTATCTGCGTTGCGTCCATCCTGGAAACCAGGAAGTCGAGTTTGGATTTCGCGTCAATGTCGCCGAATTTCGCTGCAAGTGCGAACCACTTGTAGGCTTCGATGGGATCGTAGCCATCCGAGAAGTCCAGCGCGTAGACCCGGCCAAGCGCTAATTGGGCGCCAACTACCCCCTGGTCTGCGGCAAGCCGATACCACTTCATACCTTCTTCTTCATTAATCGGTACACCCCAGCCGTTCTGGTGCATAACGCCAAGGTTGTATTGTGCTTCGGCATGCCCCGCCGCAGCCGAGATTCCGTAGTACTTGAGGGCAAGGTCGTCGTTCATGTCGACGCCGAAGCCGTTGCCATACAAGAGACCCATTCCGTAGCAGGCATCGGCATCACCCGACTCGGCCAGATCCTGCCATTCGCTCAACGCCGTCGCGTAATCCGTCGAACTGTACGCGTCCCAGCCCGCTTTGAAGTCGCCGGCCCAGATGACTGACGAGAACAGGAAAAGCGTCACCGCCAGTAAGCCGCGTGAGAACCTGCGCATGATCTTGACTCCTCCTGGTATACCCATGGCGTACGGTGCAGCGCCAGAGCCCATGATGTCAAACGCGCGTCAATTCGGGCCATTCGGGGATGTACCTAGGCAACCTGTGGCAAAAAGGGACTGGAATTAAGCGCTTGCGACTCGTCGTGTCCCTCCCCGCTTGTTAAGATGGTCCGGGCAAGGCGGTGCCAGGATGCGCAACAAACGACGTTCAATGCTTGCCGGTTTTTCCGCGGAATTGGTGCGTCGGCGCGTCTATCCCGTCATCGTCGCATACGCGCTGATCGCCTGGGCGTTGCTGCAAATCGGCGAGGTAACGTTCGAGCCGCTCGGCTTGCCTGGCTGGGTGATGACTGCCCTCGTTTTTGTCGCGATCGCCGGATTCCCGGTTGCCGCCATACTGGCCTGGATGTTCGATATCACGCCATTCGGCATCCGTCGCGATTTACCGCCACTCTTTGCCGACCCTTCTGTCGCAGAATCGCCGTCGATCGCGGTGCTGCCATTTACTGACATGAGCCAGGAGCAAGACCAGAGTTACTTCTGCGAGGGAGTGGCCGAGGCGATCCTGCATGCCCTGACCAAGATAAGGTCGCTGCATGTCGCTGCGCGCACGTCCTCGTTCAGGTGCGCGAGCGCAGACGAGGATGTGCGAGACATCGGACACAGGCTCGGCGTATCGACGATCCTGGAAGGCAGCGTCAGGAAATCCGGGGGGCAGCTGCGAGTGACCGCCCAGCTCATTAAGGTTGCCGACGGCTACCATTTGTGGTCGAAGACATTCGACCGCGAGCTTACGGACATATTCGAGATCCAGGACGACATTGCAACCAGTATCGCCAGGTCATTGGTAAAGACGATCAACCCCGTCAGTACGACATCGACCCGCGACGTCGTGGCCTACGAGTTCTACCTGCGTGGCAGGCAGTATCTTAACCGCCTCCGCAAAACCGATTTGAATTCTGCGCGGCGAATGTTCTTTCAGGCCATCAGGAAGGACCCCGAGTTCGCGTTAGCCTGGGCAAGTTACGCGGACAGTTATTCGATGGAGGCGATGTATGCGGACCCAACACCCTGGCTCAGAGACAAGGCGCTCGAGGCGAGCGATCGAGCCGTCGCGCTGGGCCCCGATCTCGCCGAAACGCACGCGTCAGCCGGGCTGGCGCAACTCGTCAGCGAGGATTTCGAGACGGCAGAACGCGAACTCAAGAAGGCTATCGAGATTAATCCGGACCTGTTCGAAGCCTGGTATTACTTCGCGCGCACGCGGTTCCACCAGGGGGACATGGATTCCGCCGCCGAGCTATTCGCGAAAGCGGCATCCGTCGATTCGGAAGACTACCAGTCGCGACTGTTGCGTGTGCAGATTTTGCGCGGCCAGGGACGAGTTGAGGACGCAAGATCCGAAGCACACGAGGCCATCGAGGTTGCCGAGCGGCATCTCGAATGGAATCCGGACGACGTGCGGGCCATGCTGCTGGGTGCCGGGTCCCTGATTCTATTGGGCGATACAGAGCGCGCCGAGCGTTGGATGCAACGGGCGCTGGAGATAGATCCTGATGACCCCATCTCGCTCTACAACCTTGCGTGCAACTACGCGACGTTGAACAAGGTCGATGAGGCGCTCGACTACCTCGAGCGGGCAGCCGACATCGGCACGGTCAGCAAAGACTGGATGGAAAACGACGAGGACCTCGTCAACCTGCGCGCGCACCCGAGATTTGATGCGATCCTGGAGAAAGTTGCGGCGTGATGGGTGGAATAAAAAGGGGACATTCTCAATTTCCTGGAAAACCAGAATGTCCCCATTTTGTCATTTGGTGGTGATGGGTGGAATTGAACCACCGACCTGCGGGTTATGAGTCCGCCGCTCTGACCATCTGAGCTACATCACCGAAATCGTCCCACGGGCGCATTGCGCTCTGCGAGGGCCGCAGATTCTCCTGATGCGGCCCCTGACTGTCAAGGCGACTAGCCACCAAAATCAAGGGTTTTCGGGTACAGTCTTGCCCATGGAGCTGAGCTTCGTCTACATCCTGGAGATTCTGGGAACGGCGGCTTTCGCCGTGAGCGGCGCGCTGGCCGCATCGCGCAGGAATATGGACATATTTGGCTTCTGCGTGCTGGCGCTGATGCCGGCCGTTGGCGGCGGCACAGTACGCGACATCATTATCGACCGCTCACCCGTATTCTGGATCAGCGACAACCGTTACGCGGCCGTCGCCATCATCGCAGCATTGGTAGTTTTCTTTACGTCATACAAGCCGGGCTCGCGTCGCCGCATACTCACCTGGATGGACGCGCTGGGCCTGGCGCTGTTCGGGGCCCTTGGAACAGAGATTTGCCTCGAATTCGGGACCGGTCCGCTTGTCGCGATCATGCTCGGCGTTACAACTGCCGTGACGGGCGGCATGATCCGCGACATCATCTGCAACGAGATTCCACTTATCCTGTCACGCGAAATCTACGCGACAGCGGCTTTCGTTGCTGCCGTTTGCTATGTCATCGCGGACCGCGTGGGCCTGGGTGAGCAACTCGCGCTCGTGATTGCTGTGAGTATCGGATTCCTGGTCCGTGCGCTCGGCATCACCTACAACTGGTCGTTGCCGTCATTCGGCATGCACAAGAACAAGTAATCAGACGTTGAAGCGAAAGAGTATTACGTCCCCTTCCTGTACGACGTATTCCTTACCCTCCAGCCGCAGCTTCCCGGCCTCTTTCGCACCTTGCTCGCCATTGAGCGTAACGAAGTCGTCGTAGCTCACCACTTCCGCGCGTATGAAGCCTCTCTGAAAATCCGTGTGAATTTCGCCGGCAGCCTCTGGCGCCGTCGCACCGACTTTCGTCGTCCAGGCACGCACCTCTTTCGGGCCCTGCGTGAAGAACGTCTGCAACCCGAGCAGCGCGTACCCGTGTCGAATGACGCGATTGAGGCCGGGCTCCTTGGCACCGAAGTCGGCCAGGAATTCGGCCTTGTCCTCTTCGTCAAGCACAGCGATTTCTGCTTCGATCGCGGCGCAGATCGCCACGACCTCGGCGCCCTCCTTCACCGAGTATTCCTCCACGGCTTTGAGGTACGGGTTATCGATGAACCCGTCCTCGGCCACGTTGGCGACGTACATAACGGGCTTCGCCGTTATCAGGTGCACGCTCCTGAGGATCTGTTTCTGCAGGTCCGTCGTTTGCATCGATCGAACAGGCAAACCCTCGTCGAGGTGCGCCTTGATACCGGCCAGTGCATCGCGATGCGCGATGACGTCCTTCTGGCCCGTCTTGGCATTGCGCGTTGCCTTGTCCAGCTGTTTCTCTACCGACTCGAGGTCAGCCAGCGCCAGCTCGGTATTGATCGTCTCGATGTCGTCGATCGGGTTGATACTGCCCGTCACGTGAGTGACGTCGTCATCTTCGAAGCAGCGCACGACGTGCGCGATGGCATTGGTCTCGCGGATATTGGCCAGGAACTGGTTGCCAAGGCCTTCGCCCTTCGACGCCCCCGCCACGAGGCCGGCTATGTCCACGAATTCCATCGTGGTCGGCAGGATCTTCTGGGGTTTGACGATTGCAGCCAATGCGTCCAGGCGCGGGTCCGGAACGGGCACGACGCCGACGTTTGGCTCGATCGTGCAGAACGGGTAATTTTCCGCCGCGATCTCGTTCGCAGTCAGCGCGTTGAACAATGTCGACTTGCCGACGTTCGGCAGGCCGACGATGCCA
>Ga0265303_10001299_pt1 | contig 15248 bp, 13 predicted proteins | sample Helome_2_FD_192494 | JGI IMG/M metagenome (GOLD analysis project Ga0265303, IMG submission 192494) | Marine sediment microbial communities from subtidal zone of North Sea - Hel_20160317 (Illumina Assembly) | ecosystem: Environmental > Aquatic > Marine > Subtidal zone > Sediment ... | reverse complement strand
AAGCCAACCCGGCTTCGCCGGGGTACTTTTCCATTAATAAGAAAGCCAAAGCAAGCTTCGCTTTCTTATTAATGGAAAAGCCACGCATTTAATGCGTGGCTTTGTGCTTGTAGTGACCGCGGGAGGATTCGAACCCCCAACCCTCAGAGCCGAAATCTGATATTCTATCCAGTTGAACTACGCGGCCTTACTTACTATTTATAATTCGTCTTGCATTACCACAGGACTATATTTAAATATCGATTTCTCTAGGGCGTGCCCTGAAGTGTCGACCGTAGGGAGACTACTTCAGGGGGCGCAAGTTACGCAAAAACTGCTTGCTGGCGCCAATAAAATACGTTCTAAGGGGATCTCTTTTTTGCATTTGGAACAGCGTCCAAATTCGGGTCTGCCCAGCAGATCCAGATGCCGCTTTAAGCCTGCGAGTCGCTCTTTTGCCTTACGAAGTGCAGCATCTACAACGCTCTTGTTATTAATAGCATCCATACGTGAGACCCTGCCAATGGCATTATCCGGAGCTATAGGACCTGCCAAGGATTCATACCGTTCTACTTTGTGAGTCGTTTTAGCAATCGCTTCTTCTAATGCCTTGCGTGGATCCATACTATTGAATTACGAGCCTAATTTGGTCCTAACAATCTGGGAAATGGTTTTCCCGTCTGCCTGTCCAGCCAGTTCTTTGGATACGATGCCCATAACTCTGCCCATGTCCTGCATGCCTGTTGCGCCAATGGAATCAATGGTCTGAACAACCACCTTTTCGATCTCTTCCTCGGTGAGTTGTTCCGGTAAAAATCCTGCGATGATCTCGGCTTGTGCATTTTCAGCGTCAGCCAAGTCAGACCTGCCTTGTTCTACAAATAAGGCTGCGCTATCTTTTCGTTGCTTGACCAGCTTCTGGAGGATCTTCATTTCATCAGCTTCTGCCATATCTCCTTGGGAACTTTTGTCTGTCTGAGCTAGCAATAGGGCAGATTTAATCGCTCTGAGAGATTCAAGTGCAACAGTGTCCTTAGCTTTCATGGCCTCTTTCAGGGCCGTCATAACTTTGTCTTGTAAATTCATTGTGTAACTCTTATGGTTTGAATAAGATAAAAAAATAACCCGAAAATGTGGAGGCATTTCCGGGTTTGAATAGTACGAAACTACTATTTCAACATCGGCTAATCCACGTTGTCATGTAAAAATGAGTTATTAGAACGCAATTGAATTTCGTCATTGCTATCCTCGGTGAGGGAAGTCCGACTTACCTTGCCATCTTTCTTGGGGTCTTCCAATTCAACTCCCTGGCGCTTATAAGCGGGTTCCTTCTCGATCTCCTCTATATTATTCACGTTCTTTTTAAACTTATAATTAAAGTCTTTCAATTTTCGGCGTCTCTCATCCGCCCTGTCCTTTAAGATCTGATCGATCGGACTATTAACAGGATTTGGATCCTTGGGTGATTCTCCTTCATCTCCGGTTTCCTTTTTGTTGATGACTCTTTTCTCAAAAATGAGCTCATCTTCAAAAAGTTTGGGCTCATAATCTTCAGCTTTGGATTTTTCTCCGGTAAGCGTCGTCTCAATTTCCGTATAATCTTCAAGGCTATACCGGGTTTCGCCTTTTTTGTTATAATCTAATACAGGGATCACTTCAATATGATCTTCCATTTCCATTTCCGCCACATCCTCATCCAGGCTGAAAGTGATCACATTCTCTGCATCTTCTTCAGGCGTATCCTCTTTGTTGGTCACTAAAGGAAGTTCAAATGAGAATTCTGCCTGGTCTTCCTTAGCTACGGAGACGATTTCCGGATCGATCACTTCTATCTCATTGATCAGGTCTTTAGAATCAATAATAATAAAATCTTCTTCTACCGGCTCTGCGACTACTTCTTCGTAAAAGACATTAAAATTCCGAATATAATCCGTAGTCGCAATCAGGTCACTCGTGTCTTCTTCTTCTAACGTGTGTCGTACAACGGGCTCAATAACTTCATCCTCTACCAACTCGTGTACGATCTTTTCCTCAGAAAGATCTTGTTCCGCCTTTTGCTCGTCTTCCAGCGTGTGTATGATCTTTTTGGTTTCTGTATTGACAATATCATCCTGCTGGTCTATATGGAAGCCCGTTGCGATCACTGTAACCCCAATAGCATCTCCAAGGGCTTCATCTTCACCTACGCCCATAATGATATTGGCACTATGACCTGCCTCCAGTTGGATATGATCATTTATTTCTCCGATCTCATCAATAGTGATCTCTTCTTTTCCGGAGACAATCAGTAGCAATACATTCTTAGCTCCGCCGATCTTGTTATCGTTCAACAATGGAGAATCCAATGCCTTCATTATAGCTTCCTGAGCTCTTGAAGCGCCGGAGGCCATTGCAGATCCCATAATAGCAGTACCACTATCCGCCAGCACCGTTTTGGCATCCCTCAGGTCAATATTCTGTGTGTAGTGATGAGTAATTACTTCGGCAATACCTCTTGCTGCAGTTGCAAGGACTTCATCTGCCTTAGAGAATCCGGCTTTAAAACCAAGATTCCCATATACCTCTCGTAGTTTATTATTATTAATGACAATTAGCGAGTCTACTGTTTCTCGTAGCTTTTCTATTCCCAACTGGGCCTGTTTGCATCTATTACGGCCTTCAAAATGGAAGGGAGTTGTCACGATCCCTACTGTAAGCACGTCCATTTCTTTTGCCTTCTTGGCAATAATAGGTGCGGCGCCTGTTCCCGTACCCCCACCCATACCAGCCGTGATAAAGATCATCTTGGTATTATTGTCCAAAAGCCCCTCAATGTCTTCCATGCTTTCAACTGCTGCCTGCTCCCCGACATCAGGGTTTGCTCCTGCCCCCAGACCTTCGGTAGTTGAGACACCTAATTGGATCTTATTGGGTACCGGACTGTTTTGTAGGGCTTGAGCATCTGTATTGCAAACCACAAAATCTACCCCGTTGATCCCTGCCTGGAACATATGGTTAATGGCGTTACTTCCTCCACCACCAACACCAATGACCTTGATAACATTGCTTTGGTTTTTTGGCAAGTCGAACGTGATATTTTCTAATTCCTCCTTATTGCTCATTTTTACAGTGTTAGATTTTATATTCTTCAATGGTTACTATTCTGCGTTATCTAAGAAATCCTTCAATTTCTCTGACCACTTATCAAAAACTGTTTTGCGCTCATTCTGGCCCCCTAGGGATTTGGCATCAGCATAGTCCTCCAGCACCATTTCGGCTTCTTCATATTCGCCTTCTGATAAGCGATCGCTGTTTTCGTTTTTGATAGCATTCATCAGGAGTCCAACAGCTGTAGCATACAGCGGACTCGCTATTTCTTCTTCTGAATCTCCTGCAAGGTGTTCATTGGGATATCCTATGCGGGTGTCCATACCGGTGATGTACTCAACCAGTTGTTTCAGGTGATTTAGCTGACTTCCTCCTCCAGTAAGTACGATCCCGGCGATCAGCTTTTTCTTAGGATCTTCATGTCCGTAATTCTTGATCTCAACATAAACTTGTTCGACGATCTCGACAACTCGTGCGTGAATGATCTTAGACAAATTCTTGAGTGTGATCTCTTTGGGCTCGCGGCCTCTTAATCCGGGAATGGAAACGATCTCGTTGTCCTTGTTTTCTCCCGGCCAGGCCGATCCGAATTTTATCTTTAGCAACTCGGCCTGCTTCTCAATGATGGAGCAGCCTTCTTTGATATCGTCTGTTATAATGTTCCCTCCAAAAGGAACAACTGCAGTGTGACGAATGATCCCGTCTTTAAATATGGCCAGATCGGTAGTCCCACCCCCAATATCAAGCAATGCAACCCCAGCCTCTTTTTCTTCCTGGCTTAATACGGCATCTGATGATGCAAGGGGTTCGAGTGTGATGTTTCCAAGATCCAGGCCGGCGCTTTTTATACAGCGACCAATATTTTTTATCGATGAGACCTGCCCTACTACTACATGGAAATTGGCTTCCAGTCTACCGCCATACATGCCAATGGGCTGTTTAATCTCGGCCTGGCCGTCTACTTTATATTCCTGTGGCAAAACATGGATGATCTCTTCCCCAGGAAGCATGACTAATTTGTATACCTGATTGCAAAGCTTGTCCAGGTCTTCTTCATTGATCACCTCTTCAGAGTTAGGTCGTGTGATATAATCACTATGCTGCAAACTACGTATATGCTGACCCGCAATCCCAACGACCACAGATCCGATCTTCAGTCCGGAATCCGCTTCGGCTTGTTCAACCGCCTGTTGGATCGAAGTGATCGTCTGAGTTATATTATTTACAACCCCTCTGTGTACTCCAAGACTTTTGGATCTCCCGGTGCCTAACACCTCAATTTTTCCATATTCGTTTTCCTTGCCAATAATGGCCACGATCTTGGTAGTACCAATATCTAATCCGACGGAATAATTTGTGTGCTCCATGTTCATTTAAATTTTAGTGCATACGACCTGGTCATTAAATTCCAGGCTAACTATTAGGTAATTATTGAGCGAATCGTCTTTGATGGCTTTGGCGTAAAAAGCTTTGAAGTTGTTGAACTTTTCTTCAAGATTATTTACATCGCCCAGGTTCACAACAAAGCTGTTCACTCTGAATTTTAGTTGATATTTTCCAATATCCTCAATATGTATCCCGATCACATTTTTTCGCAAAAAGTCATCCGTGTTTATATAGTTGAGGATGGTATAAGCATCCTCCAGGGTCTCCCCTGTAATATGTCCGGTAATAGTCGGAACCCGTGCCGAGTGAAGTCGAGATAAGGGCATGGCTTTACCATCCTTATCCAGGTAATATTTTTGTGTTCCTTCAACTCTTCCTATGGGTTGCCTTTGCTCAATTATAGATCTGAGTTCACCGTTTACAGTAAGAAAAACTTGGGCATCTCGTACCATTTCATTAGCCTGGATCAGCTTTTCAATGGTATTCAAATCTACCCTTTCTTTGGGCTGATTAATTACACTGCCATAATTTTGTATTAACAATTTATTAACGGCAGATTCTGTCAGGTAAACATTGTTCTCCCCGCTAAAATGAAAGCTCACTTTCTCCACTTTTCGGATCTCATTTCTATGATTGGAAAAACCATAAAGTACTGTTATACAGATACTTAAAATTAATAGTCTTAGTATGTTCCAATTAATTCGCATAGTTCAATTCTCGTTCAATTTGTTTAACTTCCATCCCGATATCTCCTGCTCCCATGGTCACTAATACCTCTGGTTTTGAGGCCTTAATTTCATGGATCAGATCCTGCTTGGGAACTAACTTTTTATTAGGATTTTTGATCATATTCAACAGCCATTCTGAAGTTATCCCCGGGATAGCTTCTTCTCTTGCCGGATAGATCTCCAAAAGCAATACGGCATCAAATTGAGACAGGCTTTTGGCAAAATCCACAGCAAAATCCCTCGTGCGGGAATAGAGATGCGGTTGAAACACAGCCATGATATTTTTTTGAGGATGCACTTCCCTGATCGCATCGAAAACAGCATCAATTTCAGTTGGGTGGTGTGCATAATCATCTATAAAAACAAAATCGTTCTCACGTATGCGATAAGAGAATCTGCGTTCTACGCCTTTAAATGTACCCATGGCCTCTGCCAACTTGCCTTTTGATTCAGCTACCTGATCTGCCATGGCAAATGCAACCAAGCCGTTCAATAAATTGTGCCTGCCGGGTTTTTGGAATTGAACACCTTCAACGATTCCGGCCGGCGTATTTATATTAAATAGATAACTGCCATCAACTACTTGAATATCTGTGATGGAATAATCAGAAGCGTCCTCAATTCCAAAAGTATATCCCCTAATAGGAATACCTTCCCGCACCAATAATTTTCCACCTGGCTTCAGACATTCGGTAAATTCCTTGTACGAATCTACCAGGGCATCTTCACTGCCGTAGATATCCAGATGATCCGGATCTATCGAGGTGATGCAGGCCACATCGGGCGACAGATGCAGAAAAGAACGATCAAACTCATCTGCTTCAACAACCGTATAGGTGTCACCTTCTCTTATATAATTGCTTTCAAAGTTTTCAGAAATGCCGCCAAGAAATGCTGTAAAAGGCAATCCAGCCTCTTTGAGCAAATGGGCCAGGATACTGGAAGTGGTTGTCTTTCCATGAGTTCCGGCTACAGCAAAGCAATAGCTGTCCTTTGTGATATCACCTAATACTTCAGCCCGTTTTTTAATTGTGAAGCCCGCTTCTCTGAAATAGACCCATTCCCTGTGTGTTTCAGGAATAGCCGGCGTATACACAACAAGTGTAACCTCTGGGTCCTTATGTGTTGTAGGGATATGTTCCGGGTCATCCTCATAATGAATGACCATTTGATTCTCTTCCAGTTCAAGTGTCAATGGGGTTGGCACCTTGTCATAGCCAGCAACAGCACACCCCCTGTCGGAGAAATAACGAGCCAAAGCCGACATGCCAATGCCGCCTATCCCGATAAAGTATATGTGCTGGTACCTCATTTTCATGATGCCATTAGTAAATTTTCAATATCGTTAACTATGTTATCCGTTGCATTTGGTTTTGCTAGTGTCTTTATATTGCTTGATAAGGTCGATCGCAATTCTGCAGAAGAGAGAAGCCTTTCAAATTCAATTTCAAAACGCTCTTCTAATTCTGTTTCAGGGATCAGGAGTGCTGCATTTTTTGCAACCAGGGCCAGGGCATTTTTGGTCTGGTGGTCTTCAGCAACGTGTGGCGATGGAATCAATAAGGCCGGCTTACCCACAATGCACAACTCAGAAATGGTTCCGGCACCTGCTCTGGAAATAATAATATCTGAGATCGCATAGGCGTAATCCATTTTGTTGACAAAGGCCTTTACCCGAACGCTTTCTGAATTTAAAGACTCGTATTTTTTGTAGTAGGACTTACCGCACTGCCATAGCAGCTGGACGCCCTGATCCTGCAGCCATTCCCTCTTTTCTGAGATCAATTGATTGATCCGTGCCGACCCCAAACTTCCACCAATTACAAGAAGTACGGGCATTTGGGGCGATAGACCGAAATACTCAAAGGCTTTACTTTTTTCCGATCCAGAGCCCGTCAGGATCTCACGAACCGGATTACCGGTAAGAATGATCTTTGATTCAGGGAAGAATCGCTCCATACCTTCGTAGGCAACATAAATACCATTAGCTTTCTTTGCCAGCCACTTATTTGTTATACCTGCATATGAATTCTGCTCCTGGATCACATAAGGAATTCCTTTCTGAGCTGCTGCTTTCAGCACTGGGGCACTGGCATATCCCCCCGTACCAATGGCCATATGTGGCTTAAAATTTTTCAGAATTTTCCTTGCTTTGATCAAACTAATCAAGACTTTAAAAGGAAACATGAGATTTCTTAAGCTCAAGCTTCGCTGTAGTCCACTAATCCACAATCCCACGATCTTAAATCCGGCCTGCGGAACTTTTTCCATCTCCATGCGGTCGCTCGCACCCACAAAAAGAAACTCTGCCTGTGGAAACCTGCCTTTTAAAGCAGTGGCAATAGCGATAGCCGGGTAGATATGTCCACCGGTTCCTCCTCCTGATACTATGAATCTATAATTGCTCACTTAATATCTCTAATGGGTTCGTTTCTTCGCTATAAGTCTGGGTTTCATCTTCTTCTTTAATACTTGCGCTGAGTACAATACCAATGGCAAGACATGTCATCCATATAGAAGTACCCCCTGTACTAATTAGTGGTAGGGTCTGACCGGTTACAGGGAATAATTCCACTGCGACAGCCATATTGATCATGGCCTGGAATACAATTGGTATACCAACCCCGATCACTAATAATTTTCCAAAAATGCTCACATTTCCATGGGCCACAATAACAATCCTGAAAAGCAGGAGCAGGTAGAAGAACATCAATGCAAATCCACCTACTAAGCCGTACTCTTCAACTATGATGGCATAGATAAAATCTGAGGAGCTCTGTGGCAGGAAATTCTTCATCACACTTTTCCCTGCGCCATTTCCAACCAGGCCGCCACTGGCTATTGCAATCTTGGCTTTTTCAATTTGATAATCTCCTTCGCTGTCAGCAGGATCCCAAAAACTTTCAACCCTGCTCATCCATGTATCCACCCTGTTGGGCATCATGTCAGGAAATGCTTTGGCCGTAACAACGAACATGACCAGACATAAGACGCCTAATGCAATCATGCTAAAGAGGTATTTAAAGGGATATCCGCCCATAAAACACAGGACTACAACCATAAAATACAGTATGGCCGCAGTTGAGAGGTTTGCCGGCAGAATGAGCATTATGATGAGAAAAACAGGTGCCCAAAGCGGCAATAGGCTTTCTTTGAATGTGATGGCATTTTCTCTGATCTTAGATAGGTATCTGGCAACATAGACCATTAATACTACCGAAGCCAATGTAGATGTTTGGAAGGAGATCCCAACAAATGGTAATTGGATCCACCGGCTGGCATTTGCGCCTTCTATAGTAGTGCCTTGTGCCAAAGTATAGATCAGCAGGGCTATTACTACGGGCAATGCAATGATGGAAAGTCCTTTGAAATAATGAGTCGGGATCTTGTGGATCGCATAGATTATCCCGAAACCAAGAATTAGAAGCATCCCATGCTTAATAAGATGTCCCATTGTAGTTCCTCTTCCAACAACATAAACTAGATTACTGCTTGCACTGTAGACAGGTAAAAAAGAGAAAACTGCTAACAAGGCTACTACGCCCCATATAGCCCGATCTCCTTTTATGTTCTTCAGCAGCTGCATCTGTTTTAGAGTTGTTTAATAGCTTCTTTGAATTGTTCTCCTCTGTCTTCGTAATTCTTGAAAATGTCAAAACTGGCACAAGCTGGGGAGAGCAAAACTGTATCTCCACGCTCTGCGATCTTGTATGCTACTTTAACCGCTTCAGACATGGCAAATGTTTCCACAAAGGGTTCCACTACATTGCCGAATGCCTCTTTTAGTTTTGTATTGTCGAGTCCCAGGCATACGATAGCCTTAACTTTTTCTCGTACTAAAGGCATCAAAGCCGTGTAATCATTCCCTTTATCCTGGCCACCAACGATCCAAACCGTTGGGTTCGTCATACTTTCAAGAGCATAGTAGGTAGCGTTTACATTTGTGGCTTTAGAATCATTTATATAATTCACATGATGGATCTTCAAGATCGACTCCAACCTATGAGGAGCCCCCTGGAAATTGGTAATGCTTTTTCGGATCACATCATCACGAATACCCATCAGATTAGCCACCATTGCGGCCGCCATGGTATTCTTTAAATTGTGTTTACCTTGTAGTCTTACTATGTCTGTGCTCATTTCAAGCGAATTATGAGGTGTGTTAATTTTTATGTTTTCATTCTCTATATCTGCGCCCTCTGTTATATTCTGTGTTAATGAAAAGGGCAGCATTTTTGCCTTTACTGGGATGTTGGGCAATGCGTTTAGTATTTCTTCATCATCTGCATCATAGATGAAAAAATCCGTTGCCAACTGATTCTTTGTAATGCGAAACTTTGATTCCACATATTTTTCCATTCGATACTCATATCGATCGAGATGATCCGGAGTAATATTCGTGATCACTGCAACATGAGGTCGGAATTTTTCGATCCCATCCAATTGAAAACTGCTGATCTCAAGTACGTAATGGTCATAATCTTCCTCAGCTACCATCTTCGCAAAACTATCCCCGATATTACCGGCCATGCCCACATTCAAACCTCCTGCCTTTAGCAAATGGTAAGTCAACATAGTTGTGGTCGTTTTGCCATTACTACCTGTGATGCCAATAATCGTGGCATCTGTATATCGGGCTGCAAACTCGATCTCGGAGATCACAGGGATACCTTTCTTTGATAATTTCTGCACGATCGGCGCAGTGTCCGGAATGCCCGGACTTTTCATGACCAGATCTGCTTGGATTAAAATATCCTCCGAGTGTTTGTGTTCTTCCCAGTTAATTCCAAAATGTTCAAGAACGTCTTTATACTTTTCCTGTATGCCGCCGAAATCGGAGACAAATACTTTATATCCTTCCTGTATACCCAATATGGCCGTGCCTACTCCACTTTCTCCTGCACCTAAAACAGCCAAAAATTCCATTATCTCACTTTCAGAGTCACAATGGTTACCACCGCCAGCAATATGCCGATGATCCAAAACCGTGTGACTATTTTACTTTCATGATATCCTTTCTTCTGGTAGTGGTGATGTAATGGAGCCATTAGGAAAATGCGCTTCCCTTCGCCAAATCTTTTTCGTGTTAATTTGAAATAACTCACCTGTAATACGACAGACAATGATTCTGCGAAAAAGATCCCGCATAGGAGAGGGATCAATAATTCTTTTCGTACGATCAGGGCAATGACTGCGATCACCCCACCTATAGTCAGACTACCCGTATCTCCCATAAACACCTGGGCCGGATAGGCATTATACCATAGAAAACCAACGAGCGCTCCTACAAAAGCTGCTACAAAAATCAGGAGTTCCCCGGCCCTGGGAATGAAGAAAATATCCAGGTAGTCAGAGAAAATGATATTACCGGATACCCAGGCAAAGATCCCAAGAGTGAGTACGATAATAGCCGATGTACCAGCTGCCAATCCATCGACACCATCTGTTAAGTTGGCACCATTGGAAACTGCCGTAACAATAAAAATAACGATGGGAATAAAGAGCAGCCAGGCATACTGGTCTGCTCCTTCTCCCATCCAGGACACTATGTTGGTGTAGTCTAATTCGTTGTCTTTAAAAAAGGGGACATTGGTTTTGATCGATTTGATCTCTTTTCCTTCTACTTTTTCTACGGTAAAGGATTCCGTAATGATCGTATGATCTTTATCCCTCATGGTCACATCCGGATGGAAATATAAGGTAGCTCCGACCATTAGTCCAAGTACTACCTGACCCATGATCTTAAACCGACCTTTAAGCCCTTTCTTATTCTTTTTGAATATCTTAATGTAGTCATCGATAAAGCCAATGATCCCCATCCAGAGGGTTGTACCAATCAGCAATAAGACGTATATATTATTCAGATCAGCAAAGAGCACTACCGGGATAAGCGTGGCAAAAATGATAATGATACCTCCCATCGTAGGCGTACCTGCTTTTTGTTTCTCACCTTCCAAACCTAATTCCCGTACGGTTTCCCCAATTTGATTCTTTTGCAGCAGACGGATCACTCGTTTCCCATAAACAGTAGCCAGAACAAGGGAAAGTAGTACTGCCATGGCAGCCCTAAATGTCAAAAATTGAAATAAGGATGCCCCTGGCAATTGATATTGCTGCTCCAGAAATTCAAAGAGGTTATAAAGCATGCTTCTTTATTTGTTTAAGCTCTCCAGGATTGATGTAATCATTTTATAATCATCGAAATCAATCCGTTTTCCATTAGTTTCCTGATAGGTTTCATGTCCCTTTCCGGCAATCAGAATAATGTCATTAGCCACGGCTAACTGGCAAGCCGTTTTAATGGCTTGTTCCCTGTTCTCAATACTTAATACCTTATTGGAATTCTGAGGTTCTACCCCTGCTTCCATCTCGTTGATAATGGCTGTTGGCGACTCAGACCGCGGGTTGTCTGAGGTAAATATGGCTTTGTTACTTAACTCAGAAGCGATATGCCCCATTACCGGACGCTTAGACTTGTCACGTTCACCACCACACCCCACTACGGTGATGACGCTTTCATTTCCAGTCCTCAATGCATGGATAGAATCCAATACATTTTTTAAGGCGTCCGGCGTATGGGCATAATCAACAATTGCAGTTATCCGCTGCTTTGAAATAAAATATTGAAAGCGACCATCTACAGTTTCCAATTCACTAAGCAGCCGCAGGATTTCTATTTTTTCTAAACCCAGGATCTGGGCAGTGGCGTATATCGCCAGTATGTTATAGGCGTTAAAATCACCAATCAATTTTGTCCATAGATCATTCTCTTCAACCTTCAACAATTGCCCGTCAAATTGCCTTTCCATGATCTGCGCTTTGTAATCGGCAAATGTTTTTAAGGCGTAGGTATATTTTTTGGCTCTCGTATTCTGGAGCATGAACAAACCGTTCTTATCATCGGCATTAGTCAGTGCGAAGGCGGATTTTTCCAGATCGTCAAACAGACGTTTCTTAGTATCCCTGTAAGTCGAAAAATCCTTGTGATAGTCCAGGTGGTCATGAGACAGATTGGTAAAAATGGCTCCTATAAAACTCAGCCCGGCTGTCCTGTGTTGATCCAGGCCGTGAGAGCTCACCTCCATAAAACAAAATTCCACACCTTCTTCTGCCATCAGGGATAGATAATGATTGATAGTCATTGGGTCCGGTGTGGTGTGGGTTGTGTCATGACGCTGGTCATTGACCATGATCTTTATGGTAGATATCAGTCCGACTTTATATCCGGCTTTCTTGAAAAGATCATAGAGCAGGGTGCTTACCGTCGTTTTTCCATTCGTGCCCGTTACCCCGATCAATTTTAAATTCTTGCTTGGATTTTCGTAGAAATTCGACGATATGACTGCAAGTGCATTTTTGGAATTATCTACCTGGACATAGGTTACATTATCGTGTACTACCTTCGGGAGCTCTTCGCAAACGATGGCTATCGCCCCAGCTTCGATCACCTTTTCTATAAATGTATGTCCATCTACTGTTCCCCCTTTTACCGCTACAAAAAGATCATTGCCGCTCACCTTCCTGGAATCAAATTGCACCTGCCCTATTTCAATAGCCGTAGAGCCGGTGACATCCTTTAATCGTACTCCATATAATATGTCTTTCAACATCTTCATGAGAGCTTGAGGGTTATTTTATGTACATTCTTCAGGGTCGTGCCTTTGGCCACTGATTGGGATTTCACCTTACCATTACCTATAACTTCTACTTCTAATCCCAGGTTTTCAAGAAGGGCGATGGCATCCATACCACTCATACCACGAACACTAGGTACAGTTGTTCTGTCTTGCTGTTCCAATGCATAATATTGATCGAACTGCTGCTGCAGATCTGGTAAGTCTTTATTGAGAGGAACTATCTCATCCACTTGCGGGTTATTCGCATATATTTTGTGAGCAATGGCCTTGAAAACAGGACCGGATACATCGGCCCCATAATACCCGACACTTTTGTCTGGCTCATGGATAACAACAATACATGAGTATTTGGGGTCATCTGCAGGGAAATACCCGGCAAAAGTGGATATGTAACTTAATTTATCAGGGTCTTTAGCGACGTAATTCTTTTGAGCCGTTCCAGTTTTTCCCGCCATTGAAAAGGTCGAAGAATATAGTCGATTTCCTGTTCCGTTTTTTTTCTCAACTACATTCTTTAGTAGTTGTTGCACCTTTCTCACGGTCTCTTCAGAGCAGATCTTTGGGTGTATGACCTCTTTCTCAAAACTGTAAAGTGTTTGGTTCCATTCACGTACTTCCTTAATTAGCCTTGGCCTTAGTAGTTCTCCATTATTTGCGATGGCATTATAAAAAGCCAATGTTTGCAAAGGTGTTTGGGCTACTTCATAGCCATGTGACATCCAGGCCAATGATATACCTGACCATCCCTTATCACCAGGTGATCTGAGAACCGGCTCTCCTTCCCCCCTAATAGGCATGCCCAGGGGTTCAGCGAGTTTCATTTTTTTCAAACGCCTTGTGAATTTTTCCGGTGACTCCTTATATCCATTGTGGATCATTTTCGCAAAAGCCGTATTCGAAGAGACCACAAAGGCTTCCCCAACACTCACTTCCCCATAACCGCCGTGCTTTGAATCCCTTACTACACGATCGTAGATACGCCATCTCCCCTTTTCAGTATTGATGACCGTGCTCGTGTCGACTACCCCATCTTCGAGGGCAGCCACCAATGACATTAACTTAAAAGTTGAGCCGGGCTCGTGGGACTCCCCTACTGCATAGTTGAGACGTTCATAGTATTTCCCTTCTTCAGTCCGACCGAGATTAGAAATGGCCTTAATAGCCCCGGTCTTGGTTTCCATGACAATCACACAGCCATGGTCTGCTTTGTAATGCTCTAATTGTTGAAGGAGTGCATGGTGGGCAATGTCTTGTATGTTAATATCTATTGTGGAAATGACATCATAACCATCCTTTGGCTCGACAATATTTTCTCTTCCGATAGGCTTCCACTGGCCTTTTGCGATCTTCTGTTTTAAGCGCTTGCCTTCCATACCACGTAGGTACTGACCGAAAGCGCCTTCCAGTCCCACTCGGGTGATATAGCCGTTTTCGTCTATTCGTTCATATCCCACACTGCGTTCGGCAATTTTACCCAGGGGATGTTCCCGAACGGTTCGTTGTTCCACAATGATCCCTCCTTTATATGGTCCAAGGTTAAAAAGAGGAAAATCAATGATCTTCAAGTAATCTGTATAGGAAACATTAGTGGCGATCCTGGCATACCGATTCTTATTGACACGGGCCTTGCGTAAGCGTTGTTCATAATGCCCGGCAGGTTGACCCAGTAAGCCACTTAAGGCTTTGGAGAGATCCACCACATATGCCTCAAAATTTTCAGAGGAAACGGTCATGGCGTCAAACCTGATCGTATATCTGGACACAGATGTAGCTAATAAGCTGCCATCATCTGAATAGAGATTACCTCTATTCGGGGCAATCGTGAACATTTTCTCGGTACGTTGATGCGCCAGCTCTTTGTATTTATCGCCATGGACCATTTGCAAGCCCACGAGCTTTACCATAATGCCAATACCAAATAGAAACATGGCACCAGCCATGATGTACAAACGTCTCATTATATTTTTTTCGGTCACAGGCATTTACTCATCCGAGGTTAAGACAATTATCTTTTGCGGGGGCACTTCAGACGGACCCAGGCCATTCTCGACGACAACGTTCCTGACTGAAGATTCCAATTTCATTTTTTGTACATGTGACCTCATTGCCACGAATTCACTTCGCAACTGCCGAACCTCCTCATTCAATGCAGCTACCTGATGTACTTTCTTATCGGCACTATGTGCGCTTGCAATCATTAAAGCAGCCAGGGATGAAGCAAAGAGAATGAAGGTCCAGTTTTTGGGGGCATCTCCGCTTACCAGGAATTTTCCTTTTAAAATGTCAATTAAGCCATTTTTCATAGGGCTTGGTCGTTATTTACAGGCGCTCGGCAATTCGTAATCGTGCACTTCGCGCCCTGTTATTTTTTGCAATCTCATCGGTCGAGGGTTGGATTAACTTTCCAATCCGTTTAAACGGTGCCAAAGGG
>Ga0265303_10001298_pt1 | contig 15255 bp, 24 predicted proteins | sample Helome_2_FD_192494 | JGI IMG/M metagenome (GOLD analysis project Ga0265303, IMG submission 192494) | Marine sediment microbial communities from subtidal zone of North Sea - Hel_20160317 (Illumina Assembly) | ecosystem: Environmental > Aquatic > Marine > Subtidal zone > Sediment ... | reverse complement strand
AAAGATGGCGCGGCGCGGTAGAGCCAGCCGAGACCGGCGCTAGCGGTAATGAAAACCAAGCCTGGCGCGGCGCGGTAGAGCCAGTCGCTACTGGCGGCGGCGGTCAATCGATTACGGTTACCCTGGTCACCGAATCAGAGGTTCTAAGCGCGCTCGGCGTCACGGTTGGACCGGTCACGGTCGCCGCTAACCTGGTTACCGAATCCGAGGTTCTAAGCGCGCTCGGCGTGACGGTTGGACCGGTCACGGTCGCCGCTAACCTGGTTACCGAATCCGAGGTTCTATCGAGCGTTACGCCGTCGACGCCTGGCGGCGGTCAATCGGTCGCCGCTAACCTGGTTACCGAATCCGAGGTTCTAAGCGCGCTCGGCGTCACGGTTGGACCGGTCACGGTCGCCGCTAACCTGGTTACCGAATCCGAAGTTCTAAGCACACTCGCCGCGACGGTTGGACCGGTGACCGTCGCCGCTAACCTGGTCACCGAAACGGAATTTCTTTTCTCGATGCCGTTCGGCGATGCGGTCTATTTTATCCGCACGCGCCAGGACTATAACCCGGTATTAAAAACCCGGCAGGACTATAACCCGATTCTAAAAACGCGAGGAACTATCGGATGAATAAAACGGTGCTCGGCGACGTTGCTGTTAGCTTGCAAGTCGAATTTGAAACGCTTAACCAGGTTGATGACATATCGACCGCGACGGGCTGGGCGATAATTTTAGTTAAGCCCGACGGGACCGAGGTCGAAAAAGTCGCCGCTTTTCTAACGGACGGGACCGATGGAATAATTGCCTATACGACTATTTCGGGCGATATCGACCAGCTCGGCTTATGGTCTTATCGGGGCAAGTTAACCTTTCCCGGTGGCGGTACTTTGTACACGAATAATCCGCAATTTATAGAAGCTGTCGAATAACGTCTCAAATGTTGGTAACCGATGATTTATAAAACGGCTTATATTTCGACGCCATGAATTTATTTGACGATTCAATCGCGCCGCATGAAAACCCGAGCTGTATCGTTCGGGGCGATTTTCACGCTTGGCGCAATAATTTATATGTGCCCGATTACCCGACCGACCTGTATACGCTCGCGTATGTGATGCGCCGCGAAGGTGATCCGGCCATTGAAAAAACGATAGCGTCGGCCGTCGACGGTGGCGAGTATCTTTTTAAACTTGAAGGTATTGATAGCCAGGAATTTGAAGCCGGGCTTTATTTCTGGAATTTATACGTTTACCGGATCGCCGACCTCGCGCGCGTCACTGTCGAAAAAGGTACGACGCGCGTTATCGATAACAAAGACGAAGATTCGACCGATCCGCGCTCGCATCCGCGAAAAATGGTCGCGGCGATAAAAGCCGCGTTACTCGGCCGCGCCACAAATCGCCAGCTCGACACGCTTTCGTATTCCCTCGATGTCGAGTCGAGCGCGACGCGCGATCCGCTCGTGTTAAATCAATGGCTTGATATTTGGGAGGCCAGGTTAATAAAAGCTAACCGAAAAGAGGCTAACCGACGCGGTAAACCGCATTCTGGCACTATTAAGGCGCGTCTATGAATTTCAAATTCCCTCGGTTATTTTCACGCTCTGAAGTCGCGGCGCCTGGTTCGCGCAGCGTGGCATTGTCTCGCCGTGAACCGACTATTGGTCTGCAGCGCCAGCGCGACGGACAGCGTTCGTTTTCTGCTGGTCTGCAGGATAGATTAACGTCGAGTTTTGTCGGTTCACATGGTCCGATCAATACCGAGATTCGACAGGGCTTGCGGTTGATGCGCGCCCGGTCGCGCGATTTGTTTATGAATAACGATTACGGCAAAAAATTTATTCGCCTTTGCCAATCGAATATCATCGGGGTCAACGGTATCCGTTTACAAGGTCGCATGAAACAGCGCGACGGCAAAAAGCCCGACACGCTGGATAATCGCGAACTTGAGCGCGCTTGGGCGGATTTCGGCAAGCCTGAAAATTGCGGGATTAATGGCGCGATGTCATTCCATGACATCGAGCGGCTAGTTGTCGCGAACTTGGGTGTTGACGGTGAAGCGTTAATTCAGCGGATCGATACGCCCAAACAGGGGCATGGAATGAAGCTGCGCGTATTACCGGCCGGATATCTCGACGAAAACAATTGTCGGGAATTGCCGAACGGTAATGTCGTCATTATGGGCGTCGAGTTCGACCAGCAAGGGCAGATTATCAATTACCATCTGCGGCGCAATTCTCTGCGCGCCTGGGCGAACGTCTACCCTGAACAGGATTATATTATTATCCCGGCTGAGCAAATCATTCATATTTTTATCACGGATCACGCCGAACAAGCGCGCGGTATACCCTGGGCGAATACTGCGATTCGGCGGCTTAATATGATAGGGCTTTATGAAGAAGCCGAACTAGTCGCCGCTATAGAGGGAAGTTCGAAAATGGGTATTGTTAAGTCGCCGACCGGGGACAGCGCGAATGTTCAAGATTTTGCGCCCGACGACGGCGGCGACGAATACGCCGACCAGGGCGCGGAGCGCAGCATCGAGGCTGGTACTATTCTGCAGCTTTCGGCGGGTGAGGAATGGATAGACCACGATCCGACGCACCCAACAACCGCGTTCGACGGGTTTATTCGCGCCGTCGTGCGCGGCGCCGCGTCGGGTTTGAATGTGGCTTATGCGGGTTTGTCGGGTGATCTTGAAAACGTTAACTTTTCAAGCATCCGCAGCGGTACCCTGGAGGAACGCGACCAGTGGCGGGTTTTACAGAATTTTGTAAAAACGCATTTTCACCAGCGCGTCTATGATTGGTGGGTACCACGTTCGATTTTAAACGGCGAATTGAGTTTGCCGATGCGTAACGTCGGCGAGAAACTCGACGCGATAAAATGGCAGCCGCGCGGCTGGGCCTGGGTCGATCCGAAAAAGGACAGCGACGCGAATAAACAAAACCTCGGGATCGGTACCGAGACGCGACAAAATATCATCGCGCAATCGGGCGGCGATCTTGAGGAAACATTCGAGCAGTTGCAATATGAAAAAGAACGCGCCGCCGAGCTGGGTATAAACGTCGACCAGCTCGACGCGCGCGTCACATTAGCCGAGGTTCAAAACGATGAATGATAAAACCGAGTTACTCGACAATGAACGCCAGCTAAGTTTTGACGCTGGCGCCGTTGACATTGAGGCGCGAACCATTCAAGTGCGATTTTCCAGCGAATACCCGGTTCGCACTCGGCACAATGGCGAAATTGTTGACGAGATTTTAAACCACGACGCCGCGTCTTGTGATCTTGGTAGATTACGAGACGGGGCGCCGGTCCTGGTAGACCATGATAAAGATTTTGACGGTCAAATTGGGGTTGTAGAAAACGCGCAAATTGACGCGGATAAATCCGGCCGGGCGGTGGTTCGCTTGTCCAAGGTTGAACCGCGCGCCGAGCGCTTGCTACACGACGCGGCCGACGGGATTCGGCGCAATGTGTCGTGCCATTACAAGATACATCAATACAGAATGGATCGAAGCGGCGAAATTCCGAAGCTAATTGCGACGCGATGGGAACCGACCGAGATTACTTTTACGCCCGTAGGCGCCGATCCGACTGCACAAGTCGGGCGCGCCGACCAGGGCAAAACCTTTCCAGAGGAAATAACTATGTCTGATGATAAAAAAGACGATTCGCTTGATGGTAAGCGGATCGAGATCGACGTTGACCAGGAACGGCAAAAAGCACGCCGCGCGGAAACTGCGCGCGTTCGTGAAATTACCGCGACCGGAAAACGTTTTGACTGTGACGACCTGGCCGAGAAAGCTATCGGCGATGAATGGTCGGCCGATAAATTTAATCGTCGTTGCCTCGACCTGGTTGCAGAACGCCAGGATGAAAAGCCGGTGAGTCAGCTCGGGCTAACAAAAACCGAGGTTAGCGAATATTCGTTACTGCGGGCGGCTCGGGCATTCCATAACGGTGACTTTAAAAATGCCGGGTTTGAATTTGAGTGCTCGCGTGCTATTTCCGATGAAGTCGGAAAAGAGCCAAACGGGTTTTATGTACCGTTTGAGATTCAAGCGGCGCGGACCGACCGACGCGGGCAAAAAATCGTTGAGTATGACGGTCAGCGTGTTATGACGGTTGGCAGCGCGACGGGCGGCGGTTACCTGGTCGGGACGGATCATTTAGCGTCGAGCTTTATCGACCTGTTACGCGCGCGCGCTTTGATGGGTCGCTTGAATGCTCGGTTTTTGCCTGGTCTTATCGGCAATGTCGATATCCCTCGGCTTGACGGTGGTATCGCGTTTAATTGGGTAACGGAAGACGCCGACGCGACGCCCGATGATGCTGTTCTTGGAACGCTCGCGATGGCGCCGAAAACGGTTGTCGGCGAGGTACCGATTTCACGCCGTTTGCTTAAACAGTCTGCGCCGAGCGTTGAGGCTATGCTTCTCGACGATATGGCGCAGGGCGCGACACTCGCGATTGACCTGGCCGCGTTTGAAGGTTCGGGCGCTGCCGGTCAACCGACTGGTATCGTCAATACGAGCGGTGTCGGGACGTCGACTATTGCGGCGCCTGGCGCGCCGACTTTTGTCGAGGTTGTCGAGTTCGAAACCGATGTGTTAAGCGCTAACGCGCTCGGCGGAACGCTGGCTTATTGTGTCACGGCGCCAGTGCAAGGCAGCGCAAAGACGACGTTTATCGATTCTGGTTCGGGAATTCGTTTGATGCAGAACCGCGAAATGAACGGTTACCCTGTTCAGGTTTCTACCCAGCTCGCCGCGAATTCGATTGTGTTCGGTAATTATGAAGATGTAATTATTGGCATGTGGGGCGTGCTCGATGTCGAGCCGGACAAAGCCGAAAAAGCCGCCTCGGGTGGTTTGGTGTTGCGCGTGTTCCAGGATATCGATATTGGTGTTCGACACGCGGGCAGTTTTAGCGTTAACGCTTAGGCCAGCCGGCCAGGCGTAACCGGCCGGGCGGACCGCATACCGCCCGGCCATTTTATCGAAAGGTGAAGAAATGCGAGTTAATGAAAAACCAAGGGTATTCGAGGTCGAGCTATTGCGCGGCGCGATTGTTAAGGGCGAAAAAACCAAGAAAGGCGCAAAAGTGAAAGTCGGCAAAAACGACGCGCACATTTTGCGCTCGACCGGTCGCGGCCGTATTTTGGGCGAGGTTAAAGCGCGCTCGGCAGCGGCGGCAGAATAGACCAGTGTTCGAAACGCCCGAGGATACCGCCGCGATGATTGACCCGAATGACAATGCTATCAACGTTGCCATTGTCGGGCAGGCGGGCGAATTCGCGGCGGTATTTACTCGGCGTTTCGAATCCGGTTTAGATATTAATGGCCGGTTGACGACGTTGCGCATAACGCGCCAGGTGTTCGCGGATCGGGCGCCCACTACGGCGGACCAGGTTATTATTTTTAAAAACACCGACGACCAGGAAACGCTTAATATCCGCGCTATCGAACGTGGCCAGCGAACCGTTTTATTGGTTTTGGAGCAAAGCGCGTGACGCATCGCGCTGAATCAATTATGAGCGCGGCCGAGTCAGTGTTAACCGGTTTGGCGACGACTGGCGCTAACGTCGAGCGCGGCCGGGTTTGGCCGGTCAGCGGATTGCCCGCGTTGACGATTGCGAAAGGCGCCGATGCTCAATTTAGCGACGGCGAAGATTTTGACGGTATATCCCGAATTTTAGAGTTTTCAGTTTCGATACACGTGACGCCGACCGGGAATCCAGAGACGGCAGCGCACGCAATTTTAGCCGAGGTATACGCCGCGCTGCGCGCCGATATTACGCTCGGCCTGGCCTACGCTTATGAATGCGAGATTCTAGGCGATGACGAAATAGAGCTAGACGACTCGACCGACACGAAAAAAGCGCGCCTGGTTAGTAATTGGCGTGTCTATTACGATCACAGTTTAGAAAGCGCAGAGGTGTGAATATGTCGAACGGAATTGTAAAACTATCGCACCCTAAATCAAAAGTTCAAATTCAGGTACCGGCCTCGCAAGTTTCGAACGCGGAGCGCAACGGCTGGGTAGTTATCAAAAAAGTCGACAATGCAAAAAAGGTGGTGAAAGATGGCAAAAGTAAAAGGTAACCAGGGTAAGGTTTTAATCGGTGGTAACGTGGTCGCTAGCGTGATGCGTTTTACCATAGACGAAGACGCCGAATTAATTCCCGATACTGACCTCGACGAAACCGTGCAGAGTTTTGAAATCGGGGATACTTCGTGGACGGTCGAGCTGGAATGCAAATGGGACAAAGCCGACGCTACCGGGCAAGGCGCAATGACTATCGGCGCCGAGGTAACCGTTTCGCTGAATCCCGAGGGCAATACCAGCGGCGACGAAACGCGCAGCGGTTCGGCTCTGGTGATTAAACGCGGCGCGATCAATGAAAAGCAATCGATGGTTATGCAAAATTTTTCATTGCAAGGCAAAGGCGCGCTAACTTATGGCGCGGTGGCTTAAATGCATCCCGTCGCCGAGCGCGCCCGGCGCCACTTGCACGAAGCATTGCTAGGCGAAATGAATTTTTGCTATGCCGACGATTGGCCGGATACCGACGGCAATCCGACGCGTATTTATTGGCTACCTTTGACCGGCGACGAACAGCAGCGCATCGAGGCTTTCAACGATCCGGTATCGAAAACGCTCGCGGTGGTTAAATTTCGGGCTCGCGACGAAAAAGGCGAATTGATTTTTTCAGATTTGTCGATGGAAGCATTGCTTCATCAATACGATTACACGGTGATGCGCGCGCTAGCGGTGTTGATTATTCTTGACGCCGATCCCGAGTCGACCGGCAAGCCCGACGACGAACCCGCCACGACGGACCTTGACGAGCTGGTCGATGAAATGTCGGGGGAATCCGATCCGACGCGTTAATTTATATGGCTTATGATTACGGGCAAGCCATAGGCAAAAGCGCGTCGGAGGTTTTAAAATTGCCCGTTCGAGAAATTATCGGCTTTTACGCCTGGCAAAAAATCCGGGCCGAGGATTCAGCAGCGAATGGCTAGAACGACGAGAGAAACCCGATTCCTATTAACCGCCCAAGATAAAACAGCGGCGGTTTTCCGTAGCACTCGAAAAAATATGGCCGCGCTCGGCGGCGCCGTGACCAGTATTCAGGGCAAACTTTTTGCGCTGGCCGGGATCGGCGGCGCCGGTATCTTGATTAATAAATTGATTGATACGAACCGCGAATTTCAAACGCTTAAGTCTAGCCTGGTCACGGTGACCGGTAGCACTGCAGCGGCGTCTAAAGAATTCGCGAAAATTGAAAAGTTCGCGACCACTACGCCTTATGATCTGCAGCAAGTAACCGAGGCTTTTATAAAAATGAAAGCGCTCGGCCTCGATGCTAGCGAAGCGGCGCTTCGCAGCTATGGAAACACGGCGTCGGCGATGGGTAAAAGTTTGAATCAAATGGTTGAAGCGGTCGCCGACGCGGCGACGGGCGAATTCGAGCGGTTAAAAGAGTTCGGCATTAAAGCATCTAAGGAAGGGGACAGCGTGACGTTTACCTTCCAGGGAATCACGACGACTATTAAAAATTCAAGCGCTGAGATAACGAAATATCTGCAGGATATCGGAAACAATAAATTCGGCGATGCGATGTCGGCGCAAATGAAAAATTTGGACCCGGCGTTTAGCAATTTCAATGCGGCGATAGATCAGCTATACGTTAAGGTCGGCGAGGCGGGTTTAAACGAAGCGCTCGCCGAGGCGGTAAATAATACTACGGCATGGATAAACGCACTGGACGCGCAAGCCATTGCGGATTTCACGCGCAGCGCTATCGACTCAATGGGCGAGCTGGTCGAAATGGCGCGCGAGGTCGGTGAAGCCTGGGGATTTGTGACTGATAACATCGGTCGCAGCTATCAAATGATTGAAGGCGGTTTACCTGGTGCTGGTGGTTTGGGCGCCGGTCGACCTGGGTACCAGCTCGGCGATTTTAACAGCTCGCAGAATCCGCAAACTTTCGAAGATTGGGCGCGCGCGGTGCGCGAAAATACAGAAGCGATCAAAACTAATCGCGGGGCGGTGGCAGGGTGAGCGCGGAGCTAGATAAAAAAACAAATACGCAAATTCGGTATACGCGCGACGGGTACCAGGTCGAACGCAAAGCCCGCGTTTATTCCGTCTCGGGTACGGCTGAGGATATTTTATATAATGCGATTACCGATGCGCAGTTACCCAGCATCGGCGCCGCGCATCCAAGTATTCCCGATATCACGTTGAACGATATGGTTTGCACTGCGCTCGGCGGCGGGAATTTTGAGATAACGCTACGCTACTATAAGGATTCGGGCGTCGTCACCAGCAAAGCGAATGCCGAATCACGAACTAGAACCGGCCTGGCCGTTGAGGAAACGCACAAAGATTTAAACGGGGTCGCATTGCAAACCAGTTATTCGGCGACGCCGAGCAGCGGACCGTCGCGCGTTTTAGAGCGGTTTACCGCCGAGGTTGAACGGCCGCGCATTGAGCATCAGTTCGAATATACCGACACGAATTACCCGACTAGCGATATTAGTAAATATCTCGGTAAAGTTAATAATTCGACCTGGAACGGTTACGCGGCGGGCGAGGTTTTGTGCAGCTCCATTGATGTCGTTCAAAGCGGTTCAAATTTCCGCGTGACTTATACTTTTTCGGTTCGGGATGAAGGGTGGATTTACCTGGCAAAAACTCGCTATGCGCCGCCACTGAATGAGCATCCGATCGATCCCGATCCGGAGCTTGATCTTGAAACAGGTATTCGACCGTTCAACGTATACCGAACCGTTAACTTTGACGGGCTTGGTTTTGTGCTGGAAAATTCTAGCTATCGCATCGAGGTCGAGGGCGGGAAGATTCCGATTAAAGGCGGCGCCGTTACTTTGACGGTTTCATAAAATGCCGGAATATAGAAATGTCCGACAAATGCCGCCTATTCGCCAGGGTCAGGTTATATCCGCGCAGTATCTAACGGGCGTTTCTACCGCGATCAATTCGAACACGCGCGCGCTTGCAGGACCGAAACAGCAAAACGCTCTCGATGAATCAAGCCAGGGCGGCTTATCCGATTTGAATTTTACCGAGACGGCGCGAGACTCGACCGAGATCGAAGCGACGGATTCAAACGGTGACACGTTGACGATTACGCAAATCGATATTGTTACGCTTGTAAATTCGGCGGGCGAGACGTTGACGCTAACTTTTAATAATCCTCAGTAATGGCTACCAGTCTCGGGCCGTTTCGGTTTATCGAGGTCAGCGGCTTATCGATCACCTTGACGCCCGCTAATTTTGTCGATTCGGTTAGCCTGGGTTGTTATATCGGCACTACCTTAGATGTGTATAGCGTTGACTGGGGCGACGGATCGCCGGTGAGCTATTCGGGCGTTTCTGCAAGCGCGGTACCGACTGGCAACATACGAGTTACAAGCGCGACGGCGACGCGATTCCGTTTGCTTAATAATACTGTGACGGCGATTGCCATTGTCGGCGGCGCGCAACTCGCGCGACTGGATAGTATCGCGCTAAACGCTTCGAAACTCGCAAGTTTTTCAATCGATAACGGCGACAATATAACGCGGATGGATCGAGCGTTTGAAGGTTGCAGCGGATTGACGTCGTTCCCGGCTACGGATTACCCAGCGTGCACTTTGATCGGGAGCGCTTGGGAGAATTGCAGCGGGTTGACGTCGTTCCCATTGATTGTATTTGGCGCCGTGACTGCAGCGCTCGAAACCTGGCGCGGTTGCAGCGGGTTAACGTCATTTCCTGCAATTGATTTGTCGAGCGTTACAACGCTAGCGGACACGTGGCGCAGTTGTTCATCGATGACCAGTTTCGGCGCGATCACAATTACATCGAGCTGCACGCGTTTAAATTACACTTGGCGCGACTGCAGCGGGTTGACGTCGTTCCCGACAATAAACACGGCTGGCGTTGAATGGCTTTTTGAAACATGGAACGGCTGCAGCGGGTTGACGTCGTTCCCGTCGCTAAATGTTTCGTCGGTTGAGATTGCGAATAATACTTGGCGAAACTGCAGCGGGTTGACGTCGTTCCCGGCCTTCGATTTCCAGAGTTTGACGACGCAATTCAGAATGCATACCGGCTTGTCTTCGTGCACTTCTATTCCGGCGCTGCAGTATGGTTCTATCACCGACGCGGGTTTTTTATTCAGTGGCTGGGCGGCTGCTACTAGCGTGTCTAGTGCAATCGATATGTCCGCTTTTACAAATGTTGAGCATTTATTCGACGGCTGCAGCGCGTTGACCAGTGTGCCCGCATTCGATTTAGACGCCGCGCTCAATTGTTCTTATTTATGCGTTAACTGTATCGCATTGACGAGTTTTGCTATCACTGATTTACCGGCCGCAACCAATATAGAAAACGCGTTTAATGGTTGCGCTGGGTTTATAGACTTTGGCGATTTGTCGGCGCTCAATTGTTTAGATTGGCAAGAATGCTTCCAGGATTGCGGTGACCTTGAAACAGTCGGGTTTATTGAAAGCGGCGCCGGTACCGATTTTGATCGGATATTTGAAGATTGTACCGTGCTCGAAACTATCGACGGTTTAGACACAACCGGGATAAGTTCGAATCAATCAAACATGTTTTTTAACTGCAGTTCGCTAACGTCGCCCGATTCGACCGACCAGGCTAATCTACAATCTTCGCCAGGTTTCGATTTCAATTAACGGTTAAGTATCACCAGGTGAGCTTTTTTGCAGCCGGTACCGGCACCAGGTGTGTGTAAAAAGTATCATTATTCGATACTTAAAAAGGCCGAGGCGCGGCGGCTGGTCGCCGATCCGCGCGGACCTGGCCGCGCCAGGGCTCGCTATCCGAGACTTTCAAAAATCATAAATGGCGAATAACTGCGAGGGTACTTTTTTGCGTTTTTTAAAAACGACAAAAAGTTAAGCCGATTAACTGCGGATTTAGAACAAAAAAAACCCGCCTCGGGGGCGGGTAAAAATATCGAGATTTTTCTATCGTCGGGGTTTCAAGTCGACGGAAAAGCCGCGCCTGTATTTTCTAATGACGCGCCCGCGATGAACGATTGTAAACGTGAAACCGTTTCGATAATACCAGGCGCCGCTTTTTACAATTGCCCATTCACAAGCCTCGATCAATTCCAGGAACTTAGCCGCCTGAGTTTTTTTGCGTTCACCAGTGCGGCGAATGTAAACGCTGTATTGACAGGCGTTCATTGCTCACTCTCGGGATCGTCATCGGTGTTTGATTGCGAATTTCTGGATAGTGCAAAAACCACATTGTTAAGACTGGACGTCTTTTCGTCCAGGTTGCCTATTTTATATTTGCTCCATTCTCTAAACGCGTCGGTGTCATCGGCTAAGTCTCTTATTTGGTCTTGCAGCTCTCGATTTTTCCTGTGCTGTCGCTCTTCGTTTTGCTCGGTTGCTTTGATAATTTCGGCATTTTTATTCGCTTGCCGGTTTTCGAAATCCGCGACGGTGCCGTCAATTGTTATTTGTTTAGTGTCGAAACCACTGATGACGTCGTTCATCCTTTCTTCAACGATATCAATAGAGCGCTCGATTTCGTCGCGGCTGGCTTTTATATGCGCTTTTAAATCAAGCTGCAAATTACAAACCCGATTGTTTAAATCGTCGACTAGAAGTTGCGCCTTTCCCGAGCGACTCGTTAACAGTTTAAGGGCGCTATCAACTCTCGATTCAACGCGATCCAGGTGCGCGCGAATGTTGTCCTCAAAAGAGCATTGCTCGGCCTCGGTTGCGCTGGGAATTTGTGAGAGTTTTAAAAGGCGGTATTGCCGATAAATTGCGCGAGTAAGCCCGGCGGCGCGGTCGCTTTCGAATTCGCCCGATAGCCATTGCTGGCCGCAATCAATGCAACCGTCAACTAATACGGGGACGTCAAAAAATTCGTTTTCCTCGCCGTACGGGGTCGACTGAATTTCGCCATGGCGGGTGGTGTTCGTGCTCTCGCAAAAAATGCATTTAGTTTCTGTCGTCATTGTCTTATACCTATAGGTGAAAAGGGCGATTGACCCTAGTAAGTGCGGCGGGGAAATCCAAAGGGCGCAAGCCGCGTAAAATGCGCCGATTGTTATAGCCGACCAAACGTAAAACGTTTTCGTGTCGTTCGATCTCTTTTCTAAAACGCTCGGCTGCGAGCAGCTCGGCGCGTGTCGTCTCTACCATTTTGGGATGACTCATTATCATTTGAGTCACCTACCTGCCGCGCGTTTAACCAGATTCCAGCCGCGCACGTGACCAGGCGACCGGCCGCGAAGGTGGTGGTTATCCTCGGGGTCAATGTCGTATAGCCTGCAAGCGTGGTAATGGTCATCGAGGCGCGCGTTAACCTCGGTTTGTTCACCGATCAAGCCGCCTATGAATTGCTGGCACAGTGCAACTACTTCGCTGCGCGTAACCAGGCGTTTAGATTCTTTTCGGTCGACCTGGTTAGCGATCAAACTGCGCTCGGCGTCGGTTAGTGTTATCGGGACGTTTGTTTTCATTGCCTCGATCCTCGCGGTTGCTTTGGTATCCGTCGACCGGTGGTTTCTTTAACGGTGATTGTCGAGACGCTTTGATATTCAAGCCAGGCGAAAAGGTCGCCGGAATCAACCAGCTCGACCAGCTCGGCGCGCGCTTCGTCTAAACTCGCCATCGGAAAAGTTTTCGCGACTTCGCCGTTACTGTCGTGAAGTGCGATTGTGGGCGCGCTGGGCGGCTTCTCAGCGGGTTTTAATATCTGGGTTACCGACGCCAGGGTTATAAACGTGCGGCCGCCGACGGCGACGCGGGCTAGTTTCCCCTGGCGAATTAGCCGATAGACGGTCGACCGACTTACCTGTAGTAAGTCGGTAACGCGTGGAATGGTTAAATAATCGTTTTTGTTTAACACTTTGTGAAACTCCATGCTAGTTGGTGGAACTGTGAATTCTAGTCGCATCTAGCAAAAAAATCTAGAAAATGGTTCTATTCGGCCTCAAAAGAGGGCTTTTTATGCATCCGTTCCAGTCACATTTTTTCCAATTCCCGAATATTTTGATTGACGAATTGGCAAAACACTTAACACCGACCGAGTTTTTACTACTCTCAATTATCATTCGAAAAACGCGCGGCTGGCACAGGGAAGCCGATAAAATATCCATTTCTCAATTTATGGAACTGTCCGGAATAAAGAGCAAGGCGACAATTTACAAAGCGCTAGAGCGACTAACTCGACGCGATGTCGGGTTAGTTAATGCGAAACGCGAGCTAGGCAAAATCAATAATTATTCGCTCGGTTGGGTGTTTACTGACCCGGTTGATAATGGGACCAGTATAAAAAAATGTACTAGTGAACTAGTAGCAAAAATTGTGACTGGTCTAGTATCAGATTTTTATACCGGTCCGCGTCAAACCAGTATAAAAAATTGCTACTCTACAAAAGACATAAATAAAAAAGAAAGCACGATAAGGCCACTTTTCGAAATAAACTGCGGCAGTGGTCTAGCCGAGAATCACGCCGAGCTGAAACGCTGGGGTCGATTAGTCGGCCTCAAACCAGAGCCGACCGAATGCGCGCTTGATTACCGCGTGCGGCTATCTCTCGAAATATCAAAACAAAGGTTTGACAATGAAAAACCAGCGCGCGAAGAAAACCCAGCCGCCCAAACTTTGTAAGGCTAATTCCTGCCCTTTGCCGATTGCTTTCGTTACCGATTGGGAGGTTAACCAGGATGACAAGCGAATTAGAAAGCCGAAATATGGCGTTTGTGAATATCATCGAGTTAGTCCGTTCGAGGAATGGACCAGGGTGACACGTGCGATTTTAATGAATCTCGACGCGGTTTTAGCGGTTAAGCATATTCATCGTATTCGCGATATTATCTACAAGCCGAAACGAGACGAGCTGATAACCGATTGGCTAACACGTTGCGAAGGTGATTTGCGCCGCACGATATTAGATCGCGGCGACGCTCAATCGGCGGATCAGAACTTTTTAAAACTACTGCGCGACCTGGGGCAAACATGACTGCGAAAATTAACGTCAAGTCTGATATTAAAAAATCGATCCGTTTCCTAAATAAAATGCAACGTCGACAAATACCGTTTGCGACAAGCGTCGCGCTGAATAAAACCGCCGATGCGATAAAGCGCGACGAGCAAAGGCAGATGCGGCGCGATTTGGATAATCCGACGCCGAGCGTCATTAAATCGATTCGGGTAAAGCGCAGTTCAAAGCGCGCGCTCGACGCGGCCGTTTTTATATTACCTGCTATTGACAGGTTTATGCGCTACCAGGTGGAGGGCGGTAACAGGCGCCCGCGAGGTAAAGCCGAGGCTGTACCGGTTCGGGCGCGTTTAAATCAATACGGAAATGTACCAGGGCGCCGCCAAGGTAAGATTAATAAATTGATCGCTAAACAAAACGTTTTCGTCGGCGTCGTTCGCGGTGTCGCGGGCGTATGGCAGCGCGGCAAAGGTCGAACAGCTCGAACGCGTTTAACGCTGTTATTCGCGTTCGAGCGGAGTGTTGACTACCAGCCGCGCTTTAAGTTTTATAAACACGCCGCGCGAGCACTAGCGCGGACCTGGCCGCGCGCGTTTAACGTGGCATTAAATCGGGCCTTAAGGTCCGCGCGATAGAGGAAAGGCGTAGTATGGAAAAGGTAAAAGACGATTATTTTAAACGCGGTATTGGCGCGACGCTCGATCTTTACAGCGCGTATAAGGCGGCGACTGCTGAGATTGTTCGGCTTAAGGCGCAGATTGCCGAGCAGTCTAAATCGATTGAGGTACCAGAAAAAAATGACAAAGACTGATTACGATACGGCGACCGAGCTGCAGAAAGAGTTAAAGCAATTGCGACAAGCGCGGCAATATTTCGAGGCGGATTTAGGCGATAAGAAACAGCGCGACATCGAGGACAGCGAAACCGATTACCTTGCATTCATCCAGCAAACAGAAAGCACGATAGCGGGTATTGATAAGAAAATAGCCGAGTGCGAAACGGCTTTCGCTAACCTATGATGCGGTCAAGCGCGTCGCGGCGGTACGCCAAATACATAGGACTAAACAAACCAAAGTCATGCGAGGAATGCGGCCGACAAATCGCGATCGGTTTAACGTCGCACTCGGGCACGCGCCCGCAATACTATTGTTCGGATTGGTGGTGCACCAGGCGCCGCCGGTGGCGGCAGTTTGCGCGGCGCCTGGTCGCGCGAGTAAAAAAGGTACTCCCTTGGCTTTGAAACTGTGGGCAATTCCCAG
>Ga0265303_10001297_pt1 | contig 15263 bp, 15 predicted proteins | sample Helome_2_FD_192494 | JGI IMG/M metagenome (GOLD analysis project Ga0265303, IMG submission 192494) | Marine sediment microbial communities from subtidal zone of North Sea - Hel_20160317 (Illumina Assembly) | ecosystem: Environmental > Aquatic > Marine > Subtidal zone > Sediment ... | reverse complement strand
TAATTTTAAAAACCTACAACGGCCTGCAAATTGCGGTCAGCTATGGTTGCCACGCGCTGCGTCCGAGCAAGGTCACCGGTTTTGACGATCCGGTGGCACCGACCCTTTTTGATGAGCTGGTGGAAATTACCGGGGCTTACAGTGTTGACTGGTCCCGCAAACTGGATTGCTGCGGAGCGCCGTTGACTGGTGTCAATGACAGTCTATCTATGGATATGGCCTTAAATAAGATGAACAGCGCCAGGGAAGCCGGCGCGCATTATGTATGTACCGCCTGCCCCTATACCCATTTGCAGTTTGATTGGGTCCAAAATGAAATGGCGGGCAGGACCGGAGAGTGGGAGCCGTTGGCGGCGATTCTTTATCCCCAGCTGCTCGGCTTGAGCATGGGGATTGATGAACAGACCCTGGGGCTTTCTGAAAATCGGCTGGGACTTGCCGATATTACCTCATATTTAATTGCGGAGTGATTATGGCAACATCAAAAATCGGATCTGTTATGGTAATCGGCGGCGGCATTACCGGAATGCAGGCAGCGCTGGACCTTGCCGATTCCGGTTACTATGTATACCTGGTGGAAGCATCAAGCTCGATCGGGGGGATGATGTCGCAGCTGGATAAAACCTTCCCGACCAATGATTGTGCGATGTGAATTATCTCCCCCAAACTGGTCGAGGTCGGCCGGAACATCAACATCGAATTACTGACACTTACCGAGGTGCAGGACATCTCCGGTGAAGAGGGGAATTTTGATGTCAAGTTGATCCAGCATCCTCGTTTCGTGAATATGGAAAAGTGCATTGCCTGCGGCCTGTGCTCTGAGAAATGCCCTAAAAAAGTTTCCAATGCCTATGACAGCGGATTGAGCAAACGCAAGGCCGTCTATGTCCAATATGCCCAGGCCGTCCCTTTAAAATATGCCATAGATGCCGATCAGTGTATTTATTTTCTCAGAGGAAAATGCAAAGCCTGTGAGAAATTCTGTCCCACCGGCGCCATTGCTTTTGACGAGGAGCCCCAAGAAACGGCACTCCATGTCGGGGCCGTGGTTTTAGCGACAGGCGGTGAAGCATTTGATCCCCGTGTTTATGATACCTTCGGCTACCGCAATTCCGACAATATTGTAACCAGTCTGGAATTTGAGAGAATTCTTTCCGCCTCCGGACCCTATGGTGGGCACCTGCTGCGGCCTTCGGACAAAACCGAGCCAAAAAAAATAGCCTGGCTGCAATGTGTGGGCTCCCGGGATACCCATATTGGTGCCCGGGGATACTGCTCGGGCGTTTGTTGCACCTATGCCGTTAAGGAAGCTATTTTAGCCAAGGAGCACGGCAAGGAGGGGTTGGACACGGCCATTTTTTATATCGACATTCGAACCTTCGGCAAAGACTTCGAGCAATATTATAACCGCGCCAGAAACGATCTGGGGGTTCGCTTTGTCAAGTCCCGGATCTCACACGTTGAGCCGATGGACACTGATGGCAGACACGCAATTCGCTATGTCGATGAAAGTGGAAAATCCGTTCGAGAAATGTTTGATATCGTGGTGCTGTCGGTTGGGCTGGGCGTCGGTGACCGTGCTGCCGGGCTATCCCAAAAATTGGGCGTCGAATTGAATCATTATCAGTATGTTAAGACCAGCGGTCTGAGTCCGGTCCGGACATCCCGCCCGGGCGTCTACGTTTGCGGAACCATTCAGGCGCCCAAGGATATACCTTCTGCGGTTATTGAGGCCAGCGCGGCGGCCGGTGAGGTTGGTCTTACCCTTCACGATGTTCGAGGCACACTGACTAAAACCAAAGAAGTGGTTGAAGAGTACAATGTTCATGGGGAGCCTCCCCGGGTAGGCGTTTTTGTCTGCTGCTGCGGCACCAATATCGCCGGTTTTGTCGATGTCCCCGAAGTTGTTGAGTTTGCCAAAACACTTCCCTTTGTTGTCTATGCCGAAAAAAACCTTTTCAGCTGTTCCCAGGATACCCAGGGTCAAATTACCCGGGTTATCAAAGAACAGAATCTGAATCGGGTGGTGGTTTCGGCCTGCACACCCAAAACCCATGAAGCGCTGTTTCAGGAAACTTTAATCAATGCCGGGCTAAATAAGTATTTATTTGAGATGACCAACATCCGCAACCAGTGTTCCTGGGTTCATAAAGATGACATGACCACCGCCACCCAGAAGGCTAAAGACCTGGTTCGCATGTCTGTTGCCAAGGTCGCCTTGCACGAACCCCTGGAAGAGCCCGTCATGGAAATCAATCAGGCCGTGCTGGTGATCGGAGGGGGGGTGGCCGGCATGACCGCCGCCAGAACATTGTCTCAACAGGGCTACCCAACCTATCTGGCGGAAAAGAACGGTCAACTTGGCGGTCAGGCGCTTTATTTGAATGAAACCTGGCAGGGGGAAAAAGTCGGCCGGTTTGTGGAGGACCTTATTGCTGAAGTGCAAAATGATGAGAAAATTAACGTCCTGTTAAATGCCGACATCCAGAACGTTGACGGTTTTGTCGGTAATTTCAAAACCACCGTGCAGGCAGACAGCGAAACAGCCGTCCTGGAACATGGTGTTGCGATCATTGCGTGCGGTGCCACGGAGTTTAAGCCTGATGACTATCTATATGGTCAGGATGACCGGGTGCTTAGCGGCCTGGAACTCCAGCTGGAATTGAAGAAGGCTTCGCCATTTGAAGCCTGTCGGACAGCCGTTTTCGTTCAATGTGTTGGATCGCGCATTGAAGAGCGGCCCTATTGTTCCAAGGTGTGTTGTACCCGCTCGATTAAAAGCGCCCTGGAACTGAAAACCCTGAACTCCGAAAGGGAAATTTTTATATTGTATCGGGATCTTAGATCCTACGGTCTGCGAGAAGATCTTTACCGGGAGGCCCGGGAAAAAGGAATCAAATTTATCCGTTACAATAACGAAAGCGGAGTTACGGTCAGCAATAACGAAAACGGTCTGCGAGTCGAATTTACTGACCGGGTTTTGCGAAGGCCGATGGTGATTCACAGCGATGTGCTGGTTTTGGCCAGCGCGATGGTGCCTGAAAAAAATAATGCCCTGGCACCGCTTTTTAAAGTCACTCAAAAGGCAGATGGCTTTTTCGCTGAGGCGCATGTTAAGCTGCGGCCCAATGATTTCGCCACCGATGGTGTATTCGTTTGTGGCCTGGCCCATGCGCCCAAACCACTGGATGAATCCATTGCTCAGGCCCAGGCCGCCGCCTCCCGGGCGGTGACGTTGTTATCTGCTCTGCAGATTGCTGTCAGCGGCACCGTTGCCCTGGTTGATCCGGGCTTCTGCAGCCAGTGCGGTGTGTGTGTTTCGGTGTGTCCGTATTCAGCCCCTAAGTTCAATGAAAAAACCGGCAAGGCTGAAATCCAGGCAACTCTCTGCAAGGGTTGCGGCCTGTGTACTGCCTCATGTCGATCCGGGGCCATCCATCTTAAAGGTTTTGAAACATCACAAATCATGGCCATGATTACATCTTGTATGTTTGAAGAAGCGGTGGGAATGACAAACTTTATAAATGACGAATGACTAATTGGAATGACGAATGAAGATTGTCGAATGACGACTGAAGGAATGCTTTCTATTTTTATTTGTGCTGGAAAAATGACAGAGCGAAGCGATTCCAACATTATTCAATTGACATTCGACATTCTTCATTCCCAGGAGCGTGAGCGACCATGAAGTCTTTTACCAATTTAATTCAAGACGTCCAGAAACCCGGTCTATGCCATCGCTGCGGCGGCTGTGTGACTTTTTGTTCGGCCGTCAATTTCGGTGCTTTAGAATTGGATTCCGAGGGCAAACCCAGATATGCCGATGAGGATAAGTGCATTGAGTGTGGGCTCTGCTATACGATATGTCCCGAAATCGAAGAACTTAATGAGGAAACGAAGCAAAATCTAAGGTGGAGCCCCCCCATTGGGCGGGTGATTGAAACGGTGATTTCACGTGCAACCGATCCCGCTATTCGAGCAAAAGCGACCGATGGTGGTGTTGTCACTGCCCTGCTGGTGCATTTATTTAAATCCGGCCGGATCGACGGTGCCATTGTAACCAGACAGACCGGACCGTTTCAGCGGGAGCCATTTCTGGCGATGTCTGAAACCGATATCCGGGAAGCAGCGGGTTTTTTCTTTGACACCTCCCACGGCATGAAGCGCTTTAGCGACTATTATATAACTTACTCCCAGTTTAGAGAATTCAACCCCCTGATCCAGAAGGGTTTGCAGCGGGTTGCCTTTGTCGGCACCCCCTGTCAGATCCGGGCTGTTCGCAGAATGCAACTCCTCAATATTATCCCGGCGGATTCGATAAAATTCTGTCTGGGGTTGTTTTGCTCCGGCAACTTTGTGTTTGGCGAAAAACAGCGCGATAAAATTGCCAAAATCGGTGGGTTTCAATGGGGGGATGTCGGCAAAATAAATATAAAAACGGATTTGATCGTCCATTTAAACAGCGGCGAAACCAAAAATATTATGCTGGATGAACTCGAATTCATGAAGCGCTTTGCCTGCTATTTCTGTCCGGATTATTCCGCCGAGTATGCTGATCTTTCTTTTGGCGGCATCGGCGCTGAGGAAGGCTGGACGACCGTAATCACCCGCACCCCCGTCGGAAGAGCGATCATGGCTGACGCCAAATCCAAGGCCATTGAGGTGGAGGCGCAGGAGAAACAAACCGGTTCGGCAGCCAGAGCGATGAAACAGGTTCGCACCTGGTCCGCTAGAAAAAAAGAGGCTGCAATCACGAACCGTAAAACCCTGGGGGAAAAATTTCCAGATATTAAACACTAACGGTGCGGATAGGAGTTTTGATTTTGTTTGACCCGTCTCCATCGTCTTTGCATAAAATGGCTAGCATATAGTGGTTGTCAAAAAAACGTTCCGTTATTGGAGCGTTTCCTTCTACAACCACTTATATTGCCCTTTCGTATTTCGGAATTTATTTTTGAAAAACTTGACATACGAGTCGGAACTATCACCTCAGTATCAGAAGTGGCAAAATCAAACAAATTAATGAAGTTAACTGTTGACTTTGGCGATCACACTCGGTCAATCCTTGCAGAAATAAAGAAAGAGCGTGCAAATCCACAGGAAATCGAGGCAAAACAAGCTCTCTTCGTAATGAATCTACCTGAAAAGAAAATGGCTGGTGAGGTCTCTCAAGGAATACTTTTCGATCTTGGTTATACTGACAACATTACTCCTTGCCTTGCAGTGCCTGAAACACCAATGCCTAATGGTTCAAGAGCCGGATGATGTGGCCCATTCAACCATAATTCTCCAAGGGGCAAAAGTTGATGTCCCTGAAAATCTCAGCAATCTCGAATAAATAAATCGCGTATCCCAGAGGCCGAAGAATAAGACCATATTTCGATGGTATTCCTGTTTTAATGAACACTGAAGAATAGCGATAATATCGAGTGGACCGGGATGACCGAACAGACACCCCGGTTTTCGTTTTATCGGGGTTCGTAATTGACAGGATTCGGTTGGCGGCGATAGAATCGAGCAATACCATCAGCATTGTACATTATTCCAGTCATGGTGGACACGGTCATTGGGTAGAACGGTGGTAGTGGGGATGCTGCTATTTTGGTTGGCAGGGAAGGTGGACCCGCAGTGGTTTGCTTGGATGGGATGAAACAGAGGCCAAAATGTTTTAAAACGATTGTTGTCAAACTGAGGAGTAATTAACATGAGCAATGGCAGTTTCAGCACTGCACTGCAAGAGCGTTATCTGGAAGACTACGTTGAGGGGACCATTCATGAGTTCGGGCCTGTTACGATCACGGAGGACGAGATTGTCCAGTTCGGTAAAAAGTTTGATCCGCAGCTTTTCCACACAGACCCGGAAAGGGCTGGGCAAACGGTTTACGGCGGTCTCATCGCCAGCGGTTGGCACACCTGCAGTCTGTTCATGCGGCTGTTTGTTGAACACTATCTGGCTGGCCCGGCTAGCCTGGGAAGTCCGGGGGTGGATGAATTGCGCTGGCTTAAGCCTGTGCGCCCCGGCGATCAACTCACCTTGCGCATAACCGTGCACAAGGTGAAGCCTTCTCGCAGCAAACCTGACCGGGGCGTGTTGTTCTCCTTCTGCGAGATGCTGAATCAGGTAAACGAAGTTGTAGCGACGATGATGGCCCTGAATCTTATTCGTTATCGAGATGTGGGCTGAAGAAACATCAATGTCAGCAATTATTCTTCGATTAGAGCCTCAGCGTACAGCCGAGCACTACCACCATTAATCTTTAGTGCGACTACGATCCGCTTTTTAGCTGGATAACAAAAGGAATGTGATGATATATAAGAGACAGAAGATTGACATGGTGAGGGAGATTGATCAGGTTACTGGTTTACTCTCTTATGAGGTGAAGACTAAAGAAGCTATGCAATACTCGGGGACCACAAGTGAACGAGGTTTAAATTAAAAAGGGGGTTACATCATGAAAGTATTAGTGACTTATTTCAGCCAGACCGGAAACACCGAAAAAATCGCCAAGGCCATTTGCGAAGAAGCATCCCGGGCCCATGAAGCCGTATTGAAAAAACTTGAAGATGTCAGTCCCGATAATGTGGCTGGGTACGACTTCATCTTGATCGGATCGCCGCTCCACGCCAGCAATCTGGCTGGACCGGTAAAAGAATTTTTAGGCGGCATTCAGGCAGGTTCAGGTCAAAAGATGGCCGGTTTCATTACCCATTTCGCTCCGGCCTATCCGGATCAAGCCATGGATGGATTTACAGAGCCTATTAAAACAGCATGCAAGGAGAAAGGTATTGAATACAAAGGGTGTTTTGACTGCCAAGGGGCTTTGACTGAATCCTTACACGATATGGTAAAGAAGAAATTGAATTCAACTGATGAGCAGTGGGAGGATATGGTCAAGCAGATGACTGGACGTCCCAACGAAGAAGACGAAGGCAAAGCCAAAGCGTTTGTCAAAGAACTTCTATCCTGATATCAGCCTTTTGTATGTGATGGCAAGTAGTGCGCGGAGGTTATGGAATCATTTTGATACAGGACTATTGGCAATAGTGTTCGGTTCAGATATCTTTATTTGAACGACATTCTGGCTGTCCACAAGATATAGAACAACCCCGAGGGTATCATCACCAAACAGACAGAGAAAGGCTCGCACGAAAGTACGAGCCTTGTCTCTATGTGGCTCAAAGCTATTCCTGATATGCTCCTGCGGAGTAAGTCAGTTCGTAGCTGTGAGAATAGATTTCGATGAGGTTTCCGAAGGGGTCTTCACAGTACACCATGCGGTAGGGCTTTTCGCCCGGATAGTATTCGCGCACAGGCATTCGCTGCCTGCCCCCGTTCTCCACGATCTTGGCCGCCAAGCCTTCGACGTCCGGGTCTTGTACACAAAAGTGAAAGACGCCGGTTTTCCAGTATTCAAAGTTGTTTTCTCGCTGCTCGGCGTTTCGAAATTCGAAAATCTCGACACCGATCTTGTCACCCGTGGACATGTGGGCGATACGAAAACTGCCCCAGCCTTCGCCAAAGACGTCGTTACACATCACGCCAATGGCAGATTCGTCAGCAACGATCTCCGTAGGCGGCATGATCACGTACCATCCAAGGACGTTGGTGTAAAAATCCACGGCCTGCTCCAAATCTGTGACGGATAATCCTATATGTGAAAAGGTTCTTGGGTATGTCATTGTTGTGCTCCTATGTAGAATAATTTAATGTTTGGTGGCGAGTCCAATTACAATATTAAAAATAACTATTGAAAATGAAGGCGCAAGAAGGCACCTAATTGTTCGACACGAACCAATTTGTTTGAATTGCCAGCAGGCGGGGCTACCAAGATAATTTTTTTTATGAGGATCGGAAATGATCGAATGGAACGGTCGGAAATATCGCTGCCCAATGGAAATGGCTATGGATGTACTCAGCGGCAAGTGAAAATGTCTTATGCTGTATCATCTTCAAGAATTCTCATACCAATAAAACTACCGACAACTGCTGTTTATAGCAAGTTCCATCCAATGTGGAAATTCCTGATATCCAGCAGATATTGTTATCGGCAGATAAATAAGCGACCCCATACTGAGCACTACGACCCTTAGTCTTCGGCTTCATGCATTAATCCAAAATGTACAATACGGCTATTATTGTTCGCTTTTATATACAGCAAAAAAATTAGGATTGGTTGATGTAGTCTGCAATATTTTGGAGGTGTTCTGAGACTGTGGGAGCAGGAAGCTACAATTTTCGATAGGCTGATTTTTTGTATATTTGTTATTGTGTAATCCACAAAAGGCATCAGCCACAATTAGAGCACAAATTTCCAAATCAAAACGTCAGTATCAAACGATCCAGTTTCATCCTTTTGAAAAACCTTGCGATCTCCATTTGAAACATGTAGTTTTAAGGGGCTTGTGTTCACATTAAATCCTGACTTCAAAAATAGAGAATTACGAGCAAAGAGTTGACCCTAATGAAATTGGCTCTAAAAACGACTTTTTCCCTTCTAACAATTACGATAACGATAATTTTATATGGGGGAGCAACTGACAAAATGAATGCGGGCAAACTCGATCTTCCCAAAACGGTTGGTGTTTGGAATAGACCGGATTCTTCGCGTCATATTAATTCCAAGAATATTTTTCAATACATGAATGGCGCCGGTGAGCTCTATCTGGGCTATCGATTCCGTCATCTTGAGGTTTTTGATTATACATCGCCTGACCAGGGGAATATTCTGGTGGAATTGTATTTTATGGAAAACGCCGATGATGCGTTTGGCTTGCTTTCCCTGGATTGGGGCGGTGAGCCGGTATCCTTTGGCGGCACCCCAGCAGCGACATCAAACCAGTTTTTTACGGCATCCACCCGGGCGCTTTATGGCGGGGGCCTGATGCGGTTGTGGTCAGATGATATTTATGCCCGGATTATGGCCGAACGTGAGACCCCGACATCAAAGGATGCAGTTTTTGCGCTCGGTAAGGCCATTGCTGCTAACACTCAGCAGCCACCGGAGCCGGCTCTCGTAAAAATACTACCCCTTGAGATTGACGCTGTTTGGAAATTGCGGGTGGACAGACTGAGCTTTTTTCGTTCCCATCTGGTGCTAAATTCAATTTATTATCTCAGTCATGAAAATATTCTCGATTTCGATCTCTTAACAGAAGCCGTTAGTGCGCCTTATGAACATATTTCTAACTCAGGGGACCCGAAACGCAGCCAGTTTCTGCTGGTGCAATATGAAAATCCTGAGCGTGCGCGTCAGGCCCTGAATCGTTTTCATGATGCCTATCTACCGGAGTATAAGAAAATAATAACGGCCGACACAGACGCTGACAACCAGAGTCTTTTAAAACTGGAGGACGGATGGCTGGCATATAAACTGCTCGGCAAATATATTGCGATCGTGTTTGAATGTCCTGACCCGGAATCTGCCAAGGTAATTCTAAAAAAAAATGAATCCAATTTGCTGAAGAAAGGAGAGGGATCATGAAAGATAAAAAACCTGTCTTAACCAGAAGGGATTTTATACGTGGAACAATTGGCGTGACCCTCGGTGCGTCTATTTTAGGTCTTCCGTGGCCCAGTGGAGGAGCTAAAGCAGCGGGTTCAAGTTTAGTGACCATCGTACGCGATAAAAAAGCCATGGATTCTGCAAAAAATATTGACATCACCGTCCTGGAGAAAATGCTTACCGAAACATTGACCAAAGTTACAGGTCAAAAGAATACAAAGGATGCATGGCTAAGCCTTGTCAAACCGAATGATGTGATTGGCCTGGTGCCCACCGATCATCTGAATCCAACCCATGATGAAGTCGTGCATGTTGTCAAAAATTCATTGATGGACTCCGGAATCCCTGAAGACAGGATCCGAGATGCACAGGGCCCGCGGAATGCCAAAAAATGTGACGCTTTAATTGCGATTCCGGGGCTGAAAGCACACTGGCTGACCGGGATCGGCACGGTTCTTAAGAACTACATCATGTATTCCGGCAGCCCCAGCAGGTATCATCAAAGTAACAGCGCCAAATTAGGAGAAATCTGGAACCTTCCGTTTGTCAAAGGCAAGACAAAACTGGTTCTGGTGGATTCGCTTTATCCGCTCTGTGACAAGGGACCGCAGCCGGATCCAAGATACCTGTGGAATTACAATGGTTTCATCGCCGGAACCGATCCGGTTGCCGTCGAAACGGTTTGTTTAAAAATTATTACTGAAAAAAGGAAGACCATCCGGGGTGAACCCTGGCCCCTTTCACCCCCGCCGATATGTGTGGAAGCCGCTGATAAAGTCTATGGATTAGGGACGAGCCGGATAGAGCAAATCCAAATTAAGCATTACGGCTGGGAAGAAGAGCTATTGCTATAATCCCGATTGAACAAAAAAAACACACGCTGGTCTAAAGTTTGTTAGCCGCTTTTGTGAAAAAAAAGGGATTTAAAAAGGCTTATGGCGCTCATCAAATCATCCCGATCCGACCTTGAAACGACGGGAATAGAGGTGAATCCATGAAATTCGATCAACCGATTACGCGCAGACAATCCATTCGCAAGCTTTTAAAATGGTCCGGGTGCCTCACATTTGCCGGTGCGGCCCGCTGGCCATTATTTGAATTGCCCGCGGCAGAGGCTGCGGTCGCAAAAAAGAAATTTATTATCGAAGGCATCGGCCAAACAGATAATTTTTCCGTCAAAAACCTGACCCAAAAAGTCTTTGAAGCCGCCGGTGGAATAAGGCAATTTGTATCGAAAGGTGATGTGGTGGTCATCAAGCCGAACATTTCCTGGGCCAGATCGCCGAAAATGGCTGCCACCACAAATCCGGAAGTATTGCAGGCCGTCATCGAGTTGTGTCAGGAAGCGGGCGCCCAAAAGGTCCGAATTGCTGATAATACCATTGACACTGCGGAATTCTGTTTTTCTGTATCGGGTGCAGCAAATGTAGCTAAAACAACCGGAGCGGAACTCATCGATCCCGATTCATCTTTAATGCGCGAGATGAAGCTGCATGGGGATCGTCTGGATGTCTGGCCGGTTTATTTGCCCATCGTAGAGGCGGACAAGGTCATCAACCTGCCGGTTGCCAAGGATCATATCCTGAGTTCCGTGACACTCGGTATGAAGAATTGGTTCGGTGCAATTGGCGGAAGGCGCGGCTCGCTCCACAGAGAAATACATCCCAATATTGTTGATCTGGCCCAGTTTTTCAAACCGACCGTAACACTGATAGATGCCACTCGAATCATGGCAAGAAATGGTCCTTCAGGTGGAAGCACATCTGATGTCGTCACAAAAAATACGCTTATTTTAAGCGATGATCCGGTCGCTGCGGATGGCAAAGCGGTCTTGCTTCTTGGCAAAGAACCGCAGAATATTGGGCATATCAAATTGGCCAAGAAGCGGGGGCTCGGAACCTACGATTTTTCAAAGCTACTTCAAAAAAAAGTGAGTGTATAAATTCAGATTATAAACAGTTTAACGAATCAGTTATGACCGCCTCATCCGTGAAATGAGGAAATCAAATGAAAATATTTAATCTCCTGTTTTCTTGAGGCGAGACCTGCGTAGTTCAAATAAAATATCATGAAAATTTAGACAGCGAAACGCAATGTGGAAAATAGCTGAATGTTGGGTTTCGGCTATCTGGTAAACATTTTAAAAGCCAATTTTTCTTCATTAGCGTAAAAAACCACACAAAAAAGACGATAATTTAAGACCGGTATCGGTTTAAAATTTATGATGCCGGTTTTTTATTTTCTACCTAAATTAAAAATTCATTCTGAAAACTTTTGGATCAACAAATGAAATGTGCAATAAATTTAATGGAGTTTCAAAGATTCGCTTAGGCACGTAACCTACAATTTGGTTGCTTGCAATTAATTGTGGACTTGCGTAAGCCATATGCAGTTGCGCACTGACCGAACTATGGTAAGGTAACATCGCAAGATGAAGCCCAAACTCAACTCGGTACTCTCAGAGGACGCTTCTCATGTCCTTGTAGAAATGGTTGTCCTGCCAATGTTTTGATTAGACCCGAAGACGTCATCCATGATGACAACAGTCCCTTTAAAGCCGAAATTATAAGAAAAAATTTCCGTGGAGTAAACATACTTTACACTTTGCAGCTTCAAAACGAAGAAAAGATATTGGCGCAGGTATCCAGTCACCACAACCATTCAATGGGCCAAAAAATCGGTATCAGGCCGCAGGTTGACGAAATTGTATTATTTGAAGCCTGATTTTCCCAGACCTATAAAAACTAGAACATTGGCCTCTGCCGTCGCGTTTTTATCGCCAAACTGTGACTTTATCACAGACACCAGAAATTTAAGCCTATATATTGCTGCTTAAGTAGTAATTGTATTCGACCGAAGCAGTGTCATGGTAAACCACAGAAATTTTGAATTCAATTGGCCGTTTCTGTTATTATACCAGAATATTATACAAGGAGGCCCAAAATGAAAAAGAATATAGGAAGAATTGACCGATATGCCAGAATTATCCTCGGAATAGCTGCGATTGTCGCCGGTATTGCTTTTCAAGGCTGGTGGGGAGCGCTTGGTTTGATACCAGTGGTGACGGCATTCGTCAGATGGTGTCCAGCCTACTCAATATTCAGAATCAACACCTGCAATCCATTCGGAAAAAATAATACCTGCAATGCTGAGAGTACCACTCAACCCAAAACGGTCTAAACTCTTCTATAGGTAACATTTTAATGAAAAAGGGTGCGTAGCGGCCGGGAAATGATGATTTCACCGTTTTCTTGAGGAGTATTTAAATAAAACCACTAAAAGAAAGGAATCCGTATGAAAACAATAATAAAACCTATCATTTTTATGTCAGTCACCATTTTTATTGTTACCGTAGCATATGCCCAGTTTGCTAAACCTGAAGAAGCGATCAGATATCGCAAATCCGTCATGTTTCTGATACTGAAACACTTCAAACCGATGGGGGCGGTTGTCCAGGGGAAGGTCACCTACGAAAAAGGAACATTCACAGAGAATGCTGACCATGTTAACAATCTGGCAGCTCTTCCATTGGCGGCATCGCTCGCCCCGGGAAACGACAGGGGGGATACAACCCTGAAATCTGTTGCGCTGGACAATCCGGACAAATTTAAAAAAGAGGCAGAGTCATTTGAAGCTGCCACCGCCAGATTGGCCAGTACTTCCAGAGGCAGCGATATGGATGCGATTAAAGCACAATTTGGCATGGTTGCCAAAAGCTGCAAAAGTTGTCATCAGCAATTCCGGACAAAATGATGCTGCAAAAGAACCATGGCTCAGCATAAAAAAGCAGGGCATGATTTCAATAATCGTTTGAAGTGATGCCCTGCATCTATCCAGCCCTACCTATTTTCACACTTTAAGTGTTACTTTCCACGATTTCTGGCCCAGACTGCCGGATAGATGAAGGATCTTCTCATTTATCCTATAGTCAGGTAGATAAAATTAAAACTTAATCTCGATTTTTTTACGCGTCATAATAATTTTGCCCTTTTTCTCAAAATCCTTGAGCAATCTGCTGATAACCTCCCGCGAGCTTCCCAGATCGTTCGCTATCTGCTGGTGGGTTAAATTCAGAATGTCATTCTGGGACTTTTCAATCAGGTAGTTTTCCAATCGAAGATCCAATTTGCCGAAGGCGACATCTTCTACAATCTCAATGATGGTCGCCAGGCGCTTACCTAAATGATGAAAAATGAAGCTTCTCATTTCCGGATAGAGGGATATGAGCCGAAGAAAGACATCTTTGGGCAGCAACAACGCGCTGACATCTGTAATGCACCGGGCATTGGCCGGATAGAAGCTGTCTGATAAAATGCTGGATGCATTCAGGATGCAGGTGTCACCGGGAAATATTTCATAAAGGGTGATTTCCCTGCCACTTTCACCTGTTTTAAAAACACGGACTTCCCCCTCAAGGAAGAAACCGATGCCATTGCATCTGTCTCCGTCCGTATAAAGAAAAGTGCTTCTTTCAAATTTTTTGTAGGTGGAAGAATCCACAATTGTATCGATCAAATCCCCGCTGCTACTCTTAAATGCAGGGAAAATTTCTAAAAACGTTCCGGTATCGATAATCATTTAGCCCCTTTCGCTGAACTGATTGTGTAGCAGCGCCTCAAATCACAATTATTTGCATTTAAGGACCCTTATAAACATTCCATAGTCTTCGCCTCTATATCTTTCAACGCAACAAATAAAACGGATTTATTTATTTTGCAAGTGATGGATAAAACTAGGGCGGTGAGACGTTATACAGACAGTTAAGGAAATTTTCACAGTTTGTACACACGGAATAGTTGAAAATATAAAAACGCAAGCTATTCAACTGATAAAAGGTGAGTAGAATGAAAATTTTGCAAAATAATGTAATGATAATGATGGTTGTGATTTCGTTGTTGATCTCCGGCTGCGCCGGAAATAATTGGAATGAAAACCAGAAAGCCATTATAGGCGGTGCGGGTGGCGCTGCGGCTGGCGGGCTGATTGCATCCGCGCTGGATGCCAGCACCGCAGGTGTTTTGGGTGGCGTCATTCTCGGTGGATTGATTGGAGGTGCAATCGGTAATCGAATGGACGCGGCTGATCGTCGCGAGGCGAATCGTGCCACTTACCGGGCCCTGGAATCAGCACCAACGGGAAACACGCAAACGTGGAAAAATCCGGACTCCAACAACTCGGGCAGTATTACGCCCACAAGTACCTATCAGGCACAAAACGGGCAATATTGCCGGGAGTATGAGCAAACCATAACTGTCAGTGGTGAAACCCGGCAGGCATTCGGGACTGCCTGCCGGCAGTCGGATGGAATCTGGAAAGTGCAATGACCATGAGAAGAGGGAAACAGGGGTCGATACCCGAGGAGGCAAAATTGGCAGGCCAAGCCAACTTAAGGTGTTGACAGCCTAACTTGCATTTACTTTTTTTGATGGATATATTCGAATGACAACCATGCTTGGATTGAAAAAAATTATACCTTGAAGCGTTGTATAACCGGGCGCATTAAAATTCAGGGAGATAGGTATGAAAGAGAAACTGGAAAAAATTCGCTGCTTGTTTGATGAGATTGGCGACATGCTTAGATTGGCGATCATATTGCTGGTGATTTTTGCACTGGTCGCATCGCCTTACACCTTTGATTTCCATAAAGGCAAACTGGCTAACTCCTATGCAATCGCCAAAGATGGTGACGACGACGATGACGACGATGACGATGATGACGACGACGATGACGATGACGACGATGACGACGATGATGACGAC
>Ga0265303_10001296_pt1 | contig 15265 bp, 13 predicted proteins | sample Helome_2_FD_192494 | JGI IMG/M metagenome (GOLD analysis project Ga0265303, IMG submission 192494) | Marine sediment microbial communities from subtidal zone of North Sea - Hel_20160317 (Illumina Assembly) | ecosystem: Environmental > Aquatic > Marine > Subtidal zone > Sediment ... | reverse complement strand
GCTCAATATAGATCTCGTCTCTGAAACCGTTGACCCGGGCACGAATACCGTCGACGGTTAGTTCGCCTGTCATCGTTGAACTGACTCCGTCGTACTCGACATTGACGAATGGCGACATCATCAACACGGCACCGTCGACGCCCTTTCCCACCTTGTGGTGCAGCAGGAGCTTGGAGCCACCGTAGCCCACGGTGCCGAGGATAACCGCCCAGATAATCAGGTTTTTCATGACTGGCTCGTTACGGCCGCATTGCCAAAATCATGTGAATTGTCTCCCAAAACAGGAGCTTGCAAAACGAAGGGGGTCACAGATTCGCTATTCCGGTAGACTTAGCCGCCATGCACATCGCCGCTTTTATTACGCGCCCTCTGTACTGGCTGGCGGGCAAGGTGTTCGGGCTTTGGGCACGTCCCGCCGTGCAGCCCGAAGCTCCCAAGGACCTCGTTACGGATGCCGATTCAGCCGTTTGCTACGTGCTCGAAACAGGCGGGCTTGCGGACCTGCTGGCGCTCGAGCGCGCCTGTGAAAAACACGGACTGCCGTCCCCGACCGAGACGCTCGAGTTCTGTGGTCAGCGCGAATACAAGAGCTACGTAATCCTGCGGCGCATGAACGGAATCCTGTTCCGGCGTCCTCACAAAACGGGATCGGAGCGGCTCAAGCGCCTCGTGGAAGCGGCCGAGCACGGCGACCAGAACCTACTCCTGATCCCGGTAGCGATCTACTGGGGGCGATCGCCCGAGAAAGAAGGCTCCTGGTTCAAGCTGCTGTTTACCGAGAACTGGGATGTCGTCGGCCGCACTCGAAAATTCTTCGCAACTGTACTGCAAGGCCGCAGTACGCTGTTGCGTTACAGCGACGCGCTGCCGCTGCGTTCGATTACCGAGGGCGGCGGGGACTCGGCCATCGCGTTCCGCAAGGTGTCACGCATCCTGCGCGTGCACTTTCGCCAGCGTCGGGTCGCGACGGTCGGGCCCGATCTGTCGCATCGACGCACGCTGATCAACCAGGTTCTGCGCGCGCCCGCGGTACGCCGGGCGATCTTCGCCGAGGCCGGTGACGATTTTCGCAAGCAGGAACTTGCGCGCCGCAAAGCGCAAAAGTACGCGCTTGAAATTGCCGCAGATATTTCCTACCCGACGGTTCGCGTCGTCGAGCGGTTTCTGAAATGGCTCTGGCACCGTATTTACGATGGTATCGAGCTCAATCACATTGAACGATTGCACGAAGTCGCCCGCGATAAGGAAATCGTCTACGTGCCCTGTCACCGCAGCCATTTTGACTACCTGCTGCTGGGCTACATCGTTTACGATCAGGGGCTGCACCTGCCGCACATCGCGGCCGGAATCAACCTGAACCTGCCTGTTGTCGGAGGCATCCTGCGCCGGGGCGGCGCCTTTTTCCTGCGGCGCAGCTTCAAGGGCAATCGCCTGTACGCGGCCGTGTTCGACGCCTACCTGCACCAGATTCTCGTCAAGGGGCACTCGATCGAGTATTTCGTTGAGGGCGGCCGCAGCCGTACAGGGCGCCTGCTGTCGCCCAAGGGCGGGATGCTGGTCATGACGATCAATTCCTTCATCAAGAGCCCACAACGCCCGGTCGTGTTCGTTCCTATTTACTTTGGCTACGAAAAGCTCATCGAAGGCGATTCCTTCATCAGCGAGATGGGCGGGGCCGAGAAGCAGAAAGAATCACTGGGCGGCCTTATTCGCTCGGTCAAGTCGCTGCGGGAACACTTCGGCAACGTGTATGTGAACATCGCTGAGCCTATTGAGCTCGAACCCGTACTCGATCGCGTCCACCCTGAGTGGCGAGCGCACGAGTCGGAGAACGGCGAGCGCCCGCCGTGGCTAGGTGGCGTCGTCAATGAAATCGGCGAGAAGATCATGAGCGGCATAAACTCGGCTGCCGCCGTCACGCCCATCAGCCTGCTTGCGTATGTGCTGCTTGCAACGCCCAGGCAAAAAATCGGCCTGGACGAATTGCGTCGGCAGCTACAGATGAGCCTCGACCTCATGAAGCGCTTCGAGTACTCCGATTCGGTGACGATGCCGGACTGGACGACTGATGAGATCATCCAGCACGGCGAGAAGCTTGACGTCATTAGTCGTACAGCACACCCGATGGGTGATGTCATTCACATGGCCGAACGCACAGCCGTGCTAATGACCTATTTCCGCAACAATATTCTGCACCTGCTGGCGGTGCCGGCTTCGGTTGCCTGCTGTTTCATCCAGGGCCAGCAGCTCGAGCACGAGGAATTGCAGCGGCTGATCCGCCTGATCTATCCATTCATGAGAAAAGAGCTGCGCATGAAATGGAAACATCGGGAAATCGACGCCGTAACGACCGACGCTATCAAATCGTTGATCGATGTCGGCATCCTGTCGTACGGACGGCGCAAGAAGACGCTTGTGCGACCGCCCGCCGGGTCCGAAAAGGCGTTCCAGCTACTGATGCTTGGCCAGTCGATGGTCCCCATGCTGCAGCGTTTCTACCTCGTGATTGCCGTGCTCATCAGTAACGGGTCAGGAACCTCGTCGCGGGGCCGCCTCGAGACCATGTGCCAGCAGAGCGCCGAGCGCCTGTCGATGATTTACGGGCTGCACTCGCCCGATTTCTTCAATAAATCGCTGTTTCATGATTTCATTCGCACGCTGCAGGACCTGGACGTGCTGCGCCGAAATGCGGATGGATGCATCGAATACGACGAGGACATCAAAAGCATCGGCGCGGATGCGCGCCTCGTACTGGGCGAAGAAATTCGCCACAGTATCCTCTCGCTTGCCTTGGTCGAAGAGAACAACCAGGATTAGAGATGAAAGTTGTATCGTTTTATCGCTTCCTCGACCTCGTGGAGCCTGAGACATTCCGTGACGAATTGCAGTCGCTGTGCGATGCAGAGGGGTTGCTCGGTACCATCCTCGTGGCGACAGAAGGCTTCAACGGTACGCTCGCCGGTACCGAAGCCGCTGTTCTGACGGTGTTCGACTGGATGCGCGAGCGGCTGGGAATCAGCGAACAGCTCGACGCGCGCTGGACCGGGGCCGACGAAGCGCCGTTCCGTCGCATGCGCGTCAGGTTCAAGAAAGAAATCGTGACGCTGGGCCGCCCGGATATCATGCCGCACAAAGGTGCTGGCAAGCACGTTCCGCCCGAACAATGGAATGCACTGATCGAAAACCCCGATGTCGTCGTTATCGATACGCGCAACCACTACGAGTACGAGGTTGGGACGTTTCCGCGCGCGATCGATCCGGGCAACGACAGCTTCCGCGAATTCCCGGAGTTTGCGAAGGAACTCGCCGAACAGTCCACGGACAGACCGCTCGCGATGTTCTGCACGGGCGGCATTCGTTGCGAGAAGGCCACGGCCCTGATGCTCGAACTCGGATTTGACGAGGTCTATCACCTGCAGGGCGGCATCATCAACTATCTCGAGAACATGCCTGCCAAGGAGAATCTCTGGCACGGTGAGTGCTTCGTTTTCGACCAGCGCGTTGCGATCGACCGCGATCTCGCGGAGGGCGGTTACGTGCAATGCCATGCCTGTCGCCGGCCACTGAGCACAGAGGACCTGCGGTCACCCGACTATCGCGAAGGCGTCTCGTGCCCGCGCTGCGTCAACGAGGCCGACGAGGATCGACGCGCACGACTCGAAGAGCGTCGCCGGCAGGTGGCACTGGCCGCAGAACGTGGCGACGCCCATATCGGCGCCAAAATCTGACCTGATTCCTTGCCAAAATGCGCCTGACAGTCTAGAAAGGTGCTATGAATCATCGCATTACAGCTATCAGGACCGGCCTGACGCGGGGCGCTCTGCTCGCCGTGATGTGGCTGAACATGGCCATTACGCCATGTGCGATGGCGTTCGAAAGCGAAGATCATGACTGCCCGCACTGCCCACCGGCTGAAGAACATGCGATGGCCGGACATCATGGGCACGGCGAGGTCGAGCGCTCCTGCGCGACCATGCAATCGGAATGCTGTGACCTGGCAGAAGCGACCGTCGAGTCGCGTGTCGAGAAGAACCCGTTCAAGAGTTCTTCGGACCTGCTCCTGGTCAGTGCGCCGTGGTTCGACGATCTGTCATTGCCGGATTGTCGAACAATCGCGGTTGCCGATCCCCCGGACCCCCCCGGGGCGTCGCCGCGACTGCACGTCCTCCACTGCGTCTACCTGGATTAGCCAAGCTCCCGCTGTAAACCCTCTCGGTTTCATTTAGCAGGAGTTTGACTGATGTTTTCTTTTTGCGGGCGTTTGCCCGAAACAAGCTGCGTGTTCATCGTGGGCATGCTGCTTTCGATAAATGCACAGGCACAGCACAGGGTGCCGCTGACCTTGGCCGAAGCGGAGGACCTGGCGGTCGCCGACGAACCGGGCTCGGCGGCAATACGTGCCCTGGCCGATGCCTACGAGGAGCAGGCCGTCGCGGCCGGGCAGCTGCCCGATCCCGTACTGCGGGTCGGTGTTGCCAATTTTCCAATCGAAAGCGGCAGCTTTTCGACGGAAGGCATGACCCAGGCGCAGCTCGGTATTCGCCAGGAGTTTCCGCGCGGCAAAAGCCGCGAGCTGATGACTGACCAGCTTCGCTATATGTCGGCCGAGCAAAGCGAACAGGCGGAGGCGCGCCTGCGCGACGTCCTGATGGCCACGCGGCAGTCCTGGCTCGAAACCTACTACTGGCAAAGTGCCGAACAGATCATGTCGGAATCGCGACCGTTTTTCGCCGATCTAGTGACGATCACGCGTTCCATGTACTCGGTGGGTCGAAAAACGCAGCACGATGTGTTGCGTGCCGAGCTCGAGCTCAGCCGCCTCGACGACAGGTTGATTGTGGCGCAGCGGCGGCGCGCCGTGGGACAAGCCGCGTTGTCGCAATGGATCGGGAACGACGCGCACCGGTCGATTGCCATGAAGCTGCCGGCATGGGACGAGCTGCCGCCACTGCAGGTGCTGCAATCGACGCTCGATGCGCATCCGTTGCTCGCCGCTGCGGACAGTGGTATCGAAGCGAAGCAGTCGGCAGTCGATCTCGCGAACGAGAGCTATAAACCAGGATGGGCGCTGGACTTTGGCTATGGGTACCGCGAAGGCTCGCTCGCGAGTGGCGAGCCACGATCCGACTTCGTGAGCCTGTCGGTCAGCGTTGACCTGCCGTTCTTTGGCGAAAATCGCCAGGACCGGAAATTATCGGCTGCGCTGCACGAGCGGCGGGCGGCGCGAAAGGGCAGGGCTGCGCTAATGGCGGGCCTGTACAGCGAGCTCGGTGCCGAGCACGCACGCTGGTCGGAGCTGACGCGGCGACTGTCTCTTTACGAGCAGCAGATTCTCGAACAGAGCGCCGGGCAGGCGAGGGCAGCACTGCTGGCCTACCAGAGCGACGCTGGCGATTTCTCGGACGTGATGCGCGGGTATATCGACGATCTCGATACCCGGCTTGAACACATACGACTGAAGGTCGAGCGAGCTCGCAGCTACGCCGAGATCGCCAACCTCGGAGGTATACCGCGATGAACTCGAAAACACTGTGGGCGACAGCCTGTATCGCGACGCTGATCGCGGGAGTAATGATCGGGCGATACTGGGGCGCGGGCGAGACAGCGACCGGCGATACGCAGCAAGCGCGCAAGATACTCTACTGGGTGGCCCCGATGGACCCCAACTACCGGCGCGATGAGCCCGGCCAGTCACCAATGGGCATGGATCTCGTGCCGGTTTATGCCGACGAGGTCGACGTGCAGCCCGGCGTTGTTGCCATCGACGCGACCATGGTAAATAACCTCGGTGTCCGCACGAGCGCAGCGGAGCGGGGCAGCCTGTCGCGCCGTATCGAAACGGTTGGTTACATCGGCTACGACGAGGACACGCTGCAACACGTGCACACGCGCGTCGATGGCTGGATCGAAAAGCTGGCAACCAAGGCGACCGGGGATCCTGTCGAGAAAGGGCAACTCCTGTTCGAGTTGTATTCACCGACGCTCGTCAACGCGCAAGAGGAGTACCTCGCGGCGCTCGGCAGCAGGAACTCGGTACTGCGCGACGCATCGCGTGACCGTCTCATCGCGCTGGGCGTAACCAGCGGCGAGGTTCAGCGGCTCCAGAAAGAGCGCAAAGCACGACAGCGTGTCCGCGTTTTCGCCGAGAACGACGGCGTCATCGCGCACCTGGGCGTGCGCGAAGGTATCTACGTTACGCCGTCCACCGAAATCATGTCGGTCGCCCAGCTGGATCGAGTCTGGGTGCTTGCCGAGGTGTTCGAACGCCAGGCCGCCTGGGTGCGACCCGGCCAGGAAGCGACGGTCGAACTTGATTACCTGCCGGGTGAGACGCTGCGTGGCGTGGTGGATTACGTGTATCCGGAACTCGATCCTGTCACGCGCACACTCAAGGTGCGCCTCAGGTTCGACAATGAAACCGGGATGCTGCGTCCAAACATGTTTGCGCGCGTCGTTATTCAGGGCGATGCGATCGACAACGTCGTGCATGTGCCGCGGGAGGCCGTAATCCGTGGCGGCACCGGCAGCCGTGTCGTGATCGCTCTCGGTGACGGACGTTATCGTTCGCAGTCCGTGCTGGTCGGAATCGAGTCGGGGGACAGGGTCGCGATCAGGAGAGGGCTGCAGGCCGGCGAGCAGGTGGTCACTTCCGCGCAGTTCCTGCTGGACTCGGAATCGAACATTGAATCGGGCCTGCAACGAATGGATCCTCAGCCATGATCGCAAAGCTGATTCGGCTGTCGATTTCGAATCGGCCGCTCATCATCATCCTCGCGGCGCTGCTGGCTGCATGGGGTACCTATTCGTTGCGGCAAATCCCTGTCGACGCCTTGCCCGATCTGTCCGACGTGCAAGTGATCATCAAGACGACGTTCCCGGGCCAGGCGCCGCAGGTGGTCGAGGACCAGGTGACTTATCCGCTGACGACAGCGATGCTGTCGGTTCCGAAGGCCGTGACCGTACGGGGTTATTCGTTCTTCGGCGATTCCTACGTCTACGTCATCTTCGAGGACGGCACGGACCTGTATTGGGCGCGTTCGCGTGTCCTCGAATACCTGAGCCAGGTGTCGGCGAGCCTGCCCGACAACGCGAGCTCGTCGCTCGGGCCGGATGCTACGGGCGTCGGCTGGGTTTATGAATATGCTCTTGTTGACCGCAGCGGGCAGCACGACCTGGCCGAACTGCGCAGCCTGCAGGACTGGTTCCTCAAGTACGAGCTGCAGACGGTCGACGGAGTCGCCGAAGTGGCGACCGTCGGAGGAATGGTTCGCCAGTACCAGGTCGTCGTGGACCCGGACAAACTGCGCGCCTTCGGCATCACGCTGGCCCGGCTCAAACTGGCAATCCAGCAAGGCAACCAGGAGACAGGTGGTTCGGTTATCGAGATGGGTGAAGCGGAGTACATGGTTCGGGCCAGCGGCTACCTGCAGGGCATCGACGACCTGGCAGCCATCCCGCTCGGCGTCAACGAACACGGTACGCCGCTGCTGCTGTCGGATGTCGCCGAGATTCGCGTGGGCCCACAGATGCGCCGCGGCATTGCCGACCTCGACGGCGAAGGCGAAGTGGTCGGTGGCGTGATCGTCATGCGCTGGGGTGAAAACGCATCGCGCACCATTGCTGCCGTCAAGCAACGACTTGCGGAGCTCGAGGGCAGCCTGCCCGACGGCGTAGAGATCGTCACGACCTATGACCGGTCGGACCTTATACAACGGTCCGTCGACACGCTCGAACGTAAGTTGATCGAGGAGTTCATCGTTGTCGCATTGATCTGCGCCGTGTTCCTGTTTCACCTGCGCTCATCGGCTGTCATCGTACTGAGCCTGCCGCTCGGTGTGCTCGTCGCGTTTATCGTGATGAGACTGCAGGGCATCAACGCCAACATCATGTCCCTCGGTGGCATTGCGATTGCCGTTGGCGCGATGGTCGATTCCGCCATCGTTATGATTGAAAACGTCCACAAGCACATAGAGACGGAACCGCTCACGCGCGAAAATCGCTGGCGAATTGTCGGTGATGCCGCATGCGAAGTGGGCCCACCGCTTTTCGTCTCGCTGCTGATCATTACGCTGAGCTTTCTGCCGGTATTCACGCTCGAGGCTCAGGAAGGCCGCCTGTTTGCACCGCTCGCGTTTACCAAGACGTATGCAATGGCTGCTGCGGCCGTCCTGTCGGTGACGCTGGTGCCCGTACTGATGGGCTACTTCATCCGCGGACAGGTCATCAGCGAACACAGAAACCCGCTGAACAGATTCCTGATTGCGACCTACCGACCCGTCATCAATGCGGTCATTCGCTATCCGAAGGGGACGCTGCTGCTGGCTGGCGTCGTATTGCTAACCGGGCTGTGGCCGGCTTCTCGGCTTGGCTCCGAATTCATGCCGCCACTCGACGAAGGCGATCTGATGTACATGCCGACGACGTATCCGGGTATATCGATCGACAAGGCGCGCGAGATCCTGCAGCACACCGACAAGCTCATCATGGAAGTTCCCGAAGTCAAGCGTGTATTCGGAAAGATCGGGCGCGCCGAAACAGCAACCGATCCGGCGCCGCTGACGATGATCGAGACGGTTATCCAGCTCAAACCGCGCGAGGAGTGGCGTCCCGGCATAACGGCCGAAGGGATACGCGCCGAACTTGACAGGACCGTGCAGTACACGGGACTGACGAACGCCTGGGTCATGCCGATCAAGACGCGCATCGACATGCTGGCAACGGGCATCAAGACGCCGGTCGGCGTCAAGATCGCGGGCCCGGACCTCGGGGTCATCGAACGTATCGGGCAGCAGATCGAGGCCGTTCTGCAGGACGTGGACGGCACTGTTTCGGTCTACTCCGAGCGGGTTGCAGGCGGGCGCTATATCGACGTCGATATCGACCGCCAGCGGGCGTCACGATTTGGGCTCAATATCAATGACGTGCACGACATCGTGAGTTCGGCTGTCGGTGGAATGAACGTGACGCAGACTGTCGAGGGCGCCGAACGATACCCGGTTAATGTTCGCTACCCGCAGCACGTGCGCGACTCTGTGCAGCAGCTGAGGCTGTTGCCAATTGTGACTCCACAGGGCGCGCGCATCGCGCTGGCTGACGTCGCCGAGGTTGAAGTCGTCGACGGGCCTCCCGTTATCAAGAGCGAAAACGCGAGGCTCAATGGCTGGACCTACGTGGATATTGCTGACCGTGATCTCGGTTCCTATGTCGCCGACGCGCAGCGTGTGATTGCAGATTCGATCGATCTCCCTGCTGGTTACTCGCTTTCCTGGTCCGGGCAATACGAATACATGGTGCGCGCGCGCGACCGCCTGTCCGTGGTCGGTCCCGTGACGCTTGCCGTCATCGTGCTGTTGCTGTTTCTTAACTTCGGCCGATTTGCCGAAGTCGCGATGATCATGGGTACGTTGCCGCTCGCACTCGTAGGCGGATTCTGGCTGCTGTTCTTGCTGGGCTATGATCTTTCCGTCGCTGTGGGCGTCGGCTTCATCGCACTGGCAGGTGTCGCGGTCGAGATTGGTGTCGTCATGCTCGTCTATCTCGACCGGGCCATCCGCAGACAGTCGGCGGTCGCGGCCGCGGAAGGCCGGGAGCTGGCTACAGGCGATGTGCACAACGCGATTATCGAAGGCGCCTTGATGCGTATTCGGCCGATCATGATGACGGTTGCTGCGACGATCGGAGGATTGTTGCCGATCATGTTCGGCGGTGGCACGGGTTCCGAGGTCATGCGGCGTATTGCGGCACCGATGGTTGGGGGCATGTTTAGCGCCACCGTGTTGACGCTTGTCGTCATCCCGGCGCTGTATTTGCTGTGGCGGCGGCATACGACCAGGAACGGCTAGTCTGAAAAGGCGGTGCTCCAATAAATGCTTTTAAATCATATACTTTTGATTTACATAACCTTGACGCATATTACGAAGTGAGCCTTATAAATATTTGATTATTAAGGGGTTTCCGTGGAAACTAATAAAAATTACGCATTCTATTGACGGAAAGCCATGAGTGAGATAATTTGTCTCACATATGGAAGACGCAAAAACAATATCTCTAAAAGCGCTACGCCTGCTGTTCCGGCCAGTCGCCCGGATTCTTCTCAGGGCAGGGGTAAACTGGAAGGAACTCGTCGAGGTCTGCAAAGCAACCTACGTTGAAGTTGCCAGCGAGGATTTCGGTATCCGCGGTCGTCCGACGAACGTGTCGCGCGTCGCGATCCTGACCGGATTTTCGCGTCGCGAAGTACGGCGACTGCGCGATCTGCTCGCCGAGGAACAGCCTGTCGCCTTCGACCGTATGAACTACGCCACCCGCGTTCTTACCGGCTGGTTCAGCGACGAGGACTTCCTGGACGACAGCGGTAGCCCGCGACGACTGCAGGCCGCGGGCAGCAATCCCTCATTCGAAACGCTGTGTTCGCGCTATAGCGGAGACGTGCCGGCGACGACGATGCTGAAGGAGCTACGTCATGTTGGTGCCGTTGCCGAGGACGACAACGGACGTCTTATCGTCAAGACGCGTTACTACATGCCGGTGCTGACCGATCCGGAGCAAGTTCTGCGATCCGGGTACGTACTCAGGGATCTCGGTGAAACGGTTGCCTACAACCTGCATCGCGACGCGGACCAGCCTTCTCGTTTCGAACGTTGCGCAGAAGTTGCCAACGTACCTGTTTCCGCCGTTGCAGAATTTCGCGAGTTTATCGAACACGAAGGGCAGGCTTTCCTGGAACGTGTGGATGAGTGGCTTACCGAGCATGAGGACGAAGAGTCAGACAATGGAGTGCGACTCGGACTCGGTGCGTATTGGATAGAAGAAGAATATTCAAAGAGGGCAGGGACATGAGTACGAACAGAATATTGGCAGTGGTAGGGAGCGCCGTAGTTTTGGTCGCGAGCGGCAGCAACTACGATGCGCTTGCCGGAATCCACGCGGGCGGTGCGCCGGCTACCTCCAAGGGTACCGTGAGCCAGTTCGGCAGCATCTATGTTAATGGCGTGCGGTACGACACTAATCAAACGGTATTTCTCATCGACGGCGAGCTCGGCTATGAGTCGAACCTCCAGGTTGGCCAGGTCGTCACCGTCTTCGGCTCGATTGACGCCGGCGGCACAACGGGCACTGCCGACCTCGTCATCTATGAGGATGCCGTTGAAGGGCCTGTGACCGGCATTGACCCGTTACTCGACCGATTTACGGTACTCGGCCAGACCATAATCGTCACCGACGATACATCGTATTCGTTCCGTGAGAGCGCCGATTCGCTCAGCGACCTTCGTGACGATGACATTGTCGAGGTCTCCGGGCACGTCAACGCAGATGGTGTCGTGGTTGCAACACACATCGGAAGTGCCACAGCGGATGACGGCTTCGATGTCACCGGCACGGTAATCAGCGTTTCGAACGAATCGTACAGCCTGACAATCGGTGGATTGGAAGTCGACTTCAGCGCCGCGAATATCTATGGATTGCCGAGCGGAATACCGGATGTCGGCCAGCAAATCGAAGTCACAGGCAGCTACTCATCCGGCGAATTCGTTGCCGCGACAATCAGCAACGCACCGCGGGCAATTTCAGCCTTCCCCGGTGATGAGGTAGAGATTGAAGGTCTCGTTACGAACTATGTAGCACCATGGAACTTCGAGGTTGATGGAGTGCCGGTGTCGATTGGCTGGGGTACGCAGTTCGAAGGCGGCTGGTTGTTCCACATTGTTCCGAACGCCAAACTCGAAGTAGAGGGCTACTTTGCGAGCGATGGTCGGCTCGTTGCCGACGCTGTCGAATTCGAGCGCACAGGGTCCAATCGCATCGAGGGCCAGGTTGAAAACGTCTTCGGCGATGAGGTTGTCGTTGGCGGTGTAACCGTCCGAGTAGATACCGAAACCGAGTACGAAGACAACGGCGACGCCGACGAGCACCGCTTCGGCATCGATGATTTGCGTACGGGCGACTACATCCGCGTCAGGTACTACAACGACGACTTCGAGACCATCGCTACGCGCCTGGAGCGGCAAGGTGGCTCGGACGATAACGATGATGACCGCGACGACTGAGAGAGTGATGAATATCGACGTGAAAAATAGCGATAACGTTGGTGAGCTCCCGTCCCTTGACGGATTGGAGAGTGATGATCTGCCGCTGGTCCTCGTCACCGTCGGCCGTAGCATCGGAGAGTTCACGGTGCTGTACGATCACCTCGAAATGATCACCAGCGACTCAGCGCCGAAGCTTCAAAGTCTCATCGTCGCGCGTCCTGGGACCCCCAAGGCTCTTTATCAAAGCCTCCGTGCCCGGACCAGAGAGATGCCGAACGTTCACATCCGTCGGCTCGGCGACGACGTCGAAGACTGCGTCGAATTCGCTCACGAGACCGGGACGTTCTATGCCACGCGCCCGAAGTCCGAGGGAGGCGATTGAGCACTCATGCGTTACGTTCGCTTCGGCAATAGTCAACTTGACGTTTCACGACTGGGCCTCGACTGTCACTCGCTCGGTGTTGTACAGCGCGAGCGTGGCTGGGACCCGATCAGCTACGACGGGCAGGTTTTTGCCCTACGCACGGTGCATGCGGCTCTGGATGCTGGCATCAACATTCTGGATACATCACCCGACGCCGGCGGTGGGCGTGCCGAGTCCCTGCTCGGCAAAGCGCTTCGCGGCCGGCGTCAGGGTGTTTTGCTCTCCTCGACGATTTCGGGTGGACAGGACGCTCTCAACATCAAATACAGCATCGTCGCCTCGATGCGGCGCCTGCGCACCGACAGGATCGACATTGTCTATATCCGTGACACCTTGTTCCGATCCGGCGAGTATCGGGACCAGCAATACGCGGAACTCGGGCGGCTCCGTGCACACGGGCACGTCGGACATATTGGGTTACTTGTCACCAGCCCCACGGCGGCTCTCAAGCTTATCGAGAGTGGTCCCTTCCAGGTGGCGCAATTGCAATGCGGCAATGGGGAACACGGTGCCGCGTCGAAGATCCTGGATGCGTGTCATCGGAAGGGACTGGGTATCAGCGTGGTCAAATCACTGGACCCTGACGCGCTCAAGAGAATCGTTGCTGCACTCGAACCATCGCGGCGTGCCCGCCGGGTCGGCGAATGCTGCTTCAAGTACCTGCTCGGCGATCGTCGCGTACATATGATAAATGTCGGCATGCGCTGGGAACATGAAGTGGCACAGAACGCGATGATGTTCTCGAACCTCGATATTGATCCCGACTCACCCGCTCCCGCGACGCTCACTACACAGCTCGGCGCCGCATAGAAACCCTCGCTTGACGGAACCTCGCCGGCATAACCTTGCCGCGCTACGCGTCCAGATCCGGAATCAACTCGCTCTCGAGCGTCGTGATCATGTCCTTGAGCAGCAGCTTGCGTTTTTTCAGACGGCGGATACGCAGCTGGTCGACCATCGGATCTTCCTGCAGGCGGTCGATCAGGTAATCGAGGTCCCTGTGACTGACTCGCAACTCGCGTAGGCGCTCGAGCTGCTTAAACGACTCGGTATCGATCTTGTCGGTCATATATCCATGCTAGTCGCTTTCGCGAAGCAGTGCCAACCAGTCGCGATCGGCAGCGCCGATGACGAAAAAATGGGGGTTCAGGATGTCATCTTTCTCATTGTATTTCATAGGCTTGCCGTCGAGCGTCACGACGCTGCCGCCGGCCTGTTCGACCACGGCCTGGGCCGCCGCGGTATCCCATTCGGAGGTGGGCCCCAGGCGCGGGTAAATATCGGCGGCGCCCTCGGCGATCACGCAGAATTTCAGCGAGCTGCCCATAGGCACCATGTCGTGATCGCCGAGCGCCTCGAGATAGGCATCGAGACTTGCGCCGCGGTGGGAGCGGCTGCCGACGACCCGAACCGCGTCGCCGCTCGCGGCCGCGACCCTGATTTCCTGCGGCTCGGCGTCACGCTCGCGGCGCTCGGCGCCAAGACCCTGGCAGCCCACGTAGGTTTTGTCCTGCACAGGGACGTAGACGACACCGAGGACGGGTCGGTTGTCGTCGATCAGCGCAATATTGACCGTGAACTCGCCATTGCGATTGACAAACTCCCTGGTGCCATCGAGCGGATCGATGAGCCAGTACGTCGGCCAGGTACTGCGCTCTGCGAACGCCGGCAGGCCGGATTCCTCCGAGATGACGGGCACGTCAGGTGTCAGGCTTTCAAGGCCCGCGGCGATGCAGCGGTGTGACGCCAGGTCGGCTTGCGTCAACGGTGATTCGTCGGCCTTGCTTTGCACCTCGAAATCGGTCGAGTAGACTTCGAGTATGGCGCGGCCCGCTTCTTCGGCCAGCGCGACGATGGGCTCGACGAGCGCTTTCAAGTCCATGGAATTTCCTGCCAATAAACCGGGCGCGCAGTATATCAGTGAATATGGATCCGAAAACCGCGTTGCAAAGTAGCGAGACGCTAATGCTGGACATGGACGGAACGCTGCTCGATCTCGCTTTCGACAACTACATCTGGCGCGACCTGGTCCCACGACGCTACGCCGCCGTCAACGGTATGAGTTTCGAGGCGGCACGAGATCACTTGTTCGAACAATACCGGTCCGTGCAGGGCGATCTCGAATGGTATTGCCTCGACCATTGGTGCGAGCGCCTGCAGATCGACGTCATGCAACTGCATCATGACGCGAACCACCGCATCGGGTATTTGCCAGGGGCGCTCGAATTCCTGCGCAACGTGCATGAGCAGGACCTGCGTGTGCTGCTCGTGACCAATTCGCATCCCGATACGCTCGCTTTGAAGGATGCCGTCACCGGGCTCGGCGATTACTTCGATGGCGTCATCAGTTCGCACAACTATGGCCACGCCAAAGAGAGCCAGTCCTTCTGGCACGCGCTCAAGGATGATGTCGATTTCGATGTGGAGACGACGCTGTTTGTCGACGACAGCCAGCCCGTGCTGCAGAGCGCGGCTGACTACGGCGTCGAGATGCTGGTGACGATTACCCGGCCGGACACGGGGCGACCGGTCAGGGAAGATTCCGAGTTTCGCGGCGTCGAGGGCGTCGCGGACATGCTCTAGCAACCAGAATTATCTTTGCGGCCTGCGTCGCCGGGCTCCCGACCGCGGCTTGCCGCCCTTGCCACCGGGTCGACCGCCGTGCCGGCCGCCCTGCGGTTTCCTGCGGCGTGGCTTGGGCCTGACAATCTCCGGCAGGTCGTCGTGGTTGTAGTTGGCAACCGGAATCTTGTGGCCGATGTAGTCTTCGATGTCGGGCAGGGACATCACGTAGGATTCGCAACCGAGGCTG
>Ga0265303_10001295_pt1 | contig 15266 bp, 12 predicted proteins | sample Helome_2_FD_192494 | JGI IMG/M metagenome (GOLD analysis project Ga0265303, IMG submission 192494) | Marine sediment microbial communities from subtidal zone of North Sea - Hel_20160317 (Illumina Assembly) | ecosystem: Environmental > Aquatic > Marine > Subtidal zone > Sediment ... | reverse complement strand
TCCCAAAATGGTCCTGATATCAGGGCCCTGCATATGCCGGGGCACACCCCGGGAAGCACTGCTTACCTGATCGATAACCGTTATTTGATTACCGGTGACACGGTCTTTATTGTATCGATCGGGCGCCCCGATCTCGGTGGCAAAGCCAAAGAGTGGTCAATACTGCTGTATGAAACCCTCAAATCAAAAATTGCAAATCTGGATGATGATCTCGTCATTTTGCCCGGCCACTTTATGGACTGGGGTGAAGCCAACCCGTCACAGATATTTTCAGATAAACTCGGCAACATTAAAGCCAGAAATGCCGACATTTACGGCATATCCAGCGAAGATGCGTTTATCGGTTTTATTGAAGGGAATATGCGCCCCCAGCCGGAGGTTTATGCTGAGATTCGCAAAGTCAATGCCGGTTTATTGGAAGTGGGCGCGGAAAAACAGGAAATAATGGACCTAGGCAAAAATGAATGTGCCGCCAGTGCACAGAAAGCGACCTGAACGCAGCCTAACTTTCCCCCTGGCGATTATTCTGTTCACGATTAATTCGACCCAAATTTAATGCTACCCCACAGGGGAGGACCATATTAAATGGTGCCGCCTCGTTTTTTTAATTCTTGTAGATAAAAATCAAGGCCTAATAATAAAGTAATTATTTAATTAAAATATTTAATATATTGAAATAATTGCATATAAAGTAATTAAATATCTGAATTAATAGATTTAAACCCGCTGTTCACTTCAATGATATCCAGAGTAAAGAAGGCTAAAGTAAACCGGCAATTTATCCGATATATTTAATGGACCCGTTTTTTAACAATGGATTGTATTTTTATTTTCGCCGCTTTCCATAATAATATTATGAAATGAGGAATTGCGGCATAAGTGGTTGTAGAAAAAAACTTTTGAATAGCGAGACGTTTTTTTAACAACTACTAAAAGGCAAAGGAAACAGGCTGGCATGAAAGTATCGGAGAGTGACGTAAAAAAATACAATGTTGTTATTCCCAAATTATTTCAGCTGGTATTAAATTTACCGGAGGAAAAGCAAACGGCCTTGTTGAAATATGCGGAGGATTTGCTGACGGTCGAAAAACGGGCCTATATTCGCAAATCGTGTTCAATTCCGGTAAGTTTTGCAACATACGATCGCGTCTACACGGACACCATCAAAAACATCAGTCAAAGAGGCGTCTTTATCGAGACCCAGCATCCTCTATTTGTCGGCGAAGAAATAATCCTGACGTTTTCGATAACCGGTTTTGACAAGTCCCTGAAGATCAAAGGCGAAATTGTTCAAGTCAACCGTAACGGCATCGGCATCGAATTTAAAGATATGAGTCCTTATATTGAAGAGATGCTGGCCACTCTGATTGACCGCATGAAAGAGGAACCTGGCCTATAAGAAGTAATTTTTCAGCCGCTTTAACCCTTCTTTCAATTCATTTCCAAGATAATCAGCTTATGCTGTCACGCGCATTGGCAGAATGGGAATCTGAGCCAACACTTCGACCCATAATCTGATATCAACTTTTCAGAAGCCCGCATAAGTTTGTATTTGGAGGTCACAAGTTGATTGCCAATTACGATCACTTAAATACAGATAAGAAAGCATTTTTTGCTAAGGTAAGTGCGCCACGGTCTTTAATAATTTCCATTAGCTCCCCTGGATCCAAATGAATCGCACCGCAGTTTTCATTTACGCATATGTCAATTTTGACATTCCCCTCGTCGATTTCAGCTAAACTCTGTGTACCACACCGAAAACAATGATACTTATGTTCTTCGCTATATTTTTTGGTTGCTTCTGCGGATGCTTTTTCCCTGAGTCCCCTAAGCTTATGCTGATCTCGTTCTAAAAAATATGCTTCTTCAGAACCTTTTTTCGGTTGAATCTTAACAGAAACTCGTTTTGTGGTCATTACTTCCTCCTATTAAATAAAATTCGTTTTACCTCACAAATCAAAATACATAATCCTTTGCCGGAAGAAAAATTGGTCGAAAAATTTTCACATTTTTAGCCTTACCTTTTGATCTCAATAATATCAACTCCAAAATGGAGACAATAAATATTTTATCCATTTTTTGGTTCATCTCACTTATTTAATTTATTATTTTGCCTTATCGGTATCATAAATGCTGATCCAGCCGCGCTGGTTACCGTAAACAACCTCAAACCATTTCACTTTGAAGGTGCCAATGGCAAAAACTTCCGTACCTTGAATGGTGAAAACGGTTCCTTCGGGTATGCGGGCAATGTGCTGGCCCGGTCCGCAACCGGGCCGCGGGCAGAGCCGGGCTTCAGTTCCTGGGGTAACAATGGTCGCTGTATCACCCATTTTGACTTCGTTGGCCCAGATGGCCGAACCCATACCTGAATTTAGGGTTACAAGGGCGAAAAGCCAAACGAGGCAGACGTAAACGTTGCGATTAAGTTGCCGCCCGCTTGCAGTTTTTCGAGCGTCCATTTTAACCTTTCCCATTTGCCCATGTTATCTTTCATAATTTCAAGTAAGTACGAACAATTTAACCGCCAGAGCCGCGCCCAACCAGCATCCGGAGAGAACCACAGCCGGTACGGAGATCCTGGCCCATGAGTGTGGCAACCACCATCGTTGCAAGACCAGGCCAACTGACATAACGTGCAGCGGCACCGGGAGGCTCAGGCCAAGTACAATGGCCATGTTGGGCAATGATTCCGGCGATTCAGGCAATAGCTGAGACACTAAACTGCCGTCCGCAGCGCCATAGATGACCCTGGCAAGCAAAAAAAATCCCACAACAATTGCGGTGTTCGCGATTAATCTGAAGATTACCCTGGGCATATAAAGTTAAATTTAGGTCTTTCAGCGCATCAAATCAACCCTTTGAAACGCAGAAAAATCTGCGGACGGCGCAAAACACTTCTTGACATTTGTACTTTGTATACCGTATACAAAAACTTGTTGAATCCACACCTCATGTCACCGGCGACGCCGGGACAACCGGCCTCACGACCACTGACCCCCAACTAAGCTGTTACTGGAGAGGACCATGGCTTTTTTCAATGACCTGACCGTACTTTCCCTGGAGCAGGCAACGGTTTTGCCCTATCTAACTTACCGCTTGGCACATGATGGAATAAATGTCATCCGCCTGGAACACCCGGTTTACGGAGATCCGAATCGTTTCATCGGCGAAAATGTTCTCAATGAAGAACGCATGAAGGCCTACTTTTTATGCATCAATGCCGGTAAGAAAGCGCTGACATTGAATCTCGCCGAGGATGAGGGCCAAAAGATTTTCCATTCCTTGATCGAAGAACTCGATGTGGACATTTTTGCAACCAATCAGTTGCCGAAAAATTACCAGAAACTGGGCATCGATTATGACAGTTTAAAATCTTTGAAGCCGAATATCATCTGGCTGGGCGTTACCGGTTTTGGCCCCGACAGCGATGAAGCCGCCTACGATCCAATCTTACAGGCCCGGTCGGGTCTGATGGAATTGACCGGTGAGGCTGAGGGCGATCCACAGGTTGTGGGCATCCCCCTGCCGGATATGGGTACCAGCGAGCACGCCTACGGGCTGCTTATGAAAGCGCTTTACCAACGGCAGGTTACCGGAGAGGGCAGTTGTATCAACATGGCTATGTTTGAATCTTCCGTATCGTGGCTGACAGTGCCGATTACCCTGACCGGCAGTTTCGGCAAAAATATCACGCGCCGGGGAAACACCCACGAATTTTTTGCGCCGGTATCTGTTTATCAGACCCAGAACGGGTTTGTTTATGTAGCAGTGGGCAACGATCGGCAGTGGAAAAACATTGTTGCACAGGATATTTTTAAGGCTCTGGATAAGCCGGAGTATGAAAAGAACGCGGGCCGCATAAAGGATGTGAAACAATTAAATCAGGCCATACACGAAATTACCCGCAATCACACGTCTGAAGAACTGATTGACTTGTTCACAACCCTTACGGTTCCGATCAGTAAAATAAAAACGGTCGCTGAAGTCATTCAAGATCCCCTGGTCGAACAGCGCCTGTTGAATGCCGAGGACCCGGTCACCGGTACCCGCATAACACTGGCGCCGCCGCCGAATATGACATCGTTTCTCGAGCAATCCGATCGCAGGCTTTCGTTTCCGCCGCGATTCGGAGAGCAAAACAGCGACATATATGGCCGAAAACTGGGCTATTCGGATGACGATCTTGTCCGTTTTAAAGAAGATGGTATTATCTAAGCCATGCTAATGCCTAAGTTTTGCCCGAGTCAGAGGCTTAATTATTCTCATTATTTTGCATGCCATAAATTTTAGGGTAACTACGATGAAGAAAAGGGCGGAGTTAAATGATCTGGACCTCGGACCGCTGCAAGCGTTTCAGGAGCGCAAATCATTAGGCGAACATGTTTTTGAAAGTCTGAAACAGGCGATTGTCAGAGGCAAAATTTCCGCCGGCGAATGGCTGGTCGAAAGCCACATTGCCGAGACGCTGAGCATCAGTCGAACACCTGTGCGAGAGGCCTTTCACAAACTCGAACGCGAAGGGCTGATTGCGCGACAGCCAAGGGGGGGATTTACGGTTTTGGGCTTAAACCGGGAAGACATCGAAGAGACATTCGGTATTCGCAGCGTTCTGGAAGGTTATGCTGCACGCCTGGCAACCATCAAGCATGAAGCGGAAGAACTGGAAATGCTGGAAATGAAAATCGAAGAATTTCAAAAAGCGCTGGACCGTAAAAAAATGAACCTCTTGCCGGCTATCAATACCGAATTTCACGATCTGCTTTACGGGCTGAGCAAAAGCCCCAAGCTGATCAACATGATTAATGGTCTGCGCGACCAGATTTACCGGTACCGGGAGATGATCCTTAAAGAAAGAAAATTTGCCTCGACCAGCAACCTGGACCACAAAAGAATGTTGACATACATTCGCAAGCGCGATTCCGAGGGCGCGGAACGCCTGGTCAGAGAGCATATTTTAAGAGGGCAGGAGATGGTGTTGCAGGAATATGACCGGCAACGGCTGGATTAATTGGTGCCCTTCTGAAATGATATTGTTTCAATGGATGGCACTAATTGGTTTCCGGATGGAAACCAGCGGGGAGAATCATTAAGGGGCGATTGTTATGATCACTAAAAAAATAAAAATTCTGATCGGCAAACCTGGATTAGACGGACATGATCGCGGGGCCAAGGTGACCGCCCTGGCATTAAGGGATGCCGGCATGGAAGTCATCTATACCGGCCTTCACCAGACAGTTGAGCAGATCGTCAGAGCGGCCGTGCAAGAAGCGGTCGATGTGGTCGGATTGAGCATTATGTCTGGCGCCCACTTACCGATTTGCCAAAAACTTTTGGAGTTGATGAAAGTGGAAGGCATTCAGGAAATTCCAGTGGTTGTAGGCGGTGTCATCCCCAAACAGGACATACCCAAACTAAGCGAGTTGGGCGTTGCCGGGGTTTTTCCGGGCGGGACGTCTTTTGATCAGATCGTGGACGGCATTAATGAAGTCGCCAAATAAAAAGAGTGTCTAACAGGCTTATTTGAGGAGTCGTTATGGGAGTCGCAAAATACATTAAAGACGAAAAGGATTCGATTAAAGAGGTCATCTACCAGTCGGGCATCAAGGTTAAACCGGTTTACACCCCTAAAGATCTCGAAGACGTCGGATTTGAGTACGACAACGATCTGGGGGATCCCGGTGAATATCCGTTTACGCGCAACTTGCACCCTCAGGGTTACCGCTCCCGGGCGTGGACAACACGGCAGTATACCGGTTTTGGTACGCCGCAGGAGACCAATGAACGTTTTAAGCTGATGATTTCACACGGTCAGACCGGCTTAAACGTTGCTTTCGATTTGCCGACGCAGATGGGATACGACTCAGACGATCCAAAGGCCCTGGGTGAGGTCGGCCGTGTCGGGATGGCCATCGATTCGCTGCGCGACTTCGAAATTGCCTTTGATGGCATACCGCTGGATCATATCGGATCAGGGCTGACCATCAATGCAGTGGCCTCCATCATGCTGGCCATGTATCAGGCTGCAGCAGAAAAATTCGGCTATCCTAAAGAGAAAATCAGTGCCACCCCCCAAAACGATATTCTTAAAGAAATGATCGGCCGTGGCGCCTGGATATTTCCGGTGGAGCAGGCCGTGCGGCTGGTAGGAGACAGTATCGAATATTCGGTCAAGGAGCTTCCGCGCTGCAATCCGGTCAGTATCTGCGGCTATCATATCCGTGAATCAGGCGCGAATCCGGCCCAGGAGATTGCCTGTGCTTTCGAAATTGCCAAAGCTTACATTGAAAATGTTCAGTCCCGCGGTCTGGCGGTTGAGGATTTCGTGGGGCGGTTTTCATTTAACCTGAACGTTTTTGGCAACCTGTGGGAACAGATTGCCAAATTCCGGGCTGCCCGCAAACTCTGGGCGAAGATGCTGAAAGAAGAGTACGGGGTGCAGGAAAAGAAAAAGCTTTTTCTCAGGGGTCTTTTCGGCGGCGGTGGCAGTGGCCTGACCAAGGAACAACCGGAAAATAATATTATGCGCGGGGCCTTTTATGCCTTAGGCGCTGCGCTCAGCGGTGCCCAAACCACGGCCCTGTGTTCCTTTGATGAAGCGTATACGATACCAACACCCAGAGCGGCGTTATTATCATTGCGTACCCTTGAAATCATTATGGATGAGGTTGGTTTGCGCGATACCGTTGACCCGCTGGCGGGCTCTTATTTTATTGAGACCCTGACCAAACAGATGGAAACAAAAATTCAGGATGAAATGAAGCAAATTCAGGATGTCGGCGGAATGGTCCATGCCGTTGCCAGCGGCTTTATCCAGCGAAAAGTAGCCCAGCAGGCGTACGAATATGAAAGCGGCATTCAAAAGGGCGTGTATATCAAGGTCGGCGTCAACAAGTATGCGCTTGGTAGTGAAGCGCAAACCGATGTGGAGCTCCACGAATACGATGAGCAAGGGGTCGACAAACAGATTGCCGGCCTCAACGAGCTTCGCAGGGCGCGGGATAACCGGGAAGTTAAACGTCTGCTCAAAGAATTGGATAAGGCGGCACGCGACGGAAGAAATGTGATGCCGTTGCTGGTCGACTGTTGCCGGGCCTATGCTACCGTGGGAGAGATGTCCGGCGTGTTTCGAGATGTTTTTGGGGAATGGCACGAACCCAGCATCTTCTGAAGTGGGAATTCGGAATGTGGAATGCGGATGGAGAGAAAAATGCCCGATAAAGATTTAAAGGAAAGAACTAAAAAGTTTGCGCTAAACATCATTCAACTGGTAGCATCTCTTCCTCGTACCAGAGAAGCTGATCTTATTGGCAGGCAATTGTTGAAAGCAGGAACATCCGTAGGCGCGAATTATAGAGAAGCCAACCGCGCAAGATCGAAAGCTGAATTTAGAGCAAAAATCGGTATAGTTGAGCAAGAATCTGATGAGTCACTTTATTGGCTAGAGTTGCTCAAAGAATCTGGAATTGCGAAAGGGCTGCTTTTAGAAGAATTACTAATAGAAGCGGATGAGTTAGTAGCAATATTCACAACAATAGGCAAAAAGTCAAAATAATATTTCCACATTCCGCATTCCGACTTCCGAATTCCTGAGAGGAGGAGTGATTGAACAACGAATCCTATAGATTGGGTTGTGACATCGGCGGCACCTTTACTGATTTTGTGCTGGTCAATGATGAAACCGGCGAGTTTCAGATCAATAAATGCCTGACAACACCTGCTGATCCCTCTGATGCGGTGGAAGAGGGGATCCGGGGTTTACTGGAGCGCGTTCCGGGATTTATACCCAATATTGATGAGATTATCCACGGCACAACCCTGGTCATTAATGCCATCATTGAACGCAAGGGTTCGAAAACAGCGCTGATTACCACCCGGGGGTTTCGGGACGTCCTGGAGCTTGGTCGCGAGATCCGTTATGATGCCTATGACATATTTGCCGAATATCCGGAGCCACTGGTGCCGCGATCGCTTCGCAGAGAAGTAAATGAGCGGATTTCAGCCGATGGTCGTGTTCTGGTGAAGTTAAATCCAGCTGAAGTCGTCAATGTGCTTTCCGAGCTTTGCGATGCGGGGATCGAATCGCTGGCGGTCTGTCTGATTAACTCTTATGAGAATCCGGCCCACGAAATCGAGATCAAAGAAATTGTAAAACAAAATGCGCCTGAACTATCGTTGTCGACCTCTTACGAAGTATTGCCGCAGATCCGCGAATACGAGCGATCCTGTACCACTGCCACCAACGCCTATGTCAAACCCATCACAGCGAAATATCTGGCCAAACTGTCTGCACGATTAGAAGCCCTCGGCTTCAAAGGTAAGCTGTTCATCATGCTTTCCAGCGGGGGAATTACTTCCGTGGAAACCGCGCGCGAATATCCGGTTAGAATAATTGAATCCGGACCGACAGCCGCGGTAATTGCCTCACAACATTACGGTAAAATGTTTCAGATTAAGGATATGTTTTGTTTTGACATGGGCGGCACAACCGCCAAATCGTGTCTGATTCAAAAAGGCCAGGCCGGGCTGGTTTCTACATTTGAAGTCGGCCGTGTTCAACGGTTCAAAAAGGGCAGCGGTCTGCCCATCCAGGTGCCGGTGGTGGATTTGATGGAAATCGGTGCCGGCGGCGGCAGCATTGCCCACATGAGTAAAATGGGACTATTGCAGGTGGGACCGGAAAGTGCCGGTGCCGATCCCGGACCGGCCTGTTATGCCCGCGGCGGTCAGAACCCAACGGTGACAGATGCCGATCTGGTGCTGGGATATCTGGACCCGAATTATTTTCTGGGGGGTACCATGCCGCTGGACAAATCGTCTGCCGAAAAAGCAATTGAAGAAAAAGTTGCCAGGCCCCTTGAGACCGGGGTGACGGCGGCTGCTTTCGGTATTCACGACCTGATTAACGAGACCATGGCGGCAGCAGCTAAAACCCATATTGCCGAAAAGGGCGGCAATCCGAATATCGTCACGATTTCTGCATTCGGTGGTGCCGGACCGGTACACGCCTATGGTCTGGCCAAAAAAATCGGTGCGCCCCGCATACTGGTTCCGCCCCTTGCCGGCGTCGGATCAGCCCTCGGATTTTTCACGGCACCAGTAGCCTTCGATCTGACCCGCAGCCACCGTGAAACACTCGAGGACGCCGACTTTAATCAAATCGAACAATTGTTTAAAGCTTTAGAAACTGAAGGTGCCGCCATTCTTGAGCAAGCCGACAAGGATCAAAAAATTATATTTGAACGCACATTGATGATGCGATTTGTGGGGCAGGGTGCTGAAACAGACCTGCACATTGATGCCCGACCTTTTGATCAATGGAAAAAGGCCCGGATCAGAGAACGCTTCGATGACGTTTATCAAAAACTATACGGTCGAACCTACCCGGAAACCCCGGTGGAATTTGTGACCTTTAAAGTCCGTGCGAGTTTGCCGGAGCGACCCTTTCGCATACCGTCTTTGCAAAATACGGCCAAGTCGATTGAGGATTGTGTCAAAGGCGAGCGCCGGGCATTTTCTTTAACGCAAAAAGAATACATTCCGTTTACCGTTTTTGATCGCTTCAAACTTTTTCCAGGCGCATCACTGAACGGGCCGGCTATTATCGAAGAAAAGGAATCAACGATTATCATAGGGGAAGATGCCAAAGCCTCGGTAGACGAACACGGCTTTGTCTGGATTGATTTGAATTCGGAAGACAGATAACAGAAGACAGAAGTCAGAAGGCAGAATACAGAGGACAGTAGACAGAGGTCAGAAGACAGATGACAGAGGACAGAAGACAGGGGACAATAGACAGTCGCCGGGAGAAAAAATCAAGACCTATGGGTATTTTGTTGAGATTCAAGGATTGAAAAAGACTGAAAAATTGAAGATAAAGGCGGAAGTTGAAATGATTAAAAAAACCAATACAATCTGCTTTGATCACAAAAAAATTAAAGTTTAAAATTAAGAAAATTTATTATTTTAGTTTTCAGCCATAGGCTGATTGAATTTCCTGGCTTTTATCCGGAAAGCCAGGAAGAATAAAATTATCCAGTAAATCCTGTCTAAAAAATTATAGGGAACAATGATACGCATATGATCATTACAGCACTAAAGAAATTTAACAGGAAGATAGGACATGCCATCCCAATTTGATCCGATTACCCTGGAAATTTTGTGGCGCCGGCTGATCTCCATCGTCGATGAAGCCGATGCTTCGGTTGCGCGCACTGCTTTTTCAAGTCTTTTACGCGATGCCCACGATTATACCTGCATGTTTACCGACAGCCGGGGGCAGGAACTGGTGCAGGGAACCTTCTGCACACCGGGCCAGGCCGGGGCGATGGCGCTGGGGGTAAAAGCCATCATTAAGTCGACACCGCTGGAGCAATACAAACCGGGAGACGTTTTGATCGTCAACGATCCCTGGCTGCTGGCGGGCCATTTAAATGACGTCTGTGTGCTGAGCCCCATTTTCTATAAAGAACGCCCGGTGGCATTTACGGCCTGTGTTTTTCACCACTCGGACATCGGTGGCAGGGTGGCCTCCGATAACCGACAGGTTTTTGAAGAGGGATTGTTTATCCCTCCCATAAAACTCTATGATGGCGGTGTCCTGAATGAACCGGTGTTGAAAATGATCCGCTGGAATGTGAGAACCCCCGAAGAGGTCAACGGGGATATCCGCTCCCAGGTTGCCGCCAACCATGTGTGCGCCCAGAAAATTATCGAAATGCTGGAAGATGAGGGCCTGGATACACTTGATGATCTGGCAGATGAAATCATCGATCGAACCGAAGCCAGTATGCGGGCTGCCATCAGCAAAATACCTGACGGCGTTTATTCCTATGAAGGCGTTATTGAGGGCGCCGGACAGAGAAAAGATATTGATGTCAAACTCAAAGCCGAAGTGAAGGGCAGCGATATTCATATCGATTTTGCGGGGACATCACCGCAGGTCGATTGGGGTGGCAATGTGGTTTATAATTTTACCTATGCATATGTCTTTATGGCCGTTAAAAGTGCGTTTGATCCGGATGTCCCGATTAATGAGGGCGCGACCCGCCCGGTCAAAATGACTGCACCGCAGGGCAGTGTGGTCAATTGCAATTTTCCGGCGGCTGTTGCTGCCCGGATGCAAATCGGGCATTTTATGACCGAGATGGTGTTCAAGGCTCTGGCGCAAGCTACCCCGGACAATATTATTGCCGAAAGCGGCGGCACGCCGGCTCAAACCAATATCTTTTACGGCAAGCGCTTTAACGGCAAGCCCTGGTTGACCATGATCATTCGCGGCGGCGGAATGGGCGCCAGCAGCAAAATGGACGGACACCATTGTGCTATCTTTCCGGCAAACGGTGCCAACACGCCCGTTGAAATTTTTGAAAGTGACACCCCCCTTATTGTGGAAGAGCGCAGTCTGATATGCAATTCCGGTGGACCCGGTAAGATGCGAGGCGGTCTGGGGAGAAAATTTGTGATCCGGATTCCCGATGATGAATTTGCCCCTCAAGCCCCAACTTCGATTGCCATTCAGGCCGGCAGATACCGCTATCCGCCTGGCGGCCTGTTTAAAGGAGGTGCCGCCAACAAAGCGCAATTTATGGTTAACGATCAGGCTGGTGACTCCAGCGGGTTAACCTTATGTGAGTCAGGTGATGTCATCAAGTTTATCAGCGCCGGTGGCGGGGGTTATGGTGATTCACTGGCGAGAGATCCGCAGGCAGTTGAACAGGATGTTCGCAACGAATATGTCAGTCTAGAGCGGGCACAGGCAGATTACGGCGTGGTCATTGATCCGAAAACGCTCAAGGTTGATTTAGAGAAAACGAAGAAATTGCGTGAGCAAAGAACAATCGGAGGTTAATCTACGAGTAGGGGCGGGGATAAACCCCGCCCCTACAAACAATATTTGGCTGATGGAGATCAATAATCGTGAAAACCTTTATGCCGTCATTTAAAGATGTAGAAGCGCTCAAAAAGCATCAGTTAGACGGCTTTCAGTGGACCGTTGCGCACGCTTACCGGGGTTCTGCGTTCTATCGCAAAAGGCTTGATGATGCCGGCGTTGCGCCGGAAGATATCCATTCCCTGGATGACATTCAAAAATTACCCTTTACAACCGCTGATGATCTGCGCCAGGGATATCCTTTCCCGCTGCTTTCCGTACCCGAATCAAAGGTGGTCAGAATACACGCGTCATCCGGCACCACCGGCAAACGCAAAATTCTGTCCTATTCCCAGAAGGATATCGACGATTGGACTCATTTTTTTGCTCGCTGCTATGAAATGGCCGGTCTGAATGCGGAAGACCGGGTGCAGATTACCGTCGGATATGGTGTTTGGACGGCAGGTGCCAGTTTTCAACTGGGATGCGAAAGATTCGGAGCAATGGCGCTTCCGGTCGGCCCCGGTAACGTGGAAATGCAGTGTCAGTTTCTGGAGGACCTGCAGTCCACTGTCATGTGCTGCACCGCATCCATGGGTTTGCTGATGGCTGAAGAAGTCAACCGCAGGGGCCTTAAGGATAAAATTGCGCTTAGAAAAATGATATTCGGCTCCGAGCGCAGCAGCGATGCCATGCGAAAGCGAATAAAAGAACTGCTGGGCCTGGCGGATATGTTTGATATTACCGGCATGACGGAGTTATATGGACCCGGTACCGGTCTGGATTGTCATTACCATGAAGGCATTCACTATTGGGCAGACTACTATATTCTGGAGATTCTGGATCCAAAAAAATTGGAACCGATTGCTTCCGGCGAGATCGGAGAAATGGTTGTGACGACCTTATGCAAGGAAGCTGCGCCGCTCATCCGCTACCGGACGCGCGATCTGACACGCCTGATCGATCATCCGTGTTCGTGCGGCAGTGTCCTGCCGATGCACGACAGAATTTTAGGGCGATCGGACGATATGATCATTTTTCGAGCGGTCAATATATACCCCGGTCAGGTTGACCAGGTGCTATCGACCAATGCGGATGCCGGCTGTGAATATCAGGTGCATCTGGACCGCAAAGAAGACGGCAAAGACTATATGACCATTCGGCTCGAATGCAACGATGGTTTTGAGCGATCCCGCATGCCGGAGCTGGCCCAAACAGTCAGCGCTGAAATAAAAAATAAAATCATGGTCAGCGCCAACGTCGAAGTTGTACCTTACGGCTCGCTGCCCAGATCGGAAAGGAAGTCTAAGCGGTTTTTCGACAATCGTCCCGATTAGCCTTGGCGGATTAAAAAAGTACTTATCTTCAAGATTAACTATTAACACTAATTCCGGTTTAGCCGGAATTAGCAGGGAGGAAATTGAGATGTTGCAAAAAGCGTTTATACCTTACGGGGGGTACTACAGTTCACCTTTTTCCCGCTGGCAGGGAACACTGGCAAATGATAATTCGATTACCCTGGGTGCAGCCACCGCCAAGCGCTGGATTGAAAATAAGAGTTGGGATCCCCGAATATTCGATTACACTTTTTTGGGGATTACCGTCCACCAGCCGCATGCATTTTATGGCGGGCCCTGGTCGGCCGCGCTTACGGGTGCCGAAGGCGTACCCGGTTTGCTCGTCAGCCAGGCCTGTTCGACATCCACGGTAGCGGTTTACCTTGCAAGCGTAGGCGTGGAAACGGGACTTTACCAGACCCCGTTTTGCCTGATGACCGATCGCTGCTCGAATGGTCCGCATTCTGTCTGGCCGAATCCTCTGGGACCTGGAGGGCAGGTTACATCGGAAGACTGGGTAATGGATAACTTCAACAGAGACCCCTGGGCTGGAGAAGCAATGATTAAAACCGCCGAGAACGTGGCCGCCGAAGCCGGTATTACCCGGGAGCAGTGTGATGCGGTCGCCCTGCGACGCTATGCGCAGTACCTGGATTCGCTGGCCGAAGATCGGGCTTTTCAAAAACGCTACATGTTTCCGGTGGAGGTAATCGTTTCCAGAAAGAAAACCATTATGTTCGAAGCGGATGAAGGTGTCATGGAAACCACAGCCGAAGGATTAGCCAAATTGAGACCGGTGCTGCCCGATGGCGTTCACACCTTTGGCGCTCAGACCCATCCGGCTGACGGCAATTGCGGTATCACCGTAACCACTAAAGATAAGGCCAAAGAACTCAGTGCCGATCCAAATGTAGAGATCCAGGTGGTTTCTTACGGATATGCGCGTGTGAAACCGGCTTTTATGGCTGCGGCTGTATTTCCGGCGGCCCGGATGGCATTGGAAAAGGCCGACATCGGCGCTAATGACCTCAGCGTTATTAAGACACATAATCCATTTGCAGCCAATGATATCCACCTTGCCAATAATCTGGGTGTCGATGTCGACGGCATGAACAATTATGGCTGTTCTCTGATTTACGGTCATCCCCAGGGGCCTACCGGTGGGCGCCTGATAATTGAAGGAATCGAAGAGGCGGCCATGAAAGGCGGCGGGTATATGCTTTTCGCGGGATGTGCAGCCGGTGATACGGCTGCCGCCATCGTGCTCAAGGTTGGGTAAAGTGAGTTGAGGGTTACGCATGGCAGAGTGCAAGACAAAAGAAATTTGAATTATAGTGGTTGTCAAAAAAACGTTCCATATTCATAAATAGTTACGTTTGAGGTGTTTATATGAGACAGTTCACATATTTAACTCCCAAAACCCTGGATGAAGCAATATCGTTACATGTAGCTCATGGTGAAAGCGCTAAATATGTTGCCGGGGGTACAGATGTGCTGGTGAAAATCAAAGAAGGGAAATTCGCACCGGATTACCTGATCTCACTGAAACACATTATCGGTCAGGATCGCCCTTTCTTAAATCAGGAAACCGGCGATCTATATATCGGTGCTTTTTGTACCCACGGATCCATCGAACAATCACCACTGGTTCAGCATCATTATCCCATTATCCATGATGCCGTCAAAAATATCGGGTCCGTGCAAATTCGCAATGTAGCCACCATTGGCGGCAATCTGGTTAACGCCGTGCCTTCAGCCGATGGTGCCATCCCTTTAATTGTTTTGGACAGTAAAGCCAACATTTATGGCACCAAAGGTCAGCGGTCGGTTGATTTGCAGCGATTTTTTCTGGGGCCGGGGCAGTGCGATCTCGAAGCGGGTGAAATATTGACTGAGATTGTCATTCCGCCACCGCTGCCGCGCACAGGCAGTGCTTACATAAAACACGGCCGGCGAGAAGCCATGGAACTGCCGATGCTGGGGGTGGGCGTTTTGTTGTGCCTTGAAGAAGATATGACCACCTGTGCTAAAGCCAGAATTTGCCTGGGAGTGGCGGC
>Ga0265303_10001292_pt1 | contig 15276 bp, 9 predicted proteins | sample Helome_2_FD_192494 | JGI IMG/M metagenome (GOLD analysis project Ga0265303, IMG submission 192494) | Marine sediment microbial communities from subtidal zone of North Sea - Hel_20160317 (Illumina Assembly) | ecosystem: Environmental > Aquatic > Marine > Subtidal zone > Sediment ... | reverse complement strand
GTCCCCGGTCGTCTCGGGCAGGTCGAGTGCCCGTCTGAGGAAGGCGGCGAGCTCGCCTCGCGTGATGTCTCGCTCTGGGCAGAACTTGTCACGCAGCGGAGGATTGCAGCCACGGGTGATACCAAGCGATTTGATCTCGTCTATCTGGTAGCGATGGACTGACTCGTCGTCGTCACGGAACGTGCCCTCGTATGGGTACGGAAGTGATGTGCTCGAGCAGGAATACGAGGGGAATTCGAACCATGACGTCACGCGAAGCCCAGCAAGTCTGCTGTTGCCTGCATATACCTTGAGACTGCCTCCCTCGAGCGTCACCAGATCGTGCCGACCGTCGCCATCGAAGTCCGTACCCGCAACATCGGTGAGGTCACCAGGAACGCCCATGATGCCCTCGACGGAGCTGAAGGACGAGGCACCATCGGCAATGAACGATCCCCCACTCGCAATGCCGAACAGATCGGGCACCTGATCACGGTTCCGATCAACTGCGGTGAAACGGGTATCGATGCCACCGTTCACGGAGCCCGTTGCCAGAACCGATGCAAACCGGTCCGCGCCGCTGCGCACCTCCACCGACCACACCCCAGCGTCGTGGCGGAGGATGTAGAGGTCTCCCCAGCCGTCCACGTTGTAGTCTGCGGAAAGATATGCGTCCCCGGGTTGAGCGCTGATCGTGGCGCTGTCGGTCTCGGAGAAATCCCCGAACCGTAGATATGCAGTGGCCTTCAAGCCATCAGAGTCGTCAATGATCCAGATGTCCTGGGCGCCGTCGCGATCCCAGTCACCGTTGATCGCGGTGTCTCCCGTCGGGAGGTCGGGGGCAGCGTATCGCGACACGGCACAGCCATGGAACCCGGACCGGGCCCTCGCAACGTCCACAATCGTTCCGATTGGCGTTTGCGAGACGTTGACGACATCCACAGCGCCATCGCCATCGCCATCCATCAGCAACCGGTGCGTGGTATCGGCCAACCCGACAGGGACAGCGTCCGTGTGCATCGACCTGGTGAAGGACTCCGATGATGTCGATGGCGGGTATGCGGCAGGCAGCTCAGTGAAACCAGGCGTGAACAGCGGCCCACGCCAGTTGTAGTGCATTGCGTCCTTCACAGAAATCCAGTAGCCGCCCCAGCAGAACCCGCTGTTGGACCATACGTCTACGAACCACGACGGCATGTTGGTCTTCAGCTTGCCCGTCGTGTATGGGTTGGACACCGAATTGATGTCGATCGCGTTGCCCAGGCCATGTTGGGAGATGCGGTTCGAACCGCCCACGGTTCGGGCCGCGTATCCGTAGGTGTAGCGATCGACGATGCCGTAGTACTTGCCGTTTGCCCTCGCCTGGGCAAGGCCAGCCTCGACCTGTTCCAGCGCCGGACGCATACGTTCGTGGAGTCTGAGCGATTCACCGTTCGACATGGGGACATCCCACCAGAAAAGGGAATCCCAGACCTGCTGGATCGATCTACCGAAGTAGTCGGCGTGCGGTCCGCGCAACGGCGTCGACGATGGAACCCAGCCCGTCCTCTCGATGCTCGGTCCGCGCATCCACGGGGAGCCGCAGCCATCAGACTCATTGAACGCGGGCCAGCCTTCTCCTTCTGCACCGACAGCGTCGGCAGGAGTCGAGGAAGTCAGGACGAGCCCGACCGCGAGAAGGAGGATGGCAGCACTGAGACGCGCTGCAGTTCGGTACCCAACCATGGGACGCGAGGCTACGGACATGTGCCATGAATCGGCGCATTTGCGCCCGCGCATTAGCCCGTTTGTGCACGGCGTGTCTAGTCACCCGCCAAGGGGAACCCGAGTGAGTGGGCGATGTATTCGGCGTGTTGGCGCTGCAGATCGACCAGAGGATCCACACCATCCGCGATAATCCGAGTCACGCCGTTGGCGTCCGCGAGAACCGAATCGACTGTCGGCTCCAGCGAAGCAAGCTCTCCCGTGGTCAAGGCGAGGTCTTCTGCGCCGATTGAGCGAATGAAATCGAGTGTCTTCGGGCGATAGGCGAGCGCAACAAACGGCGTACGCATTGCAGCGGCCAGGATCGAGGCATGGAGCCGCTCGCCGATTACCAGCGAGGCACCGGCGATCCTCGCCAGCGTCTCTTCAAGCGATGCATAGCCGCAGAAGTACTCGACCGGCGCATCGATCATCCGTTCCATCTCGAGGATCCACCGATCGTCCTCTGGGAACGAGGACATCAGTGTCACGTTCATGCCAAGGTCGGCAAGGCGTTCGCACTCCTTCGCGAGCGCTGAGAACACGGCGGCGTCACTTCCACCAATGAGATACCCGTTCGTGTTCAGCGGAGCGACGATGGCCTCGCCTTCGGAAGCTGGAACCTCCACCGGAGCGAGCGACAGGGCAGGATCGCCGATCACGCGCACTGCACCTGGCCATCCAAGCGTGGCGAGGTGGCGAGCCGAGTCCGGGCCTCTCACGGTCATCGGCTCGGCGGACCGAAAGATCGACATCCAGTCGTCCATCGGCTCTGTCACTCCCCAGAAATCTGGGTCCCTGACGCCTGGGGCAAAGGTGAACAGGGGCAGCCCAGGTCGATCCTCTCGCAGAACCCTCGTGAGGTAGTAATTCTTTGAGTTGATGATGGTCCCGCCGCCGATCATCAACGCGATCGGGTCGGGATGCTCACGGCGAATATCGAAACCCGGAAGCAATCGATCGATGGCCGCCATGATGGCCTCGTCTCCGAGGTTGGCGCGGCCCGTGAATCCGACATAGGAGATCCCGGGCCTGCTCTCCGACGCCGACCCAGCTGGTGCCCCGTCCGGACTCCGCACACGTGATGAAGCCATCCGTGCGACTTCCCTCGGTCCCAACTGACTCATCATCTTGAGATCGGGGAGGCGTGACTGCGTCAATCCCTGTGCAACCTTCACCTTCGGGTTCGAGAGCAACCCCGTCCGCTCCGTGGCGGTCGCCGCACTCACAGCAACGGACAGGGAGCCATCACGGTCGTGCTTGGCAAGCGCCCTACGCCGAAGCGCTGCGAACCCTGGGAACCCCACGGCATCGTCGTGAGACGCAAGATCCTCGATGCGCCGAGCGACAGCTCCGGTCTCGTCGACATAGGGAACCCGCACGACCCCCACCCTGGGATCCGCGACGAACCGCTTCATGACCCTGGCGGCGACGGAACGGTCGACGGCGAGAACATCACCCACCATGATCATGAATTCCCCGCGGCTGCCATCCAGGATGTCACCGACGGTCGCGTTGGACCCGGTCTCCACGAGCTTGAACCGATCGGATGCCCTCGCTCGAGATCGCCACGGCGAGATCTCGTCGGGATCGCCGACAACGATGATCTCGTTATCGACCCAGCCAACGTCGTCGATCCAACGGAGCCGACGGTCGATGCCTGGCGTCCTCTGTCCGTCGATGACCCAGGTGAGCTGGGGGACGGTGTAGGCAGAGCCCGGCGTCCGTCGATACCACCGGTTGGGAATCGAATCCGCAAGGAGGGGGCGGTTCATCGCCCGTGCGCGCTTGCGGTGCTCGATCCTTGCGGCCGGATCGTCGTTCTGGATCTGGTGATACACCACCCCAGACTCGTCAGGGATGATGAAGTTGCCGTCCTGGAAAAGACGCCAGCCGAACTCCGTGTCCTCGCTCCCCCAGTCGATGAAGTCGCTCGAGAAACCGCCTGCAACCTCGAAGGTCTGCCGACCCATGCTGAGATTGTTGGACAACGCTGCCCGATACGCCGTGTCATCGATCACCAGACGACGGTTCTTTCGCATGAATTCGGGGCGCCAATCCCCACTTTCGACCTCTTCCCATGGATTCACGGCGAGGCCCATCGATTCGGGAGCGACCCCAGCGGCATCGACATCGGCGGCCACAAAGCCGCTTGCGTCGACATCGATCCTCGAACCAACGACCACAGCGTTCTCGACCCTGCGGTGCCACCTGGCGTGAGCAGCAAGGAGCCCGCGATCGGGAATGCAATCCGAGTCGAGAAACAGCAGAAGATCCGACGAGGTTTCCGCTACTCCAAGATTGCGTCCGGGACCTGCCCCGAAGCCTTCGAACGAGCGACGCAGATAGCGGACATTGAGTCTGTCGGAGAAGGAAGCCACAATCGAATCGAGCGGCACCGGCGAGTCATCGTCGACGATGCATACCTCGGTGGGTCTCGCACCCTCCTGGGTCGCAAGCCCAGCCAGGGTCCGTTCCAACACATCGGGGGCCTGGTGGGCGGGAATGATGACGGCGATCGACAGCTGCGGGCCTTCGTCGAGCGCGAGGATACCGCGGTAGTCGTTCTCTGCCTTGTGCCAGCGCTGCGCCATCGGGATCACCCCGGGATCGTCGTACGTCATCGAAGCGGATGGTCGTCCGAGCGAACACGGTAGCCACCTGAGTGGGCATCCAATCGGACGATCCCTTCGTCGTACGAGCGATGCCAGGTTGGGAGGAGCCTCGCGACAGCATCGATCACGGAACCGTCCTCGGTCGCCAGGTACACGTAGTAGCGAGCGGCCGCCACAGCGCCGACACGGCCATCGTCACCTACCACGACGGCATCGAATGAGCCGTCGCGGGGGTCCGCATCCGGACCCAGGAAGCGGATGTCCCGATCTTCGAGTCCTGGCACCTCACCCGCACCGAGGGCATCTGCTGTTCCAACAACAAGAATCGTCTGCACGTCAGCGTCGCTTCTCATTCTGGCAACGAGTGCAGGCCCGCGATCGCTGCGATCCGTGATTCCCGGACGCATCCCGATACCGATCGACGATGCAATGGCGGCGACGCTTCGCGCACGATCGTCGTAGGTGTGAAGTGCCATCGCCTTCGCGTGGCCCCGGTTTGCCATCGCCTCGAGTCTGGGATCGGCGAGCAGGGTGAGGATCTCCTCCGCACCCCCTGAACGCAGAATGGCGAAGTCCTGGCCCTGTATGAACATCGAATCCAGGCCAGGGGCAGGTTCGGTTGCCAACGCGGCACCAGCCCCGAACGCTTCAAAGATCCTCATCGTGATCGGTTGGTGCTGTCGGCCGCCGTCGTTGATCACCAGCCTGGATTGTCCGTACACATCGAACATGTCGGCTGGCTGTAGCCCGTATGCGAACCGCGTCGCCAGGCCCGCATCCGCCGCCAGAGCCATCACCCGCTCGCCGCGCCGCTCATACCAGCCATCGGTGGCGTCGAGACCGGCTCCAACCATGGCAACGTCGTAGGGTCGGGATCCGAAGGGCATGTCCGCTGCGATGATCTCGGTCGGAACACCGAATGGCAGGGGAAACACTGGTTGGGGGTACTGGTGTGCAAGGTGCCAGGAATGCGCCATCATCACTGCATCGGCGCTGTAGCGGTCTGCGAGGCGCAGGTTTGCCATCTGGTGGTGCTCGCCGTGGTGCACCCAGAACAGGACGGGAACCTCGCCTGGCGCTGATCCCCGCACTGCGAGGGCGGGATAGGGAGACTCAACGAACACGGTCAGCATCGACTGGGGTGAGACCTCCGCCCAGTCGATGCCGCCATCCCAACGATGCACATCGAACCCCATTCGGGAGAAGCCGGCCTCGAGATACCTCGCCGGCGTCGTGGCGGTGAAGCGGGCAACGATGTTGACGATGCCGCCGGAGGCTCGTTCCGCCGAGACCGGTACGTCCTCCAATCCCTGCTGTGACTGCCCAGCCCACACGAAGTCACGGACCTCTGGCTGACGCCATCCGGGGAGCGAGAGTATGCCGCCCTTCGACATGGCCTCGGCCACGACCAGGTCGCGCTCACGGAGCGGGTACACGACGTGGGGCGAAACCTCGTCGGCGACACGTGCGACAGCTGCAAGCTTCGGGTCGTGGCCCCCGAACCTGGCCCTCGCCCGCTCTATGCGCGTCGGGGTCGCCTGCAGATGATGCCCATGCTCGATTGCAGCCGGGACCGTTGGGCTGACCACCGATACCTCGTGCCCCGCCCTCTCGAGAACAACAATGAGCGGTCGACACCGTGGATTCTTCAGCGGATCGCCCAGCGTGACGAGGGCAATCCGCATCAGGTGTCGCTCCGGCTGCTTGTGAGCGCACTCGAGAGCGTCGCGAACCACTGAGCTGCGACGGTCGGAAGGGCGAACCGCTCGCTCTGTGTGCGTGCGGCGCGGCTGGCCTCTCCGAGGTTCTTCGAACCGGCCATCACAGACGTGATGGCCTCGGCCGCCTCTGACACCTCGTCGAACAGCCATCGCTCTTGATACACCGTGCCAGCACCGGGCCAGCGTCGAACGACGGGGATCGTGCCGCTCGCCATGCCCTCGGCTGGTGCCATGTGGAAGCTCTCATCGTCCGAGGTGGAGACCACAAACCCGATGCCGGTGAACCACTCAGCCACATCGCTGCCGTGGGGTTTCCATTCGACCGCACCAGCGGCAATGGCTTCCTCGAGCCTCGGCCCCAAGGACTCGAAGTAGGTCCGCTCTGCGGGATCGTCCATGACCCACTTGAGGTTCTCTGGACGCTCGCTCTTGATCGAAAGCGTCGCATCGGGCATCGCTTCGCGAACCACGTCGAGGATGTCCAGCGCAAGGTCGATTCGCTTGCGCTTGGACGACGCACCGAGGAATCCGAGTGTCCTCGTGGCCTGCACTGTCTTGGCTCGGTCGAAACCAGCCGTGTCGACAGCGTTCGGAATCACCGTGATGTGATCGTCGCCCAGGGGAGATCGGCGTGACAGTTCTGAGGCGTAGTAGTCGTTCACACAGATCACGCGCGCCAGAGAGCCAGGATCGACACTGTCCGCAAAGCCTCGATGCAATTCGAAGCGGTGCAGCCTGACAACGAGCGGTTGATCGTGCCTGACCATCGAGGCAAGCGTCGCAACATAGGGACCAAAGAACTCTGCGACGACCACATCCGCCCAGGCGATGAGGTCAGCGACCTCGTCTGCGGGAAAAGCATGCAACGATCCGGACTCGACCGTGCGCACCGAGACGGGATGGTTGCGTTCGAGCTCACCGAGAAGCGGGCGAATGAACTTGAGGTCGTAACCGAACACGCCGATCCGCGTGTCGCCACGTCGCACCCTGCGCAGCAGGTTCACCAGTCCACCTTCGGGGCACCGGGATCGGTCACGTCATCTCCGTGAGAATGCACCCGTTCGGATCCCAACCGTTCCATGCATGCACTGATCCGCGAAGGAATTCGTCGTCATCGACCAGCCAGGTGTGGCCAGCCACACTCCGGCGGTACACGAACTCCCACCGCCCGTTCGCGTAGACGTTGGCCCCAGCTGCCCTGGCCCCAGAGATGAAGTGCACATCGACCATCCTTGGCCGATCGGGGAATCGCACGGCGTCCCAGATGGCTCGGTCGAACACGAGTGTTGCTCCGGTCAGGACACCGTCGACGAGCATCTCCTCGGTTGCTGCCCTTCGTACAACGGTGGTGTCAGCCGATTCGACATATGTGAACTGCGCAGCCTTGCCAACCACCTCCGCCCCCGAATACCTCGTGGCAAGCACTGCGTCGAGGAGATAGTGCGGGCCGTAGTAGTCGTCGTCGTCGATCTTCGCGAGCAGGGTGGTCGACGTCGCCAGTGCAGCCTCGTTGAGGCACCGCCCCAACGACCACGCAGTCGGGAACGAAAGGACCTGAATGTCTTCGGAGACATCCAGCCCGTCGATGTGCGCCACCACATCTGCGCTGTCGAACCCATGACACGCAACGACAAGTTCCTTGCGGTCGTATTCCTGGATGAGGAAACCATCGATCGCACCAAGTACTCGATCTGGCCGATTGGAAACGAGAAGGCCAGCGACCGTCGGCCATGGATCACGATGATCAACACCGACCGAGTCGAGGAGCCGGTCGAGGACAACGGCTGGATCACGCTGCTTCCACGCCCATCGTCGAGCTCGAGCTCCCTGTCCGACCGAGAGGACTTCATCGACAGATGTGCCGATGGGCACACCACTGGCTGCAAGGTCGACGGCGCCCTGGGGTGTCGAGCGATATCCGCCGTTCGCCGGATCGATCAGTAGCCCCAAGGGATTCCCTGTGTCGTCTCGCACGAGCAACTCGTCGTCATCCGTGGCTCCCAGGAGCTCGGTCGCGGGTGTTCCACGTCTCGCCCCTTCACCGATCGGGTCCGGAACCTGTAGGCCTCCCGCACCCAAGGTCGAGTCCGCCGCCCCCCAGGCATCTGGGTCATCGGTGACCACCACCGTCGGGGGCCGGGGCGTACGCTCCACCCATGTGCGAAAACGAGTGAGGTCATCGGTGGGCAAACTGCTCGGATCGACAACAACGAGGTCCGCCGCGTCCCACGGCCTCGCATCGAGTGGTCCAGCGTTTCCCTCTCGGAGAACAGCCCCCAACATTCCTGAAGCGTTGTGGACGATTGATGTGCCTGGGATCGCAGGCGTGGCAACTCGTGGTGGCGACCCGGGTTGCGCCGCTCGGGGGGGAGCTGTGGGCGCCATGCTCGGTCCATTCCCTCGGAGCGACGTCAACCAACGGGGCGGGGCAGGACGCTGCTGATCCGCCTCAAGCTTCTTGATCCGCTCAGCCCGCTGCTCGGCACGGGTGCGCCATAGAGACGCACGGTCTTCGAGCTCACGAACCCGACGTTGCGCCTCGGAGCGAAGAGCTCGCTCATCGATCAGCGACTGCTCGAGAGCAATCAGTTCTGAGTCCGTGTTGTCCGAATCCATCGATCGAGATGGTACAGCGCACCCCACGCGCCCATACTCCCCTTCGTGAAGATCTGCATGTTCGTGAAGAACTCGTTCGAATACGACGCACGCGTCACCAAGGAAGCCAAGACGCTCATCGCCGCTGGGCACGATGTCACAGTGGTTGCCCTGTACGTCCCAGACGTCACTCCGATGGAGGAGACGACGCCCGACGGCATCCATGTGATGAGGGTTCCGAGGTCGAGCTTCGGGATCCCTGCACTCAACCGCACAGCACGGCGCTACGCAGGGACGATCGAAGCACGGCACGTTCGTCTCACCGGAGAGACCTACAACGAAGAGCTGGTCGCCGAGCTTGGACGGTTCTCAGCTCCATCCACCGTTGCACCAGGGGAGTCGACCGATCCGTCAGCTCCGATACCGGTTGCCTCTGCGGCAGAACCATCTCCGCTCGCGCGTGGGTGGGGCCTGGTCACGACACCCATCCTGCGGTCGCTGGCGAGATTCGCGAGATGGGGCTTCCGCATGACGAAGGGCATCCTTGGGCAACAAAGCCAGTGGTTGAAGCAGCGCGCGATCGACCAGCGCATGATCGGAGTCGGAGTGTCGAGTGGGGCAGACGTGTTCCACAGCCACGACCTCAACACGCTCGGGGTCGGCGCAGCATGCAAGGCGCGGACGGGCGCCCTCCTCGTCTACGACTCGCATGAACTCCAGACGGAACGCAACCGTATGACTGCCAAGTCGAAGGCTGCCGCAATCAAGGAGGAAGGCAGCCTCCTCCCTTCCGCGGATGCCATGATCGTGGCTAGCCCCTCCTGGGTCGCATGGAACACCAAGCTGTACGGACAGCTGCCGGATCCCACGGTGACCCTCCTGAACGTCCCAGAGCTGACAGCCATCGACGACTCGAAGGACCTCCGAGCCGAACTCGGCATCCCAACCGAACGACGCATCGTGATCTACCAGGGTTCGATCCAGGAGAATCGTGGCATTGAGCCTGCGATCGACGCTGTCGCGATGCTCGACGGGGTGACGCTGGTGGTTATCGGATACGGATACCACAGGCCTGCACTCGAGTCCCTCGTGCGAACCCGCAACCTCGAGGACAAGGTGCTGTTCTTCGGTCCAGTGCGGAACGACGAACTGATCTCGTACTCGGCTTCGGCGGACATCGGCCTCGCAAACATCGTGAACTCGTCGGTGTCATATCACACCTCCCTGCCGAACAAGTTGTTCGAATACGTCATGGCAGGGATTCCGGTCGTCGGTTCCGACTCGCCAGAGATCGGCCGCATCGTCACCGAGGAAGGAATCGGCGAAGTGTGCGACGCCGACGACCCCGCGGCCCTGGCGAACGCGATGAGCCACATCCTTGAGAATCCTGACTCGTATCGCGACGCCATTCTCGCCACTTCGGCCCGGTACAACTGGCAGGTCGAGCAGGTGACCCTCACCGATGTGTACGCCACACTCGGCAGGCGGGTGTAACGAAGTTGATCGCTTGAGTGTCGGAGGACACAGGCCGATACAGATTCCACTGGGAGATTGGAGAATCGATGTCGAGGTCACTGAAGTGGCTGTTGCTCGTCGCCACCATCGTGGCCCTGCTGCTCGTTCCGACCGTTGCATTCGCAGGCGAAACCGAGCTTCCCCCTGGTGGCACCTTCGTCGATGACGACGGTATCAGCCAGGAGGGCTGGATCGAGGCGATTGCAGAGCTTCGGATAACCGTTGGGTGCAATCCGCCTGAAAACGACGAGTTCTGTCCTGACACACTGATCACTCGCGCCCAGATGGCAACGATCGTCGTGAGGGCCCTCGGTCTCGATGGCATCGACGAGGGGCCGTTCACCGACGTCGGGGACACCCCACACGCGCCAAGCATCAACGCGCTCGCTGCCGCAGGCATCACCAAGGGCTGCAACCCGCCAGACAACAACATGTTCTGTCCCGAGCGTTCCGTGTCCCGTCAGGAAACCGCAGCGTTCCTCGTCCGCGCATTCGAGCTCCCAGCCAGCCCGACCGACCGGTTCAGCGACGATGACGAGTCGATCTTCGAGAACGACATCAATGCATTGGCCGCCGCAGGCGTGACGAGCGGTTGCTCCGAGACGACGTTCTGTGGGCCGGTCAAGCTCAGCAGGGCGCACATGGCCGTGTTCATCGGGCGCATGCTTCGCCTCACGCCAAACACTCCACCAGAGCGCCCGCCCCCACCGTATCCCGACGTAGGGAAGGGGCGCAGGGTCATCTATTCGAATTCCCAGCAGCGGGTGTGGATGATCGATGCCAATGAGCAGCTGGTCGACACCTACCCGGTGTCCGGGCGAATTGGAATCCCGCACAACGGCACGTACACGGTGTATTCGAAGTCACGCAATGCGTGGGCCCCGTATGGCGGCATCACAATGAAGAACATGGTCAGGTTCGTACGACCTCGTACATGGGGCAATCAATGGGCCTACGGGTTCCACTCGATACCTCGATACTCCAACGGTCGACCAATGCAAACCGAGGATGAGCTTGGGTACTTCCGCTCCGGTGGATGTGTGCGCCAGGCGGATCACAAGGCGGCAGCCATGTATGACTGGGCGGCTATTGGCACAACCGTCCACGCAATCCCCTGATCCACTTGGCTCGCCACGGTCGACAGTCGGATCACTGACATCTCATGGGTGCGTGACTCAGCGGGAAAACGTCCCGTGCAGCATCGCTGCAAGCTGACCGCGGGTAACGAGGTTGTCGGGGCAGAACCGATCGTTGTGAGGCGGATTGCACCCCGCGTCACACGGCAAGCAACGCCAATGATGAGATACCCTTGCGGCGGCGAATCGTCACGTTGCGCTCCCACTCGGAATACCGGACCGTCAGGCTCATCCTACGGCCAGCTCCCGGTGTTGCCCGGAAGTAGCGTGCGATTGCCGCTTCGGTTCGCGAGCAATCGGGCCGATACTGGACATTGGGTACGTGATGAACGGGATGAACTTGCGATGACGGGACGAACGAGGGCAGCGGTGGTCGCAATCGCCATCGTCCTCGGCTACGCCAGCCAGATGAGCGGGGCGGCTGTGGCTGGGCCGTCCGAAGGTCCCGTCAACGACCTCCCGACTGGATCCGACGCCATTGCACCCATTCCCTATTCGCCTGAGGGTGGACCCGAACTGGGCATCGCCGGCAGCATTGACCCGCTCGGGTTGCTTCCCTTTCCCGATGAAGTGCGGCGGTATTCGCTCGGACGTGACATTTTCGAGGTGTGGGAGTGCGCTGGCGGCGTTTCGCTCGGAACCACAGCCTCGCAGTTTGTTTCAGATGCAGAGACCGAGATGACCGAGTACTTCGATTGGCTGTCGGGCGGGCTCTATGACCCGGACTTCATCGTCGGTGGCGTTGTCCCTGCGGCATACACGGGAGCCGACTGCGCAAACTGGGCTCGCCTGAACTCGACGGGTTCGGCGAACGGTGTGCTGTTCCTCCAACCGGGTGGCGGTGGTTTTGCTGGACCCGGATTCGAATGCTCTCGCGGCGGCATCTGCCCGTCCACGTATCCGACAAACCTGCGCGAGGGGTACATCGGGGCTGACAGCGAATCGTGGACGACGGTCGCTCACGAGATGGGACACATGCTGTCGTGGCCCCACTCCTTCACCCGCGTTCCGCTTCAAGGGTCCTCTGGCATCTCGGAGTACGACAACGCCATCGACCTCATGTCAGGAAATCGCAGGGCGTGGACCGCACCTGGCGGCGGAACCGTGTGGGGATCATTCCCAGAGCCCTATGGCACGACGCCCCTCAACCGGTACTCGGCTGGTTGGATGTCCCAGGACCAGGTCAAGGTCTGGGATGGATCCGACACAACCGTTGCACTGAAGCCGGTTGGACACGGTGGAACGCAGGCCCTGGTCATCGATGAGGGTTCCCACTTCTACATCCTCGGGGCTCGAACAGTCAGCCCACACGACCCCATCCCAGACATCTGGCAGGGAGTCGAGGTATACAGGGTGAGTCGCTGCCAGCAGCCGCAGAACTGCTTCGGCCTCAATACCGACATTCGGCCGAATCCTCCGGTGCCGTTCGAATGGCGCACCCTCTCGTCCTACTCCGAACCCTTGCAGCACGTGATGGGTGTTGGCGAGTCCATCGATCTGTGCACTGCGGGAATCTCGGTCGTTTCATCCGGGTCGTCGGCGTTCACCGTCGACGTGGAGTTCATCGAGACGACCTTCGACGACATCTGTGCTGATCACACGTTCTACACCGAGGTCGAATGGCTGGCCTCGATGGGCATCACCAAAGGATGCAATCCGCCCGACAACGACGAGTTCTGTCCCGATGGTCAGGTCACCAGGGGCCAGATGGCAGCATTCCTCACCAGGGCCTTCGGATACACCGATGCCGGAACCACCGACCTTTTCACCGACGACAACGCTTCGGTCTTCGAACAAGACATCCAGAAGCTCGCCACTGCGGGCGTGACCAAGGGCTGCAATCCACCGGCGAACGACCGGTACTGCCCCGACAGAAAGGTCACGCGCGAACAGATGGCAGCCTTCCTGAGCAGGGCATTCGGCTACACGGACACCAGCGGCGGCGATCTCTTCGTCGATGACGACGCTTCGATCTTCGAGACCGAGATCGACAAGCTCGCAACCGCAGGAGTCACCAAGGGGTGCAACCCGCCGGACAACAACCGGTTCTGCCCCACGGCATACGTCACCCGTGGGCAGTTTGCCGCGTTCCTCTATCGAGCGTTCAACTAAGACCGATCACGAACCGGCAACGGCATCAACAATGAGGTTGACATACGCCTGACGGGTGCGGATCGCTTGTCGCCGTCGGCCTCGGTTACAACTCGTTATGGGAGCGAGACCGCGACCGCTAGGACCGCTGGGCGGAGAAGTTCGATCCCGAAGCCGATGAGATGATCAGGGACCTCGTGGCCCACGGAGCGCTGAAGATCGCCTGGGTCACTCTTCGTGAGCCCTCTCCAGAACCGGTGGAGACCGACCATCAACGATCCCAGATGGAGCGATGGGGCTGGTACCTGCCCTACGTCAACGAGAGGATTCGTCTGCTTCCGCAGCGACATCCCCAGGTTGTGATCGCAGACTGGGCAGCTGCGTCAAAGGACGCCGGCTACACCTATGACCTGATCCACTTGAACCCAGCGGGCGCACGGCTGATGACCAACGTGATCAGCGACGCTTTCGGCTTCCCACCAGCGTTCGAATTGCGAGCGACCAGCTCAGGAGCCGAGTTCGAGGGCCCTGGCGAAGAACGTTGCCATCTGTGCTCTCGTGAGCGAGCTGTCCGGGCAGAAGTTGTCGTTGTCCGGTGGGTTGCAGCCCTTCGTGATCCCGTGGTGGCCAAGGGCATTGATCGACGCCTGGTAGGTCGAGGCCTCGTCGTCATTGAAGAGATCAAGGCCATCAGGGTTGTCGTACCCGAACGTTCGAACGAGCAGCTCCGCCATCTCTTGTCGTGTCAAGGCGTCGTTCGGGCAGTAGTCGGTCTCGGTACACCCGAACCCGATGCCCTCTGCGGCGATCGCGTCGATGTCGCCAGCGAAGATCGAATCATCATCATCGACGAAGAAGTTCTCCCCCGAGGCCGGCAGGTCGAGCATGCGTCGGATGAACGCTGCCATCTGTCCACGCGTGATGCTGTTCTGTGGGCAGTACATCGTGTTGTCAGGAGGATTGCAGCCCCTGGTGATACCGAGGTCCGCAATGATGTCGATGTTGGCGGCGTGGACCGACTCGTCGTCGTCCCAGAAGTGCCCGTCCCACTCGAAGGGAATCGGCGCCGAAATACGCGTAGCGCTGTCCGCGTGGGGCGTTGGGTTCACGACGCCAGATGGTGAATGAACTTCCCAGTGCAGGTGTGGATAGGTGCCTTCTGCGTTGCCGCTGTCGCCCACCCAACCGATGAGTTGCCCTGCGCTCACGGCTGCGCCAGGAATGATTCCATCGGCAATCCCCCAGCCTTGTCCGTCGTCAGTTCCAGCTGTGTCGTTGTTGAGGTGGATATAGGACGTCCGCCACCCCCCTGCGTGATCGATCGAGATGGTGCAGCACCTCGACGGGTTGATGTTCCCTGGATCGGACGACCAATTCACGTACCGGACGACGCCGCTCGCTGCTGCAACCACAGGAACGCCCTTGACGCCGTACGTTCCGATGTCGACGCCCTCGTGGGTGCGTCCGCCACCGCGGGGAGCGCCGAAGGTGTCGTAGTAGTCGAAGTCCACACCGTCCTGCCCGACGATTGGGAAGATCCACGCGGGAGGATCGGCGTCGGCCGCGGTCGATGACGGCAGGGCGAGCAAGGAAACTGCAATCGCGGCGATCAGCATGGCGATCCCGTGTGCGGACCAGCGCGCGGCACGTGAGGCGTACATCAAATCTTCATCGGCTGAAACATGAAATCACTTGACCCAAGGATGTCCGGAGGAGAATGTCAGGTACGCTCCCGGAGATGTCTGAACCTGCGCTGTCAATCGTCGTTCTCCAGTGGAACCGGCACGACCTCACAAGGAAATGCGTCGATTCGATCCGCGACCATACCGCTGTCGACCATGAACTCATCATCGTGGACAACGGTTCGGACCCCGAATCCGT
>Ga0265303_10001291_pt1 | contig 15279 bp, 18 predicted proteins | sample Helome_2_FD_192494 | JGI IMG/M metagenome (GOLD analysis project Ga0265303, IMG submission 192494) | Marine sediment microbial communities from subtidal zone of North Sea - Hel_20160317 (Illumina Assembly) | ecosystem: Environmental > Aquatic > Marine > Subtidal zone > Sediment ... | reverse complement strand
TTTTGTGTAATATAAATCGTGAATCATACCAGACATAATTCTAGAAACAAATCATAAGCCATACATGACATAATACACGAAACATTTTTTTATAAAATTATTTACAAAAAAATATTTACCGAAAATTTAGAAAAAATTGAGAAAAATTATTTTAAAAATTAAATTTGATTAAAAATAATTTTTAAAGTCATATATGTTATAAATTATGAAAAATAATTATAATTTATCTTCTGTCCGAAATCGAAATTTTCATTTTCACGGAATGGTATATTTTCTTCGCCATCTTCAGTGACGATATATGGTAATTTTTCTTTAGGGTTTTTACCGTACTTTTGGTTATAATAACATTGTATATTTTCATAATTTATTGCTCGGGTGATTGCTGTATATAATACGTCTTTGTCTATAAATAACATTAATTTCACTTCGTGTATACAAAATTCATCCTCGATAGTTAGACCTTGAACGCTATGTGTTGTATTAGCAAATCCTAATTTAAAATATTTCATATCATCCTTATTAAATGTGTTAATTTGTTTTGTTCTATAATTAAACATATGGTTTAATCCATTAAGGAAACAATCGTATTTATAAGTGTCTCCTTTAAATATATTTTTTGATTTCATTGTTATTCTGCAAGTTAATAAAACTCCTTTTGAAATATCGCATTTTGTAACAATTCCTTTTTTATCACATTCCACAATGAAATTTAATTTTCGTTTTTCGAGAATAGTATTATTTATAAATATTCTTGTGTCATCTTTTAAGCATAAATGTCGATCAACATTGTACCATTCGTTACCTTCATAATTAGAAGCATCGATTTTTTGAAATAATTTTTTTAATCGATTTCCATCATCATTTAAAACACGGTTTCTCAATTTAATTATTTTTTCGTCATTTCTGTAATCCTTATTTAAAACCTCGATATTTTGGAATAAATATTTTAGAGGAATATTATTTTCGATATTTATTTTATTTTCGCCAATTGGTGCTATTTGGTTAATATCTCCAGTTATTATTAATTTGGTGTTATATTTTGAGGCACAAAGGAAAATAAAATTCCAATATATTAAAGGTACCATACTAAATTCATCGATCCATAGAATTTTATTTTGTAAACATTTCATAGCGTTTATCCATGCATCAGGATCAAACATTCTCAATAAAGAAAATAAGGTACTTGCTTTTATATTTTCGGATGAGATATTAAGTGCACAAATATTAGTCATTGTACACGATATATCATATTTATAATTATTTTTTATTTTGTATGTTTTCCCCGTTCCTGGAGGACCTGTTATGACTGACGAATTAATTTTCTTTAATTCATATTGTTCAATGTTTTTATTTATTTCTTTAATATCGTGAATATATGTTGAATTTGAAAAGTGTTTTCTGAATAATTTTTTTTGTTTTATATCTAGTTTTTGCGCATTCTTTGCTTTTTCTGGTTTTTCTAATTCTAATTTAAAGTAATCTTTGAATTTTGGTAACAATTTAATTTCTTTGTCAAAAGAAATAGAATCTGTTTTAATTTTTAAAGGCATTGTGTCGTATTTTTGTTTTATATATAAAATATTTTTGATAATTATGATATTAACTTCTTCAACAATGTTATTATAAATGGTCACGTTGTTTAAATTTTTGAATGATAAATAACTTTTTTCGAATATACAATGATCACCACTTCCCGAAAAAGTCCATTCTTCTTTCTCATTCATGTTTAATAAATGGTAATCGTCCTCATTTAAAAAAAATATTTTCTTTCGTGTTTCACTTGTTGTTCTACCTAATAAGCCATTATAAAACACATAATTTTTATCAATTTCTGACCGTTTAATGTCATCTTCGGTTATTTTATATTTGTCTTCTGTAATATTTAGTTTTTTCTTAACAACGTTGTTTAATAATAAATCTAATCTATTTAATACGAAGTCCCATTTTCCAGAATAAGAATATTTTTTTACATATTCTATGTCGGATTGTTCTATTAATTTATTTTCGATTAATAATAAAATCATTTTACCAATTCTTATATTATCATTAATTCCATAAATATTTAATTTTTTAGTTGCTTCTTCCTTCAATGTATAATAATTATTTTCGTCAATATGTTCTAGTGGGTCGTATATTTCCCAGAAGTCCTTAAACGTAAATATAGGATATGAACCGTTTTTATCTAAGTGATTATAAGCAATATTGAAATAACATTTTTTAATATCATATTCGAATTTCATGTTTTTTAAGTTTTCGTTTGAATAAATTAAAGGAGAAATTTTACACGCTGTATCATTTTCGTAAGTAAAATTTGGTTTTAGAGATTTAAATAAAATATTGTCCATTTCATTTTCTATATCAACTATGTTCATTTTTCCTTTTTCAGAAAAGCAATTATCATTAACTTGAAATATTATGTTATTATTTAAATAATCTTCATCTTCGAGGTCGAAACCTCCTTTTTTTTCATTTAAAGAAGGCGTGTATGATTTTGAATTATTATTGTTGATAAATGGGTAAATATGCTTATTTGATATAATTGCTATAATTGATTTGTGGTTTTTGTTTTGTTCAACTTCGTTACTATATATTTTTTTTCCAGCAATATTGTATAAGATACATTTAATTTTATATTCTTCGCAATATTGTTTTACATCATCAAGAGTCACACCTTCATTTTTGTTTAATAAATCTTTTTTCTTTTTTGAAATTTTAGTATGTATTTTACTTACGTAATTGTAAAAACAATTTACCTCACTTTCATTTTGATCATAATTTATGTATGGGAGTTTTTTAGCAACTCCAAAAATTTTATAAGTTTTCATTAATGTTTTTATATTAATGAAAGATCTTGTTTCGGGAACTATAATTTTATGCGTGTCTCTATTTACTTCTGAATTTTCGATACTTTTAAAATAATTTTTAAAACGTTTTCCAGATTTGGAGAATTCCCCGAGTCTTTCCAGATCTTCTTTTTTTATTTTTTGAAACATTATTTCTAAAAATCCGTTTGAAGAGTAATAATTATCAACACTTCGTGTTATTAAATTTCTCATAGTATTTAAATTTCCAGCAAGAAACTCTTTTAAAATCATACCACCTAAACCAGATCTCGAACTATACGAACGCAATATTCGAACACCACCTAAACCTCTTAAATTATGCAAGTCTCCCGAAACACCATCTACCTTCCCTTGTTTATTTATTGTAAAAGTCGGGGTTATATTACTACCATTTCCATCTACTATCGTCATTTCTGGGTATTTTACATATTCGCTATCGTTATAAAATCTTACTATAATTTGAGTTTCCATTTTATACGCTATAATAATAAGAATATAAAATTATTTTTTTAAGTATTGAAAAAAACTATATATTCTCAGCGTATAAAAATCTATAGTAATAAAAAAATATTTATTTTTGTCCTTTCTGTTCTCTCCATAATTTGCTTATGTTACTAAACTTTTCTTTAGAATTTGCACCGTCAATAGTTTGATAATTATCTTTCACAAAATCAGAATATTTTTTTTTCTTGGGTGTTTCTTTCACTTCTTCTTTTGGCACCATTTCTTCTTCAACCTTTTCTTCAACTTTTTCTTTTTTAACTGTTTTTTTGACCATTCTATAATAATAATATTATATAAAAAATTTTATATAATAATATTATATCAAATATGGAAAATATTAAAAAAATATATACAAGAATCAACAACCTACTCTCACCTGTGAGTATTCTCTTATATGCTTGCGGTTCTGCGTTAACTCAATCGGCGATCCAATTAAATAAAAAAGATGAGAACGAACAAACAGTTCAAATTTTATTAATCTCAAGTAATATTGCATATTTAGTTGGGTATTTACTAAATACTAGAATTAAAATAAAAGAACGGGTTGAAGAAATTAAAAAACCTGTTATTATTGATGAAACTTTACAAATGTCTTCATTAGCACAAACAATCCCACAAACGATCCCAACTAATACTCCATATCAAGAAAAGTATTATGCAAATCCTCCAACCCCACATAGGAATAATCAACCTTCTAATATGGAGCCTATCGAGATAAATAATATACGTTTAGCGCCTCGAAACAGCGAATATTATTCAAATGGGCCTAATTTTTCAGAAGTTTAATTAATCAATTCTCTCGTTAAAGCCTGCCATTTTCTCCTATAATTAAAAAGTTGTTCTTGTTTTATTGGGTGTCTAATACTTGGTTGAACAATTTTTTTATAATGAGAATCTTCGATCATTTTCACTCTTTCTATCACAATATTCATTTTTTCATTCATTTTATTTAATCGTTCATGTAAAATATTCATACAGTCTAAGATCCCTTTCTCATTCCTTTTTGCTGACAAATACTCATCTAAATTAACGGCTTCTACAGTTCCTGACATTATATTATATATTTGTATAATATAATATTTTGTATAAAAAATCAGATCTTTTTTTTTCCTAAGATTGGTCGATTACTAACACTTGGTGCCCTTGGTTTTGAAATGCTACGAGGACTTGGTGACGGTGTGACAGGTTCATATTTTTTAGGAGTCTTTACAGATTCCACAGAATTACTTTGATTCTTTTCAATGGATTCAAGGCGAATATTAATTGATTTCATAGAATCAAGAATGGAAGGCAATATATTATTAATTGTTTCATTTAAATAAGCAACATCATTTTTTATTTCAAATAAGTTTTCACTGTTTTTATTTGTGTATGAATTGATTTGTATGACCTCATCTCGAATGTTTTTATATAAATCCATCGATTTCTTTACAAGGTCTTCTTGAAAAAATTCTTTTAGATCAATACTATTTCTTCTCGGTAAAGATATAACCGTTTCTTCTTTGGGTTCTTCTTTAGGCTCTTCTTTAGGCTCTTCTTGGGTTTCATGGGCTTCTTTAGGTTCTTCATTTTTAAGAGGTTTATAATTATATCCATAACCAGTTTCAAACATTCTCTATAATATTATGTAATATATAAATAATCCATGCTAATACATATGATCCGCAGTTCTCCTGTACCTTTTTTTGTGTATATTCGAATGGTATTTTATAATTAACAAAGTTATATTTTTTGGTATATTCGGGGAATAATTCCTCAGAATCCCTATTAAAAGAATCATAAAATAATACATTATTATTTGAATCGTTGTATATTGCGCACCAATGAATCCCGTGTCCTGTGCTTACATCAGTATTTAAAATGTAGAATTTGTTTTTACTTATTTTTTCCATATCATTTTTAGAAAAAATACCTCCAATCATTTTTTTCTTTATATTGGAATTAAGAAATTTCATTAACTGACTTGAAAAGGTTTGATCATAATCTTTTATATCTTTCATGACATATACCAGAATTCGATTAAAATTTATGCTAGAACCTGTTTTTTCGTTCGTAATTGATGTTTTTTCATCTTCATTGCTCCTCCTACACGCTGACGTCCTGCTAATTTCGTCCCTCCTCCGACACGTCCTGCTAATTTCGTCCCTCCTCCCCTCGGTTCTATTCTTTTCGCTATTCTCTTCGCAATCGCTCCCGCAAGTGGTCCTATGGCAGCTTTGGCCGCAGCTCCTGCGAGATCGCTCACTAATCCTTTCCCGTTTTGACAATTTTTTTTTGGCATGTATATATTTATATTTAGAAAATAATTTTAAACAATTTCGGAAATCAAACCAACACCCGGACTTCCAGAATTATCGAATTTCTGGGTTAAATCTCCTTGTTTTAAACCAAATACATAAACGCCTGAATTGTCAACATTTGCCCCGAAGTTTAATTCAAGTTCCATTTTATTCGATATATCATCCGCAAAAATTGAAACTTCATATATATAAATCGGATGAACCAACCAGTGCACATAATCCAAAACGGACGAATGGCTAAACTTTTCTGCAGCTATCAAATACTCACGATAGGCTCGAACGTTATCGCTGTTATTGTTTTCGGCCTGTGTTGGGCTTAATAATTTTAGCGTATAGATATTTTCGGGGAACCTTTGAGAACCATAATAAAGTGAAAAAGAAACCAAACGTTGAGATGCTCCGTTATTTTCCATATTAGCCATATCAGTTAAATGATGATCTAAAAGCGTTTTGCTTCGAGTATCATAAAAACAAAAACCTACATGTGTTATGCTTTTAGGAGGTTGAAAGTTAAGAGTATAATTACCATTAGTGCCATTGGGTATCGTTCTAGTATTACTCCAGACTTCCATATACCTCATGCTCATTGGTTTTGAAACTGGTTCAATCAATTTCACGGTTTTATAAATAAGTTGTACTTTTTCAATAAAAACCGAAATAGTGTTAGTAACTAATACTAAAGCGGGCGTGTTTTGTAAAGAAATAGGCCTATCGGGTCCAACGAAAAGTGATTTTGGGAATGCACTATCAACAGAAAGCGAAATCACATAGTCGCCACCATAGAGCATTCCGCCTTCCTCTACGGGAATTAAATTAGATAATTTCATTTCATAGCAATAGCTATTTTTTACGACTGAACCAGTTAACATAGCATTTTGTTGCCGTAAAATATTTTTATGTTGATTAACATCACCATATCTGTCATTTAAAACGCTGTAAATAACGGAAGATCTACTATTATTTATATTTTGTCTGGGGGTTTCACTAATAGTACGAACCAAAGTAGAAGACAGTTGAATGTCTGAAGCAGTACTTATTTGCATGTCATTGTATTTCATTCTGATGTCTTGATAAAATACTGTTCCTGCATTGGAGGGGGCGTGATAGTCATCCATATGTGTAGCTGCAGCTGCGTTACCAGCATTTCGCGCTAAGAAATGAGTTTCGAGTCTCACATCTTCCCATTTAATGGCCTCATTCATTGGTACGCTAAAAAGGATATCAATAGATCCGTTAAAATTGGCTCCAGAATATGCATTTTGAGGTTGCGCATATTTTAATTTTGTACTCATGTATAATATATATTATATATATTTTTTTTCTGAAAAATTTTAATTTTTATATAATAATTTTGATTTTTTCAATCTTTGCCTTGTAAATTGTTTTATTTTCTTATCCGAAACTTCGGTACTATGGGGTGCCTGTACTACAATATCCGTACTAATTCTTATGAGTGATTTTAATTTATTCGTTAATTCTATTTTTTCGGCATCTGTAGTTTCGGGCGAAAATATTAATTCTCGTAACGTTTTTTTCATTTCTTCAATCAATTCTGGGTTTTTCCGCAGGCTGTCTTTCATTTCTTCTACTGAAATATCGCCTAATTCTGGTAATTGGATTTTTAATTTATCTAAAGTATCCATGGCGGACGCGAACGTTTTCGCTGTGAATCCTGTTACATTCGTCCCTATTGCGCTGGGTGTACCCCCAGCAGGTGTTCCTGAGGCTTGAGAAGTTATACTACTTGGGCCCGCGGTTGATGTTAATGGTGATATTTGTACTTTTTTCCCTGCTTTACTGTCTCGCGATGGATCATATATAACAAATAATGTATGGGTTTTTGCTAATGACCCCAAGGCAGGATCGCTTGTTATTTTAAAACCTATTCCATGAGTTTTCTCGAACAAATCAAGAAGTTCATCAAGGCCTTTCCTTGTTATTGACACATTTTTCACATAATTGATAACTATTTCTAATTCCCCAGAAGTGGATTCAGAAAAACGGTGCGTGGTTTGCCTTAAATCATTCACTGAAAGAGCCGTTTTTCCTTTTTGCTTGTTGATCATATTTGTGATAATTTTTTTTCTTAGTTCTTCATTTAATGGGTTAGTATTATTTAATTCGAAAGGCGTTAATTGTGCTAGATTTGGTATACCTTGTATTTGAGCCATATTAATTTCTTATATAATATATATGTCAAAAAAAAAATTATTAATTTTCGAAAATGAAGATAAAACTTTCCAAGAAACAGCCGATGCAGAAAACCTGTTATATATACCTCATAGTTTTAGATGTATTTTATGCGGTCCTCCTTCATCGGGCAAATCTTCAGTATTGAAAAACATCATTATAAATCAAAAAAAACCATTTGATGTTATATATTTATTTCATATTGATCATAGTACAGATGAATATCAGGACATCGACGTTGTAGTATTAGATGAATTGCCAGAAATAGAGGACATCGACCCTAAAAAGAAAAATTTAATAATAATAGAAGACATAGACGTTAAATCATTGAATAAAAAGCAAAAATCATTATTGGATAGATACTTCGGCTATGTTTCTACACATAAAAATACATCTATAGCTATTACGTGTCAACAACCGTATAGTATCCCCCCAAGTTTAAGGCGTTTATCGAACGTTATGTGTCTTTGGAGAGGGAATGATTTACGTGCTATGGGGTACCTTTCGCAATCATTCGGATATGATTATAAATATTTATCCCAATTATTTAATGTATATTGTAAAACTAAACATGATTTTATTACTTTTACGGATCATAACCCTAAAATAAGAAAAAATATGACATTAGTTATTTAGTTTCCTCAATTGCTTGTAATAATTGATCATGTGGAATTGTTTTAAGCATTTCTCTTTTTTCTTTCACCGTTAACCTTTTCCCATCTTGTTTTAAAGATCCTCCTTTTTTACCAAAGAATTTTTTATACAAAGAATTAACAATATTCCCTCCTAATGCTGTTAATGCTCCAGTGGCTAAACTAGCACCAGCGACCGCTAAAGGAATAAATCCGCCTTCTTGGTTTGCCGTTTTCGCTGACTTAGCCTTTTTTCTTAATTTGTCATCGGGAAATTTCTTTTTAGTTTTTTTGTTTTTAACATATCCAGATCCCGAAAAGGTCTTAGTATCTAAAATTCCTGTAGTTTCTGCAATGCTTTTAAGACCTATTAAACCTGCTGATAATTTACCGCTCATACCTTGTTTGTTTGCTTTTTCTATAAATTCATTATCACTCCTTTTAACTTCTTTTAGAAATTCTACTCTATTACCATCCTTTTTTAGTTTTTTTCCTGCTCTATAATAATCGAGATCGTGATTTTTCGCCACAGAATCTAATTTTGAAACTGGTGTCATCCACTTCTCGCCTAGTTCCATTCTCTTTTCTATTTGTGTTCCGGGACCAATAAAATTCGAATTTGTCAGTTTTCCGTCTACCATTTGAGGTAAATGTTTTTCTCCTTCTAATAATTGGTTTCCTGCGAGATATTTAGATGTTTCTTGAATTAATCCACCGCGATAATTTGTTTTATACATTATTTATATAATTACTTAATATATTTTTTTTTTCATTTCTCATATATTTCTATTAAAATTAAAAGAGAAAATATTTCACCATTTGTATCTAATGCTTTATTATTTTGATCTGTCAAATATAAATTAATATTCGATAAACGTGAAGTACTTACAAGACTAGCAACAGGATTAAATGGCTCATATGTTATTAATTCGCTAGGAGATACATTTGGGGTAATGCTTGCCAAAATATCGGATGAGTATATGTCATTAAAATAACTCCCGCTTGATATATTGCTGTGTACTAAAACATTCGTTACTAAATTAAAATTCGCAACATTTTGTGAGTATATTATATTTCCTGTAGCCATGACATAATCGCCACTATTAAAACCCATAATCGTTCGCCCTATATTTAATTGTTCCGTCATATCGAATGATACACTATCAGTTACGCTAATATATGTTTTACTGCTTGCATCGTCTCCTTTAATTTCAAATAAATTAATTGCTAAAGAATTCGCTTGAAAATATTGTCGAATAATATCATTTACATTCGAAATATCGTAAAGCCCTTTATTAAATACTATTGTATGATCCACAAAATTATGCCGAAATTTAAAAAAGTTCTCTGGAAGAATATTTGGGAATGAATACCATATATTGGCTTGGATAACTTTAGCATAAATGTTATATTTTATGTGATCGAATTCTAAATCTTTATTTAGATCGAGATCGAATCTCGACCCATTTTCTGCTGTTTGATTTAATTTACTCGTGATGAAAACAGGAATTTCATTTACCTTTTTATACATTATATAATAATAATTTATAAAAAAAATTATATTACTTTAATATATAATATGTCACATCGTTTTTTAAAATCATCTTCAATCTTTACTTTTGACGAAGTAGAACAACAAGTACAGATAAAGAATTGTGATGATGTTGTTCTCACAAATCCTACTAATGGTGATGTTTTGGAGTATAATAATGGTATTTGGTCTAATACCGTCTCTGGAGGGGGTGGAGGGGGTGGAGAAGCAAACGATGGAGTAAATTTAGGTAGTAATGGTCCTTTTGCTCAAAAAAACGGATTAAATTTTGAGTTTAAAGATTTAATTGCTGGAAATGGAATTGATATTGTACAGAATGCCACTTCTAGAACAATTAGTTCTACTATCTCATCTGGGCTCACGTTTAAAGGAATTTATAATGCTCTAATCAATTCACCACCATTATCGTCATCAGGTGGTGGCGGAGTTCATGGCGATTATTATCTAGTTTCGGTAGGTAACCAAGCAATTAATCCTACCATCGATGGTATAGGTGAATTATCACCTCCAGATTGGATTTATCACAATTCGAGTATTTGGCAAAAGATGGATCATTCGGATGTTGTTACGTCTAATTTTGATATGATTAATGTAGGAAATTGGAACAGTTTGCTAAATACTCCAACTTTAACTTCTGGTTTAGGTGTCCAAAATTTATATTTAGTCAATACGGTTTTCTCGGATGGTGTCACAATTTTGGACGGCATATCACGCTGGGAAGTTGGGGACGTAGCATGGTTTGACGGGGGAGTATTTAGAAGAATCAACGGAGGCAATCCTACAAATACACATGCACAAATTGATGCTCATATAGGAGATGCTACACTGCATAGGACAATTAATGACGCTGGGACGTCTGCTACGGAACTTTGGAGTTCTTCCAAAATTGCGACTGATTTAGCAGCTGCCAGTGGAACTGCCATTTCGGCCATTTCTGGAAATGTGGCTAATATAGCAGGTGCGACCAAAGTAGCCCAATTTGGAGGAAGTTTTAATGGTCCGGGTATATCTTCTATTACTTTCCCATTCGACGTTCAAATACTAGGTTATTCGGCTTCGTATATCCACAATAATACGCCCATCTCAATAACAAATCCGCATACCTTAACAACACGGCTTAGAACAATTGGCGTGAATCAGGCAAGGATCTCAAGCAATTGCGTAACATATGCGCCTTCAGTAATTATATGGGATAGTACGGATACTGGGTACCCTGCTAAAACGTGGACGGACTTAACAACCCCTTTAAATTTAGTAAAAGGTGGTTCCCTTGTCGCCCAAGTAGTATGTAGCGATAATACACCAGCTAATTATGGAGCAACTGACTTCGACATCACATTTACCATTTTCTTTCGTATCGCATCATTAGCAGGGTTCCCAGCTGCTCCACCAATTAATGATTTATCGGACGTTAATACGTCTGGCGTAGTCGATAATAACGTACTAACCTTACAAAGTGGGACGTATCAACCAGCAAAATCGAATATCACGCTTAACAACTGGACAACATCTGATGTAATAGATGCCACGGAACATAAATATGAAATTAATCACGGCACAGACGGTAACGCATTAACTTTACAAAAAAGTACTGACATGTTACATCATTCATTGGGCTATTCCGCTGGGGTACGTTTGCCAGTGGGAAATGATAGTAATCGTAGTACAGCTGCAGTAAATGGTGTTACTCGGTTTACAGTTGAAGGCGGTATAAATAGAATTGAGACATATAATGGTCTTAATATGAGTTGGGAACCTTATACTAAAAATAGTGACGTTTCAGGTGATTTTGTTGGAACCACGGATAGTCAAATTATTACAAATAAAACAATTACGGATAATTCAAATATTGTCCGAGCGTCTGAGTTGGGAACCTCTGGCGCGTCTGTTGTTATCACGGGTTCGTCTCCTCCTATTTCTGGCCAATACTTGCAAGCGTCAGGGCCTACCGTTGCTTCATGGGTCACGCCAAGTGGTGGTGCTGTATCCGTCCTTAATGATCTTACCGACGTAACAACGACGACAGAAGCACAACACCAAATTATTGCAAAAAACACGGCTAATAATGCTTGGGTAAATAAGACCTTAACAGGCGGTAGAAATTCGGCCATTGTGTCAAATGATTCTACCGCTACATTTAATGTACCGCCAATTGGTACAAATGAATTCGTTTTAAATGATTGGAAAATAAACGAGGTAGACCCAAACACCGTACAAATTTCACATACTACGAGCGGGTCAGGTCTAGAAATACAAAAACCCGGAGCACCTTTATCTCATATATTTTCAGGAACTAAAGGTGTGCAAATTCCAGCAGGGAGCGATTCGGAACGGCCGTTTGGTGTTCCCGGGAGTATTAGATATAACAACCAACATAACTATATGGAAATATTCGATAATTTGCAGTGGTATCAAGTCTCACGAGATCGACTAAATAAACTTCAACAGGATTCATTGTATGTTTCAAATGCTGGAGCCACTGAGTGGGAATTAAGAGCTTTAAGCGCTGGAAATTTGGAATTTAGAAACAATTCTCTTTCAGCTTTTATTTTACCGGCGCTTAAAACTGATATTTGTGGACTGAATGCAAGTTCAATTTACTCATCGAGTTTTCAGCTTCCGATCGGCGATAATGCACAGCGGGTAGGTACTGCTGGGTGTATCAGATATAATGACGAAATTGAGACATTCGAAGGATTTACGACAGAATGGAAAGACTTGGCGAGCACTGGTGGAGGAGGTGGAGGCCCTGCGACATGTTACATTTGGCAACAAACGACAGTTGATATGAGTAGCGGAACTCAGCACAACATCCCAATGTTTTCAGCAACCACCCCTTCAGACGTCGCATATGGTGACACGAGTTTTATTAGCAAAATAAATTCCAATAGGGTAAATATTACGGTTAATGGCACATACGCTATAGAATATGATTTAAAGGCATTCACTTCGAGCGCAACGACTGATTCGCTTCACTATTGTGAGTGGGTTGGGCTTGAAAACTGGTCTGGCGTGCCGACTAAAAACAGATGGTCGATACAGACCGTACCGGGAGGCTTTAATAACCGACATTTTGAAGTAATGCGGATTCGAAGCATAGTAACTGTCACGGCGCAACCGTATTCTATGGAACTCTCATGGAATACGGGTGGCGATAGTGCGCCAAGTATCATTTTTACTCTCGGAAGTTCTATGAAAATTATAAAATTAAATTAAAAAAATATATAATATAGTTATATAATAATGACTATTCGATATTATCATTATATAGCCAAATGCAAAAATGTATCTACTTGTCTATGGGAATTAGATTATACTCAAAAAGCATGTGTAATGTTCCCTTTTGATAATTTAAATGAATGTTTTTCGGCTGATGTTTGTTCTAATGCTGAAGCCGATACATACGGATGTATTTATAAATCTGCTCTTGTTCTTGATAATTATTACAATCTGGTATTAAAAGTGGATGGATCAATACGAACAGTATACGTAAAAGAATCTATTGCAGACAATAATAATTCTACAAATAAATTAATAGATCTTTTAGCAGAAAATATATAAAATTATTTATATCAAAAGCAATTATATAAATGATATCTAAAAGGATTGTCCCTTTACCAAATGCTTCATTTGAAAATGAATGTGAAAATGTGTTCGGACAAATTGAAGTAAATGGTAACATACCAAAAAGCGAATCTATATCTAACGAATTGCTAGGATCTCGTAGAGTGTCTTTATTAAGCCTTATCGAATCACATAGTTTACATATCGTTTCTCTACAGAAGGAAATAGAGAAACTGCAAAAAGGGAATGAAAAAGAAAAAGATGAACGAAAAAATAAATGTATTATATTATAAATATTTATATGCTAATATAATAATGGAATTAATAGAATTGTCTTATGAGGAATTCGAAAATAGGAAACAAAAATGCCTTAAAAGTTGCCCTATGTATGATACCTTTTTATGAAATAACTCATGACGAAGAAAATTATAGTAAAACGATGTAATTTTTATCTATCATATATAATATTGCAATGAAAGGTGAAAAGAAATATAAGAATATGGCAAAACATGATGTGAAATTATTAGATTATATATTCGACAAATACAATATTTTATCTATAAAAAAAACAGTAATTCCTCCAAAAAAAACAGTAATTCCTCCAAAAAAAAATAAAAAGAAATAATTAAATGTTCCGCATATTTTTTACATTTAATAATTACATATAACTATATGTCGTGCTTCCCTTTTCCCAATTTGATAAATTTTATTATATTCGTCCTTGACCATATCACCGAATAAATATCGAATAATCTTCAAATCATTAAGAATAAGCATTACCTTACATTTACACCTTTTCATATATTCGGCAATAATATATAACATATCCGTACAATCGGGATCGTAGTCCAATGCTCTAGAATATGCACGATTATCGCTAAACATATACGGAGGATCTAAAAACAAAAATGCATTATTATCATTTTCATATTCTTCGAAAATTTCTTTATAATCTTTTTTGGTGATTTTCGCATTTTTTAGAAATTCAATTTCTTTTTTAGAAATATTAAAATTTTTTATGACCTTTAATATACAATTTTTTATAATAAAACTATCTCGAATATAGTTTTTCAATTTTTCACCTATTTCTAAATTATTAATATGTTCTCTGGCAGATTTCGCATTATTGTATTGATCATTATTTTTTGAAATTAAATCATTTATTCCTTTCCTAATTGAAATATATTCATCAACATTGTTATAAATCCAATATAAAACCTCATCATTGTCGTTAATATGAAATTTATATGAATCGTCGAATATCAATGAAACCGCAAAAGATCCCGCAAAAGGTTCAACAACAGTTCCACAATCGAAAGGAATGTATTTTTTAAAATGTTTTATGTCATTTGTTTTATTTCCATGTCGCGAAATAATTTTTATTTCTTTTGGCATTATTATATATATTATATATATATTATATATATAATAATGCCAATTTGTACATGTTGCAATTCTGTAATATTTAAATGTTCCTTTTGTCTTCACAATTATCACACGAACCATATTAAACTAATTAATAATAAATTAATTTGTGTGAATTGTGTTGATAAAATGGATATTGATTAATTTTCGGTAAATATTTTTTTGTAAATAATTTTATAAAAAAATGTTTCGTGTATTATGTCATGTATGGCTTATGATTTGTTTCTAGAATTATGTCTGGTATGATTCACGATTTATATTACACAAAA
>Ga0265303_10001289_pt1 | contig 15289 bp, 10 predicted proteins | sample Helome_2_FD_192494 | JGI IMG/M metagenome (GOLD analysis project Ga0265303, IMG submission 192494) | Marine sediment microbial communities from subtidal zone of North Sea - Hel_20160317 (Illumina Assembly) | ecosystem: Environmental > Aquatic > Marine > Subtidal zone > Sediment ... | reverse complement strand
TTGGACACTCCGGCGAGTGCGCTGACGTCCTGGACTGAAAGCAAGTTACCGATATAGCCGAAAAATGCGCGAATGATGAACGCATAGCAAAGGGCACGCAGCAAGTGAAGCGAGTACCGGACCGGGCGCGTGAAATGATGATCCTCGAGAATGAAGGTCTCGAGTTCGAACATCAGCAGCAAGACAACCCATGCGGCCGTGTCGATGGTCGCGACGTAGGCGTCATACAAATCACCAAGGCGGACGCCGTCCGGATAAAGCAGTAAATTGGCCTGGAATTCCTCGACGAAGAACCAGTACACGTTCATCGAGAGAAAGATGTAAAGGGTGTACTTGAATGCCTGGTAAAGGGTGTAGCGATTGATCGTCAAACAGATGCTCCGCTGCAAGCGGTTGATTCTAATCGCGTTGGCGGAACTCAGGCAATCGAAAACTTAGTCGGCCACGACCTTTTTTGTCTCGGTTTCGATACCCGAGTAGTAGACCCAGACGTTCTCCTCACCGGTCAGGAGCTCGATGTATTTGGGGTGTACGAAGAGTGTCTCGCGTCCGGACTTAACTTCCTTGAGGATGCCGACATCGCAAAGTTGCTTGAGATAGACCGATGCGGTTTGTCGCTTCGCTATGCCGGCATCAACCAGGTTGGCGATTCGGCAGTAGGGCTGTTTGAACAGAACTTCGACGAGCTCCCAAGTGTAGATCTTAGGCAGGCTGGTTTGCGTGTACTCGGCTGTGTGCTCCATGAGCTCACGGATGGCCTTAATCTTGTCGGTCGTCCAGGAACAGGTCTCCTCGACGCCATTGAGGATGAACAGGATCCAGGCCGACCAGTCCTGTTCGTGCGTAACTTTCTTGAGCAGGCGGTAGTAGTCAGCCTTGTTCTGGATGATGAAGCGGCTTAGATAGAGGATGGGTGAATTCAGCAAGCCGTGCTTGACCAGGAACAGGATATTCAGGATACGGCCGGTTCGACCATTGCCATCAGAGAAGGGGTGAATTGCTTCGAACTGGTAGTGCTGTACAGCCATCCGCACGAGTGGGTCGACTTCGATGTCGTTTTGCATGAAGTCAGCCCAGTTATCGAGTTTGTCCTGCAGTAGCTTCTGTCCTACTGGCGGCGTGTAAATCACCTCGCCAGTCATGCGGCTCTTGAGCGTTGTTCCAGATTCTGCTCGAATATCAAGCTCCATCCCTTTGATAGTGCTGCAAATATGTATCGCCATGTCGGTCGTCATCATGCCGCGCTTAACCATCTTGCTGCCTTCAAAAAGGGCAGACCGGTAGCGCAATGCTTCTTTCGTGGCGGCATCGGCTTTGTCCTCGGCGATATCCGCAAACTCGAACAACTTGTCGGTTGTCGTAACGATATTCTCGATCTCGGAGCTCGCGCGAGCCTCGAGCAGTGGCAGGGCGTTCACGAGTACGGCGGAATTGGGGATAAGCTCGGCCGCCTGTTTGAGTTCCGCCAGGGCCACCCGGGCCTTGATGCAGGTCTTGAGGATCTCGGTGGTTTCGATCAGATCGACGGGCGGTGGCAGTTCCGGTAACTCGTTGAACGGTGTTTTTGGATCAAAATCAGCCATTTAGCCCACTCCATCGGAGGTTGTGTCGATATTTTTGTGGTTTATCGACATGAAAGATGAATGGGTCGATTGTATCGACATGTTCATCGAATAGGTCGATAAAACATGATTTTCTCGACAAGTCCGTGTTTCATGTCGACGAAATCGACACGTTTTCCAGATATGTCGATTTTCTACCAGTTTTTCGACAGGTCCGCAGTATATGTCGATCGAATCGACATGAGCGTGACGCGGTTGGGGAAATACGGATTTTCACGCTATTGAAGATACTGGATGCTGCACGTTGGCAGATTGCTATAGAATCCGCCTCCGTCTCCCATTGATCACAAGGACGCACAGACGTGGCAGTGAAAAGCGACATCGATATTGCTCAGGCGGCGAGTGTTCGCCCGATCACAGAAATAGCAGACAAACTCGGCATTCCGTCCGACGCACTTGTTCCCTACGGCGATGACAAAGCCAAGATTTCCGCTGATTTTATAAAGGCAAATGCCGACAAGAAGGATGGCAAGCTGATCCTGGTAACAGCTGTCTCGCCGACTCCTGCGGGCGAAGGAAAAACGACGACAACGGTCGGCCTGGGCGACGGCATGAATAAGATCGGCAAGAACGCGCTGATTTGTCTTCGCGAACCCAGTCTCGGGCCCTGTTTCGGAATGAAAGGCGGCGCGGCCGGTGGTGGCTACGCGCAGGTTGTTCCGATGACCGATATCAACCTGCACTTTACGGGCGACTTCCACGCGATCGGTGCGGCACACAATCTCCTGTCCGCATTGATCGACAACCATATGCACTGGGAAAACGAACTCAATATTGATCCTCGTCGTGTTACCTGGCGCCGCGTGGTTGACATGAATGACCGTGCATTGCGCACGATCACATCGGGTCTCGGCGGATACCACAATGGTGTTGTGCGCGAAGCCGGTTTCGATATCACGGTCGCCTCCGAAATCATGGCGATCTTCTGCCTCGCGACGAATCTGCAGGACCTTGAGAAGCGTCTCGGCAATATCGTGCTTGGCTATACGCGCAAGAACGAACCGGTCACGGTCAGGGAATTGAACGCACAGGGGGCGATGACTGCGTTGCTCAAGGATGCGTTACAGCCAAACCTTGTGCAGACGATCGAAAACAACCCGGCGCTGATGCACGGTGGCCCATTTGCCAATATCGCACACGGTTGCAACTCGGTGATGGCGACCACGACCGCTTTGAAACTGTCTGATTACGTCATTACGGAAGCCGGCTTTGGGGCCGATCTTGGTGCGGAGAAGTTCTTCAACATCAAGTGCCGTAAGGCCGAGCTGAAGCCGGATGCTGTCGTGCTCGTGGCGACGATTAAGGCTCTTAAAATGCAAGGTGGCGTTGCGAAAACGGACCTTGGCGCCGAAAACGTGCCCGCGCTCAAGGAAGGCCTCAGGAACCTGGGTCGGCACGTGCGTAATATTGCGCAGTTTGGTGTTCCGGCTGTTGTAGCCGTCAACCGCTACACAGCGGATAGCGATGCCGAAGTGAACGCAGTGCAGGAGTACTGTCAGGAATTCGGTGTCGAAGCTATCGATTGCACGCACTGGGCAAATGGCGGAGACGGGGCAATTGATCTCGCCAGGAAAGTCGTCGAACTTGCAGACAGCGGTGCAGCGCAGTTCCGCACCCTGTACAAAGACGACTTGCCACTGTGGGACAAGATCAAGCGCGTTGCGACGACAATCTACGGTGCTGATGACATTATTGGCGACAACAAAGTGCGCAATGAGATCGCGAAATTCCAGGACGCCGGCTACGGGCATTACCCTGTCTGTATGGCGAAAACGCAATACAGCTTCTCGACCGATCCGAGTCTTCTAGGCGCGCCAACGGGCCACGTTGTTCCAATTCGTGAGGTTCGACTGGCGGCGGGCGCTGAGTTCCTGGTCATCGTCTGTGGCGCAGTCATGACAATGCCTGGACTCCCGCGCGTGCCGGCAGCCAACGCCATTAGCGTCAACAAGGAAGGACGGATCGAAGGGCTGTTTTAAGACGCCTGGCCGGCAAGCTGGCCAGGCAGTAATAACGACCGGCGTTCATTGCGCGTCACGAATCGTCGCCAATCCTGCCGCGACCTTTCTTGACGCGAGACCGGTGTCGCTTTTCTTCGAGGCGTTGCTCCTTAACCCACTTGCTCGGTCTCGTTTTTCTACGCCGTTTCTGCACGACCGTCGCCGATAGAATCAGGTCTCGTAGTCGCTCTATTGCGGCACGTTTGTTCTTCTCCTGAGTTCGAAATTCCTGCGACTTGATCACCAACACGCCATCGTCAGTTACGCGACGATCCTTGAGATTGAGCAGGCGCTCGCGCACATCGTCAGTCAGTGATTGACTGTTGGCGATGTCAAAACGCAGGTGAATAGCAGACGCAACCTTGTTGACATTCTGGCCGCCGGCGCCCTGTGAGCGAATAGCCGATAAATCGATTTCCGCGAACGGGATCGTAATTTCGTCGGAAATAATGACGTCGTCTGACATCTTGCGCATTATACGGCCAATGCGACACCACAATCTGATCATCCTCGTCGTCTGCCAGATGATCTCGGCAACCGGTGCGATCGTCTTCGTTACGCTGGGCGGCATCATCGGCGCGACTTTGTCGAGCAACATGGCCTGGGCGACGCTGCCTGTGTCTATTGCTGTCCTGGCCACAGCACTGACAACGGTGCCGGCTACGCTCCTGATGCAAAAACTGGGTCGCAGCAAGGGCTTTGCGGTGGCATCGGTGTCGGCGGCGATTGCTGTCACTACGGCGGCGTGGGCGCTTTCGTCATCCAGTTTTCCCCTGTTCCTGGTCGCGGCAGCGATGTTTGGCGTCAATATGGCGTTTACCCAGCAGTATCGTTATGCCGCGGCAGAAAGTGTTCGAGCTCGCCATGTGCCGCGGGCAATTTCCTTTGTCTTGATCGGTGCGATTGGTGGAGCGTTTCTCGGTCCCGAACTGGCTACTCACGGGCAAGAATGGTTTGGTGGCGTTCAGTATTCGGGGACCATGTTGAGTCTTGCCGGGATATACCTGCTGCAGGCGATCCTGTTCCTGTTGCTCAAACCTGCCATGACCGAACATGAGACCCATCAGATCAAATCACATCGGACGGTCACCGAGATCATAAGGCAGCCGGTCTTCCTGGTTGCGGTGCTGGGCGGCACGGCGGGTTACGGTTTGATGACGCTTGTTATGACGGCGACTCCGCTGAGTATGCACATTACTGATGGCTACTCCATTGAAGCGACGGCCAACGTCATCAAATATCATGTACTGGGTATGTATGTGCCATCACTTGTGTCCGGTTTTCTGATCGAACGCCTGGGCGTAGTGCGCATGATGTTCATCGGCGCACTCGGTTTGCTGGGTACCTCTATCATCGGCCAGGCAGGGCAGTCACTGCTGCATTACTGGTGGGCGTTGTTGCTTCTTGGTGTGGGGTGGAATTTCCTGTTTGTCGGCGCGACGACAATGCTCACATATACGTACTCGATGGCCGAGCGTTTCCGGGCCCAGGCCGTCAACGAATTCCTCGTTTTCGGTACGTCGGCAACGGCATCGTTGCTCGCGGGTACCGTCATTTACTTTTTCGGCTGGAATCGTCTGATGTGGATTCCGATTCCGGTCCTGCTTTTGGTTTGTGTCGCATTGCTTGTTGTGCGCAAGAACACAATGTTAAGACGACAACCTGCTGCTGCACCGGTGGTGACTACGAATGAATGAAAAAGATTCCATGAATACATTGTTGGACGATGCGTCTCGTCGTGGCATTGCCTACCGGCAGTCCTGCGGCGATCGCGCGGTTGCTCCAACTGAGGCTGCAGTTGCCGCCGTGCAGCGGCTGGTCGAACCACTTGCCGAAGAGGGACGTCCTGACGAAGACGTGCTCGCGTTGCTCGACGAGGTTGGTTCACCGGCAACAATGGCCATGGCCGGGCCGCGGTTCTTTGGATTTGTAATCGGTGGTTCACTTCCGGTCACTGTCGCGACGAACTGGTTGTCCACCGCATGGGACCAGAATGTTGTTATGCACGAAGTGACTCCGGCGACCGCGACGATCGAGAAGGTTGCGATTGACTGGATGGTGGATCTATTCGGTTTTCCTGCCGGAACCGGTGCCGGTTTCGTGACCGGAGCGACAGTCGCGAATTTTACGGCGCTGGCCGCAGCCAGACACCGCGTGTTTGAAGACGCCGGCTGGAATGTCGAAGCGGACGGACTGATCGGCGCACCGCCGATTACGCTGATTGTCAGCGACGAAGCACACCCCACGTTATTCAAGTCGCTCGGCATGCTAGGGCTGGGGCGTGATCGTGTTGTGCGCATTCCGACTGATGGGCAGGGCCGCATGATCAGCTCGGAACTGCCCGATATCGACGGGCCGACGATCGTGTGCACGCAGGCAGGCAACATCAACACCGGCGCATTTGATCCGATTGCCGATATTTGCGCAGCCGTAAAACCTCATGGTGCATGGGTACATGTGGACGGTGCATTCGGTTTGTGGGCCGAGGCATCCGCGGCGCACCGCTCACTGACAGCCGGCATGCAACAGGCAGATAGCTGGGCCACTGACGCGCACAAATGGCTCAATGTGCCTTACGACGGTGGCATTGCATTCGTCAGGAACGCGTCAGACCTTGCGGCCTCGATGGCCATTACGGCCGATTACCTGTTGACGGACACGGAGCATCGCAATCCGTCGGACTACACGCCCGAGCTGTCGCGGCGGGGGCGCGGTGTCGATGTCTGGGCTGCACTCTTGTCGTTGGGCAGGAAGGGTGTTGAGGAACTTGTCGATCGTTGCTGCCGACACGCGCGGCGATTCGCCGAGGGATTTTCGCAGGCTGGCTTCGATGTGCTAAACGATGTCGTACTCAACCAGGTGCTGGTGGCTTTCGGTGACGAGGCTAAAACACGGCGTATCATTGACGCAATCCAGGCAGAGGGTACTTGCTGGTGCGGCGTGACGGTTTGGCAGGGCCGAACTGCGATGCGCATCAGCGTGAGCAGCTGGGCCACGACGAACGAGGATGTCGAGAAAAGTCTGAGCGCAATGATCGATGTTGCGCGCAAACTTGTCTAGCAGACTAATCAGCCCAGCCTGGGCTCGATCATCTTGTCCTGGCCGTACTTCAGAAAAATGGCATTGCGGGCGTCGGGGCAGATATTGACCTTGTCGAGATCCCCTTTGACGTGCGCCAGGGCGAGCAGGCGCTTGTCCATTACGCGGAACCACAACACGGGCACGTAGGCCAGCAGGTAGACGCCGAAATAACCGTTGGGGAGTTGTGGCGCGTCATCAAAATGCCGCAATGCCTGGTAGCGTCGTAAGGGATTTGCGTGATGATCCGAATGGCGCTCGAGATGAAACAGGACGAGGTTCGAGAACACGTGATTGCTGTTCCAGGAATGTCGGGGCTCGCAGCGCTCGTACTTGCCATTCTCATCCTGCTCGCGCAGCAACCCGTAGTGCTCTATGTAGTTGGCACTGGTGAGTTGCCAGTACGCAGATACGTGATGCAACAACAGAAACGGCACCATCAACCAGCCCAGCCATACGATCAATGCGATACTCAGCAGCGCGGTCAGGTAGTACGACTGCAGGATCTGGTTGTTGGGGTGCCAAATGGGTCGCTCGCGTCGCTGCAGGCGATCTCTCTCGATCGTCCATGCTTCTCTGAGCGCACCGGGGATCTCACGTCCAGCGAATTTGTAAATGCTTTCGCCCATGCGGGCGCTTGCAGGGTCGCCGGGTGTCGATACGTTGCGATGGTGTCCGAGATTGTGATCGATCGTGAAATGGCCATACGCTGGAACTGCCAGAACGAGTTTGGCCAACAATTTTTCGATTCTTGAATTCTTATGGCCGAGTTCGTGTCCGGTATTGATAGCAAGTCCTGAGGTCATGCCGGTAACGACCGCAAGTCCGATCAATCCCCAGACACTTAGGCCCTGTGTACTCGCGTACCAGGCTGCGCCGATCAGTGTTACAAAATGCAGAGGTACAGTTGCGTAGGTCAATCGGCGGTAGTAGCGGTCCTGATCGAGCTGCATGACGACCGCGTCGGGCGGATTGTTGCGGTCTTCACCCAGGGCCCAGTCAATTATTGGGCCCAATCCGAAATTGAGGAGTAGCGGCAACAACAGCCAGAATTCGTTACCACTCAAGGAATGCAGCCATATTCCGACGAGCGGCTCAAGCGGGTACAACATCGACAATACCCATAGCCAGCGCTTGCGATCGGTGTAGTAAATGGCCTCGCCATTGGGCAGGGTTGCCGTGTAACCCTTCATCGGTAAAGCCTCGCTGGCAGGAATGTCGGAAAGTTATACAGCGCGATAATAGGCAATTGCAGCATACTTTGCTAAAAGAACAACAAGCCTTTGACAAAGGCGCACAGGGACAGGACAAGGGCACCTATGGAAATGAGTGACGCCATCGTCGACCAGAGAGATCTCGCGGACCGAAGGAACTTCAGTTGGCGTACGATTTTTTATGGTTTCACGCGTTCCCGAAGGCACGATCTGCGGCGCGACGTCGATTCGGAGGTCCTGTTTCTCGATTGGCACCACCCGTGGTTGTTCTTCCTCGCCGTCGGCACGATGATCTTCAGCTGTCTGGACGCTTTCATGACATTGCAGCTGATCGATCGTGGCATGTACGAGGTCAATCCGGTCATGAGGGCGATCCTCGGTCATGGGACGACAGCATTTGCCGTCAGCAAGATGGCCTTAACCGGTACGAGTATCCTGATGCTCGTTTTCCTGGCCAAGGCCAAATTTCTGAATCGCGTTCGGACGGGCCTGTTTCTGACCCTCTTCTTCAGCATGTACGCTTGTCTCGTGTGCTACGAGTTCGTCTTCCTGATTCGCGATATGTAGGGCAGATTCCGTTCCCAAAATCAGTAGCTTGGGCTAAACTAGCGCCCCTTTTTCGCTAGCCGGGCGCCGGACATGAGATTTCCGGCAATCGCATCCCTAAATGAGTGACTCTCTGAAGGAACAGTACGCCTCGACGCCGCTATTTGCTGCCAACGCAACTGCGGTCGAGGCGCTGTACGAGAAATACCTGCAGGACCCGGCATCAGTGCCAGCTGCCTGGCGGGATTACTTCGCAGCGCTCGGATCACCTGAGACAGAGATAGCCCATTCGACGATCCGCGATGACCTGCTCGACGAAGCCCGGACAGGTAATCGTCGCAAAACACAGGTTCGGCGACCGGGCGCAAGCGGGCCCACGCCGTCAGGGCAAAAGCAAGCGGCCGTTTCCAGGCTGATCCAGGTGTACAGTCTTCGTGGCCACCAAATTGCCAATATCGATCCACTTGGCCTGATGAACCGACCGGTTCCGGGGGTGCTCAAACTCGATTACCTGGGACTCACAGAGGCCGACATGGATACGGAGTTCCATACCGGCGGGCTGGCCAGGACCGGCGACGAACGCATGAAACTGCGCGACATCATCACGTTGCTGAAGACAATCTATTGCGGTGAGGTCGGGGCCGAGTTTGCCCATATTTCACGCGCACGGGAGCGTCTGTGGCTGCGTAAGCGCTTCGAACTGGGCGCGACGAGCGAAACACTGTCCGACGAGGAGCGCCTCTGGCTGCTGGAGCAGTTAACGAGTGCCGAAGGCATAGAGCGCTACCTGCATACGCGCTATGTGGGGCAAAAGCGTTTCTCGCTTGAGGGCGCGGAGAGCCTGATCCCGATGCTCGACGATCTCATTCAACGTGGCGGCGCAACAGGTATTCGCGAGATCGTCATCGGCATGGCACACCGCGGCCGCATCAATGTTCTCGTCAACGTGCTGGGCAAGTCTCCCGAAGAATTGTTTGAAGAATTCGAAGGCAATTACGACGTCGACGAACTCAAAGGCTCGGGCGATGTGAAGTATCACAAGGGTTTCTCGGCCGACATGAAAACGCCTGGAGGCAACGTGCACCTTGCGTTGGCTTTTAATCCGTCACACCTCGAAATCGTCAACCCCGTGGTCGAGGGTTCGGTACGTGCACGCCAGCAACGTCGTGGCGACAAGGAACGCAACGAAGTGTTGCCGATCCTGATACATGGCGATGCAGCATTCTCCGGGCAGGGCGTCGTTACAGAGACATTCCAGATGTCGCAGACGAACGGCTTCCGCACAGGCGGTACGGTCCACGTTGTCGTCAACAACCAGATCGGATTTACGACAAGTCGCCCTTCCGATGCGCGTTCGACCGACTACTGCAGCGATGTCGCCAAAATGATTGAAGCGCCGGTATTTCATGTCAACGGCGACGATCCGGAGGCGGCGCTCTTTGTGTCGCGGCTCGCGCTGGAGTACCGGCAGAAATTCAAGAAAGACGTTGTTATCGATCTTGTTTGCTATCGGCGTCATGGCCACAACGAGGCCGATGAACCGGCAGCAACGCAACCGATCATGTACGGCAAGATCCGCACACAGGAGACGACGCGCCAACTGTATGCGCAGAAGCTCGTTGGACGAGACGTCATCGATGCGGCTGGCGTCGAAAAGATGCAGGAGGCCTACCGTGATCGCCTCGATCGTGGAGAACCGGTGCCGAAATCGTCGCTCGGCTTGATTGGTGATGAATTCACAATCGACTGGAGCCGCTTCGTAAACGCGAAATGGGATGCGTCGGTCGATACATCGATCAGCCCGAAAACGACGGACAAGCTTGGCAGGGCGCTGACGGAATTGCCACCCGGCACGAAACTGCACGGGCGCGTGCAACGTATTATCGATGAGCGCGCGCGAATGGCCGCCGGTGACATCGACATGGATTGGGGATTCGCAGAGAACATGGCTTACGCGTCCCTGATTGACCAGGGATTCGATTGCCGTCTCGTTGGACAGGACAGCGGACGTGGCACGTTCTTCCATCGCCATGCGGTTCTCCACAACCAGCTCAATAATCAGGAGCACACCCCCTTACGGCACCTTGTTGATCGACCAAATGCATTTCGCGTCATCGACTCGCTGTTGTCCGAGGAGGCTGTGCTTGGCTTTGAGTACGGTTACGCAACGACCGAGCCAGACACTTTGACGATCTGGGAAGGCCAGTTCGGCGACTTCGCGAACGGTGCACAGGTCGTTATCGACCAGTTCATCAGCTCAGGCGAGGCGAAGTGGGGACGCCTGTGTGGGCTGACCCTATTACTGCCGCATGGTTACGAAGGGCAGGGGCCGGAGCATTCTTCGGCACGACTTGAGCGTTTTCTGCAGCTGTGTGCGGAACACAATCTGCAGGTCTGTGTACCGTCGACGCCCGCACAAATGTTCCACATGTTGCGGCGCCAGATGGTGCGAGACTTTCGCAAGCCGTTAATCGTAATGACGCCAAAAAGTCTGTTGCGCCACAAGATGGCGGTGTCGCCGCTGACGAGTCTCTCGGCGGGTGAATTCCAGCTGATCATTCCCGAGTCGGAGAATATTGCGGTGAAAAAGACACGCCGCATCGTATTTTGCAGCGGCAAGGTCTATTACGATTTGCTCGAGGCCCGCCAGGTACAGGGCTTGGTCGATATCGCGATCGTTCGTGTAGAACAGTTGTACCCATTCCCGATTGAAGAATATGCGGCGGTGCTGCAACAGTATAACCATGTGAACGAGATTGTCTGGTGCCAGGAAGAGCCGCAGAATCAGGGTGCCTGGTATCAAATTCGGCACCGATTGCAGGAGCCGCTGAAAGATCGGCAGCAACTCTATTACGCAGGACGACCCGGTGCAGCGGCGCCGGCATCCGGCATTTTCAAGTTACACCTCCAACAACAGCAGGCCCTGGTTGAGGCGGCGCTCGGCATTGAAAGCAGAGCGAGTAAATCGACCAGGCCGCGGGATGTAAAGCGGAAACCTAAATGAGTATTGAGATCAAAGTGCCACCACTGCCCGAGTCCGTCAGCGACGCAACGCTCATTGCCTGGCACAAGAAGGCCGGTGAAGCTGTGGCACGGGACGAGAACCTGGTTGACCTTGAGACAGATAAAGTCGTGCTTGAAGTCCCCGCACCAGCCTCGGGCGTATTGCAGGAGATCAGGATCGAGGATGGCGCGACGGTAGTGGCCGGCGACGTACTGGCAATTCTCGAGGAAGGCGCAGTCTCCGCCGAAGAAGCCCCGAAGGCACCCTCACCGCAAAAGGCAGCGGCACCGAAGGTCGAGAAAGAAGTCAAAGCGCCGAAAACAAGCCCGGCCGTTCGCCGCTTGCTCGACGAGCACGATCTCGACGATACGATGGTTATCGGAACCGGCAAAGACGGCCGTATTACCAAAGCCGATGTTTTGTCGTTCCTGAAATCGGACGACAGCAGCAATGTGACGCCAGGTGATCCGACACCCGTCGTAGTCGACCAGGATGTTGTTGGCTTTGAACGCAGCGAGCAGCGTGTGCCGATGACGCGACTACGTGCGCGAATCGCGGAGCGACTGATCGAGGCACAACAAACGGCCGCGATGTTGACAACGTTTAATGAAGTCGATCTGACGAAGGTTATGTCGTTGCGCAGTCGCTACAAGGAACCATTCGAAAAACAGCATGGTGTGCGCCTTGGATTCATGTCGTTCTTCGCAAAAGCCGCGACCGAAGCGTTGAAGAAGTTCCCGGTCGTAAACGCGTCGGTCGAAGGCACTGATGTCATCTATCACAATTACTACGATATCGGCATCGCAGTTTCCACCGAACGTGGCTTGATGGTGCCGGTAATTCGCGATGTGGACCAGATGAGCTTCGCAGATTTTGAGCGCGAGCTCGGCGACGTGGCCAAGAAGGCACAGGCCGGGACGATTGGCATGGAGGAGCTGACAGGTGGCACGTTTACAATTACCAACGGCGGCATCTTCGGTTCCATGATGTCGACACCGATTCTGAATCAGCCGCAAAGCGCGATTCTTGGCATGCACGCAATCCAGAAGCGCCCTATGGTCGTTGATGATGAGATTGTCGTGCGGCCGATGATGTATCTCGCATTGACCTACGACCACCGTATCGTCGATGGTAAGGATTCCGTGCAGTTCCTGGTTACCATCAAGCAACTGCTCGAGGATCCGGGCAGACTATTGCTGAACATCTAGAGGTTTACATGAGCAAGAGTTATGACGTTATTGTCATCGGCGCCGGCCCGGCCGGCTATATCGCTGCTATTCGTGCCGCACAGCAAGGTTTGAATGTTGCTTGTATCGACGAATGGAAAAACAGGGATGGCAAGAACGCGTTTGGCGGTACTTGCCTGAATGCCGGTTGCATTCCCTCGAAAGCGCTACTTGAATCGTCGGAGCTGTACCACCGCGCGCAGCACGAGTTCAAGAAGCACGGCATCTCGACTGGTGACCTTGGTATTGATATTGCTGCGATGCAGAAGCGGCGTGCAGGTATCGTACGACAACTGACGGGCGGCATTGCCGGCCTGTTCAAAGCGAACAAGGTGGAGGGCCTTGTTGGTCACGGCAAGTTGCTTGCCGGCCGCAAAGTCGAATTCACACCTGTCGAAGGCGATGTCGAGATTCTCGAAGCGAAGAACGTCGTCCTGGGTTCGGGGTCGACACCAATCGAACTTGCCGTCGCCCCGTACGATAGCGACAAGATTATCGACTCCTGGGATGCCCTAGAGCTGGATGCGGTGCCGGCAACGCTGGGAGTGATTGGCGCGGGCGTCATTGGTCTCGAGCTTGGCAGCGTCTGGGCGCGCCTTGGCGCCAAGGTAACGATCATAGAAGCCATGGATGACTTTCTCTTTATGGCAGATCGTGACGTCGCGGCTGTCGCTGCGAAAGAGTTTAAGAAGCAGGGCCTCGACATCAAGCTCGGTGCAAAAATGACGGCAGCGGCCACAACCGGTAGTGGCGTCAAGGTTGATTACGAAGACGGCAACGGTGCGCAGTCGATCGAGGTGGATAAACTCATTGTCGCGGTTGGTCGGCGGCCGTTCACTGATGGGCTTTTGGCTGACGATTCGGGTATCCAGCTCGACGAGCGCGGTTTCATCGTTGTCGATGATGAGTGCCGTACAGCCGTCAAGGGTGTCTACGCGGTCGGCGATTGTGTCCGTGGACCGATGCTTGCCCACAAGGGATCGGAAGAAGGCGTTATGGCTGCTGACCTGATTATGGGCGAGATCTCAGAAGTTAACTACGACGTTATTCCGTCGGTACTATACACAGCGCCTGAAATTGCCTGGGTAGGCAAGACCGAAGAAGAGATCAAGGCAAGTGGTCGTGCATACAAAACGGGCTCTTTCCCGTTTGCTGCGAATGGACGCGCCAAAGCGCTCGAGCAAACGAGCGGTATGGTCAAAGTCATTGCAGCTGAGGACGATGACGAAATACTCGGCGTGCATATCGTTGGACCGATGGCCGGAGAGCTGATCTCCGAGGCCGTGCTTGCGATGGAGTTTTCAGCAAGTACCGAGGATTTGCAGCGCACGATTCATGCACACCCGTCACTGGCCGAGGCTGTCCATGAAGCGGCGCTTGCCGCCGATAATCGCGCACTGAACTACATAAATCGTTAGTCTCGATTCTCCCAAAAATCGGCATTCTTGATTCCGAGAGCTTTCGGATCGAACGTGTAATTCTCAACACCGGCTTTGCGCTGTGCCTCATAGTCCTTGAGTGCCTTGATCGCCGGCTTGCCCATGAAGAACAGGATCAGGATGCCGATGATGTTGAGCCAGGCCATGACGCCAACGCCGATGTCACCAAGTCCCCAGGCAAGGTCGGCCTCTCGTACCGTGCCGTAGAAGACGGAGCCCAGAAGAACAAATTTCAGGATTGTCAGTTCCCCGGGAAACTTGAACGTCCGACGGATGTACGCAACATTGGTTTCGGCAATGTAGTAATAAGCAAGTAACGTCGTGAAAGCAAAAAAGAACAGGGCGACTGCCACGAACACCTTGCCGAATTCGCCCATCACGCTTTCGAGCGCATATTGCGTGAACGCCGGGCTGTTGGCGATGACATCCGTGGACAACAGACCACCACTAATCGCCGCGTCCACGCCGGTGACGTAGTACTGGTTCGTAATCAGGATCATGAAGGCTGTTGCCGAACATACAAACAAGGTGTCGATGTACACAGAGAACGCCTGCACGAGTCCCTGTTGTGCAGGGTGCTGAACTTCGGCCGCTGCGGCAGCGTGTGGACCGGAGCCCTGGCCTGCTTCATTGGAGTAAACGCCGCGCTTGACGCCCCAACCGATAGCAGCGCCAATACCAGCCATCGGGTTGAACGCGTCCGTGAAGATCAAGGCGATGATTCCCGGCAATTCGGTGATGTGTATGCCGATAATAATCAGGGCCATTAAGACGTAGCCGAGCGCCATGAAAGGCACAACGACCTGGGTGAAGTGCGCGATGCGTTTTACGCCGCCAAAGACAATGATGCCGAGAAATGCGACGGCAATCACTGCCGCGGCAAACTTCGTATAACTGATATCGCCAAACCCGGTTTGCAGCATGCCGCCGCCGCCAAAAGCGAGTTCAGCAGCCGCACCGATGCTATTTGACTGAACCGTTGGCAATAGCACACCGACTGCAACGATGGTAGAGAGCGCGAATAACCACGCGTACCATTTCAGCCCCAGCGCCTTTTCGAAATAGTAGGCAGGGCCACCGCGAAACTGGCCTTCATCCTCTTCCTTGTAGATCTGGCCAAGTGCAGATTCGATGTACGCCGTCGCGGAGCCAAAAAACGC
>Ga0265303_10001288_pt1 | contig 15289 bp, 14 predicted proteins | sample Helome_2_FD_192494 | JGI IMG/M metagenome (GOLD analysis project Ga0265303, IMG submission 192494) | Marine sediment microbial communities from subtidal zone of North Sea - Hel_20160317 (Illumina Assembly) | ecosystem: Environmental > Aquatic > Marine > Subtidal zone > Sediment ... | reverse complement strand
CCACGCACATTGTTATAAAACTGTACGAAGCGTAACGCCGAATCGACCGCGGTCGAACCTCCAGTGGTAAAGAAAACGTGATTCAAATCACCGGGTGAATGCTCGGCAATCATCGCCGCAAATTCAGCCGCGGGTCCGGTTGTCATCGACCACGGAGAGACGTAGGTCAGCCCCATGATTTGATCGTAGACCGCCTGCGCCATTTCCTGCCGACCGTGACCGATATTGACACACCACATGCCAGCCGGTGCATCGAGCAGACGATTACCCTCGCTATCGTAAACATATACCCCGTCACCCTTGTTCAACAGGGTACGCTGATGATTGCCAATCTTGGCGATATCGTCCCAGGGATGAATGAATAAATTGTCGTTTTGCTTGAGTTCTGCTGCTGTGCTCATGGTCGGCCTCCCCGAATCCATAGGTTACAAGTCGGATAATTATATTTAATTTTTACATTTTTGCAATATTTTTCAATAATATAGGAATTTTAATTGACCATTTACTCAATAATTTGTAAAGTTATCAACACTCAAATCAAGGGTCATCAATTTTGGCGACACCTGTTACCGAAAAGAATTTCTCCAGTCGCAACCGCAAAAGCCAGAGTGAATTCCGCAAGCGACAATTGATCGATGCGACCATGGATTGCATCGACAAGCTTGGCCTTTCACAAACCACGCTGGCACGCATCGCCGAACGCGCCGGCCTGTCTCAGGGGAACGTCGTGTTCCATTTCCAGAGCAAGGAGGCCTTGCTCGATCAAACCCTGCGCGATCTCGATGAAGAATATTTCTCCAACTGGCAATCGGCGCTGGACGCAGCCGAGGCGGATCCACTGTCTCAGCTGTGCGCACTTATCAAGGCATCGTTTGCACCCCAGATCTGCAACCGTAAAAAAATCAGCGTCTGGTTTGCATTCTGGGGCGAGTCTCGCTCGCGACCCAAATATATGCGCGTCTGCGGCGCCAACGACAAGGCATTTTCCGACAAGTTGCTGTCGCTATGCACGGCTGTCGAAGCACAGCACGGCGCTCGCCTGAGTGCAAAAACCGCGGCACTCAGCATCGAGGGCATGATTAACGGACTGTGGCAAAACTTTTTAATCGGGCCGCCCGGGTTCAAGCGCGACCAGGCGATTCAGGCCGTATTCGAATTGCTCGACACGATTTACCCGGATTCGAGGGAGGGTTTAATCAACAGATAATTGTGATCACAATATTTGATTTATTATGTTAACATCCACTCAAACTATTGATGTGACAGGCTATTCGTCATTATGATAAGGTCATCGCGTTGCGAGTAAGTTTAAATTCCAGTTTCTAATACGTCGTTAAGCCAGCGTACAGTCTGGAAACACAATAATAAGTTTAGCATTCAAAACTAGTATGAAATTCCGATGGAGGAATAATGAACAAAGACACTGCTATTAAATCCACGCTGGTCGGACTGGCCGCAGCTTCATTGATAACCGTGGCGACCGTCGCATCGGCAGCCGGCAAGCTCAACGTCAGCAACTGGGCCGAGTACATGGCGGAAGATACCATCGCCAACTTCGCCAAGGAATACGACGTCGAAGTTACCTTCACTCCTTACGACTCTGCCGAGGCGATTGATTCCAAGTTGCTAGCCGGTAGCTCGGGCTACGACGTGGTTTCACATGCGTCTTCGATGGTCGCACGCCTGCTCCAGGGTGACATATTGCATAAATTAGACAAAACCAAGCTGCCGAATTTCAAGCACATGAGTGCCGACGTAATGGTTCAGCTTGGCGAAAAATGGGACCCGGGTCATAACTATATCGTGCCTTACATGTGGGGCACCCACGGTGTGACCTATAACAGGGAACTGGTGTTACAAACCTACCCGGACGCACCGATCGGCGACATCAGTATGATCTTCGATCCCAAGCATATGAAAGAACTGTCCAAGTGCGGCGTTGCATTCCTCGATTCACCGACCGACGTTATCCCGATGGCGCTCGCCTATCTTAGAATGGATCCAGACTCAGCCAACAAGGCAGATTACGCGAAAGTTGAAGCCATGTTGAAAAAAGTTCGTCCGTATATCAAAACCTTCGACAACTACGCTTACCAGCGCATGCCCGAAAAAGAGTTCTGCGTAGCAGTCACCTGGGGACCTGACGGATTACTCGCGATGTCCGGAGCCGAAGAAGCGGGAACCGGCGTTGTGCTCGATTTCTTTTTACCGGAAGTTGCCAATTTCTGGGTTGATGGCTGGGTTATTCCGAAAGACGCCAAGAACCTCAAGAATGCACACCTGTTCCTGAATTACATGATGCGACCTGAAGTGGGCGCGGCGGATAGTGATTTCACCTGGTATGCAACGGCCAACATCGACGCCATCCCGATGATCGATCCAGCGGTAACCAGCAGCCCTGCTGCCTTCCCGACACCGGGCCAGGTTGCAAAAATGTATACCCTGGAGCCGCTACCACCGAAAGCGGAGCGAGTACGCACCCGGACCTGGACCAACTTCAAAGCCGGCAACTAGTAAAAACAATACTGGTAACAACAATACCGGGGTGAGACATCACCCCGGATTTTTTTGGATGACATATGACGGGGGAGCTATGTCCCAGTCGATAGATTATAACGATCGTCCCTGGCTCGATCCTGATGCCGAGCCTTTTATAAAAGTACAAAGCGTCAGCAAGCATTTCGGCGATTTCACCGCCGTCGATAGTGTCGATCTGGAAATCTACAAAGGAGAATTGTTTTGCCTGCTCGGTGGATCGGGCTGCGGCAAATCAACTCTGCTGCGCATGCTTGCCGGCTTCGAAACCCCCTCTTCCGGCAGTATCATGATCGATGGCGTCAACATGACCGATGTACCGCCCTACGAACGCCCGGTCAACATGATGTTTCAGTCCTACGCCCTGTTCCCGCACATGACCGTGGAAAACAACGTCGCCTATGGATTAAAGCGCGATGGAGTTCCTAAAGCTGAAATCGATCAGCGAGTCGAGGAAATGCTGGCGATGGTCGAACTGACCCAGTTTCGTAAACGCAAGCCGCACCAGTTGTCCGGTGGGCAGCGACAACGCGTGGCCCTGGCCCGCTCGCTGGTCAAACAGCCCAAGGTTTTATTACTCGATGAACCCCTGGCAGCGCTTGATAAACGCCTGCGTGAACAAACCCAGTATGAACTGGTGAAAATTCAGGAGCAGATCGGCGTCACCTTCGTCGTCGTAACCCACGATCAGGAAGAGGCGATGTCACTGTCGACGCGCATCGCGGTCATGGATGTTGGACGGTTCATGCAAATCGGTACACCCACAGAAATTTATGAATTTCCAAGTTCACGCCTGGTAGCCAATTTTATCGGCAATGCCAACATGTTCGAAGGGCGTATTGTGGAAAACGGGCCAGACCATGTCACGGTAGCAAGCAAATCTCCCGAGTGTCAGTTTTATATCGATCACGGTTTATCGATACAGGAAGGCACCAAGGTATGGGTGGCATTACGCCCGGAAAAAATACAAATATCAAAAGGTGCGCCGGCTAGTGGGACAGCAAACACGATCAGGGGCATGGTCGACGATATCGGTTATCTGGGTGGCACTTCCACCTACCGGGTCAAGATCGGGGACGACCGTATCGTTGAAATCACTTCGCAAAACCAGATTCGCCCCAAAGATGGCAATCCTCCCATCGACTGGGATGAAGAAGTTCATTTGACCTGGGATGCTTCCAGTTCGGTGGTGTTGACCAAGTGAATGAAGTAGCCCCAACAGAAACAGCGGGCGCAAATTGGTCACACCGACTGAGCCACCTGCTGCAAAACAACTGGCGCTCGTTGATACTGTTTATTCCGTTCTTCTGGTTGTTGCTGTTCTTCCTCGCACCATTTTTCCTGGTCCTCAAGATCAGCCTTGCAGAAACCATTATTGCCAGTCCCCCGTTTACCCCGATGATCGAATGGGTAGACGAAGGCATCATGCATATCAAGGTCGTGGTCGATAACTACGCCTACCTCTGGGAAGATGATTTATACGCCAACACCTACCTGAACTCGGTGAAGATTTCGTCGATTTCTACCATCCTTTGCCTGTTGATAGGCTACCCGATGGCCTACGCGATCGTACGCTCGAGCCATACCACCAAACATGTATTGTTAATGCTGGTCATCCTGCCCTTCTGGACTTCGTTCCTGCTGCGCGTCTATGCCTGGATGGGCCTGCTCGCTGATCAGGGGACGATCAACGACTTGCTGATATCAATCGGACTCATCGATGAGCCGATCCGCATGCTTTATACCGAATTCGCGGTTTACGTCGGAATTGTCTACACCTACGTGCCCTTCATGATTCTGCCGCTGTACGCGAACATGGAAAAGCTGGACTGGACCCTGCTCGAAGCCGCGGCGGACCTCGGCGCCAAACCGATGGCAACATTTTTCACGGTCACCTTGCCGATGACGCTACCGGGGATCATCGCCGGCGGGCTGCTGGTTTTTATCCCGGCGACCGGTGAATACGTCATTCCGGACCTGCTCGGTGGCGGTAATGTGCTTATGATCGGGCGTATTCTGTATAACGAATTTAACGCCAACGTAGACTGGCCAGTCGCCTCTGCCGTCGCCATTGCGCTGCTGCTGCTACTGGTGCTGCCGATGATGCTTTATCAGCACATCCAGGGTAAGGAAACGGAAAACCAATGAACGGTAAACGCTCCATATTCCTGTTATCCATGACCTGCTTCGGCATTGCATTCCTGTATATCCCGATGATTCTGCTGGTCATTTATTCGTTCAACAAATCGCGCATCGTACCTGTCTGGGGCGGTTTTTCGACCAAGTGGTACGGCGTACTTTTCGAGAGCGAAGAAGTCTGGGAAGCAGTAGCCCTGAGTCTCAAAATTGCGACCGTGAACGCTACTTTCGCGATGCTGCTGGGGACATTGGCGGGTCTCGCGCTGGTACGTTTTGGCAGTTTCAAGGGCAGGACCCTTTTCAGCGGTATGATTTCCGCCCCCCTGGTGATGCCTGAAGTCATTACCGGTCTGTCATTGTTATTGTTGTTTATAACGCTGAATGAATTCATCGGCTGGCCCTCAGAGCGCGGCTTTACCACGATCACAATTGCGCATATTACCTTTTCGATGGCTTACGTTGCAGTCATCATCCAGTCACGCCTGACCGGTGTCGCGCAAGACCTTGAAGAAGCGGCCCAGGACCTGGGCGCTAAACCACTGCGAGTACTGACCGATATTACCCTGCCCCTGCTTGCGCCCGGTATGCTCGCCGGCTGGTTACTCGCGTTTACGCTGTCACTCGACGACCTGATTATCGCCAGTTTCGTTTCCGGCCCGGGCGCGGTAACCCTGCCGATGCTGATTTATTCCCGCATACGCCTGGGCCTTCGTCCCGACATCAACGCGCTTGCCACCATCATCATCCTGGTAGTAGCGATAGGCGTACTGGTAGCCGCCTGGATTATGTTCCGCCAGCAAAAACAACGCGAACTCGAACTCAAAATGAGCGAAGAATCCTGATTTTTCAGTGGACAGCATACCCGTTTCACTAGCGAAACAGGTATGCTGTACCGGTTATCCAGAGCGTCCCAACATCGTAATCAACGCGGTCAAATCATTACGCAGCGATTCGGTATGTTCTTCCAGTGAAAGAGTTTCATCCCTGACAAGCTCGATAAACAACCTGCTCCAGTGATTGAATATTATTTCTGCAACCGGATGTGGTAATTCACCCGCAACCAGCGGTGCATCCCGGGTCATTCGTAGCAGAAAATCATAAAAGTCCTTTAACATTTCCTCGGTAAGCGCGTCATATTTCTTTACAAAGTCAGAGTCGGGTAAGCGGATGTTGGTCGATTCGACATGACGCCAGGTTTTGCGATTGATGCTATTCAGCGATGTTTTCGAATACATGGCCAAAAATTCGCAAATAGCATCAGGCAAGTTACTCGAAGCATGCGGTTGAAAGCTATGCACCCATTGCCGGGTTTCGTGATGAACTTGCAATACAAGCGCCAGCAACAACTGATCCTTAGTTTTGAAATAGTTGAATACCGTCGGTGTGGAGACTTCGGCATTCTCGGCGATCGCGGCCATCGTTGTGTTATCAAAGCCCAGCGAATTAAACAACGACCTGGCGCTGGCAAGGATACGTTCATACCTGGCTACTTTCTGACGTTCACGCAATCCTGGCGCAGAATCACTATTGGTCGTCTGAAATTCGGCAGGCTGAGGTGAGAAATTTTTAATCATTTTCAAAGTACAGCTTCCAGGATACCGGGGCAAATTTGCGGTTATAGTAGCGCATAAATTGATTATAATATAATATTTTATTGACTATAAATTTATATTGAGATAAATTATTTACAGCTATCCAGACGAATACAACCTGGCGGAGGTTAAGATGACACAAGCCATTCAGGAAGCAGACAATTTCAATACCCCACGAGAATTGGGTTATTCGGTACCAGCGCGCTTTGACCGGCATGCCTGCACGTTGATTTCATACCCCCCACAGGAAGAGGCTGCAGGCACCGATGTTGACGGCTTCAGAAAAGAAATCGCTGCGGTTGCTCAGGCTATCGCACCGTTCGAACCGGTGAAACTGATTGCCGACCCCGACGATGCCGAAACCGCGAGAATCCAGCTCGACTCGACGCCCAATATCGAGGTTATCGAAACGCCGCTGGACTGTTGCTGGATACGTGACAACGGGCCAATCTTCGTTCGCAACGAGTCCGGTGAGGTGGCCGGCGTCCATTTTGATTTCAACGGCTGGGGTGAGCGCGTAGTTTGTGCCGCTACCCGAAAGATGCCAGGCGAAGTCATTAAGCATATTGGACTCCCCTACTTCCAAACCAGTTTTATCTGTGAAGGTGGCGGCGTGTCATTTGACGGCGAAGGCACGGTCATCACAACCGAGCAGGTCATGCTGAACCAGAACAGGTATGCCGGATACACACGCGAAGATGTGGAAAAGAATCTCTATGACTATCTCGGCATCGAAAAAGTCATCTGGCTGGAACTCGGCCTGGTAGAGGATACCGAAACCGACGGTCATGTGGATAATGAAGTGGAATTTATCGCCCCCGGGGTCGTCCTGGTACAGACGGTGAAGGATAGATCAAATCCTAATTTCAATTTGCTAAGCGACAACCTCAAACGCCTGTCACAAGCCAGGGACGCCAAGGGGCGGAAACTGGAGATCATCGAGATGGATGTCCTGCCCTATGCAACAGGGCCGGATGGCAAGCCAATGGCGATCCCCTACACCAATGCCTACGTCGTTAATGGTGCGGTGATTGCACCACAGGTAGACCCCAAACTGGATGACATTGGTTACCGTATTCTGGAACAGGTAATGCCTGACCGCACCATCATCCCTGCCCCCAGTTACTGGCAAGCTGTGGGTGGTGGTGGCATCGGTTGCATCACGCAACAGATCCCTGCGGGAGCCGGACCTCATAACTAAACCTGAAAGATTCAATGGCGAGATAATTATGAAAGTAGCAACCACTCAAATGAAATGCAGTTGGGACAAGCAGGAAAATGTTGCCAACGCAGAACGCCTGGTACGCGATGCTGCGCAACAAGGTGCCAGGATCATTCTTATTCAAGAGTTATTTGAGACACCGTATTTTTGCGTTGATGAGGACAGTAAATACTACGATCTCGCCACGTCTGTAGATCAGAACCAGACCGTACAGTACATGGCGGAACTTGCCCGGGAGCTGAACGTGGTATTACCGGTGAGTGTATTCGAACGCGCCAACAACGCCCTGTTCAACTCGCTGGTCATGATCGATGCCGACGGAACAATCATGGGAACCTATCGAAAAACACATATTCCCGACGCACCCGGTTATTCTGAAAAATATTATTTCAGTCCCGGAGATAATGGCCTCCCGGTATGGGATACCCGGTATGGAAAAATTGGCGCGCTAATCTGCTGGGATCAATGGTTCCCTGAACCGGCCCGAATCATGGCTCTGAAAGGTGCCGAGATACTGTTGTATCCAAGTGCCATTGGCTCCGATCTAAACAGTACCGACACAGTCGCTTTGCGACACTGGCAAAACGTCATGCGCGGCCACGCTGCCGCTAACATACTTCCGGTTATCGCCTCGAATCGCATCGGCATCGAGGAAGGCCAAAACGGTAGTATTCGGTTCTACGGCGCGTCTTTCATTTCCGATCACAGGGGTGAATTACTCGGTGAATGTGGCGAGGACACCGAAACCGTCCTGGTCTGCGATGTCGATCTTAAGGTATCGGAAGACTATCGGATGTTCTGGAACCTGTTTCGCGACCGCCGCCCTAACATATATGGTGATATTTTGTCGCTAGACGGCAATAGTTCTCAGAATGCGTAGACTGGACTCAACCTGTATTTCAGGAATTGTACGCAGCAAGCGGGCAACAATGGGCAATATCGTATAGCCGAACAGGAGGATGGAATGGCCCATTTTTCACCATTGTGCTCAATCATCGATGGCGAACAATGAACCACTTCCAATCTTTCTCTCAACTCCCTGCCCAACCTTTCCCCGATCCCGACCCAAACCAGGGGCCATGCGGTTGATTAAATTAGTAAGCGCATTAACCGGGATCGCGACGCAAGGCCTGGCACATGCAATGCACACCGCCACCGCCCGGGGTTATCATCGACACGTCGGGATCATAAACCTCGAGCCCATGCGCCCGAACTTTTTCTTTCAGCACATGACTCTTCTCGGGTAACAGCACGCGATCGTTACCCAGCGCAACCACGTTACAACCCAGGTCCAGCGTATCCTGGAAGGGTACCGAAACGATCTCGATCTGTTTTGATTTAAGCCAGTCGACCACATCGGGATCGGTCGACTCGAGACAGACAGCGGCCAGTTTCGGCGCCAGCATCACCACCATCAAGTCGATGTGCACGTAAAAGGGATCCAGATCGGTTAATTTAACCTCCCAGCCTTCGGCCTCAAACCAGTTCCTGAGCTGCACCGCCGACTGTTCCTGGCTGCGTCCTTCGTTACCTTCCCAGCCGATCAACACGGTACCGGGCTCAATCACATTGAAATCGCCGCCTTCAAAAGTGCCCGCGGTAACATAGTCATAAATCGGGATGCCGAGTCGTTCATAAGTTTCGATCGCACGGAAGTTTTCGCCCCGCCGCCACCAGTTGGCCATACTGGTAATAATCGCGCCATAAGGCGTCATTACCGACGAGTCGCGCGCAAAAATCTGGTACGGCAATTCCGGGTCGGGTGCATGCATATGCACCCTGACATCGGCAGACTCATAGGCCGACACCATTTCCGCGTGCTGGCTTCGCGCGACCCCGTTATCGAATTCATAGTTGCGACGAATGCTCTTCTTTGAAACCGAGCTGGTCTCAAGCCACTGGTAGTTATCGGCCGGGCCGAGCAAGATATCGCGCAATACGCCATACTCACAATCGACGCCCCAGTCGCCAAGAGCCTCGGTACCACCATCCGCTTTACGATTGCGTAGATTGAACCCGTTTCCCATGTTACCTCCACCTGAAATTAAGTGATCACTATCGATCCGGCGAGGCTATACCCTTGCCAATCCCAAAGTCAATCGGCAGGTGATTAATGGCTGGAATAAAAGCGCTATGCGATATTTGACTTTCATTATTTTTGTGATCACAATTACAAAGTTTTCAATTTCACTGCTATCCTCCTGCTGTGCAAAACGGCGGTCTCGAACTTACCGCGAGTTACCCCTGAAACAAACTGTGTGGCCTTAAATGAAAGACTGGATTGATCAAAACAACATTACCGAGGTGGAGTGTATAGTCCCCGATCTCGCGGGCGCCGCGCGCGGTAAAATCATGCCGGCCGCAAAATTCACCGACACCACTACGTTGCGTATGCCGCAGTCAATTTTCATGCAGTCAGTGACTGGCGACTATCCGATCCTGACAGATCAGGTCAATCCTCTCGACATCGATATGATTCTGAAACCGGATCCATACACGATTCGCCTGCTGCCCTGGGCGCGGGAACCCTCGGCCCAGGTAATCCATGACTGTTATGACATGGAGGGCAAGCCAATCGAGTTTTCTCCGCGCCAGGTTTTGCGCAGAGTGCTCGAGCTTTATCACGCCGAAGGCTGGAAACCGGTAGTTGCACCTGAACTCGAATTTTATCTGTTACAACCCAACCACGACCCCAAGAATCCCTTGTTGCCACCCATCGGCCGTACCGGCCGGGCCGAACGTAGCGGACAATCCTTCAATATCGACGCGATCAATGATTTCGAACCGATGTTTGACGATATGTACGATTTTTGCGAAGGCCAGGGCCTCGAAATCGATACTCTGATTCACGAAGAAGGCATGGGCCAGATGGAGATCAATCTGCTCCACGGCGATCCGCTGGAACTGGCCGACCAGGCGTTCCTGTTCAAGCGCACCGTGCGCGAAGCCGCATTGCGTCATGATTTGTACGCGACCTTCATGGCCAAGCCGATGGAATCGCAGCCCGGCAGCGCGATGCATATCCACCAGAGCGTCGAAGACCTGAAAACGAACGAGAATATCTTCTCGACGCCGCAAGGCATGCCGAACGAATTATTACTCAGCCATATCGCCGGACTGCAACAATATTTACCCGAAGCCATGGCGCTGATGACACCCTATGTCAACTCCTACCGCCGTATTGTCAAGGACATGGCAGCACCCATCAATTTCCATTGGGGTTACGACAATCGCACCACCGGATTTCGTATACCCGACAATAATCCCAAAGCGATGCGCGTCGAAAACCGGATCGCATCCGCCGACGTAAACCCCTATCTGGCGATCGCAACTACTCTCGCCTGTGGTTATATCGGTATGAAACAAGGCTTACAGCCAACTGAAGCACTTGCCGGTAGCGCTTACAAAGAACCGATCCAGCTTTCTAGACACTGGTACGATTCGTTACATCGTCTCGCCGATTGCAAGGAATTACGCGAAGTATTCAGTGATTCCTTCGTCGATGTATATGTCGCTGTCAAAGAAGTTGAATTCGATAATTTTCTCAATGTGATCAGCCCCTGGGAACGGGAGCATTTACTGTTAAAAGTCTAAGGTGAACATTATGACCCAAGCAACCGCGATGGATGTGAGCAATACCGAAAAGTGGCAAACCCAGGATGGAGCCCACCACTTGCACCCGTTTACTAATCCGAATGATCTGCTGCAAAAGCCGCCGCGCATTATCGAATCGGCACATGGTGTTTACCTGACCGATTCTGATGGCAATGAACTGCTCGATATGATGGCGGGACTGTGGTGTGTCAACATGGGCTATGGACAAAAGGACATGATCGAAGCCGCCACTGCGCAAATTCAGCAATTGCCCTATTACAACGCATTCTTCAAGACTTCGACTCCTCCTGCGGCGGAGCTCTCCGCCTTACTTGCGGAAGTCACGCCCGCCCATATGCATCACGCTTTTTTTACCAGTTCCGGATCGGAAGCCAACGATACCGTACTGCGCCTGGTATGGCGTTACTGGGACATCATGGGTAAACCTGAAAAGCGTGTCGTTATCAGCCGTAAGAATGCCTACCACGGCAGCACTATTGCCGCTTCGAGCCTGGGTGGTATGGATGATATGCACGCACAGGGCGGTATCATTCCGGATGTCGTTCATGTCGAGCAACCCAACTGGTTTGCGAAACGTTGTGAACTTGGCACCGATCTCGACCGCGAAGAATTCGGTCGCAAGGTCGCGCAATCGATCGCCGATCAAATCGAAGAACTGGGTGTCGACAAGGTTGCCGCTTTCATTGCCGAGCCTATCCAGGGCGCCGGTGGTGTCATCGTGCCACCGGATAGCTATTGGCCGGAAGTCAAAAAGATTTGCGAGCACTACGGCATCCTGCTGGTCGCCGACGAAGTCATCTGCGGATTCGGCCGCACCGGCGAATGGTTTGGTAGTAATTACTACGACCTGAAACCTGACCTGATGCCCATCGCCAAAGGCCTGTCTTCGGGCTACCTGCCAATCGGCGGGGTTATGGTGGCAGACCATATAATGGATGTTTTGATCAAGCAGGGAGGTGAGTTCAATCATGGCTACACCTATTCCGGCCACCCGGTGTGCGCCGCGGTCGCGATTGCCAACATCAAGCTGATGCAACGCGAAAACATCGTCCAAACCGTGCGTGAAATCACAGCCCCCTATTTGCAAAAAAGACTGCGCGAACTGGGTGAACATCCCCTTGTTGGCGAGGTTCGCGGCGTCGGTATGTTGGGCGCGCTGGAACTGGTCAAGGATAAGGAAAACTATATCAAGTTCGACAAGGACATGGGCGTGGGCGGTATCTGTCGCGACCTTTGTTTTGACAACAACCTGGTAATGCGTGCAGTCGGTGATTCGATGATCATCTCGCCACCACTGATATTGAAGCCGGAGGAAGTCGATATTTTTATGGAACGTGCCTGGCAGTGTCTCGATATGACCCAGCAAGCGATCGCCTGATTCTGCCAACATGACCTTTAAGTTAGTCCAGGATCGCAGCGACTCCGGGGATTATCCGAACTCCTATTACCATGCGAGTCAAAATCGGAGTGTCGAACTAGACTCGCTGGATGGCTCACGCCGCGCCGATGTCTGTATTATCGGCGCCGGTTATACCGGGCTGTCATCTGCACTGCATCTCGCCCAGCGTGGCTATGATGTGGTGTTGCTTGAGGCACGCAAACCGGGCTGGGGAGCTTCAGGGCGCAATGGTGGGCAGCTCTGCAGCGGACAGCGCAAGGATCAGCAGGAACTCACCGCAATGGTTGGTGCGGATACCGCACGGCAGTTCTGGGAATTGGCCGAGGCCGCCAAGAACCTGGCCAAACAGCTCATCGCTGAACACGATATCGATTGCGATTTGAAACCCGGTATCGCACATCCAAACCACAAATCCGCTTACGCGCGTGGCACCGAGGCCTACGTCGATTTTCTGCGACGCCAGTATGACTACCAGCAAATCGAGTACCTCGAACGCGATGCAATGGCCGAGTTGGTGGGGAGCGATAGCTACTTCGGTGGCAGCCTGGATATGGGCGCCGGACATTTACACCCGCTCAACTATGCCCTGGGCCTCACCGATGCAGCACTCTCTGCCGGTGCAAAGATATACCAGTCCACCATCGTCGAAGGTTTCGAGGAAGGCAGTCCCAACAGAATCAAGACTAAACAGGGTGTGGTAGAGGCAGACACCGTGGTGCTCGCCTGTAACGGCTATCTCGGCAAACTGGAGCCACGCGTATCCGGCAAGATCATGCCAATCAACAATTTTATTATCGCCACCGAACCCTTGAACGAGGCCCAACTCAAGGTAATCAACCCGCACGATGTTGCTATCGCCGACTCACGTTTCGTGGTCAATTACTATCGCTTATCGGCAGACAAGCGCATGCTCTTCGGCGGCGGTGAAAATTACCGGCAAAATTTTCCGGACGATATCGCCAATTTCGTGCGCAAACCGATGCTGCAAGTCTACCCTCAACTCGAAAACAGCCGCATCGACTACGCCTGGGGTGGTACCCTCGCGGTCACCTTGAATCGCATGCCGCATTTTGGGCGGCTGGGTAATAACAACACCTACTACGCGCAAGGCTACTCCGGCCAGGGAGTTGCGATGGCGACGCTGGCGGGAAAACTGATTGCCGAGGCGATCGCCGGCGAAACCGGGAATTTTGATTTGTTCGGTAAAATTCCGACCCGGACCTTCCCTGGCGGTGATTTGCTGCGCTGGCCCGGGATGGTGCTTGGCATGAGTTACTACGCCCTGAGGGACCGCCTGTAGCGCCATGATCCGCCTGCAGATCAACCCGGCATTCGCCGAACTGCTGCGATCCAGTAATTTACATAGCTATTCGCAAATCATGCAGACCTCCCGCGGTGACTTAGTCGAAGAAAACAGCCTGCGTGATGTGCGTCGCCTGAACCTCGATGGAGTAACATTTTACTTAAAGCGAACCCGGTCGGAAAAACTCTCTTCTGCGCTGGAAAGCTATTGCAGGTGCAGGCTGGCGCACAGCAGACCATTCAAGGAAATGATGCAGTTCCATCTGCTCAAACAGCTGGATTTCGATGTTGCCGAGGTAGTCGCTAGCGGTGAAGAATTACGCTTCGCCATGCCCGTAAGAGGTTTCATTTTAACGCGCGAAGTACCGGGACAGGATTTAGCCCAGGTTTATCGGATGGCCGATAAAACAGAGCGCAACAATATAATGAGTCAATTCGGCTGCCTGATGGGCAGGTTGCACAGTAGTGGTTTTTTTGGATCAACCCGCTTGAAAGATATTATCAGCGCAGGCAGTCCGCAAGCTTCGATGAAACTGACCCTGATTGATCGTGAAACCCGAAATCCCTACCCCAAGCGCGCCACCAGGGAAAAAGTAGTTGCAAGATTGTTGTTCAATATTCGTCGCCAGGCACAGCAGGGGGAAATCTTCACCATCAGCGAATGGGAATCTTTTGCCGATAGCTACTGTCGTACGTTAACGGACAATCTCGGCATCGACGCCAAACAACTGTCAACTGCAATCCTCGAAAAACTGGACCGGCCCGGGAAAGCTTACCTGTCGAAATAATTTCAGTTGACCGCCTTCATGGCGAGCATCTGCTCTACCAGGATGTCGTCCTGAAGTTGCAGGTGGTAACCCTGCTCAGCGAGATGATCGAGCACTTCAGCGGTATCCTCTTTGACGAGTTTTCGCTCCTGCGTCAAATCGAAACTGAAACTGAATTCCGGGGGTCCGAAGATGCGCAATAGCTCTTCAGGAACAACTGAAAAATCGTCCTTCTCCACCAGATAAAGATAGGTATCGAATTTTCGGTTACTGCGGTAAATATGGCACAACATGATGACTAGCTATTTTGGTTTGACTGCTATGGTAGCACACACAAAAAGAGGTCCGCATCCCTGCGGGCCTCTTTTCAGTTGAACCAACGGCCAAATTTAACTACTGGCCTTGGCAAACTCGGGGTAGGCTTCCATGCCACATTCTGCGAGGTCCACGCCTTCGTATTCCTCTTCCTCGCTGACCCGGATACCCATGATCATCTTGATCACGAACCAGGTTGTGAAACTGGCAGCAAATACCCAGACGAAAATCGTCAATGCCCCGTAGATCTGTCCAGAAAAACTGGCGCCGTCATTGGTTACCGGCACCAGCAACAAGCCGAGCAGACCTACTACACCATGTACTGAGATCGCACCGACCGGATCGTCGATCCTGAGTTTGTCCATGGTAACGATACTAAAGACGACCAGCGCACCACCAATAG
>Ga0265303_10001287_pt1 | contig 15301 bp, 15 predicted proteins | sample Helome_2_FD_192494 | JGI IMG/M metagenome (GOLD analysis project Ga0265303, IMG submission 192494) | Marine sediment microbial communities from subtidal zone of North Sea - Hel_20160317 (Illumina Assembly) | ecosystem: Environmental > Aquatic > Marine > Subtidal zone > Sediment ... | reverse complement strand
TACCTGTTCGGACTGGGTGCGGCCCAGCCCTTCAGCGGCCTGCTGTGCGACCGTCTGGGTCGCCGGCCCGTTCTGCTGGGCGGCTTCCTGCTGTTCGTCGTGGCGAGCCTGGGCTGCGCCGTCGTCAATGACATCCAATGGCTGGTTGCGCTCCGCTTTCTGCAGGCTGCCGGCGTCAGCGTAGGCACGGTAGCCAGCCGGGCCGTGGTGCGCGACACGCACGATGAGGCAGGAACGGCCGCCGCCCTTGCCATCATCGCGGCGGCGATGGGCATCGCGCCGGTCATCGCGCCCGTGGCAGGCGGTCTGCTCAGCGGCACCGCCGGGCCGCAATCGGTATTCGTAGCCAGCGCGCTGCTGGGCGTTATCGTGTTGTTCGCCGTCTGGTGGCGCCTGCCCGAAACCTGGCAGCCCGGACTGACGCCACAGGTCAACCTGCAGAGCACCCTGCGCGACTACCGGCAATTGCTGAGCTCGCGCGTCTTCATGGGCTACACGCTGATGTTTGGTTTTGTGCAGGGAGCCTTCTTCACCTTCCTGGCCGTGGGTGCTGCCGTATTCGAACAGGATCTCGGGCTGGGGCCGAAGGCCTTCGGCCTGGTCTGGGGCGCAATGGCTTTCGCCTACATTCTCGGTGCCACCCTGGCCGGCCGGCTAACGCGGCTCATGGGCATGAACCGCACCATCTACGTCGGGATGTTTTTCACCTGCATCGCGGGCTGGGGACTGCTGGTCCTGGCGCTGACCGCCGGGGTCAGCCTCGTGCCGCTGATGAGCCTGCTGGCCCTGTTGACGGGCGCGAGTGGGCTGGTGATTCCGGGGTCCATGGCAGGTGCCGTGAGTTACCGACCGGAAATCGCCGGCACGAGTTCCGGCCTGTCGAGTGCGCTGGGCCTGGTGCTGGCCGGTGCGTTTTCTATTCTGTCAGGCGTGATCTATGCCGGCGACTTTGCGCCCATTGCACTAGTGATGGCTGCAGGCGCGACGCTCACGGCCGTCACCGGCTGGATGGTGAGGCGCTCCTGAGCTTCAGAAGCCGGCGAAGGGTGACGCCGCGCCCAGCACCTCGCTGACCGACACCTTGTTACCCGGTTTCGCGACCCCCAGCCAGCACTCCAGGAACAGCCCGGCCCAGATGGCCAGCACGAACGGGCGGCATTTGGCCAGGCTCTTCGACATGGTGGCGTTCATCTCGTCGCTCAACGTCCGCTGATCGATGTCTTTGCGCAGCGCCATGATTCCCTGGATGTATCCCGGGATGTAGACGCGAATCATCAGGCCGCAGAACACCATGGCGGCAAACACCAGTAGCTTGGTCCCTACCCAGGGCGCGTTCGCCAGTTTGTCGGTGAACATGAAGGAGTAAATGACCGACCACAACAGGTAGGCCACCAGGAACCAGCGAAACCAGAAATCGATTTTCGTGACGATCTTGGACAGGGGCGTGCCGTGGGCGAAATGCAGGTAGAGCACCATGGATAGCCAGCCGGGACCGAGCAGTATGAAGCCGATGGTTTGCCACTGCGGATGCTCGACGCCGTTATAGGAGCTCAGCAGGCCACCGACGGTCAGCATCAGCGTCATGCAGATGCGCGGCACGAAGTCGAGATCGATCATGATCTTCGCGGCGGTCACCCGCGCCGAGTTCGACAACTTCGGATCGATCACCATCCCGCTGGAGTAGAACACCCCCATGTCTCCGCCCAGCCAGTAGACAAACAGCAACAGGTGGAAAATAACCAGCCAGTCATACAGGGACATCGGCCCCTCCCGCGATTTTGATCTTTGTTATGAGGTAGCGGCCGGTCAGAGGGCAGCAAGCACCGATTCGGCGGAACTGACCTTGAACTCGCCCGGGCCTTCCACGTGGACCTGGGTTGCTACGCCGTCTTCCACCACGAGCGCGAAACGCTGGCCCCGCGTACCCATGCCAAAACCGCTGGCATCCAGGGTCAGACCCAGCGCCTCGGCGTAGCTGCCGTTACCGTCCGCAAGCATCAGCACGTCCTTACCGACGCCCTGGTCGCGACCCCACGCGTCCATCACGAACACGTCGTTCACGCTCATGCAGGCGATGGTATCGACGCCCTTCCCTTGTAAATCGGCAGCGTGCTGGACGAAGCCCGGCAGGTGGCTTTTCGAACACGTGGGCGTAAATGCGCCCGGCACCGAAAAGAGCACCACCTTTTTGCCGGCGAAGAGTTCATCCGTAGAAATACTGCCCGGTCCGTCGGCGGTCATCGTAGCGAAGCTGCCCTCGGGCATGCGTTCTCCGGCCTGGATACTCATCGCGATCTCCTTGTTATCAATTGTCAGACGGGCGTCCAGCGGGTGCGCCGGAACGCGCGGTATTGTACATGCTGCCTGCCGATCAGGTCAGCGCAGCAGCGCCAGCGACAGTCCCGGCCACAGGCTGACCGTGACGAGCCCGGCCAGCATCAGCAGCAGGAACGGAATCACTGCACGGCATATCGTCCAGAAACTCTCGCCGAAGGCGGTCATCGCGACGATCAGGTTCAGCCCGAGCGGCGGTGTCAGGTAGCCGATTTCCAGGTTCACCACCATGATGATGCCGAAGTGCACCGGGTCGATGCCCTGTGCGGCCGCCAGCGGCTGCAGGATGGGCGCAAGTATCAGGATCGCCGAGCCGATGTCCATCACGCAGCCCAGGACCAGCAGGAACAGGTTCATGCCGAGCAGGAAGGCCACCGGGCTGTCCATGCGTCCGCTCAGCGCCGCGACCAGCATTTCCGGCACCTGCTGGTAAGTCAGAAACACGTTCAGGCTCAGCGCAATCATCAGTACCGGAAACAGGGAGCCGAGCAGCTTTGTGGTCTGGCCCACCACGTCGTAAAGCTCGCGCAGACCCATCTCGCGGTAGACGACGGTTTCAACGAACAGCGCATACACCACGGCCACTGCCGCAGACTCGGTGGCGGTGAAATAGCCGCTGTAGATGCCGCCGAGTATCAACAGCGGCATGAACAACGCCCAGACCCCTTCCCGGAAGGCGCGCCAGACCTCCCCACCATGAAACGCGCCGGCACGGAACTTGCGGTTCGCGATTACCGCGTAGCTGACCATCAACCCGGTGAGCAACAGTGCCGGACCCACGCCGGCGAGAAACAGGTCAGCCACGGAGGTCTGGGTCATCACGCCGTACAGGATCAGCGGAATGCTGGGCGGGACTATGATGCCCAGCGTCCCCGCGGCACACAGCGCGCCGAGGGAGAAATTGCGGCTGTAGCCGGCTTCGAGCAGCGCCGGGTACATCACGGTGCCAACGGCCAGCAGCGTCACGGTGCCGGACCCGGACACGGCGGCAAAAATCGCGCACGACAGCACCGTGGCAATGGCCAGCCCGCCAGGCACCGGGGCGCTTACCGCGCGCATCAGGCGGATCAGGCGCGGCGCCATGCCCCCGCGCGACATGATGTTGCCGGCCAGGATATACAGCGGTATGGACAGCAGGACTTCCCGATTAGCCGCGTCCCAAGCGTCCACGACGATATTGCCCAGCATCCCGTCGCCGAAGACCACGTAGGCGTAGCCTGTGACCACCCCGAGGACCACCAGCAGGTTCTGGCGCAATGCCAGCAACACCAGGACCGTGGCCACCAGGCCGAGGGCAGCGAGGATGTTCAGCTGTCCTGCTCCACTGTCTTGCCGGCATCTGCCGGGCGTAGCGCCGGGTAGCAGCCAAACAGCGCGTGCCGCGCGGCTGCCAGCCCGAAGGCCAGCGGGATCACCGCCTGTACCGGCCAGACCACCAGGCGCAGCACCGCGGAGCGCTCACCCATCGTGTAGCTGTCGGCGACCACGCCAGCAGCGACCGTAGCGAAAGCCAGGCAGAACAGCGCCATCAGCCATTCGCGAATGCGATTCAACCACGGGTCCCAGGCTGCCGGGAGCCAGCCATCGGCAAAGCGCGGCCGCAGGTGCGCGCCGTCGGCGGACGCGAGCCCCATGCCCAACATCACCACCACCAGGTTCGCGTAGACGCCGGCCTGGCGAGCCCAGTGCAGCCCGGTGCCGCTGAACTCCCGCGACGCGACGTCGGCGAACACCACGGCCACCATGAGCATAAAGGCGACGAAGGTCACCAGCCGCTCGAACCGGCCGCACGCCTGCAGCCAGCCCCGCACCCAGTGGGGTTCGGGGAGTGTGGCTGACTTACCCATAAACTAGTTTATAAATAATAGTTAAGCCTTTATTTTAATGAACTTTAACTAGCATCTCGATGCGTGGAACCAGCACGCTGACAAAGACGGCCGACAACAGCTGGGTGGCGCCGACCGCCACAAAGACCGGTCCGAAGCCTGCCACGTCTGTCACCCAACCGGCAGCCCCGTTGAAGGCCATGCCCCCGAAAGCGCCCACGGCGCCGAACAGGCCCCAGGTGGTGCCGACCTCCCGCGGCGGGAACAGGTCGGCCGGCAGCGCGAACAGGTTCGCAGCCTTGCCCTGGATCGCGAACATGGCCAGCGCAATCAGCGCCAGCGCCAGGTAGGGCGAGTCCACCTGCACCGCCGGCAAGGTCATCAGTACCAGCAGGGCCCCGCCCCAGATCAGCAGTTTCCTGGAACGGTCCAGGCTCATGCCGCCGTTAATCAGCCGCGTGCCCAGCCAGCCGCCGGCAAGACTGCCGAGATCGGCGGCCAGGAAGGGAATCCACGCAAAAATCGCGATCTGCTTCAGGTCAAAGCCGCGGGCCTGCGACAGGTAGAGCGGCAGCCATGAGATATAAAAGTAGAACGCGCCGTCGTTGACGAAGCGGCTCAACATCAGGCCCCACATCTCGCGCTGTCGCAGTAATTCCGCGATCGTGCGGCGCGGGCCGTCGTCGCCCGCCTGCGTTTCTTCCTGGCCGGCGCGTATCAATGCCCGCTCTGCGTCGCCCAGCCGCGGGTGATCAGCCGGCCGATGGTAGTACCGCTGCCAGATCCACAACCACAGGAAGCCCGCGGCGCCGGGGACGATGAAGGCCCACTGCCAGCCAAAGCTGATAATCAGGTAGCCCAGCAAAGGCGGTGAGATCAGCGCGCCCAGCCCCGGCCCCAACGCCACGATGCCGGTAGCGAGACTGCGTTCGCGTGCCGGGAACCACTCGGCCACGGATTTCAGCGCGGCCGGGAAGTTGGCCGCCTCCGCCGCCCCGAGCAGCGCGCGCAGGCCGAGGAAACTCCAGAAGCCGCGGCCGGCGGCGCACAGCATCCCGGCGAGACTCCAGGCGACCACCGCGATGCTGAAGGCTCGCTTGGTCCCCAGGCGGTCGATGACCGGACCGGCAAACAGGTGGCCGATGGCATATGCAAACAAAAAGCCGGACACGATAAAGCCGAACTGCGTGTTGTCGATCGCAAACTCGGCGGTAATGACCGGCGCCGCTACCGCGAATGCCTGCCGGTCCACATAGTTCACCGTGGTGATCAGGCACAGCAGAATGGCGATTTGCCAGCGGATCGCGGGCATTAGCGGGTCGGTTCGTGCACGCCTGCAGACCAACCGGTAGCGGCCAGTGAGCGCTCGGCGAATTCCAGCGGTGCTGTCTCCAGCGTCGTTCCCAGGCCTGCATTCCACCGGTTCAGGAAGCCAAATAACGCGATGACGGCGGTGAGTTCAAGGATCTCACGGTCGTCGAAGTGCGCCGTTAGCCGGCTGAAGTCCGCCTCCGTGACCGCCGACGGCGTTTGTGCGGCGGCCCGGGCGTAGTTCAGGGCCGCACGCTCGGCGTCCGAAAAGACCTCCTGGGTATCGAATTCCCAGATGGCTGCCTGCTTGTCGACCGCAATCCCGTCCTGCTGCATGCCCAGCGCATTGTGTGCCACGCAGTACTGACAGCCCGCCGCTGCACTGGCGATGGTCGCCACCAGGCGTTTCAGCTCCATGGGCACCGCGCCCGGCGAAAAGATCACGGCCACCACTGGCGCCATGGCCTGGAGCAACTCCGGCCACCGCGCCATGGTCAACACATCGTTAGGTGTGAACCCCATGGTTTGCTCGGCAAAGCCGAGCACGGCCTGGAGTTCTGTCGGTATTTGATCGGCCGGCAACGGCGAAATCCGGGTCATCAGCCACTCCTCGCTCACGCATGCGTCTGGACCAGTATCCCACCCACACGCGGTCTGTCCCGGCCCGTCGCCTTGATCGCCCCTTCGACGGGGCGATATTCTGACGGTTTTGACGGCGAGGAACCAACATGAGCGCGGCCCCGGAAAGTTTCAGTGCCTCCCCGGATACGCAGGCCTTCCTTGCAGGTCAGCACGACCTGCTGATCGGCGGCGAACGCGTCCCGGCCCGCTCCGGCGAGCGCATCGCCGTTCACGACCCAGCAACAGAAGCGCAGATTGCCACCGTGGCCGGGGCGGGTCCGGAAGATATCGACCGGGCAGTCGCGGCAGCCCGGGCGGCCTTCAAGGGTGAGTGGTCGATGCTGACTGCCTACGAGCGTGCCCGGCTGATGCTGAACTTCGCCGACCAGATCGAGGGCCACATGCCACTGCTCGCCGAGTTGGAAGTGCTCGAGAACGGCATGCCCCGGATGATCTCGGAGTACACGATTCTGAAGTTCGGCGCCGAATTCATGCGCTACTACGCCGGCTGGGTCACGAAGATTCACGGCCTGACCATCCCGGTATCACCGATGGACTCTCGTAACGGTGAAACGCTGACCTACACCAAGCGCGAACCGGTGGGCGTAGTAGGCGCGGTTATACCGTGGAACGCACCGCTGGCCATGGCCATTCTCAAGCTGGCGCCGGCCCTGGCAACGGGCTGCACCATCGTACTGAAGCCAGCGGAACTGACGCCGCTGGTCGCCCTGCTACTCGGCGAATTGGCCCAGAAGGCGGGTATTCCGGCCGGGGTCGTGAATGTGGTCCCGGGTTACGGCAGCACGGCCGGCGCGGCGCTGGCGGAACACCCCGACGTGAATAAAATTTCCTTCACCGGGTCCACGGCCGTCGGCAAGGAAATCATTCGTGCGTCAGCGAGCAACCTGAAGAAGGTCACGCTGGAACTCGGCGGCAAATCGCCCTTCGTCGTATTTCCGGATGCGGACCTCGAACGCGTGGTTCCAGGCGCAGTGCGCGGCGTGTTTTTCCTGCAGGGCCAGAATTGCATGGCGAGCACGCGGCTGTTCGTGCACGAAGACGTCTTCGAACCGGTAGTGGACGGCATCTGCCAGATGGCTGCCGGCATGCAACCCGGGCCGGGCCTGGATCCCGCCTCGATGCTCGGGCCACTGATTTCCGGTCAGCAGCGCGAGCGGGTTCAGGCCTACATAGAAGCCGGCAAGCAGTCTGATGCGGAACTTCGTTGCGGTGGTGAGGCGCTGCCCGGCAAGGGCTACTTTTTGCAGCCCACCGTCTTCGCCCGCACGAACATGGACATGAAGATCGCCCGCGAGGAAATCTTTGGCCCGGTGCTGTGCGTGCAGGCCTTCAGCGATTCAGACAGCCTCGAGGCGATTGCCGCAGAAGCCAACCGCACGGAGTACGGCCTGTCCGGCAGCGTGTGGACCAGGGACATCTCTGTGGCGCACAAGATGGCCAGCCTGATCGACTCGGGCCAGGTCAGCATCAACTGCCATGCGGCGGTAGATCCGGCCATTCCCTTCGGCGGCAACAAGCAGTCAGGCTGGGGCCGGGAATTCGGGATGGAGGGCCTGGAGCCATACCTGAAAACCAAAGCGACGACCGTACTGTTCTGAGTATTGACGGCTGCAGGCCTGGCTGCGCCAGGCCCTGCAGCCCGTTGTTAACCTGTATTCGGGAGAAAATCGATGGCCATCGTCCACGCAGTTATCGCCCTGGCGCTGATCCAGTTCTTTGTATTCGGCATCCTGGTTGGCAGGGCACGGGCAAAATACGAGATTCCCGCGCCCGCTATGGCCGGCCACGCCATCTTCGAGCGCTACTTTCGCGTGCACTACAACACGATGGAGCAGCTGGTGGTATTTATCCCGGGGATGCTGCTCTTCGGTCTTTACATCAACGCGCCAGCTGCAGCTGTGCTGGGCCTGATATTTATCGTCGGCCGCTTCGTATATTTGCGCGCCTACATCGCGGATCCGGCCAAGCGCGGCGCCGGTTTCGGTCTCACCGCCCTGCCTGTCATGATCCTGCTGCTCGGTGGCCTGGGCGGTGCCCTGTGGTCCGCATTCGTGGCCTAATGCCAGTTGGCAACAGGGGCGCAACCCGTTGAGCGTTGCTACCAGGGCACCACAGCACCAAAACGGTCCAGGCACAGCCCGGACTCCGCCCGCGTCACCCGCGCGAAAGTTCGCTGCTGCTCAGCCACACTGTCTGCTGTCTCGATATGCGCACTGTCGCCGCCGAGATCCGTGCGGCACCAGCCGGGTGCCATTGCAATAGCGATGATGTCCGGCCATTCCTGCGCGATGCCCTTCGTGAGCATATTCAGGCCGGACTTACTCGTCCGGTAAGCATAGGAGTGGCCCTGGGTATTCTGTGCAACGGAGCCCAGGTCGCTGGTCATGTTGACCAGCAAAGGCCGTTCCGCACGGGCCAGTTGATCATGGAAGGCCACCGCGATCTTGAACGGTGACAGGAGATTGACTTCCAGGAGCTCGCGCCAGATCCCGTAGTCCATGTGTTCCAGGCTTTGGTAGTGCATTCCGTCCGGGAAGCCCTGGGGCCCGAAGCTACCGGCATTATTGATCAGGATATCGATGCGCTGGTCCTTCAGCTCCGCTGCCAATGCATCGATGGCCGGGTGATCCGTCACATCGAGGGTGAGCAGCCGCACCTGTTCTGGATGCTCACCCGCAAGCTTGGCCAGGGCCTCCGAGGCCGAAGGGTTCCGCGCACACGCGAGCAGCCGCCAGCCCTGGCGGACAAAGGCGCGCGCATGCTCCAGGCCTATACCCCGGTTCGCGCCGGTAATGAATGCGGTAGACATGGGTGCGGCGTCCTTCATCGTGCGGTCAGATCGGCATGATGTTCGCCGAACATCATGAGGCGGAAAAACTCACCGTTCAGCAGGCTTAGCGGATAGGTTTCTGCCGGGGCTTTCAGCGCGTCGAGCCGGGCAATGGTTTCGGCATCGAGGCGAAGACTGGTGGCCCCCAGGTTGTCTTCGAGTTGCGACAAGCTGCGGGCACCAATGATGGGCAGCACGGCTTGCTGGCCGCGTTGCAAGATCCAGGCAAGGGCCAGCTGTGCCGGGCTGTAATCCTGCTCGGCGGCGATGGCGCTCAGGCCCGCGGCGACCCGCAAATTGACTTCCGTCAGCATTCGTTCGCTCATCGGCCCCGCGGCCAGCCGCGCACCCTGGCGTTGGCCGGGATCGCTGTCGGCATCGAACTTGCCGGTCAGCAAACCACTCGCCAGCGGGCTCCAGGCCGTGATGGCCATCTGCTGAGCGGCAGCCAGGGCTGGAAAATCGGCCTCGATGCTGCGTTCCACCAGGTTGTAGTGCAGTTGCAGAGCCGTAAAAGGCGTCCAGCCGCGCTCCGCCGCGATGCTGTTGGCCATGGCCACCCACCACGCCGGGGCATTACTAACGCCCACGTGCAGTATCTTGCCGGCCCGTACCTGGTCGTCCAGCGCCCGCATGACTTCGGCCACAGGTGTGCTCTGGTCCCAGCCATGCATCCAGTAGAGATCGACGTAATCGGTAGCCAGGCGCTCCAGGCTAGCGTCGAGAGAAGACACCAGGTTCTTGCGGTGATTACCGCCGGCATTCGGATCGTCGGGCCTGGTACTGAGGGTGTACTTCGTCGCAATAATTAATCGCTCACGATCTTCGCGAATGAATTTGCCGAGCATGCGTTCGCTCGTGCCGCGATTGTAGATATTGGCCGTATCGATAAAGTTGCCACCCGCCCGCACATACGCGTCAAAGACTTTCCGGCACTCCGCTTCGTCGGCGCCAATACCGAATTCTTCCCCGAAGGTCATGGCGCCCAGGCAGAGCTCGGAAACCTTCAGGCCGCTGTGACCCAGTTGCAGGTATCGCATTGGCTAGCCCCCGTTCCGGGCTTGGACCCGGTATCTGTAACCTGTGTTGAATCGCCCATGAGAGTGAAGCACAATCTGCCGGCGCTTCCACGGGAAACGCAGAATAACAAGGCAACACAAAGGGGTCTAATCCATGCCTGTCGACCTGTCCGCTCTCGGTTTATCCGACGTCCGCCTGGACCTCGTCGAGGATTTCGCAATCAATCTTGCCCTCGCCGCGCTGATCTTTTTCCTGGGCCGGCTGGCCGCGAAGATCGCAACGAATGCGGCGCGCAAGGTCATGACCAAAACCCAGATGGAAGGCACCCTCGAGCGTTTCCTGTGCAATCTGATATACGCGGTCCTGATGGTGGTGGTTGTGATTGCCACGATCAATCAGCTGGGCATTCAGACCACATCGCTGCTCGCTGTCTTTGGCGCCGCCGGCCTGGCCATTGGTCTGGCCCTGCAGGGATCGCTGTCCAACTTTGCCTCCGGTGTCATGATCGTAGGCTTCAGGCCGTACAAGGTTGGTGACTATATCGAGGCGGGCGGCGTAGCCGGGACTGTGGAGGAAGTGCAGATTTTTACCACGGTGCTCAAGTCGCCCGACAACAAAAAAATCATCGTCCCCAACAGCCAGATCATGGCTGCAGAAATCGTGAACTACTCGGCGAAGGAGACCCGCAGGGTCGACCTGGTGGCAGGCTGTGGTTACAGCGACGATCTGGACAAGGTCCGCAGCGTGCTCACGGAGATCGTCAGCAGTGACGAGCGCGTCCTGAAGGATCCCGCACCCACCATCGCGGTGTCGGAACTGGGTGACAGCAGCGTGAATTTCGTCATTCGGCCCTGGGTGAACTCAGACGATTACTGGGCGGTCTACTTCGATCTCACGGAGCGGATCAAGAAGCGGTTCGACGAAGAAGGTATCGCGATTCCATTTCCGCAGCGCGACGTGCACGTCTACCAGCACGGGCACGCCGACGCCTAGTAGCGCTGGCTGTGCTGGTTATTCAGCGGGTCATGCGCAACAGGTACTCGATCATCCGGCGCTCGCGCTCTGCGTTGGTTTCATAGCCCACCATCGGCGGGTACCGCATGCGGTTCCCCGGCACGACGGCCAGCGGATCAGCTATGAAGGCCGCCATGGTCTCCGGAGTCCACACCAGGCCGTTGTCGCGCGCCTGCAAAAACGCCGACGAATAGGCAAAGTTGTCAACGACCCCGGCCGGCTGACCAAAGATTTGATACAGGTTGGGGCCTACGCGATTCTCCCCGCCGGCTTCCAGCGTGTGACAGAAGCGGCACCATGTGAAGGCTTCTTTCTGCGCGGCCAGTTCGGCATCGGTGATGGGCGGCAAAGCCGCTGCGTAGAAATCGGGCAGGTTCGTACCAGCGAGCAGCTGGTCGATCTCGGCCTGGCTGACCTGGCTGTCGCTGGCAAAAGGCACCACGCCGAACCACCAGTAAGGAAAGTAGAGGGCGAGCCCGAGAAAGGCTGCCAGCACGAGGGCATGAAATGCACGGGTCATCACTGCAGCAGTCAAGATTTCAGCCCCCGGGTCGGCGAGTATTGCGGCTCGACGTTCACACCGCTGCGCCGGGCCACAAGCGACGCAACCCCACGCGATAACGCAAGTGCTGGTAAGTACCAAAGAAGAGCCAGATCGTTACCAGCATCATGTAATAAAAACCCAGCGCGCTGTGCAGGTAGCCGGCGGGTATACGCACGTTCTCACTTGGCGCCATCAAGGTCGGCAGGTAGGTGCCGAAAAATCCCACGTTGCGGCCTTCGGCCCATGCGTAGAACGGCCCGATCAACGCCTCGAGCGTGAAGGTCACCAGCAGAGCCAGCAGAATCGCGCGATTGAAATTGAAGGACGCGGCAGGCAGGCCCTCCGGCGGCCTGGGTGCCGGGCCGCGAAACCACCAGGCCAGCCGGCAGATCACCAGCACGAAGACGACAAAGCCGAGACTGTCGTGGAGCATCTGCAGCGGTGCCCGCTGGTCCAGCGGTGTGCGGGGCAGATTCACGATATTGATGAACAGGGCGAGAAAACTGATAAACAGCAACCACCCCAGCACGGTCGCCGCTCGATCCTGGCGTCCGGCCTGCGTGGACTCGGTCATCCGGTGGTCTCCGCCGATGGCTAAAACGGCGCTCATGGTAGCCAGCGCCCGGCCAAAATGCACCACAGCGCAGGCCGTTGACGGGGCTGGAAAATTTCCAATTGGCACTTGGCTTTAAGCCCCGGGCTGACTAAGATTGTCCGCTTGTTGGACAGGCAAGGAGCCAATCAAGGATGAGTTCGACCCGCCCGATTCGGGCCCTGCTGCGTGGCCTCGAAGTGCTGCACGTCCTGAATCAGAACAACGGCGCGACGGTTTCGGAGGTTGCCGCGGCCATCGATCTACCGCGAACCACGACCTATCGCATTCTCGAGACGCTCTGCGTGGCAGGCTATGCCTATCGGGCCAAGAGCGACGAGCGGTATCGCCTCACGATCATGGTCCGTGGCCTCAGCGATGGCTTTGACGATGAAGCCTGGATAACCCAGATTGCCCGGCCCTACATGTACGAGCTGTGCCGAGACCTGGTCTGGCCGGTGGCCATTGCGACCCTGTCGGGGGCGACGATGCTGATCCGCCAGACGACAGACCACGAGAGCCCGCTGGCTGTGGAAAAGCGCGGTCCGGGTTTCCGCGTGTCCATCCTGGGCTCGGCCAGTGGTATCGCGTATCTCGCTTTCTGCCCGAAGGAACAGCGCGATACGCTGCTGGATATGCTCGCCCAGTCCAAGCAGGAAGCCGACCGACCGGCGCGCAACCGCACCAAGATCTACGAAACGCTGGTGGAAACCCGCCAGCAGGGTTTTGCAACGTACCGCCGCAAGCGGCGCGTGTCTGACGAGCTCAGCATCTCGGTCCCCATCGTGGTGGACGAGCGCCTTCTGGCCACGATTGCAATTCGTTTTGCCAGCACCGCCGTCGAACTGCCGGACGCCGAGGCCCGCTTCCTGCCCAAGCTCCTTGCGACAGCCCAGCGAATCAGTCGTGACTTCTCCAGCCAGCACGAACGGGACTTCCTGGTTTCCGTGCCCACCGGCCCCGCAGCCGGCACCGCCTGAAGTTTCCCCGGCCAGGGTGGCCACGCCACCATGCCGCACCCCTAAAAAGGCCCTGACCCCCCGGAAACAGGGGCCAGGGCCCATGGTCGAGCAGCGGCCAGACGATCAGGCAGCCTTGCGCCGTCGCCGGGTGGCCGCGGCTGTTTTCTTCTTGGCCTTGGCCGGTTTCTTGGCCGCTGCGGGCTTCTTGCGTGCCGTGGTTTTTCGCTTCGGCTTCGCGGCGGTTTCATCCCGGTTCCAGCTCCGGAATACCGGTGTTGCCGGCGCCTCGAGCCCGGTCTCGCGTTTGCAGCGCTTCTTGAGCTCAGGAATCGTGCCGCCGAAATCGAAGACCTTGGTCTTGCCGCGCTTCTTTGCCATGCGGGCGCGCAGCGACGCGGTTTTCTTCTCGTCCACCGCGCCGTCTCTTTTCAGCACGACGCCATAACGCTTGGCGCCGTTCACAGTGACCAGGCCGGCCTCCACGTCGAACACCACTTTCTCCGGATCACGGGTCAGGGGATCACCCCAGCCACCGCCACCCCAGGTATTGAAGTGCAGCAGGTCGCCTTTCTTGACGACGATATTGTCGCCCTTGGACGGCAACAACTCCGACGAGCCGTCGGCGCGCTCGATCAGTTTCGTGGAACGTTGGCCCGGCGTGCCGCCGTTCACACCCCATGGCTTCGTGAGCCAGCGATCGTCGTGGATGGAGATTTCACCGTCTTCCAGGAAGCGATACGACATATGAATCGCATTGCCGCCCCGGTGATGGCCGGCGCCCCCGGAGTCCGGGATCGTCTCATAGGCTTCGATGCGGAGCGGGAAGTAAGCCTCAAGGAACTCGTTCGGCACGTTGGTGAAGTTCGGCCACAGCGAGTGTCCGTCCGGGCCGTCGCCGAAGGGCCGCCCCGGCACGCCGCCGAAACCAATCTGAAACAACTGGTACCACTCGCCGTTCTTGTCGTGCCCGGAATACATCAGGTGCGGGCTGTCCGAGAAACCGGCGGCGTTCAGGAAGTCCGGGTTACCCTGCCCGAGCAGTGCGCCCAGCACGTCGAAAATGCGCCCGAGCGCGTGGGTGCGGCACGACAGCGCGGCCGGGAACTTCGGCTTCAGCAGCGTCCCTTCCGGAATATGCACGTCGATCAGGTCATAGAACCCGTCGTTGAACATGATCTGCGGGTCGAAGACCATGATCATGTACACGCCGCAGAACATCTTGAACATTTCTTCGTTCAGCAGGAAATTGACCGACGCTATGGATTGCGGGTCGGTGCCCGTGAAGTCGAAGATTGCCTTGTTGCCCTCGCGCCATAGCGAGCACTTGATCTTGTAGGGACCCATCCCCATGCCGTCGTCGCAGATATAGTCTTCGAAAGACTGCTTGGTGGTCGGTATCGTGTCCTTGATCAGCTTGGCCATGGCCCGCTTGTTGCGATCCAGCAGGTCTTCCAGGCCCGAGTAATAAACGTCGTCGCCGAAGCGCTCACACATCTCCAGCACGCGCTTCTCGGCCGTGCGGATGGACGCGATGATGGCGTTGAAATCGCTGCGGTTCCAATGCGGCATGCGGCAGTTGTGCAGGATCGTATTAAGCAGGTCTTCCTGCAGCACGTCTTTTTTGAAGATCTTGGTGGGCGGCACGCGGATGCCTTCCTCGAAGATCTGCCGCGCATCCGTGGGCAGGCTGCCGGGCACCTTGCCGCCGATGTCGGTCATGTGCCCGAAATGCGCCGCGTAAGACACCAGCCGGCCGTCCTTGAAGATCGGCCGCAGTAATAACCAGTCATTCGCGTGACTGACCGCGCCGTTGCAGGTGTAGGGATCGTTCATGAAGAAGATGTCGCCCTCTTCGATGGTCCCGTCGTAGGCTTCCTTGAAGCCGTAGATGAAACTGCCGAACTGGCCGACGACCATCTTGCCGTCGAGGTTCGCGATCATCGGAAAGGCATCGCCCTGTTCGCGGATACCCGGCGACATGGCGGTACGGAACAGCACGGTGTCCATTTCCCAACGGGCGTTCAACATCGCATTCTCGATGATGTCGAGGGTAATCGGATCCATCTTCACCCGGTTGAAGGGCTTGGGCCGTGTTTCAACAATTTTGGCTGGCATATCTTCGGCTCCCGTGGTCAGAGCGGGTTGATCAGGATGTTACCGAGGTCGTCTACGGTCCCGGCATGGTCCGGCAAGATCAGCGTCGTGGAGTCCATCTCCTGGACAATA
>Ga0265303_10001286_pt1 | contig 15301 bp, 18 predicted proteins | sample Helome_2_FD_192494 | JGI IMG/M metagenome (GOLD analysis project Ga0265303, IMG submission 192494) | Marine sediment microbial communities from subtidal zone of North Sea - Hel_20160317 (Illumina Assembly) | ecosystem: Environmental > Aquatic > Marine > Subtidal zone > Sediment ... | reverse complement strand
TGTTCAGACTCGGTGAACCGGCGCGGGGCACAGAGGCATTGCTGGAACGGGAAGTCTGGCTCGGCGACGCCGCCGCCATTGCCGACAATCAGCGCCTGCTGTGGTCCCTGTACCAGCGCTTTGGCGCGCCCGTGGAGGTGTCGACCGTTACCGCTGAGTCAGATCCGGTGCTGGCCGGCTGGCTCAGCCTGGGACGGCTGGCGGCGGACCGGCGCAGCGGTCCCGCAGGCCTGGCGCTGGCGCTGCGAAACTGGCAGCAGGCCAACCCCCAGCACCCGGCCAACAGCGTGCTGGTGCCGGAGTTGCTGGCCAGTCTCGAAACGTCTGCATTCTCCCCCGAGCGAGTCGCGCTCCTGCTGCCGGTGACTGGCCGCCAGTCCCTGGCGGGTGCCGCGGTGCGCGATGGCTTTATTGCCGGCTTCTACGCTGCGACCGACGAACCGACAGCAGAGATTCGCGTATACGACACGGCGCAGGATGGCGTTGGGAACGCGTATCGGCGTGCGGTGATCGACGGCGCCCAGGTCGTCATTGGTCCACTGCTCAAAGACGACGTGACCACCCTGGCTACCAGCACCAGTGGCCTGGAGGTACCAACGCTGGCCCTGAACTTCCTCGCCGATAACGTCTCAGCCCCGCCGGGCCTGCTGCAATTTGCCCTTGCCCCGGAAGATGAGGCCGCAGCAGCGGCTGAGCGGGGTATTGCAGAGGGGCGGTTGCGGGCGATCGCCCTGGCACCGAGCGACGACTGGGGGCGGCGCGTCCTGAACAGCTTTGCCGCAACCTACCAGGGTCTGGGCGGGGTATTGGTGGACTACCACCTGTATCAGCCGGCCGGGCGGGATTTTTCCTACGGCATCCAGGACGTGATGCTGATCGCAGAGAGCCGCGATCGCATGACACGACTGCAGGCAAATCTCGGCATAGACTTGGGTTTCGAACCGCGACGGCGTCGCGACGTCGACCTAATATTCCTGGCAGCTCCCGCCGAGACTGGCAAGTTATTGCGGCCCCAGCTGCGATTTTATTATGCAGGCACGATTCCCACCTACGCCACGTCGGCCATATACACCGAAGGGGCGCGCGGAAATTCAGACCTGAACGGCATCATGTTCCCCGACATGCCATGGATCATCGCCCCCGATGCGCAGGCAGCCGCCGCCCGGCAGAGTCTGGCCCGCTACTGGCAGGCTGAATCGAGCCGGCGCGCGCGCCTGTTCGCGATGGGCTATGACTCGTTCCAGATCGCTACGCGCATGACCGGCCCGGGCGGCCTGCCGGAGATCGACGGCGTGACCGGCCGGCTCTACCTGGCCAGCGACGGGCGCATACACCGGAAACTGATGTGGGCACGCATCGTCAGCGGCCAACCGGTCGCCCTGGAACCGGCAGCACCGAGCAGCGTTGACACGCTCACGGAATGACGAGGCGCCGCACCTCGCGGCTGGCAAACTCGCCGAAACGCTGGCCGAACGCTACCTGGTGGGCGAGGGCCTGCGCACCGTGTCGCGCAATTTTCGTTGCCTTACCGGTGAACTTGACCTGGTCATGGAAGACGGGCCCCAACTGGTCATCGTAGAGATTCGCTATCGCCGCAGGCTGGTACCGGTGGCACCGGCCGAGAGCATCGGCCTGCGCAAGCGGGAGCGTCTCGCCCGGGCCGCGCAGTATTTCCTGCAATGCCATGATCGCTACAGGGAGCACCCGCTGCGCTTCGACGTGGTGGCCGTCTCGGGTTCCCTGGATCGCCCTCGCCTGCAATGGATTCCCGCGGCTTTCGACTACAGTGACCGGAGCTAGTGCCAGCGAGGAAGCGGCAGCCTACTTGATCACCTTCAGGTGGGACCGCCCGCCGGCGGGCGGGGGCTGGCGATCTGCAGCGTCGGTGTCCTGCACTGCCGCGGCCTCCTCATCTTCGTGGGCGGCGAAGATCATGCCTCGCCCCGTCTCCCGCGCGTAGATACCGAGGACTGCTGCAATCGGCACGAAAAGTCGCCGGGGGATGCCCCCGAAGCGAGCCTCGAAGCTGATGTCGGAATTGCCGAGTTCCAGGTCACGGACGGCCGCGTAACTCACGTTCAGGATGATCTTGCCGTCGGAGACGTGCGGCTCCGGCACTTCGACACCGGGCGCAGTGGCGTCAACGACCAGGTGGGGCGTGTGGCCGTTGTCGGTCATCCACTCGTGCATCGCACGCAGCAGGTAGGGACGCTGGGAAGTGGTTGACGCGCTCATCGGGCCTGGTCGGGACCGTCTATTGCCGCATCTCGTGTTCGAGTTCCGTCAGGCTGTCCTGAAAGGAACGGCGCGAGAAGACCGTGTCCATGTACTTGTCTACCGGCTCGCCGCCGCTGCCGAGTTCCAGGCCATAGCTTTCCAGCCGCCACAGCAGGGGCGCAATGGTGCAGTCAACCAGCGAAAACTCGTCGCTCAGGAAAAAGTGTCGGGCGCTGAACACTTCGGCGCTGGACAGGATGCTCTCTCTCAGCATCTTGCGAATGCGAGAGGCTTGCTTGTTGTCGCTTGCTTCTTCCAGGTCCTGGGCAAGGCCGTACCAGTCGCGCTCGATGCGATACAGGGCCAGCCGGAACTGGGCCCGGGTGACCGGATCGACGGGCATCAGCGGCGGGTGAGGAAATCGCTCGTCCAAATATTCTACGATCACCCGCGAGTCATAGAGCACCAGCTCGCGATCCACGAGCGTGGGCAGGCTGTGGTAAGGATTCAGGTCCAGCAAATCCTCGGGCAGTTCAGCTCCCTGGACACTGACAATGTCCATGCTGATGTTCTTTTCCGCCAGCACCAGGCGGACGCGATGGCTGTGAAAGCAGGTCGGGCTCGAGTAGAGCATCATTGATCAGGTACCCCCGGGGCATCAGCCCACACCGTCTTATGGTACAGCCGTCCCGGCGAACGGCCGTCTGGTTGTTCTCTCGACCTGGCGACCGCGATGCGGCCCGCCGTGTCTACTTGACGTCTTTCCAGATCTCGTTTTTCAGCAGGTAGGCAAACAAGCCGAATACGAGGAGGAACACGATGACCCAGACTCCCAACCGGGTGCGCTGCAGCTGCATCGGTTCCCCGACATAGTCCAGGAAATTCACTATATCGCGCACGAAACGATCGTATTCCTCCGGCGACAGCCGGCCAGGCTTCACCAGTTCCAGTTCCTTGAACACAGTCCGGGTGTATTCAATGCCTTCGGAGTCCGTTGCGGTTTTCACTTCAAAAACGGCCCGCTGCTCGCCCTGCAGCTCCCACAACACGTGCGGCATGCTGGCGTTTGCCAGCACCAGGTTATTGACACCTGTCGGCCTGCCATCTTCCACGTAGAAGCTCTTCAGGAAAGTGTACAGGTAGTCAGTGCCGCGGCTCCGGGCGATCAGGCTAAGGTCCGGCGGCGACTGGCCGAACCAGCGCTCTGCATCGCCGGCGGGCATCGCGACAGTCATGGTTTCCTGGGGCTTATCCGCCGCGAACATCAGGTTGTCGATCACCTGGTCTTCGCGAATACCAAGGTCTTCCGCCAACCGGTTGTACCGCACGTACTGCGCCGAGTGGCAGCCCATGCAGTAGTTGATGAAATTGCGCGCGCCCCGCTGCAATGAGGGAATATTGCCGACATCGTTGCCGGCCGGTTGCAGGGGGTACTCGCTAGCCGCAAAGACCGGTGCCGCGGTCAGCAGCAGCGCGACGGCTGCAGCGACGCCCCACCTGTGGGCAGTTTCTCTTTTCAACATCGCCCTGCCCTAATCGTGAAAGACGACCCGCTCGGGAACGGGTTTCGTTTTCTCCATGCTCGTGTAAAGGGGCATGAAGAGGAAAAAGGCGAAATATAGACCGGCGAAGATCCGCGCCAGCAAGACGTAAGTCTCGGTAGCCGGCATCAAGCCCAGGTAACCCAGCGCCACGAAGCTCACGGCGAACACAGTCAGCGCGATCTTGAAAGTCCAGCCGCGGTAGCGGATGGATTTGACCTTGCAGCGGTCCAGCCACGGCAGCAGAAACAGCACGACGATGGCCATGAACATCAGCAAGGCCCCGAGACCTTTGCTCGGCACCGCGCGCAGGATGGCGTAGAACGGCGTGAAGTACCACACCGGGGCAATGTGCTCAGGCGTCTTCAGCCGATTCGCGGGCTCAAAGTTGGCGTGCTCCAGGAAGTAGCCGCCCATCTCCGGCGCAAAGAAGATCACGCCCGAGAACAGGATCAGGAAGATGACAATGGCCACCAGGTCCTTCGAAGTCAGGTAAGGATGAAAGGCAACCCCGTCCAGCGGAATGCCGTCCGGGCCCTTCTTCTCCTTGATCTCGATGCCGTCCGGGCCCAGTGAACCCGTCTCGTGCAAAGCCAGGATGTGCACGACGACCAGCATGACCAGCGCCAGCGGCACTGCGATCACGTGTAGCGCAAAGAATCGGTTCAGGGTGATATCGGAAATGTAGAAGTCACCGCGAATCCACTCCACCAGCGCGTCGCCGACCAGCGGCACCGCGCCGAACAACGACACGATGACCTGGGCGCCCCAGTAGGACATCTGGCCCCAGGGCAGCAGGTAACCGAAAAATCCCTCAGCCATCAGCGCCAGGTAGATCAGCATGCCGATAATCCACAGCAGCTCGCGCGGCGGCTTGTAGGAGCCATACATCATGCCGCGGAACATGTGCAGGTACACCACGATGAAGAATGCCGACGCCCCGGTCGAATGCATGTAGCGGATCAGCCAGCCCCACTCGACGTCGCGCATGATGTATTCCACCGATGCAAAGGCGTCAGCAGCAGCGGGCTTGTAGTTCATTGTCAGCCAGATGCCCGTGAGCAGCTGGATGATCAGGACAACAAAGGCCAGCACGCCGAATACGTACCAGACATTGAAGTTCTTCGCCGCGTAGTACTCCGTTACGTGCTCTTTGAGCATCTTTGTCAGCGGGAAACGCGCATCGATCCAGTCGATGAAGCGCGGGGAACGCTGGCCGCCGTTCACGGCATCGGCACGGGCGGAATTCATACGCTGGCTCCTGTGTCTTCGCCGATAATTATCAGGTTATCGCCCACATAACGATGTGGCGGCACGGGAAGGTTCGTGGGCGCGGGCACACCAGAATAAACGCGCCCGGCGAGGTCGAACTTCGACCCGTGGCACGGGCAATAGAAACCGCCCTCCCAGGCCGGGCCGAGATCTTCTGGCGCCACGTCGAAGCGTTCGATCGGTGCGCAGCCCAGGTGGGTGCAAGTGCCAATCACGACCAGAACCTCCGGTTTCACGGAACGTGTTTCGTTCTGCGTGTAACCAGGCTGCTCCGACTCGATGGAATCCGGGTCACTGAGCTGGTCGACCACCTGGCTCATGCGCTCGAGCATGTCCGCGGACCGGCGCAGTATCCACACCGGCCTGCCCCGCCATTCCAGGCGCACCATTGCACCGGTTTCCAGCTTGCTGATATCGACCTGCACGGGCGCCCCGGCAGCCTGCGCCCGGGCGCTGGGTTTCCAGGACGCCAGGAACGGAACTGCGGTAAATGCCGCGCCGGTGACACCGACCACAGTGGTTGCCACGGTCAGAAAACGCCGTCGGCTGAGTCCCGACTCTTCGCTCATTCAGCTCACCCTCCCAGCTGGGGTATATGCACGGCAGGGCCGCCGGGTGATGCCCGAACGACCCTCGACCGGAAGAACGCCCGCTATAGAGAAGAATCCGAGCGGCGGGCGTTGAAAAACGCGGCGAAATTATACACGGGGCTCTGGAGGCTTGCCTACCGACATCGGGGTAGCTGTCGTCAGCTGAGGCGGCGGATCCGGGCGCCCAGCCGCGCCAGCTTTTCCTCGATGCGCTGATAGCCGCGGTCGAGGTGGTAGATGCGGTCCACGATAGTTTCACCGTCTGCCACCAGCCCGGCAAGGACCAGGCCCGCCGACGCTCGCAGGTCAGTCGCCATAACCGGCGCGGCGCGCAGCGAGCTTTGACCGTGCACCACGGTCGTGTGGCCCTCCAGGCGTATCTTGGCCCCCATGCGCTGTAGTTCTGGCACGTGCATGAAGCGGTTTTCGAAAACGTTTTCTGTGACGGTACCAACCCCGTCCGCCACACAGTCCAGGGCCATGAACTGGGCCTGCATGTCCGTCGGGAACCCGGGGTATGGCGCGGTACTTACATCTACCGCCACTGGCCGTCGCCCCTGCATGTCGAGTTCTATCCAGTCAGCCCCGGTGTCGATATTCGCGCCAGCTTCGCGCAGCTTCTGAAGGACCACTTCGAGATGCTCGGGCACGACGTTCTCAACACGCACGCGCCCCCGGGTGATGGCGCCTGCGACCAGGAAGGTTCCCGCCTCGATGCGATCCGGCTGCACGGAGTAGTCGCTACCCTCCAGCGCGTCGACGCCCTGAATTACGATCTGCGCGGTGCCGGCGCCGGTCACCCTGGCCCCCATGGAATTCAGAAAGGCGGCGAGATCGATCACCTCCGGTTCCCGGGCCGCGTTGTCGATCACGGTTTCGCCGGCGGCGAGAACGGCGGCCATCAGCAGGTTCTCGGTACCCGTGACCGTAACCTTCTCGAGCACCAGGTGCGCGCCCTGCAGGCGGCCGGCGGTGGCGCTGATATACCCGTCGGCGATCTTCACGCGCGCCCCGAGGGCCTGCAGGCCGGCGACGTGCAGGTCCACCGGCCGCGCCCCGATCGCACAGCCGCCCGGCAGCGACACGTCCGCCCGGCCATGGCGGCCGAGCAATGGCCCGAGCACGAGCACCGACGCGCGCATGGTCTTCACCAGCTCATAGGGCGCGAAATAGTTCTCCAGGGTCGCCGGCTCGACAGCGACTCGCCCGTCGGGGTGGAATTCCACGCCCACACCCATCCGGCGCAACAGCGCGATGGTGGTATTCACGTCGCGCAGCTGCGGCACGTTGTGGATCGTCAACGGCGTCCGGCTAAGCAACGACGCCGCCAGGATCGGCAACGTGGCATTTTTCGCGCCGGAGATTCGCACTGCTCCGTCGAGGGCAGGGCCACCGTCGATGGCGAGCCTATCCACCGTAACCGCCCGTGCGACCGCCCTCAGCCTGCGCGCGCACGCCACTCCTCGGGGGTATAGGCGGCAATGGACATGGCGTGTATTTCTCGCCCCATTCGTTCGCCGAGGGCCTGGTAGACCAGCTGATGCCGCTTTAGCGGCCGCTGGCCAGCGAAGGCGCTGCTGATCACTGTGGCCTCGTAATGCGTCAGGTCCTCACTGGCCACCTCAGCGGTGCAGTCGGGCAAATGCGTTTCGATCAGCTGCTGTATTTCGGCAGGCGTCATTCAATTCCCTCTGGGGCACTTGGGAACGGCCATTATAATCTCCGGCATGCTCCTTGAATTCGTCGCGATTGTTGCCGGCCTGGTGCTGCTGGCGTGGGGGGCCGATCGAGTGGTGCTGGGGGCCGGCGTGATTGCGCGCGCGTTGAACATCCCGCCCCTGCTGATCGGACTGACCGTGCTCGGTTTCGCCACGTCGCTGCCCGAAGTGCTGGTGTCGGCGACGGCGGCCCTCGCAGGCGCACCGAACCTGGCCGTGGCCAACGCCCTGGGCTCCAACATCGCGAACATCGGCATGGTCATGGCCATTGCTGCAATCATCACTCCGTTAGAAATCAAATCCCAGACCCTGCGCAGCGAGCTGCCCGTGATGCTGGCCGTAAGCGTCGTCCCGGTGGTGCTGTTCCCGGACGGCGTGCTGAGCCGGACGGACGGCTGGCTGCTGCTGGCCGGCCTCGTGCTGTTCATCGCCTGGGTTATCCGGCTCGGACTGCGGACCCGGGGTAAGGATCCCATCGAGGCTGAGTACGCGGCGGAGATCGCAGCGGACCTCGGCACCGGGCGCGCCGCGCTGGTCCTGCTGCTGGGGCTGGGGACACTCGCCCTGGGCTCCGAAGCCCTGGTCTGGGGCAGCACCAACCTCGCCGCGCGCCTGGGCATCAGCGACCTGGTGATCGGCCTGACAGTGGTCGCCATCGGTACCAGCCTGCCGGAACTGGCCGTGTCCATCGTCGGCGCCCGCAAAGGTGAGCATGGCCTGGCACTGGGCAACGTGATTGGCTCCAACACCTTCAATACGCTGGCGGTCATCGGCGTGGCGGGCACCATTCATCCGGCGACGCTCGATCCGGCAGCCATCGTCCTGCATCTGCCGGTGATGCTTGGCTTCACGCTGGCGTTTTTCTTCTTCGCGTACAATGCCGGCGATACGATCCGGATCGGCCGGGGAGCCGGCTGGCTGGCCCTCATCAGCTTCATCGCCTATCTCGCTTACGTGGTCAGCACGGTGATCTAGAACCCGTCGCATTGGATTAGCCATGAGCGTTCTTGCAATAGACGACTCGGAACTGCAGGCCCGGGCCCGCCGGGTTCTGGATATCGAGGCACAGGCGATTCGCGACCTGGTGCCGCGCATCGGCGCAGGCTTTGCGCGCGCCTGCCGACTGTGCCTGGAATGTACCGGCCGGGTCATCGTCACCGGCATGGGCAAGTCCGGCCATATCGGCAGCAAGCTGGCAGCAACCCTGGCCAGCACGGGCACGCCGGCATTTTTCGTGCACCCCGGGGAAGCGAGCCACGGCGACCTGGGCATGATTACCGCGAAAGACCTGGTTGTGGCCCTGTCCAACTCCGGCGAAACGGCGGAAATCGTGACGATCCTGCCGTTGCTGAAGCGCCTGGCGATACCACTGATCACAATGACCGGTGCGCCGGACTCGACCCTCGGCAACGCCGCGGACGTGGCGCTGGACATTGGTGTGAGCGAAGAAGCCTGCCCGCTGAACCTGGCGCCGACGGCCAGCACGACGGCCACGCTGGCCATGGGCGACGCCCTGGCAGTGGCGCTGCTGGAGAGCCGGGGCTTTACGAAGGAGGACTTCGCCATGTCCCATCCCGGCGGCGCCCTCGGGCGGCGCCTGCTGCTGCATGTCAGCGACCTGATGCACACCGGCGCAGAGCTGCCGAGCGTTCGCGACGATGCCCCGCTGCACGAGGGCCTGCTGGAAATGACCCGCAAGAGTCTTGGCATGACCGGCGTGGTCAGCGCCGACGGGCGGGTGGCGGGCGTGTTTACGGACGGCGATCTGCGCCGTGCCCTGGACCGCAAGTTTGACCTGCAGTCCACCCGGATGCGCGAAGTCATGACCGTGAACTGCCGTACGGCCGCCCCGAATGAACTGGCCGCCGAAGCGCTGCTGCGGCTGGAGCAGAACAAGATCACCGCGCTTCTGGTGGTAGACGACCAGCAGAAACTCGTTGGTGCGCTGCACGTGCATGACCTGCTGCGCGCCGGCGTAGTCTGACGCGCTGGCATGGCTGAAGAGCAGGCACTGCTGGAACGCGCCGCACGCACCCGGCTGCTGGTGCTGGATGTAGACGGCGTGATGACGGACGGGCGGCTCTACTACGACCAGCACGGCAACGAAACGAAGGCCTTCCACGTACGCGACGGCTACGGCATCAAGTCGGTCATGCGGCTGGGTTGCGAGGTGGCGGTAATTTCCGGGCGACGCTCTGCGGCCGTGGAGACACGTCTGCGTGAACTCGGGGTGAAGCATGCCGTGCTCGGTGAGGACGACAAGCTGCCAGCTTTGCAGAGCCTGGCCGCGGAGCTCGGCATCGACGACCTGCAAACGGTGGCCTGCGTCGGCGACGATGCCCCGGACCTGCCTATCCTGACGGCCGTAGGCTTCGCGGTCGCACCGGCCGATGCGCATCCGGATGTTGCCGCGCGCGTGCACTGGCAAACCCTCGCCAAGGGCGGGCGCGGCGCCGTGCGTGAGGTCTGCGACCTGCTGGCGCGGGCTTGGGCGGAGGCTAAATCCTGAAAGGCAGCGGCGGCGTCAATGGCCTGACCCTGGCATTGCTGACCGCCGGTGCGTTGGCCAGCGGCCTGCTGCTGTGGCGGCTGCAGGCGCCGGAAGAAAAGAACGGAGGCATGCGCCGGCTCGGCGCCGGATACTACGTCAAGGACGCTGAACTGGTGGGAACCGGGGCCAGCGGCGAGGTGCTCTATCGCATCCGGACCCGCGAACTGCACCAGGATTCGGACAATGGTGCGGTTGCCCTGACTGACGTTGCCTTGCAGTATGTGCCAAGCGCTGCCGTGCCGTGGGATTTGACGGCCGCCGCAGGCAGCATGCCGCCCGACAGTGATATCCTGCAGCTGTCGGGCGAGGTTGTTGCAGTGACCAGAAAGGACAGTGGCGAACCGGCCATCATCCGCACGGACTATCTCGAAATCGATCCGCAGACTTTCGTCGCATTCACCGACCGCCCGGTGGCGATAGAAATGTCCGGCGGCCGCATTCTCGCGACAGGAATGCGCGTGTTTCTCAAGGAAGACCGTTTGCAGTTGATTGCCGATGTCACCGGGACCTTTACACCCTAGCTGCGGCTTGCTGCTGGCATGCGTGCTGCTCGCGGCCGTGCCGGCTATGGCGGCAGAACAACTCGAGGCCGAGCTGGGCCTGGAGTTCGATCGCGCCGCACCCATTGATCTCGATGCAGACGCTTCCGAGTTCGACCGCCGGAACGATCGCCTGAGCTTTACCGGCCTGAGCATCCGCCAGGGCGACCTCGGCATTACCGCGGACAGCGCCGAGGCAACTCGCCTCGACTTCGACGACAGCGTCTGGACCTTCCGGGGCAACGTGGTCATCCAGAGCGCGACGACCCGCACGTGGTCCGACACGGCCGAAGTGCGTTTCCTGGCCCATCGGCTCGAAAGCGCCAGGCTGAGTGGCCAACCCGCCCGCTTCGAACAGCAAAAGTCCATCGATGACGGCCTGACGCAGGGCCGCGCCGCAATCATGGAGTACGAATTGGCCTCGAACCTGATACGCATGGTGGACGAGGCGTGGGTCAGCGACGGTGTCAACGAAGTATCGGGGCCGCGAATTGCCTATGACCTGCGCCGCGAATTCATTATTGCGGATGGCGATGAATCCGGCCAGGTGCGAATGAAGATCAAGCCGTCCGAGCGTGATGGTTCCTGATTCCGGCACCAGCACGCTGCGCGCCGTGAGCATCAGCAAGCGATTCAAGCTCCGCCAGGTCGTCGACGACATTTCGCTTGAGATACGCAGTGGCGAGGTGGTGGGACTGCTTGGACCCAACGGTGCCGGGAAGACCACCGCTTTCTACATGATCGTCGGCCTGATCCCCACCGACACCGGACGCATCGAGCTGGACGGTGAGAATCTGACCCACATGCCGATGCACCAACGAGCCCGCAAGGGCCTCGGTTATCTGCCCCAGGAGGCCTCAGTATTCCGCAAGCTCAGCGTGGAGCGGAACATCATGGCAATACTGCAGACGCGCGCCGGGCTGACGCGCGCCGATCGCGAAAGCCAGCTGGAGGATCTGCTCGACGAATTGCACGTTAGCCACGTGCGCACGAATCTCGGAATGAGTCTGTCGGGCGGTGAGCGTCGCCGGGTGGAGATCGCCCGGGCATTAGCCGCAGAACCCCGCTTTGTGCTGCTCGATGAGCCCTTCGCCGGCGTCGACCCGATTTCGGTGCTGGATATTCAACGCACTATCCGGCACCTGGCAGCGCGCGGCATCGGCGTCCTCATTACGGACCACAATGTGCGCGAGACACTGGGAATCTGCGAGCGAGCCTATATTCTCAGTGAAGGCGCCGTAATCGCCGAGGGTGCCCCCGGCGCCATTCTCGACAATGACCAGGTCCGCAAGGTTTATCTCGGTGAGGATTTCAGGCTCTAGGAAGACTAGTTAGAGTGAGCGCAATGAAGCCGTCGCTGCAGCTGCGGATCAGCCAGCAACTGGTCATGACCCCCCAACTGCAGCAGGCTCTGCGCCTGCTGCAGATGCCCGTGCTCGAACTCCACGATCAGCTAGAGCAGGCCCTGGCAGAAAACGTGATGCTCGAGGCGGAAGAGCCGCCCGACGTGGAAGCGCCGGCCGCCACAGACGAAAGCGGCGAGCCGGAGGTCGTGGCCCGGGAAGCCGACGAGATCAGCCTCTGGGATGAACCGACCGCCCGGGATAATCGCAGCGATGTGTGGGCAGACGACGGTCGGCGCCCCGAGATTGCCGATACCAGCGGAGAATCCCTGCGCGAGCACCTGCTCTGGCAGCTGGAAATGGAGCATTTCTCGCCCCGCGAGGTGGCCATTGGCCACGCCATCGTCGACGCGCTGAACGAAGACGGCTACCTGACCGAAGACCTCGAATCCATCCAGACCACACTGGCCGCAGACGCGGGCTTTTCGCTGCCGGAACTGGAAACCACGCTGGCAAAGATCCAGACCCTCGACCCCGCCGGCGTGGCCGCGCGGACGCCTGCCGAATGCATTGGAATTCAATTACACCAGCTGGCACCGGACACGCCGGGACGTGACCTGGCCTTGCTGATTGCGGCGAATTCATTAGACCTCGTGGCCGACAGCGCCTACGGCCAGCTGCGCCGCGACTATGGTGTGTCGGAAGAGTCGCTGACCCTGGCCCTGATGCTGATCCGGGCCTGCCACCCCCGGCCCGGCGCGGCCGTGCAGCCGGATTCCACTGAATATGTGATTCCGGATGTCTATGTGCGCAAGCAGGACGGCCGCTGGGTCGTGGAACTGAACCGCAGCTTCTCACCGAAACTGAAGGTCAACCAGGCCTACGCGGAGATGCTGAAGACCGATAGCGGCCACGATACCCTGCGCGCGCAGCTGCAGGAGGCGCGATTCCTGGTGCGGAGCCTGGAAATCCGCGACGACACGCTGATGAAAGTTGCGCTGAGCATTGTCGAGAAGCAGACCGGTTTTCTCGAACATGGGGAGGAGCACATGAAGCCCATGATCCTGAAGAATGTGGCGGAGGCCGTGGGTATGCACGAGTCGACCATCTCCAGGGTTACCGCCAACAAGTACATGCACACGCCGCGAGGCGTGGTAGAGTTTCGGTACTTTTTCTCGAGCCAGCTGGCCACTTCAGACGGTACCGGCGAATCGTCAACGGCCATCAAGGCGCGCATTCGGCGCCTGATTGGGCAAGAAAACCCGGCCAAGCCCCTCAGCGATAGCGCCATTGCCAAGACATTGGCCGGCGAAGGCATCAATGTTGCCCGGCGAACGGTGGCAAAATACCGGGAAGCCCTTCGTATCGCCTCGTCAGCGGAACGGAAGCGTTTGAGTATCCGGTGACCAAACCGGTTGAATAACAAGGAGGACAGCAGCATGCAACTGAATCTCACCGGCCATCACGTTGACGTCACCCCGGCAATGCGCGACTACGTCGAAGAAAAACTGCAAAAACTGGAACGCCATTTCGATCATGTCACCGGTATTCACTGCATACTCACCGTTGAGAAGCTGCGTCACAAAGCGGAGGCGCGCGTGGCCGTTTCGGGAGGCTCGCTGTTTGCCGATGCGGTGGAAGACGACATGTATGCCGCAGTCGACAGCCTCGTCGACAAACTCGACCGGCAGATCATCCGGCACAAGGAAAAGATTACCGACCACCATGCCCGGCACGCGAACAAGCGTTCGTGAACTATCAACATGCTCAACCTGGAATTCCTGACTGCCGACCGTGTTCGCATTGACGTCGAAGCCAGCAGCCGCAAGGACGCGCTGCAGTCTTTAAGCCTGCTGCTCGCAAGCGGCCCCGGCTCACTGACCGCGGCGGAGATTTTCGCCCTGCTGGATCAACGTGAGCGGCTCGGCAGCACCTGCCTGGGAAACGGTGTTGCCGTTCCCCACGGGCGCGACCCTGCCCTCGACCAACCCGTTGGCGCATTGCTGCGCTTTGTATCACCCGTGGATTTCGACGCGGGTGAGGACGCCGATATTTCCGTCGCCGTGGGTTTGATGCTGCCGGAGACCGAAGGCGGCGAACTGAGTGCGGTAGTCAATGCACTGCGCCGTGACGCCAGCCCGCAGGCGCTGCAAGACGCTGCGACGCCAGACGCGGCGGTCTTGGCCGTGCGCGCCTGCCTGCCGTTGGCAGACGACACAGAGCGGGCGGATTAGGCCGATGCGCCTGGTCATCATCAGCGGGCTGTCCGGCTCCGGCAAGAGCGTGGCCCTGAACCTGCTTGAAGACATGGGCTTTTACTGCATCGACAATGTGCCGGCGATGCTCGTCGAAACCATGGTCTCGGAGATCATCGCTTCCGGTGATGCGGGTTACGAAAACCTGGCTATGGGCGTAGACGCGCGCAACCGCAACGCAGATCTTGAGTCAGTGCCGGCCATGGCACATCGGCTGCGAGACAGCGGGATGCATTGCGAGGTCATATTCCTGCACGCCGATGACGACATCCTGCTCAAGCGCTACTCGGAGTCCCGGCGCCGCCACCCGCTGCGGCGCGAAGGTGAAAGCCTGAAAGACGCCATCGCGCTCGAGCGGGAACTCCTCGGGCCGATCATCGACGCCGCGGAGCTGGTACTGGACACTACACGCACCAGCATCTATGAACTGCGGGATGCGCTGCGCGAGCGCGTCGGGCTGCGGCAGGCGCCCAACCTGTCAATTCTCGTGGAATCTTTCGGCTTCAAGCACGGCCTGCCGGCTGACGCAGACTTTGTGTTCGACCTGCGCTGCCTCCCGAACCCGTATTGGGACATCACGCTGCGGCCATTGACTGGCCGTGACCGGCCGGTGGCCGACTTCCTCGATGCGAGCGAAGCGGTGCAGGACATGTACCGCGACATACTTCAGTTTCTCGACAACTGGATTCCCCGGTACCTGGACTTTCACCGCAACTACCTGACCATTGCACTGGGCTGCACCGGGGGCCAGCATCGCTCCGTCTATATGGCTGACAAGCTGGCCACCGCCCTGTCTACGAGGCACGCCGAGGTGCTGACGCGCCATACAGAACTGTCTGCCGTCCAGCAGGCGGGCGAAACCGTCAAGCGAATCGATTAGGGCAGCGGCCCTACTCCGATGAACCTGACCGCACCGCCCGCCAAGACCGACCTCGGCCTGCTCCGCGAAGCCCTCGAGACCGGTGCCCTGCGCCAGGTCGGCAAGCTGGTGCGTTCGCTGCACCCGGCGGAAATCGCCGATCTGCTGGAGTCCCTGCCACCCGCCGAGCGCGCCATCGTCTGGGACCTGGTGGAAGACAGCGACGACGGCGACATCCTGCTCGAACTGAACGACGAGGTGCGCGCGGGCATCATCGACGGGATGGAGGCTGCCGAGCTGGTGGCCGCCACCGAGGGCATGGATCTCGACGACCTGGCCGACTTTGTCGCCGACCTGCCCGAGGCAGTTACGCAGCAGGTAATTCGCTCCCTGTCCGACCAGGACAAGGAACGGCT
>Ga0265303_10001284_pt1 | contig 15306 bp, 16 predicted proteins | sample Helome_2_FD_192494 | JGI IMG/M metagenome (GOLD analysis project Ga0265303, IMG submission 192494) | Marine sediment microbial communities from subtidal zone of North Sea - Hel_20160317 (Illumina Assembly) | ecosystem: Environmental > Aquatic > Marine > Subtidal zone > Sediment ... | reverse complement strand
TCGAAGGCGGCCTTTTTTTGCGGTAGGTGCCATCCTGGCAACGATCGCTTTATTTGCCATGCCGAATTCTACAGCCTTGTGGATGGCCGTGATCATGCTCTGGCTGATGGATGCCTCCATAAATATTAGTATGGAACCTTTCAGGGCTTTCGTGGGTGATATGCTTCCCAACGAGCAGCGCACCAGTGGATTTGCGATGCAAAGTTTCTTTATTGGCATTGGCGCCATTGTTGCTTCTGCCCTCCCCTATATGCTGACAAATTGGTTTGGTGTTTCTAATGTTGCTGCGGATGGAAGCATCCCTGATTCTGTAAGATGGTCATTCTACCTTGGAGGTATCGCTTATTTTCTCGCAGTCATGTGGACGGTGCTCAAAACAAAAGAATATCCACCGGATGATTTAGAAAAACTTAAGGAAGAAAATGCCTCAAAAGGAGTATTCACCGGCTTGGCAGAATCTTTTATGGGCATATTTCAAATGCCCAAAACCATGGTACAATTGTCCTTTGTACAGTTTTTTTCCTGGTTTGCCTTATTTGCCATGTGGATCTATACCACATCCGCGGTTACGAGCCATGTGTATAATACTTCAGATCCAACTTCGGAACTTTATAATGAAGGAGCAGATTGGGTAGGCATCTGTTTTGCAGTTTATAATGGGATAGCGGCTTTGGTAGCTTTTCTACTTCCAGTAGTCGCCAAACGTGTAAGTCGAAGAATAACGCATCTCCTTGCACTTTTCTGTGGCGGTATAGGTTTGCTTTCAATATTCTTCATAACGGACCCTAACCTCTTATTAGTATCGATGGTTGGTGTGGGTATTGCCTGGGCCAGTATTCTTTCTATGCCCTATGCTATGCTCTCCAGCATCCTACCGTCAGATAAGATGGGCTATTATATGGGAGTCTTTAATTTCTTCATCGTAATCCCACAGATCGTAGCCGCCGGTATCCTCGGATTTTTACTGAAAAGCCTTTTCGGCAACGTCTCTGTCTATGCCCTGGTACTTGGCGGAATATCTATGTTCATCGCGGGACTACTATGCCTTATAGTCCAGGATAACGAGGAAGCAATAGAGTATGCCAAGGAAAAAGAATAGGCTTTAGCATTCGCTAATCCACTGTTTATCAGGCATATATCTTCTATTTTCCCGAATCGACAAATGATACCCTCTAAGTATCATAAACTTTTCTTATATAGCTATAATATTTCTTTATTATTCCATAAATTTACTCTATGTTTGTATAAGAATAAATGATAGTGCCCTTTATCACTATCTGATAAACGATTAATTATGACTATAACTCAATTGCAATATGTGATGGCGGTTGCGGAATATAGAAACTTCACTCTGGCGGCAGAAAAAAGTTTTGTTACCCAACCTACCTTAAGCATGCAAGTCCAAAAATTGGAAGATGAGCTGGACATCTTGATCTTTGATCGTTCTAAAAAACCTATTGCCCTGACAGATGCAGGCAAGCGGGTTATCGAGCAGGCGCGTCACATCATAAACGAAGCCAATAGGATCAAGGATATCGTAGCTCAGGAAAAAGGATTTATTGGTGGGGATTTTAAAATTGGGATCATCCCAACAGTCATGCCTACAATCCTTCCTATGTTCCTAAAGACGTTTATCAATAAGTACCCCCGAGTGAATTTAGAAATACGCGAGCAACCAACGGAGACCTTGATCCGTAACTTGCAAGAGGGTAATATTGATGCAGGGATTGCCGCCACACCTCTGGAAGTAGAATACATTAAAGAACGAGCACTTTACTTTGAGCCGTTCGTAGGCTATGTTCCGGAAGGTCATCGACTTACAAATAAGCTGAAACTACAACGTGAAGACCTGGATATTAATGACATGCTTCTTCTGGAAGATGGGCATTGTTTTCGTGACGGTGTGATCAATTTGTGTAAAACAAAGCGACTCAAAACGGGGGAACCTTTTGATCTTTACAGCGGAAGTTTTGAAACACTGCTTAGCCTGTCAGATGAAGGAATGGGTATGACGCTTCTACCCTACCTCAACTCCTTGCATGTTAAGGAAGGTCAGCGCCATCGTATTAAGTCTTTCGAAAATCCGCCTCCGGCAAGAGAAGTTAGCTTGATCTATCATAAGAATGAGTTAAAGATACAAATCATAGATGCGCTTCATGAAGTGATCACCAGTGTGATCAAGGGAGCCATTGCTTTTGAAGATGTGGAGATCGTTAGTCCGCTACGTTCGGCCTAGATCGAGAATAATCAGAAATAAAAAAGCCACGTAACCGTGGCTTTTTTTTTATATGTTCAAATAAATTAAGCTGGGCTTTAACTCTGGTTTATCTTCCAGAAATTGCAGTAACCAGCGTTTCAGTTCCTCTAGCTCATAAGGTAGTAAGCGTTCAACAGCTTTCTTCAGCTCCTTATGAAATAGCTTTATATCAAAACTCACTTTTTGGAGGACCATCTTTGTGTAGTCCAACATAGCTCTTGACATATATTGTTGGTTTAAGGTTACACTGCCCCATAAAAATAACTAAAAAAAGGTATACAAAATATCAGTAGTATAGTTAAAAAATAGATAATTTCATGTTTTATTCGACAAAGCGCATCTACACATGAAACGTGTCCGTTCCGGCCTTATATTTTGGAGTGCCATTCTTATAACTACCTTATTATTAAATTCTTGTGCCTCTGGCCGACCGGCAAAACTCCGCAAATTCATCAATAATGAGTGGCAAATTCCCCTGCATGATCATCATTTTACCGGTACCTATATAATAGATGCAGAGAGCGGTCAGGTAATGTATTCACTAAATGCAGACAAGTACTTTACCCCAGCCAGTAACACAAAAATAGCTACCCTTTATGCAGCGCTAAAACTTATCCCGGAGAAAGTTCCTGCCCTAAGAGCAGCAGTCAACGGAGATACATTAATGTTTTCAGGTACAGGGGATCCCAGTGCATTTCACCCGGTTTTTCAAGACAGTACACTTCTAAATTATTTGTCGGGATTCCGACATCTCATATGGTACACAGGAAATTACGAGGATGATCATTTTGGTCCGGGATGGGCCTGGGAGGATTTCCCATATGGATTTTCGGCAGAACGAAGTGTTTTACCTATTTATGGAAATGTAAGTCGATTTGAATTACGAGACAGCCTGAGAGTAACCCCAATTATTTTTAAAGACAGCATTTTCCCAAAGCCTGGGAGATCTGGTAGGTTGGAAGATCGCAATTTGTTTACGCTGCCATCTTTATTTTCAGATACTATCCATATCCCCTTTACACATACAACTAAAGTCACTGCAGGGGTATTAGTCTCCCTTTTAGACAGGCCTGTCATTGTAAGACCTGGGGCATATCCCGGTGATATGGAGCTAATACCTGGATATTCCAGGGATAGCCTGTGTATTAAGATGATGATAGACAGTGATAATTTCCTGGCAGAACAACTCATGATCCTGGCATCACAGGGGGTTTCTGATACCTTATCATTTTCAGTAGCCAAAAATCGTGCCCTGCAAATGTTGGCAGATCTGCCCAATTCGCCACGATGGGTAGACGGTTCCGGTCTCTCTAGATATAACCTCTTCACCCCGGAATGGATCGTTAGTTTACTTCATAAGTTATATAAGGAATATCCCGAAGATCAGTTATTGCATTATTTTCCGGCAGGCGGAGTTTCTGGAACTATTGATAACTGGTATGGCGCTGAAGACGGACCTTTTGTATTTGCTAAAACAGGAACCTTGGGGAACAACTATAACGTCAGCGGATATTTGCGGACCAAAAAAAACAGGGTATTCATCTTTAGCATCATGAATAATCATTTTCGCCAACCTACAGATTCGATAAAAAGTTCAATCGAACGCACCCTGACTTGGATACGAACACATTACTAGCTTATAATCGGTTGTCGCCATCGAGAATATCTCCGATGGTACCTAATATGCTTCCTTCACCTCTGTCTTTTCCTCCACCTTTGGGCGCCGCAGCCCAAACTTTTCCGGCTAATCTGCTAAATGGAAGGGATTGAACATATACGGCACCAGGTCCTTTAAGAGTGGCAAAGAATAAGCCTTCACCTCCAAATACAGTATTCTTAATGCCGCCCACAAATTCAATATCATAGTCTACCTGCTGCGTAAATCCTACAATACATCCTGTATCTACCTTAATTACTTCACCAGCAGCCAATTCTTTTCGTGCTAAAGTTCCACCTGCATGGACAAAGGCCATTCCGTTTCCTTCGAGTTTTTGCATAATAAAGCCCTCTCCTCCAAAAAGCCCTCTTCCCAGCCTTTTTGAAAATTCGATCCCTACAGTAACGCCTTTAGCTGCACAGAGAAATGCGTCTTTTTGACAAATGAATTTGCCTCCGTATTTAGAGAGATCAATAGCAACGATCTTTCCAGGATAGGGCGAAGCAAAGCTCACCTTCTTTTTACCGCTTTCCACATTCAGGAAGGCTGTCATAAACAAGCTTTCACCCGTAAGCACCCGTTTCCCGGCAGAAAAGATCTTCCCTAGAACACCTGAGGTTTGATTAGACCCATCCCCAAAAATGGTATCCATCTTAATGCCTGTATCCATCATCATAAAACTGCCGGCTTCTGCTACAACAGCTTCCTGCGGATCCAGTTCTATCTCAACATACTGCATCTCCTCTCCGAAAATTTGGTAATCTATATCGTGTGCGCTCATGAAAATAAAATTAAGGTTTACCCATTAGTTTAAAACAGCGGTATTTTGTTACAGCTACAGAAAAAGAAAGTAATATCTACCTCTTCATACGGATCGTCCATTCAAAGTTAAAGGTAGAAACGACCACACCTTCATCATTTACACCAACAGATTTCATCCAGATCGTTTGCCCCTCCCCTGTTTCAATAGTGCGTTCTATGGCTTCCTGGATCTTTCCGCCATCTGTACAGGTAAACGTGATCTTCCCTGTTGCTTTTTTGGTAAAGTTTGCATTGTTATTAGCCACCAACATGGAGATTTGACGCCCACTTTTCTTTATCTGATCTATGAACAAAGCACCCGTAGTTAATTCAGCAGCCATCCCCTGTACGGCCCAATACATAGATTTAAACGGGTTTTGATTTCGCCAGGAATGTGTAACAGTCACCACGGCTTTTTCTGAATCAAGATAGCGGAGCCTAACGCCTGCCCACCACGCGGCAGGCAACTTAAAGAATGTGAAGGTGTTGAATTTACGGGCTTTGGAGGACATATCGACATTGTTAGATTGTAAAAATATGGATTTATTACGGAATATTAATTTGTTAATTTTATGTTAAATATTAGTACTAGGTTTTGCATAATACCTTCTTTTAGATATATATTTGCATAAGAAACTAATATGCCATGACAGAGACAATTTCCAAACACGAAAGAAATCTATCGGGGATCATCCATGCTTCTACCCTGAGCAAGTACTTTATTCCTTTTGGAAACTTCCTCCTACCCTTAATACTTTGGCTCGGAAATAAGAACGAGAAACCTTTTGTGGATTACAATGGGAAACAAGCCTTAAACTTTCAAATAAGCATTTTACTTTACGGGATCGTCCTTGCCGTTATAGGCGCTGTATTTTTCCTGGTTTTTGCATTTGATTTTGTTGGTTTTGTTGACGTGCTCGAAATAAATGAACATAATCTTTCCGTCTACAACCACGGACATAAAGGATTTGGTACACATGTGGTATTTATGATCCTGGCAGGCATTCTCGCCTTAGGCTTAATGGCATTAGACATCGTTTGCACCATCCTGGCTACCATCAAAGGTGGTAACGGTGAAAAATATAAATACCCCATCACAATTAACTTCATTAGATAATGAGAGAATTGGCAAACATAGTATTGATTCTGCTTGTAACCTCAGGCACTTTGCAAGCGCAAATAGCTGCTACAGATGAATTGTATCTTGTTCTTAAACAGCAAGATAGCATCCTCTTTCACGCAGCATTCAATACATGTGATGATGCAGTAATGACTGCCATGTTCACGGAAGATTTTGAATTCTATCACGATAAAGGCGGGATCACAGAAGGTCGTGAGACTTTCTTGAAACAATTCAGAGAAAATTGTGCCAGCCGGGTGGCAGGTCAACCTCAGCCCTCAAAAAGGATCTTATTTCCGAAAAGTCTCGAAGTACATCCTTTAAAAGATAACGGAGTTTTATATGGAGCTATTCAACACGGCATGCATGAATTTGAATTTCTCAATGGAAACGGTGAATACCAAAAAGGAGATATTGCACGCTTCACCCATCTGTGGATCCTGGAGCGAGGTAAATGGAAAGTTAAAAGAGAACTTAGTTATGATCATGTTTCGCGAACAGATCTGACTAATTAAAATATCATCAATCAATACATAACCTTTATACATGCAAACCATGAATCATCAAAAAACGAACCGTTAACCCTCGATCGGTCTTTGTAGCAACTGACCGGTTTAATTAGAATAAGCGAATTATGAATATAGAAAACACAAAAGCACAAATGCGTAAGGGAGTACTGGAGTACTGTATCCTTTCTATCCTGAAAGGAGAAGACAAGTATGCTTCTGAGATTCTCAGCGCCTTAAAAGATGCTAAGATGCTTGTCGTAGAGGGCACTATTTACCCCTTGTTGACAAGATTGAAAAATGCCGGGCTTTTGAACTACCGGTGGGAAGAATCCACCTCAGGTCCGCCACGAAAATATTATGCACTCACAGAAACCGGAAAGCTCTTCATTAAAGAATTGGATGGCACATGGGATAATTTGCAGAGTGCAGTGAATTTAGTTACCAATGCTAAAAAATAACGAGCAATGAATAAAACTGTAAATATAAATCTAGCCAATGTCCTGTTTCATATCGATGAAAAGGCATTTCAAAAATTGCAGCGCTACCTGGAGGCCATAAAACGGTCTTTCTCCGGAACGATGGGCAGTGAAGAGATCATTGCCGACATCGAGGCCCGCATCGCTGAGCTCTTCCATGAGAAAATGGAAAGCGAACGCCAGGTGGTCACCCTGAAGGAAGTAGAAGAAGTGATCACGATCATGGGGCAACCTGAAGATTATATGGTCGATGACGACCTCTTTGAAGATAAAACAACCGACGGGCCAGCACCTTCTGGCAGGGTTAAAAAGCTCTATCGTGATATCGACAACAAATATATCGGAGGTGTATGTGCCGGCCTGGAACATTATTTAGGCTTTGATGCGCTTTGGATCCGACTGATATTTATTGTCCTGGCCTTATTTACCGGCTTCGGTTTGATCGCTTATATACTGCTCTGGATCCTGGTTCCGGAGGCAGTAACCACAGCCGAAAAACTGGATATGACGGGAAAGCCCGTGAATATCAGCAATATAGAACGCAAAGTTAAAGAAGGTTTTGACGATGTTGCTGATAAAGTTAAAAGTGTCGATTACGAGAAAGTCGGCAATAAAGTGAAAAGTGGTACTACCTCTTTCTTTGAAACCCTTGGAGACATAATAATGTTTCTATTAAAGGTTCTTGGAAAATTCGTCGGTATCCTCCTCATCATTATAGGAGCAGCAACTTTAATCGGATTGTTCATTGGATTATTCACCGTAGGCATTGTTGATATAATTCATATTCCTGGATTTGATTTCTATGATTTAGTGAATTACACAGATGCACCCGTATGGCTGGTTTCATTACTAACCTTGTTGGCAGTTGGAATTCCATTCTTCTTCCTGCTTTATTTGGGATTGAAGATCCTTGTAAACAATTTGAAATCTATAGGGGCTATTGCCAAATTCTCACTTTTGGGATTATGGTTTTTATCAATTATCGGATTAACAGTTCTTGGAGTTAAACAAGCCGCAGCCCATGCTTATAGTGGTAGTGATACCAACATGGAAGAACTGGCCCTTCCCCAAGGGTTAGACTCTTTGAATATTAAGTTGGTATCCAATGAAATGTATGAAGATTATGATAACATCAAGTTCAACGGTGTAAATGGTATTAGCGTAATTCAAGACGAAGCAGGGGACAAACTTTTGTTCTCAGATGATGTCCGCGTTGATATTAAAAAGTCTGAAGATTCTATCTCACGTATACGTATTCGAAAAGATGCCAATGGAGTTTCTTTTGCAGATGCCCGGGATCGAGCCGCAAAGATTAATTATAACTATGAAGCAGATAGCACCGGACTGCGCCTTAATGACCATCTGACAACGGCAATGGATAACAAGATCCGGGATCAGGAAGTACGGCTGACGGTCTATGTGCCCGCCGGTGTAACAATCACGTTTAATGATAATGCACGCGGACACATTGGTAGAACAACCAGGTATGATGCCGATGTCTACAGACGCCGAATGGTCCAGTATACATGGCTTATGGGCGAGGATGGAAAACTCCTTTGCCAGGACTGCCCGGAGGAGGAAGAATCAGAAGGCCACATCATCATTGACGAAGACGGGATCGATATTGACATACGCGATACCGATGATGGCGTAATTATGAAGATCGATGAAGACGGGGTACAGATCAAGAAAGACTAAGAAGAACAATTCAGTCAGCAAAATTGACAATTGAGTACGATTCTATTTTAAAGAAGTAACAAGAAACGGACATTTGACCTATCACTATCAAAAAACGAACAGTCATTAATACAAACATCACATCAATTAAAAACGAAAAAAATAAAACAATCATGACCACTTTAGCACGTATTATTATCGGATTATTACTCGCATTATTCGTCTCATCATGCGCATTTGACATGAGCTTTGGAGATGGGAAGAGAGGGAATGGAGAGATCGCCGAAGACCAAAGAGAGGTGTCGGAGGAATTTACAGTGATCAGCGCCCAGGAAGGCCTGGATGTATATGTCACACAAGCCAATGATTTTGATATCCTGGTAGAAGCAGATGAAAATATCATCGATCTGATCGGAACGGATATAAAAGACGGCCGACTGCGTATTCATACCTATGAAAATATAGGTCACGCCACTAAGAAGATCTATGTGTCATTACCACAGGTTACAGCACTTCATACATCAAGTGGTGCTGATTTGATCACAAAAACAACCATAGAGGCAGATAAAATTGAATTGAGTGCAAGCAGCGGCTCCGATCTCCAGGTAATGCTGGAAGCAGACGAAGTAGATGCGGATTGCAGCAGCGGAGCTGATATAAAGATCAGTGGGAATGCAAATCTCTTCTATGTTGAAGCAAGTAGCGGTTCAGACATTAAAGCACGTGAATTTGAAGTTAAAACATGTGTGGCCGATGCAAGCAGCGGTGCCGATATAAAGATCAATGTATCTGAAAACCTGACAGCAGAAGCCAGTTCCGGCGCAGGTATCTCCTATACCGGTGAAGCCAATGTAAAAACCAAAAAATCGGTATCCGGAAGCGTATACAAGAATTAATTGTCCTTATAGATCAACAACCCAGCCTAAAACCTCCCGGAATTCCGGGGGGTTTTTTTATTTCGATAAGTATTACAACAACTTAATTCGTACCAGATAACAATTTAGTAATCCAAATTTTAAGAAAATTTTAGTATCTTAAAAAAAACATTTAATCAAAACACTAAAACGGACCCCTATGAAAAAGTTAATCGGACTGGCAGTATTACTCCTTGGATTTGTAATGATCATCAGCTGGAGTACAGAAGAACCGCCATCAATGCATACCATAGAAGGTACCTGGGAACTTCAAAGCTTCTATAATTACGATGGAGAAAATATTATTGATACTGTACCTCTTGCAGAAGGTTACAGACAGGTAAAAATGTACTATGATGGTAAGATTATGTGGTCTCGTGCCACTTCTAGCGAAACTAAAGACCCCGATGGTAATGACGTTGTTGGGAGGTTTGGCTATGGCACCTATATGATAACTGAAAACGAATTAATGGAAACCATAGAATATGGTGATAAAGGTATGATGACAGCTTTGGATACCGTTAGACACTTTACTTTTGAACTAGTATTAAAGGATAAAACTTATAGTCAAATAAGTTCTGATGAGGAAGGCAACCGTACTTTTTCAGAGAATTATTTACGGATTGATTAAAATTTAAAATACAGAAAAAATTATCCCGGCTCTTCGCCGGGATTTTTTTATGTGGTGTGTGCTACTTCTATGGTGGCCAAATAACGTTCAGCATCCAAAGCTGCCATACAGCCCGTTCCAGCGGCTGTTACAGCTTGCCTGTATTCCTTATCCTGAACATCTCCGCTGGCGAATACGCCCGGCTTAGTTGTTTTAGTAGATTTACCATTTGTGATAATATAGCCCGTATCATCCATTTCTAATTGTCCTTTAAAAATGCCTGTATTTGGTGTGTGTCCTATGGCCACAAAAAAACCAGTGATCTCAATCTCTTCCTTCTCCCCTGTTTGGTTGTTTACCATTCGCAGGCCTTCCACCACCTGATCTCCAAGGATCTCGTCTACCTCCGTATTAAAACGAATCTCAATATTAGGTAAACTCTCAACCCGGTGCTGCATAGCTTTCGAGGCCCTCATATAATCTTTACGGATCAACATAGTTACTTTGGTACAGATATTAGCCAGGTAAGAGGCCTCTTCTGCAGCTGTGTCTCCACCACCAACTATGGCCACATCCTGTCCCTTATAGAAAAATCCATCACAGACAGCACAAGCAGATACGCCCCCACCTCTCAGCCTTTGTTCACTGGGAATATTCAAATATTTGGCCGTAGCTCCCGTGGAAATGATCACAGTTTCTGCCTCTACTACCTTGCTATCGTCAATGGTTACTTTGTGGATCCCCCCTGCCTCATCGCTGAAATCTACAGCAGTGGCCATGCCTATTCGAACTTCCGTTCCAAATCTTTCAGCCTGTTGTTGCAGTTCTACCATCATGGTAGGGCCATCAATGCCATTAGGGTATCCCGGAAAATTATCTACTTCTGTAGTAGTAGTAAGCTGACCACCTGGTTCCATACCGGTATACACAACCGGTTTCAGATCTGCTCGAGCTGCGTAAATAGCAGCTGTATAGCCGGCAGGACCAGAACCAAGGATCAATGTTTTTATACGCTCAATTTGTTCAGACATAGTGTAAATATCAAAATATAATTCCGCTATAAAAGTAGGTTTTTCACCAAAAACCTTACAGGAATAGTTATAAAAAGTTTTAAGAGAATCAGAGCAGCTTACCGATTCACAGTTTTTCCCCGAAAGCCAGGTCGCCTGCATCTCCTAAACCGGGCACTATGTAACCACGGGAAGTAAGTTCAGCATCAATAGCGGCAATCCACAAATGGGCATTTTTAGGGAATACATTCTTAATATAATTCACGCCGTCCTGGCTCCCTATTACAGATATAATGTGGATCTGTTTTGGTATACCATGCGATTTGAGTGCATCGAGAACATTTTCCAAAGTCTTCCCTGTTGCCAACATGGGGTCTGTCAGGACTAATACTTTTCCATCCAACTTAGGCGCTGCAAAATATTTGACAATTACTTCAAATTCATCCTGATTATCGGGATGATGCCTATAAGCTGAAATAAATGCATTCTCTGCCTGATCAAAATAATTTAATAATCCCTGATGCAAAGGTAGCCCGGCCCTCAATACAGAACACAAGACCAAATTATTTTCCGGTAAAGCCATTTCCTTTGTGCCAAAAGGGGTTTTTACTGCTGTCACATTGTAATCCAGGGATTTACTCAATTCATAGCATAATATTTCCCCTATCCGCTCTATGTTCCTTCGAAAACGCATAGGATCCTTTTGAACACGTTCGTCCCGCATTTCTGCCAGGAACTTGTTCAACAGGGAATTCTCATTTTCAAAGTGATGTACTACCATTTGAATTGCCTCTTGTTCACTAAATGTACCATTTCTTACTTTAGCAAAAAAGGCACTCCAAATGGAGTGCCTTCCTGAAAAACGAACATAATAGGTATCTACTAAATGCCTCGCTTTTAGTTCACAACATCATCAAACATCTTTCCCCTTCATCATCTTTTTCCAATATAAATAGGGTAGTCCATATTTTTTCAGCATCCATAAACGCCAATGTTCTTTGGAGCTATCAAAAACAAGCATATTTTTCAACTTCGGATCCGGGGTAAATTTATTGTCATAGTCAAATTCAGCCAGCACCATTTTTCCATATCCCGTTACAAGCGGACAGGAAGAATACCCATCGTATGAATGATTATCGGCTTCTTTCTGACCTATCAATTTAGCGACATTATCCACTACTATCGGTACTTGTTTTCTTATCGCAGCTCCTGTTTTAGCAGTAGGTAGGGCAGCAACATCACCAAGTCCAAATATGTTTTTATATGTATTATGCTGCATAGAAAAATGGTCTACATCCAGCCAACCTGCATCATTCACTAATTCAGATTCCCGAATGAACTTTGGCGCGGCCTGTGGAGGTGCTAAATGAAGCATATCAAAGGGAATGCTGATAACATTATTCCCTTCATCCTTCATTCCCAAGTGATTTCCTTCACTGATCTCCAGTGGTTTATCTCCCTTATATTTGAAGTATGCGATCTGCTTCTCGGCGTCAATTTTAAAGGGCGCATGAAAAGGTTTAAAATGCATACCATACCTATGCAATACCTTTTCTAAGGTGGCTTTTATCTCCGGGACTCCAAAGATCACAGTTCCCGGAGTCGCAAAAATTACATTGGTCTTCTTATTAATGCCCTTCTTGCGAAAATAATCTGCTGCTAAATAGGCTATTTTCTGAGGCGCTCCTCCACATTTTATCGGGGTCGATGGCTGTGTAAATAAGGCATTACCTCCGCTAAAATTCTTGAGGACATCCCATGTATGCTCCGGATCTGTGTAATTGCTGCAAACTACCCCCTTATCAAGGGCTTCCGGCAATCCTTCTATCAAGGAAGGTTCCATAACCAGCCCGGGGGCTACTACAAGGAAATCGTAGGTGATACTATCTGAATTCTTGGTTGTAACAGAATTTTGTGTTGGGATAAATCCAGTAGCAAAATCCTTGATCCATGTCACTCCTTTAGGGATAAGGTCTGCCATGGGTTTAGCAGTTTTTTCATAATTGTAAGTTCCTGCCCCAACAAGAGTCCATGCAGGCTGATAATAATGCGTATCTGCAGGTTCAAGGACAGCAATGTCCAGGTCCTTGTCTTTTCTTCTGAGTTGAGCGGCCACCATGATACCGGCGGTGCCGCCTCCAATAATGAGAACTTGATGGTGTGATTTCATGATGTTGTGATAAATAGTGTCTATAAAGGTAGTGTTGAAAAAGGGATCGATACGTAACCTAGGTTACACGATAAACACGGAAATTATGGCTAATTTAGAGGGTTGAATTGCAATCCATGAAACGAAGAGATTTTGTAAAAAACACCGGCCTGGCGGGCGTGGCCGGACTGGGTATTCCGGTTATTTATGGTCATTTGCTTCCCAAAGGGTATACCCCACTCGGGCTGCAGGACCCCGATCCTTACACCCTTTTTAACAAGGATAAGGGAATGCAGGTATTAAACGACAAACCCTGGAACATTGAAGCTTCGGCCCATTTATTAGATGATGACATAACGCCAAATAAGTTTATGTTTATTCGTAATAACGGGCTTATCCCTGAAAATATTGATGCGGGCAAATGGACACTTACCATTGATGGGGAATCTGTGGTATCGCCAAAAACTTATACGCTGGCAGAACTCAAATCCAAATTTCCTTCTTACACCTATCAACTAACACTTGAATGCGGTGGTAATGGTCGGAGTGAGTTCGATCCACCAGCCAAAGGAAATCAATGGACTATTGGCGCCGTTTCCTGTGCACAGTGGACAGGTGTGCGATTGAAAGATGTACTGGCAGATGTGGGCATTAAAAATGATGCTCAGTATGTGGGCTACCATGCCGCCGATCTGCACCTTAGTCGCGATCCGGAAAAGGAACCCATTTCACGAGGCGCACCAATGGCAAAAGCACTACAGGATGAAACATTGCTTGCTTATGCCATGAATGGAAATGATATCCCGCTGGCACACGGATATCCGCTGCGATTAGTGGCAGGCGGATGGCCTGCTTCCGTCTCAGGTAAGTGGGTGAATCGGATCAGTGTTCGAAATAAAGTACATGACGGACCTAAAATGGGTGGAACATCTTACAGGGTACCTTGCAGTTCGGTTGCTCCCGGGGAAAAGGTAAAGGATGAAGATATGTGTATCATTGAATCAATGCCTGTTAAATCCCTGATCACGTATCCAAAAACGGGTGCCATGATCTCAGGAAATAAATCCTTGGAGATCAGAGGACATGCCTGGGCCGGTGAATTAACGGTTCGCTCGGTCTCTTATTCGATAGATTTTGGAAGCAGCTGGCAGGAATGCCAATTGGATGCGGCCCCAAACCGACTCGCATGGCAGCGATTCGGGGCATCGATTAAATTTCCTGAAAAGGGATACTATGAAGTTTGGGCAAAGGCCATGGATAGCAATGGTGAGAGCCAGCCTATGGTTCTTCCCGGCTGGAATCCCAAAGGCTATCTGAATAATGCCTGCCATCGGATCGCCATAAAAGTTAGCTAGGATGTCAGATAAGGATCAATTTAAAGAGCAACTTCAGCAGGTATCCCGACTCGTAAATGGCATAATGGTCATTTTTTTTCTAATGGGCGCTGTTGTTCTTTATATAATGATAGATCCGGAGCTTTCACTCTTTAAAAAGGAAGAACCCGCCACCTATGTGACAGTTGTACCGGAAGAAGACGATTTTGACAAGATAGAGAACGGCATTCATGTCAGAACCGGTTTGAAGGATGCAGAAGGATTAATGACAGTTGTTAATAATTGTACTAATTGTCATTCTGCCTTATTGGTCACTCAAAATCGCATGAATGAAGAACGCTGGAGAACTACTATAAAATGGATGCAGGAAACGCAAAATCTTTGGGATTTGGGTTTGAATGAAGACATAATAATCAAGTATTTGGTAACTAACTACCCACCACAGAAAAAAGGTCGGAGAGCCAATTTACAATTTATCGATTGGTATGAGTTGGAATAGAGAGTTATATACATTGCTTCTGTTATTGTTCTTTGTAGGTTGTAAAGAAACTGAAAAGAGCACAGAAGATCATTCGGATGAGTGGAAGTCGGCCGAACTCATTGAGGCCGAAATGGTATCCAAGATCCATTCATACCCCACTGTCAAGATCATTGATTTGCGTCCAACAGAAAATTACTTAGAAGGGCATATTCCAGGGGCAATATCTCTTTTACGGGCCGAAATGACAGCGTCTGAACACCCGATACCCGGCATGCGTGCTTTACCGAAACAATTGGCTGCCACCTTGGGAT
>Ga0265303_10001283_pt1 | contig 15312 bp, 9 predicted proteins | sample Helome_2_FD_192494 | JGI IMG/M metagenome (GOLD analysis project Ga0265303, IMG submission 192494) | Marine sediment microbial communities from subtidal zone of North Sea - Hel_20160317 (Illumina Assembly) | ecosystem: Environmental > Aquatic > Marine > Subtidal zone > Sediment ... | reverse complement strand
ACGATTACCGTGAATGCGGATACGGTTATTGAATCCAATGAAACGGTGTTGCTGAACCTCACCGGCCTGAGCGGCAACGCCAACTACGACGGTGGTGCGCACGTTATCGCCGGAGGCATTCAGGGTGTCGGCACGATCCTCAGTGACGACAACCCTCCCGAGATCATCAACAACAGTCTGACGATCGAGGAAGGCGATACCGTCATCCTTACGACGGGCGACCTCAGCGCGACGGATGCCGACAGCAATGACCCGGACCTGCTGTTCATGATGACCAACGTCGAACACGGCGAATTCCAGCTGGAAGCCACCGGTGAGAGGGTGACCAGCTTTACGCAGCAGCAGCTGATTGATGGTGATATCCAGTTCGTGCACGACGGCAGCGAAAAGGCACCCAGCTATGATGTCACGGTGTCTGACGGACTGCTGATCGATACGGGTTCACCGATCATCAGCTTCACGGCGAACATGAATGATGCACCGGTCGCCGATGACGATACCTACAATGTTTTTGAAGACATTCCCGTCGGCACCCATCTCGGTACTGTAGTTGCATCTGACCCGGATCTTCCCGCTCAGACCCTGAGCTATTTCATTGTCGGCGGCGATCCGGGTGGTCTGTTTTCGATCGACGCCTATGGCAACATAACGCTGGCCGGCAGCCTGGATTACGACGTCGAGGATGTTTACACACTGACCGTCGAAGTGTCTGATGGCACGCTGACCGATACAGCGACGATCACCATCAATGTCGCCGATGAAAACGCACCGATCGCCCTGGATAGCGTCGTCAGCACGGCCGAAGACACGCAGTATGCGTTCACTTCCGCCGATTTTGACTTCACCGACCAGGACGGTGATGCGATGGCCTCGGTCGCGATTACCGGGCTCGAGAGTGTCGGTAGCCTGCGCCTGTGGAACGGCAGTGAATATGTAAACGTGGTTGTCGGTGATGTCATCAGCAAGGCGCAGTTGGACAACGGGGACCTGGTATTTGATGCGGCACCTGATGACAACGGTCTTCCCTACGATAGCTTTGCTTTCTCGGTCAATGACGACTCGGGCAGTGCCGGGACCACTTCGGCTGCGATGACAGTTAACGTGACGCCGGTGAATGACAGCCCGGTGTCACCTGTCATCGACAGCGACTCCAGCATCAACCTGGTGGGCGAGGCGGCACTGGTCGGTGACGCAGTCGGTCTGACCGGGTTTGCGACGGATGTTGACCCCGAGGATGGTGTCAGTTACCAGTTGGTCAGCAACCCGAATGGCTACTTTGCCATTGATCCTGCAACCGGGCAGGTGACAGTGGCCAGCCCCCTGTCGCTGGGTTCGTATGATGTCGTCGTTCGTGCCACCAGCACGGATGGCACGAGCAGTGAAGAAACCTTCACGATCCAGGTCGTGGATGCGGCAGACGACTTTGCCACGGTCCATGAAAGTGCCCTGCAGGGTGGAACCGGGCGTGCAGAGACCGCTTTTGATTCCAACGAAGAGACCGGCCAGGATGTCGCGGCAGGACAGGGCACAAGGGTTGCCACTGGTAACCTGCTCGCCAATGATCCAGGTGCGACCAGCCTCACCGATATCAACGGGGTTACGCCGGTAGGAGGCGCGATCACGGTTAACAGTGCCAATGGTCAACTCGTGGTTGATGCCGCAACCGGAGACTACACCTACACTCTGACGGGTCCAGTGGACAACAGCCTGACGGGCGATGGACAGAGCGCGCTCGAGTCCTTCAGCTACACCACCAATATCGGATCGGCAGACCTGAACATCACGATTGTTGACGATTTCGTTCAGTCGAATGATGTGGTGACGAACGTGGCGGAGGCAGCGGCTGAACCGTACCAGCTGGTGTTTACGCTGGATATATCGGGCAGTATGACTGGCGCCCAGTGGGGTGGTGTTGTCTATCTGGACGATGGCACTACAACAACCCGACTGGAGATGGCAAAAGCCGCACTGCAGTCATTGGCGACCGAGTATTTCTCAAACTCAGACAATGTCGAGCTTTATCTATCAACCTTCGAAAGCGATGCGACCCTGTTGAACGGCGGCGCACCTTATACTGACCTGCAGAGCGCATTGATCGCGATTGACGGCATCACCGGCAGTGGCGGGACCAACTACGAGGCCGGCCTGGAGACCATCATTGACGCACTGGATGCAAACAATGATGGCTATCTGGACAACACGACTTCGAAGACAGTGACCTATTTTATCTCTGACGGTGTACCGACATCCGGAGATGTCACTGACCCGGTTGGGGCTTCCGGTTGGGACACCTTCCTGGCGAACAATGCGGTCGATTCGTATGGCGTGGGAATCGGTGCGGGTATTTCCGACTTCAGCCACCTTGATGCGATAAACAACGTGGATGCCGATGGCTCCGGTACCGCGGACGGGGCACTCAACGTATCGGATGTCGACAGTCTTGAGTCCGTACTTTTGGGTACCGTACCTGCCTCTTATGGCGGCAGCGTGGTCGTGAACGAGGGCGTAAGTCATGTCGACTTCGGTGCGGACGGCGGTTTCATTCAGTCGATCACGGTTGAGCTGGATACCGATGCGAACTCGATACCGGACAGTGCGGTGACCTTCGTTTACGATCCCGCGACAGGTCAGATCAGCAATGATGGTGGTTTTGCGGCGGTGGCCGGAGGCATCCTGACCCTGGATGAGACAAACTACGGCTTCACCCACGGGACGCTGATCTTCAACTTCAGCGAGGGTAGCTATAGCTACTTCGTGGGTACCGGCGCCAATGAAGGCGACAGCTTCAATCTCGACTTTGTCGCCGCGGACGGTGACGGCGACGTAGCTGATCCATCGCGATTGACGATGAATATCGTCGATGGCAAGCCGGTGGCGAACAATGACGTCGACACCCTGTTCTCGAATAGCACCAGCCTTGAGGGTAACGTCATCACCGCGGTGGGCACGGATGGCGGGGTCGCGCTGGGTAGTGCAGTGGCCTCCTTCGCACTGCAGGGTTCCGGTGTCGACGTTGCCATCGATGATGCACAGGTCAGTGCCGTTGATTACCGCGGCACCCCCATCGATCTAACCTTGGACAGTTCAGGCTCGGGCACGGGCAGTGACGGGACCAGTTTCAGTTACACGGTAAGCGGTGGTGTGTTGACGCTGACGAATACTACAGATGCCAGTCAGCTGGTGTTCAACACGACGGGCTACTATTCCTATGTCCCGGCCGCACTGCCGGTATCACCAACCGGTGCCGCAATTACCGAGGTGTTCACAGACGGCGGCACCGGGCAGGGTGTCATCCTCAGCACGAATGACGGTACGGTAACCTATCAGGCCACCTACGGGGCAGGCATTGATGACGGTGTTGAGGATTCGACCGATGCCCGGGATGTCGATTACGGCGAGACGTTGACGATCGAGTTCGATCCCGGTACCTACATCTACGGGGTGGCAAACGTCAGCCTGGAGCTTTACGGCCTGACCGGGACCTATGAATCTTTCGATATCACCGTCTATGGTGTCGATGGCAGCCTGATCGGCCAGTACTCGGTCGGCGACGTCAATACAATCCACACGGAGAATCTGCCGGCAGAGTACAGCAACATCGGGCGCATCGAGATTCAGGGCGGAAGTGCCACCGAGGCCAGCATCCGCCAGGTGAGTTTTGCGCCGGTCCTGTTGGATACCACTTCGGCCGGATTGGAGCCGGAGGTGATCGGTTACACCCTGACCGATTCGGACGGTCAGTCCGACAGTGCCAAGCTCACGCTCAGTACCATGCACAACACTCTGGTTGGTGATGCGGCGGATGACATGGTCACGGGCACGGTCGCCAACGATCTGATCTCGGGCTTTGACGGAGACGACATCCTTTTCGGTGGCGAAGGCCGCGACATCCTCGAAGGCGGCCTCGGTAACGACGCCCTGTATGGTGAGGGCGGTAGTGACCGTCTGGTCGGCGACGAGGGCAACGACCTGCTGGTCGGAGCTGGCGGCAACGATGTCCTGCTGGGTGGTGCGGGGACCGACAACCTCCAAGGCGACGCGGGTGCCGACGAGCTGGAAGGTGGAGAAGGCAGCGATATCCTTTCGGGTGGCGCGGACAGTGACACGCTCCGTGGCAACGAGGGTGACGATAACCTGAATGGCGGCGCCGCCGAAGATGAACTTCACGGTGGTGCGGGCAATGACATCCTGGTCGGTGGAGACGGGAACGATCTACTGTTTGGCAACGTCGGCGACGATGTTATGGGCGGGGGCTCGGGCAGGGACACCTTCGTCTGGAAGCTCAATGAGCAGGGAACTCCGGCAGAACCTTCAGTTGACGTGCTGACCGATTTCTCGATTGGTGAAGGTGATGCGCTCGATCTTTCGGACCTGCTGGTTGATGAGCAGAGCAATGAGCTGACAGACTATCTGCACTTCGAATTCGATGCCGACAACAACCAGACTGTCTTGCAGATCGACCAGGATGGCGGCATGTTCTTCCGTCCGACCCAGGAGATCGTTTTGGAGGGCGTCGATCTGACTGCGGCTGGAAGCCTTACCGATCAGCAGATCATCGATACTCTGATTGCCGGCAACAATCTGATTACTGATTGAGCGGTATCCGGACGTTTCGGCGCCAGGCGAGGGGTAGGAATCCTGTTCTGCCCCGAAATTGTGGCATGATTCCCGCATATCATTAAAAAACGTCATAAAGTCGGCGCCGCCCGGCCGTGGCTTTGGCCGGTTTGGATGCGCTGGGTGTCGCCGGTGCGGGCCTGATTGAGAAGAAAGAGCAGAATAAGGCATGAAGTTCAGTTGGCAGGGTCCCTTGAAGGGTTTAACGACCTTGATCGTCGCACTCGGCATGAGCTGGCCGGCATATGCGCAGGCCGGTGACCTGGCGATTGTGGTGCGCCAGACCCTGTCGTCGAATCCCGACGTGGCTGAGGCACGCAACCAGTGGTTGGCACGGCGCGAGGAGGTCAGGGCGGCCGAGGGGGGCTTCCTGCCGAGCATCGATCTCAATGCAGGGATCGGTTACGAGTACACTGACAGCCCGTCGACCCGGGTCAGGGGCGATGACTCGGAAGAGCTGACCCGAAGGGAACTGGGCCTGGGCGCACGCCAGATGCTTTTTGACGGCTGGGGTACCCGCAGCGAGGTTTCCAGGCAACGGGCGCGAGCCGATTCGGCTGCTGCGCGCCTGCTGTCCGTCGGGGAATCAACCGCGATAAAGGCGACAAAGGCCTATGTCGACCTGGAGCGGTATAAACAGCTGCGGCAGATCTCCGAAGAGAACCTGAAAATCCACCTTCGCATCCAGGACCAGATCCGGCTGCGGAGCGAGGCCGGGGTTGGCCGTCGTGCAGATTTCGAGCAGGTAAAATCACGCGTCGCGCTGGCGGAGGTCAACCTGGTTGCGGCGGATGTCAACGTGCTGGATGCGCATACCACCTTCCAGCGTGTGGTCGGGAAACCACCGAAGGCCAGGTACGAACCGGCTGAAATACCGGCTGGCGCATTGCCCGATTCCTTGCAGCAGGCCCTGGAGATTGCGCAGATGAACAACCCGGTGCTGCACACGGCAGCGGCGGACATCGAGGCGGCGCGTGCCCAACATGAGGCGGCCAAACAGTTCGATTACCCGCGATTCGATCTCGAGCTGGATGGCGGCCTCAATGACGACATCGATGGTACCGAGGGTCACGTGGATGACATGTCTGCCATGCTGCGTATGCGCTTCAACCTCTATCGCGGCGGCACAGATGCGGCACGCAAGCGCGCGACCGCGCACAATATCAATGAGGCCAAGGATATCCGCGACCGCTCAGTGCGGCAGTTGGAGGAGAGCATCCGTCTGGCCTGGGCGGCATTCGAGGCAACCGCCGCGCAGGTTCCGCTGCTGGAGCGCCAAGTGGTCGCCGCCAAGGCCACACGCGACGCCTACGCGAAACAGTTCAATATCGGCCAACGAACCCTGCTCGATGTCCTGAATTCGGAAAACGAGGTGCTCCAGGGCCGCGAGTCCCTGGTGGAAACGCTCGCCGACCATCTGCTGGCGCAATTTCGAATGCTGGAGGCGATGGGCATGCTGGTGGACAACTTCGGCGCGGCCAGCGCACTGGCCACGGAGCGTTGATCGTTCACCGCGAACCGGCCCAGGCCCCGGGTCGCTGTGTCCCTTGATCAGAGGATAAAGCGCGTGAGGTCCTCGTCTCCGGCAAGTTCGCTCAGATTCTTGTCCACGTAGTCGCCATCGATGGTAATGGTGCGTCCGCCATAGGTCGGCGCCATGAAGGAAACCTCCTCCAGCAGTCTCTCCATCACCGTATGCAGGCGGCGGGCACCGATGTTTTCGGTCTTCTCATTCACCTGCCATGCGATCTCTGCAATGCGTTGGATGCCCTCTGCGGTGAACTCAAGCTCGACACCCTCGGTGCGCATCAAGGCCTGATACTGCTCGGTCAGTGAGGCATCGGGCTCGGTCAAGATCCTCACAAAGTCGTCTGTTGTCAGTGCGTCAAGTTCCACCCGGATCGGCAGGCGGCCCTGAAGTTCGGGTATCAGGTCCGAGGGCTTGCTCAGGTGGAAGGCGCCCGAAGCGATAAACAGGATGTGGTCCGTTTTGACCATGCCATGCTTGGTGGACACCGTGCAGCCCTCGACCAGCGGCAGCAGGTCGCGCTGTACACCCTCGCGCGACACATCGGCCCCCTGGTGGTCGCTACGGCTGGTCACCTTGTCCAGCTCGTCCAGAAAGACGATGCCGTGCTGTTCGACGATCTCGAGAGCGCGCAGCTTGAGATCTTCTTCGTTGACCCGCTTCGCGGCCTCCTCGTCACGGATCTGAACCAGCGCATCCTTGATCCGGAGCTTGCGCTTGCGTGTGCGCTGACCGCCGATGTTCTGGAACAGGCCCTGCAGTTGACTGGTCATCTCCTCCATGCCAGGCGGGGCCATGATCTCCACGCCGAGACTGGCGGCGCTGGTCTCGATCTCGATCTCCTTGTCATCTAGCTCACCGTTGCGCAGCTTGATCCGGAACTTGTCGCGGGTGCCGCTGCCGTCAGTGCGAACCGGAACGGTCTCTTCCTCCCAGCTGGTGGTACGGGCGGGTGGCAACAGTACGTCCAGTATCCGCTCTTCGGCCGCATCGGCGGCCACATCCTGAACCTTTTCCATCTCCTGCACGCGGACCATTTTTACTGCCGAATCGGCCAGGTCACGGATGATCGAATCGACCTCTCGTCCCACGTATCCGACCTCGGTGAACTTGGTTGCCTCGACCTTTATGAAAGGCGCGTTGGCGAGCTTCGCCAGCCTGCGCGCAATCTCGGTCTTACCCACCCCGGTGGGTCCGATCATCAGGATGTTCTTCGGCGTGATCTCGTTGCGCAGATCCTCTGCGACCTCGGAGCGACGCCAGCGGTTGCGCAGGGCAATCGCCACCGAGCGCTTGGCGGCCTGCTGGCCAATGATGTGTTTGTCCAGTTCGCGGACGATCTGTTCGGGAGTATGTTCAGACATCGGAATCCAGCTCTTCGATGACGAGATTGTGGTTGGTAAAGACACAGATGTCGGCCGCGATCCCGAGCCCGCGCTCGACAATCTCTCGCGCCGTCAGCTCGGTCGTGTCCAGCATGGCGCGCGCAGCTGCCTGTGCATAAGAGCCTCCTGACCCGATCGCCATCAGGCTGTCCTCGGGCTCGACCACATCGCCTGTACCGGTCAGGATCAGCGAGGCTTCCTTGTCGGCCACCAGCAGCAGTGCCTCGAGACGGCGCAGCATGCGGTCGGTACGCCAGTCTTTGGCCAGTTCGACCGCCGACCGCGTAAGGTGCCCGGAATGCTTTTCCAGTTTGCCCTCAAAGCGTTCGAACAGGGTAAAGGCGTCGGCGGTTGCCCCGGCGAAGCCCGCCAGCACCTGTCCTTTGTAGAGTCGTCGCACCTTGCGCGCGTTTCCCTTCATGACGGTGTTGCCCATCGAGACCTGGCCGTCACCGCCGATCACGACTTTTCCATCCCTTCTAACCGAAAGGATGGTGGTTCCTAGAATCTTTTCCACGCCATAACCCGGCCACTGAGAGAACGGGCAATTGTAGCGGATTGTGAGGCCGGGAATGAAAACATCATGGGGCGGCGGCTTCAGCAATCCTAGGCCGGGCTGTGCCCGCCATCATCGTCGGGCACAGCCCGGCCTACACACGAAACTCTAACCCTTCACGTAATCGGCAGACCCATGGTGGGATAATTGCGCGTATCAGTTTTTGCGTTTTGCCCTGGGGTGGGCCTGATCATAGACCTGCGCGAGATGCTGAAAGTCGAGGTGGGTGTAGATCTGGGTGGTGCTGATATCCGCATGGCCCAGCAGTTCCTGAACCGCGCGCAGGTCGCCGGAGGACTCGAGGACATGACTGGCAAAGGAGTGCCGCAGCATATGCGGATGCACATGCGTCGGCATGCCCTGCTCGATGGCACGCTGGCGCAGGCGTGCCTCGACCGACCGCGGGCTCAGGCGCGTGCCGCGCTGGCTGACGAACAGCGCCGGCTCGACGGTCTTCGCCAGCTGCGGTCGCACCGCCAGCCACTGCTCGACAGCCTCGCGCGCAAAGCGGCCAACCGGGATGCGGCGGGTCTTGCGGCCTTTACCTGTCACCTGCAGCAGACCGTCGCTGCTGCGCATATCGGCGACGTCCAGATCAACCAGTTCGGCCAGACGCAGGCCCGAGGAGTAGAACAGTTCCATAATGGCGCGGTCACGCCGGTCCAGTGGCGCATCACCAGGGAGTTCCATGAGGTGGTCGAGCTGGTCGGCATCCAGTGTTTGCGGCAAACGCCGGTTCACCTTGGGTGCGCGAACCCCTTCGGCGGGGTTGGCAGGTACGTGGCCTTCACGCGCAAGGAAACGGAACCAGGACCGGATCGCTGACAGATGGCGCTGCAGGCTCTTCGGCGACAGACCCTGGCGATGTCGGGTGGCGGCATAACTGCGCACATGCTGGCTGTCGACACGGGTCCAGTCGGTAATCGCGTGGTCATACAGCCAGGTGAGGAATTCCTGCAGGTCGCGCCGATAGCCGGCAAGGGTACGTGATGAAAGGCGGCGCTCGTAATGTAGATAGTCGAGGAAGGCGCTCAGCGCCGGATCGGTTTTATCAATAGCATCCTGCTGCGCCACGGCGCCGGCTCAGACGCCGGGGCCGGATGCCGCCTGCAGGGTTGCACTGACCACTTCGGCGAGCCGCTGCAGGAAATCCACGCTTTTGCCTTCGTGAAAACGCTGAGGGTCGCGGCTGCCGATTGCAAGCACTCCCGCCAGCGGCGGAGCGGTCAGCGGTATCAGTGCTGCCGATCCAGTCTCCCCGGCCTGGGGTCCGAACAGATATTCCAGCTGTGCCTTGTCGAGTTGCCCACAGTTGGAGCGGGCGCGTTTGAGAAAGTCGCTGAACAGTGCGGGTCCGGGTTCGTGGGCATGCGCCTCGAGCTGTTCCGAGGCGAACAGTTTCATCTCCACTGAGTCGGCCTTGAACTGTTCGCGCAGCTCGTCCTGCAGGGTGTTGAGGACCTCGTCGAAGGAGCGGGCCTCGATCAGTGCCAGAGTCAGTCGATGAAGGCGTTTCGCCAGCGCATCGTTTTCACGTGCCACCGCAACCAGATCTTCTAGCTGGCGGCGATAGTTCAGCGATTGATCGCGCAGGGTGCGCACCTGCCGTTCGATCAGGGAAATCGCATCACCGGTCGGGTGCGGTATATCGATGGCCGCCAAGGCGTCTGCATGGCGGGTGAAGAAATCCGGGTGCGCGATGATGTACTCGGCGATTTGTTCCTCACGGTCATCGGCCGTTTGGTCTAGGTCGTCTTGTATAAGGCTCATTCGGCGCCCCCTCTGTGCGCTAACCATCGCGGTCACCGCGCGCTGCTTTCAGGATTCAGCTCAGGCAGTCGAGATCGATGCGGCCATCGAAAACCTGAACCGCCGGTCCGGTCATCCAGACCGGCTGATCATTTCCCGCCCAGCTTACCACAAGGCCTCCCCCCGGCAGTTTTACCCGCACCTGTTCTTCCAGCAGGCCACGCAAACGGCCGTAAACGACTGCCGCACAGGCACCGGTGCCGCATGCCAGGGTCTCACCCGCGCCACGCTCGAAAACCCGTAGATCGATCTGGTCGCGGTCACGGACGGCCATGAAGCCGACGTTTGCCCGGCGAGGGAAACGCACATGATGCTCGATCATCGGGCCCAGCCGCTCCACGGGTGCGTCTTTGGTCGCTTCTACCAGCAGCACCGCGTGTGGGTTGCCCATCGATACGGCGCCGATCTCGTAGGTCTCGCCATTCAGCTGCAGTGGGTAACTTTCGGAACGGCGCTCGGCATCGAAGGGGATCTCCTTTGGCTGCAGGTGTGGTGGCCCCATGTTCACCCGCACCTGCCCATCAGATTCGAGGTACAGTCGGATACTGCCGCCGGCAGTGCCCACTGCGATCTCGTTGCTGCGGGTCAGCCCCTTGTAGTGCACGAAGCGCGCGAAACAGCGGGCGCCATTGCCGCACTGTTCGACCTCGCGGCCATCGGCATTGAAGATGCGGTAATAGAATTCGGTGTCGGGGCGGCGAGCCGGTTCGACAAGCAGGATCTGATCGCAGCCCACACCAAAGCGCCGGTCGGCGATGGCACGCAACTGGGTCTCATCCAGGACAACCTTCTGGTTGACTCCGTCAAATACGACGAAGTCATTGCCCAGGCCGTGCATCTTGGTGAATTCAAGCTTCATGGGGCGAGCATAGCAGGCACTGGGCGCACTGAGCAGCGGGTTCAGATACGGCCGCTGACAGCGAGGTGTCGGTCACTGACCATCGAAACATTGAGTGAGTGCAGTCCCGCGGTCTGCAGTTGTGCCTCGACCTCGGCGACACTGTAGGCGGCGAACAGCGAGTTGCGAAAATCCTTGCGCAACACCTCGGGCTCGTTGATCGCATAGGTCTCCACGAGGGCATCGACCGCAAGCTCGGAGGCCGGACGGGCCAGGTCCATCACCAAAACCTGCGCCCCGGACTGAGCACAAGCTGCAACCGTCTGCCACATGACCTCGGGTTTCGCGAGATGGTGAAGCAGACTGTTGGATACGATCAGCTGGTAGGCATTTTCGGGCAGGGTGGGGCAGGGCAGGTGCTCGCAGATCAGATCGATGCGCTGACGCACCTCGGCGTCCGCATCGATTTTACGCCGTGCTAGATCGAGCATTGAACGGGCGCCGTCGACGGCGTCGATGTGTAATGTCGGGTGTCGACGCGCGAGCGCCCATGGTATGTCCGCTGGTCCACAGCCGAGGTCGAGCAGGTATCCGCTCAGCGGACCCGGCGAAAGGCGTTCCAGGAGATCGACAAACAGCCCGTTGGCCTCGGAAAAATCCGCCTGCGCATAGGCTTGTGCCTGTCCCGCGTCGTCCATGAGTTCTTCAGGTTCGGCGATGCGTTCCATGTTCAGGTTTTCCTCAGGTCGGCAGGATCGACTCGCCCGCAAACAGCTCCGACACGGTCTCCCGCTGCCGCACCAGGTGGACATTGTCGCCATCCACCAACAGTTCGGCCACACGCGGCCGGCTGTTGTAGTTCGACGCCATCGTGAAACCATAGGCTCCGGATGAGCGCACGACGAGCAGGCTGCCTTCGCGCAAGGTAAGGGCACGCTGCTTGCCCAGAAAATCGCCGGTCTCGCAGATCGGTCCGACAATGTCGTAGATGCCTGCCGTACCCATCGGGTTTTCCTCCACACTGACGATGGCCTGCCAGGCCTGATACAGCGATGGCCTGATGAGGTCGTTCATGGCGGCGTCGATGACGGCAAAATCCTTGGCCTCGCTGTGCTTGAGATACTCGACACGAGTCAGGAGCACGCCGGCATTGGCGGCGATTGCCCTCCCCGGTTCGATGAATATCTCATAGGGCGTGTCACCGAGATGCAGCAGCAGGGCGCGCGCATACTCGGCCGGCTCCGGTGGCGTCTCGTCGTTGTATCGAACCCCCAGTCCGCCACCGAGATCGAGGTGATCGACGTTTATGCCTTCGGCCGCGAGCGCTTCGACCAGCGCGATAACGCGCTCCAGGGCGTCGAGGAAGGGAGCGAGCTGGGTCAGCTGCGACCCGATATGGCAGTCGACGCCGGATACTTCGATATTTGCGAGCCCGGCGGCGCGTCCGTACAGAGAGGGAGCCTCGTCGATCGCGATGCCGAATTTGTTCTCTTTGAGCCCGGTTGAGATGTAGGGGTGGGTCTTGGCATCGACGTCGGGATTGACGCGCAGGGCCACAGGCGCGCGCACGCCCAGTTCTCCGGCCACCTGATCGAGACGTTCAAGTTCGGCCGCGGATTCGACATTGAAGCAGCGGATCCCGACCTGAAGTGCGCGGCGCATCTCATGGGCCTGTTTGCCGACGCCGGAGAAAACAACCCTGCCGGGTTCACCGCCGGCAGCCAATACCCGCTCGAGTTCGCCCACAGAGACGATATCGAAGCCCGAACCGAGGCGCGCGAGGGTATTGAGTACGCCGAGGTTTGAATTGGCCTTGACCGCAAAACAGACCAGGTGTGGATGCTTATCGAAGGCATCGTCAAAGGCGTGCCAGTGTCGCTCCAGGGTCGCGCGCGAGTAGACATAGCAGGGCGTGCCATAGGTTTCCGCGATCTCGCGCAGGGGAACGTCTTCGGCGTGCAGTTCGCCGTTGCGGTATTGAAAGTGATCCATGGCCGCCTATTTTTCTTCTTCTTTTTCGCTTGTTTGCTGAGGGTCGGCGTCGCTTTGCGGCAGGTACAGGGGCCCACGGTTACCGCAACCCAGGGTTGCGAGCAGCGTGAGTGCGCCACATAAGACAATCAGGCGTCGGGTCATGCCGGGCTCCGGAGTGATAATCGAGGTCGGAAGTATACCCCACCATGGCCGGCGTCACGGGCTAGTGCATGGCCTCTGCAAGGCGCTGTTCGACCTGTTGTTTGAGGCGCAACAGCTCCACCAGTGAGCAGCCGCCACTTGCATCCCCTTCGGCACCGATCACCCCCGTGAGATAAACGGGATAGGTCTCTCCGCCGGCTCGACGCAGGCGGCGCAGGTGTGCCGCAACCTCGAGGTAAAGTTCATCGCCGAGTACCAGGGAGTCGAATTCGTGCTTGCCGAGTTGCAGGCGGAAACCTTCCTGCAAACGGCCGCCCGGGCTCACGGCAAGGATCAGCTCCGTGTGGTCGGTTACGCGCGTGCTCGGTACCTTGATGGCCGTTGCCTGCCAGTCGCCATTCGGCAGCCGACCAATACGCGCAAAATGTGGGCCGGGAATTCCCGCGCTGCCTTCGGCAGTCAGCAGGCGACGGCTGGCGACACTGTCGAGAAAACGCTGCTGATGGACCAGCATATGATACTCGTCGGCGTAGTTCGCCCACTGTTGGAACAGAGCGCCGCGCTCGTCGAAGAGGTACAGTTGGATCCCGTTGTCACGCATGCGATAGAACACCTGAATCAGGCCTGGTTCGTTGCGTGTCATCAATGCCGGCAGAGGCGAATCCTGCATGCTGACGCGATCGATGCGGGTGGGTTGAAACTTATGCCCGGGTTCGGACAGGTGGTCTTCCAGTTCATCGAGTTCACCGATCAGCCCCCAGGCATAGTGATCGCCCTTGTGGTGTATCTGGAAAAAATGATCGGCGATACGCAGTATGTAACGGGCCTCGATTCCAAACTTGAAGAAGGACTCCGCAACCGATTGAGCCAGCTTTGCGACACGACTGGCAATCGCACTGCCGCGTGTCGATGAATAGCTGTAGGCGGCGACCGGAACTGGCTTGTGGTCATGCGGTGTAAAAAGATCGAGGTAACGGCAAAGACAGTTCAGCAATCCTTCGCTGCCATCCGCATGGGTTTCCACGCGCACCTCGCCCCAACTGGTCGTATAGAGGTGCTCGATGTTTGCAACCAGACAATCGTGTGCCGCGCCGAAGCTTAGGGCGTCCACCCGCGCGCTGATCAGCTGATAGCCGGCATCGGCATGGCTGGCCAGCGGATTCTTGCCGACGTTGACGAACCAGCTCGAAAGCCTGCCCCGGGCAGTCTCTGCATAGGCCTCGAGGCTGCCGTCGGTCGCCGTGGTCCGCGGCAGACGCTTGCGCAGGGCCTTGAGTATCTTGTCCTGCTCAGGTTCGCCGTAACCTGGTGGTTTCGGCAGGTAATGCATCTGGGTACTGCGTTCGCAGATGCCGTTGATGTGCAGCCATGCCAGTATCTCGACCAGACTGATGCTGGTCTTGACCGGCGTTTGTGGGAGCTCTTCCGGTGGTTGAAGGAACAACTGCCAGCGTACCGGCTGGTCGTTCAGACGACGTAGCCACAGGGTGCGTTCTGAAAGGTCGCGCGATATGCCGGGGTTTACGCGATCGATCTTGCCCGGGCGCTTGTCGAGGGCCGCGTAAAGCTTGCGCCCCAGCAGGGCGAGGTCGCGGGTGTCGCGATTGGCCACGGCGTCCTGCTCGCGCGCGAAATCGGTCAACAGGCGGTAGCTGCGCGAAAGCTCGGATACCAGAGCATTGCGTTCTTCGACTACCCGTTCCAGCTTCCACTGCGGACGTTTATCCAGGAGCAGAATTTCGGCATTGCTCCAGCCCCAGTGCGTGCACTCCCTGAGCATCTGGCGGTGGCGCCAGTCGGTGTGCGCGCCGTGGTGGTTTGCCAGCAGTTGACCCGTCTTGAAATAAAATGCACGCCTCGCGAGTTGCAGACGGTCGGGTTCATTGCGCGCAGTGAGATATTGCGTAATGCGTTTGAGTATCAGCAGATAGGGGTCGACGCTGTCGGTATCCATGTCGTCGTCGCCGTAAACTGCACGCTTGGTTTCCATGCATAGCCAGTCGACCTTCGGATACTCCGAGGAATAGGCCTCCAGCAGCATCAGTTTGAGCAGAGATTTATAAGGTGCGTCGATGCCCTTGAACAGTTGCCAGTGCGCAACGCCGAAAAATTCCTCGGCCGGCAGCATGTGCAGGCCACCGAAGTCGAGCCAGCGGCCGGGCCTGATAAAACGTTTCTCGTTCAGATGTTGGGTGTATTGGGTGTATCGGTCTTCCCGCTCGGGCGGCACGATCCACCAAAGCAGCGGATTGCCGGCCAGCAGGATACCCGTGCGATAAAACTCTTCCAGCAACAGGGTGTGCTGGGTGTGGCCGCTGCTTTCCTTGGAAAGTCGCTCCACGGCCCCGTCCCGGAAGGATTCGGCATGCATCACGAAGAAATGCGCATGCAGGCCGATTTCGGCCGCACGTTCCTCGAGCAGGGCAGCCTTGCGCCGAAGGGA
>Ga0265303_10001282_pt1 | contig 15335 bp, 15 predicted proteins | sample Helome_2_FD_192494 | JGI IMG/M metagenome (GOLD analysis project Ga0265303, IMG submission 192494) | Marine sediment microbial communities from subtidal zone of North Sea - Hel_20160317 (Illumina Assembly) | ecosystem: Environmental > Aquatic > Marine > Subtidal zone > Sediment ... | reverse complement strand
GTCGAACGACTCAACGTCTTCGATGGGCTTGTTATTGATCGTCAGGATCACATCACCGTTCCTGAGCCCGGCCCGAAATGCCGCGTCACTCTCGATGTGGGAAACAATGACGCCACCTTCCGGGTTACCCAACGCCCTGCGGCGGTTTTCATTGATAAGTTCAACCACGATTCCCAGGGAATTGCTTGGGCCGTCGTCCTGAGTCGATGCACGGAAATTGCCCTGATCGTCAGCTTCGAGCGCATCGAGTGTGACGACGAAGGTTTTTTCTTCACCGTTACGGATTACCAGCACTTCTGCTTTTGTACCTGGAGGGTTAACACCAACCAGTGGCGGCAGATCACCGGACGACTCAATGGGTTCATCGTTGAAAGCCAGAATCACATCACCCGGCTCGATGCCCGCCCTTTCAGCGGCACTGCCGTCTGTAACGTCATTCACCAGCGCTCCAACTGGCCGCTCAAGACCAAATGCTTCGGCCATTTCACGATTAACCGCTCCAACCTGGACTCCAAGCAATCCGCGTGAGACTGTTCCGGTCTCACGCAACTGTTTAACGGCTCCTTTAGCAGTCTCGATTGGTATTGAAAATGAGAGCCCAATGTATCCACCACCCGAACTGAGAATCCACGAGTTGATACCGACCACTTCGCCATCCATGTTCAGCAGAGGCCCGCCGGAGTTACCGCGGTTGATTGCAACATCAGTCTGGATAAAATGAACATATTGCTGCTGGTTGGTGCTGCGTCCCTTGGCACTGACGATTCCGGCAGTTACCGTCTGGTCAAAGTTGAAGGGAGAGCCAATCGCAACCACCCATTCGCCGGGGCGCAGTTCCTTGCTGTCACCCAGTTTCAGGGTCGGCAGGTTGTCGGCATCGATTTTTAAAAGCGCGATATCACTCAGTGGGTCAGATCCGATCAATTCAGCTTCAAATTCACGCCGGTCAGCCATACGGACAATAATCTGGTCCGCTCCTTCTACCACATGATGGTTGGTGATGATGTAGCCGTCGGATTCGAAAATAAACCCGGAACCGGCACCACGACGATCGGGTCGGCCGTTACCGGGACCACCCGGATTTCCCGGCACATCAAAAAAGCGTCTGAAAAACTCGGGAATTTCCTCCTGACCCTGTTGACCTTCCAGGCCATCGGGTCTTCCTCTAGCTCTTTCACCATACTGGGTGACCTGGATATTAACCACGGCCGGGCCGGTTTCCTCAACCAGTTCTGTAAAATCTGGCAGCCCCGAAACCCGGGCAAATCCGGTTTCTGATAGCAACATCAGCAGTGACATGAATACAACTACAATGAATCTTTGGGTCACAACATATTCCTCGTGTAAATTTTTCAGATTTGTATTTTTCAAACGACTCGCAACAGATGGACAATGAAAGCCTCGGGGAATTCCATCCTGGCTTTCCTGTTCCACAAAACCGTGGCAGCGCCGCAGGCAAGCCCGCCCAGCAATGAAATCGCGTCCGAGCCTGCGTGGCCCAATTCCATCAGCGCAGACAGGTAGAATGCAATGGCTGCTCCTGCCAACCCTGCCAGCAAAGGAAGCAGGTACAACCGGGTGATCAACCGAAGGTAAATCCCCTCGGAAATACCTACCATCACTGCTTGCCCATCCGCCGCATTGATTCCATTCTCAAGCTCCAGTTCTACAGGATTTCGCTTGAGCAATCGTCCAAATACACCGGCTCCGCAACCCTTTCCTGCATCACAACTGGGGCATCCGCTCATGCCCCCCAAACGGACTTTGGCGCGCCCGTTGGCAATGGCTACAATTCTGCCCTGCTGTTCAATCATGTTCAGGATTCAGATTTCAAGGCGGCCCGATTTCAACGCTGTCTCCAATCATCTTGACCGTGATAGCCGGTACATCGCCGACGACGGTAACCAGCATGTCGTCCGCTGAGCGGGAAAATGCATGTGTCGTGCCCAACCGCTTGACACCGGTTTGTGGAGTGCTTCCAGCTTTCCTGCTTTCGATGTACAAGGACACAGCAGCCAGTCCGTCACTATAAACCAGGTGCTCATAGATACCTTTATCCTGATCCTCGAAGGAACGGTGAGCCGTCAGTTCAAACCCGGGCGGCAAACTTGCCGGTTGCCACCTTGGGGTCGATTTTATCAGGCCCCGGCCGGCAGGAAGCTTCGACTCCACTGTCTTGAATTTTTTCAGCTGCGAGGAAGGCACCAACTCACTTCTATCGACTTCAGAACCAAATCGAACGTCGGTAAACATCAATTTGGCCAGGACATTACGGTCATTGTCAATGAGCTCCCACTTAAGCAACAACCCGGAGTGCTCTTCAAGCCAAAGAGAGTACCCGTAGCGAAATTCATCCCTGGGCAGAACTTTCAGGTTTTGCGCCCGGTGCCTGGCTATCCTTGCTGATCCGCCCCGTTTCATTACATAGGAGCTTTCAGTCTGATCGTGCTGATCAACCGGAAGCTGCGGGAAAAAAGACCGGTTGAATCCGGTATCTTCGAATACTGACTGGTCATCCGCCAGCACCCAGCGGACTCCCCTGGAATCCCGAATGACCTCACGTGGCGGTCCGGAAACAGCCACCAGGTGCTCATGCACGCCTGCCTCGTCGACAATATGAGTGATTCTCATCGTATCGACGATATCGCCCTGGACATAGACGAAAGTACCCTGGTAGCTCATCTGGCTCATGGCCACAGTCATACGTTCGAGCATTTGGCGCGGGCTATCAGAACTCCCGGCATTTAGCTCAGTGGCCAGAAAAACCAGAGTAGCCACCAGCAATAATGTGGCGGCCCGTGCAATCATCTTGGGTTGGATTCTTCTTCCTTATCGGATTCCGAATTTGCGTTACTGCTATCTCGTTCGGTCCCATCAGAATATTTTGAGCCGGTGATAACGATGGGAACATAGGTAACAAAGCCTTTTCCACCAGTGGCGCCGGTTGCCTGGTAATGCCGCAACAGGTAAGCGTCCATCTTCCGGTCACTGGAGTTGCGCCCTCCGGTCAGACTGGCCTGGCTGGAGACAGGTGCGCGTATAAGGCTTTGTGGGCTGGTGAATTGCTCAACGGCGTTTTCCTCAGCCACTTCTCCGGTCGGCAAAGGTGTCCCCAGAATGCCAGGACCAACAGTTGAGATAGCCATCAGTGCGACCGAGGCTGCAATAGCCATACCTGTTAACGGCTTCAACCACCGCTTTGAAATTGACGGCGCTTGAATTTCAATCTTCTCATTTTCAATGGCCTTACTGATGCGGGCGCACAGATCATCGCCGGCGATTGCACCGTCCTGGTGACGGAGGCAATCCCTGACCAGGTGATAACGCGTCCAGGTTTCACGCAATTCGTCATCACTGCCCAGGCGTCTGACCAGGAAGCGGCTGGTGTCCGGACTGATTTCGCCGTCTACCAGGGCTGAAAGGTGTTCACGAGTTTCTTTACTCATTGTCATTCCAAAATTGTAATCTCAGTGCCCTTCAACAAGGGGTTTCAGTTTCTCATCGATGGCTTCCCGCGCACGGAAAATTCGCGAACGAACCGTTCCGATCGGGCAATCCATCGTTAATGCAATATCTTCGTAACTCATGCCTTCCATTTCACGCAGCATGATGGCGGTACGCAGATCGTCTGGCAGTTCCGCGATCGTATCAAACACGGTGCGTTTGATTTCTTCGCGCATCATCTCGTTTTCCGGAGTGCCCTGTTCCTTGAGCCTGCTCTCCATATCGTATTGTTCGGCATCAGCCGCATCGATATCGCTCGCAGGTGGTCTTCTTTTGCGCGCGACCAGCCAGTTTTTCGCCGTGTTGATCGCTATTCGATATAACCACGTGTAGAACGCACTGTCTCCACGGAACCGGTCAATGGCACGATAGGCCTTGATAAAGGCTTCCTGAGCGACGTCCTGCGCCTCCGACTGGTCGGAAACATAACGCGCCACCAGGCTCACAATCCGGTGCTGATACTTATTAATGAGCAGGTCAAAGGCCTTGTTGTCGCCCTTTTGTACCTGTTCTACCAGCAATTGATCGACCTGTGCTTCGCTCATTCGCGAATGCTCCGATGTTTCCTGATCTGGCCGCCGAACCTGTGGCCGGATACATGGATCCGGGTCACTCACGGTTTGAGCGGCTGGTAATTTATATACGGCCGTCATTCGTGTCGGCTCCCTGCTCTGAGCATATCATGGTCAATGTTGCCACTGTGCGATATGACACGGACTGGTCTGTGGAGTTCCGTGAAAAACACATTTATTTTGACTTCGATAACGAGTGCAAGAAATGAAGGTGGGTGCGATAATACGCTGATTAAATCTCCGTATTTTTTCCAACTCTGATAAAAGGTCCAGGAACATCATGGAATTTCTGAAAACCCTAGGTATTAAAGACTTCAACCCCGGCGCATATTTTGGCAATAACGAATGGTCCTCAACGCAGGATAAAGGGATCATCGAATCGTTCAACCCGGCCAACGGTGAACTGATCGGAAGCGTTTACGGAGCGTCCGAAGCTGATTACGAACGCATTATGGAAACTGCCCAGTCGGCCTTTGAAGCCTGGCGCGAAGTGCCCGCCCCACAGCGTGGTGAAGCCGTACGTCTGTGCACCGAAGCCCTGCGCAGGCATAAAGACGCACTGGGCAGCCTGGTCAGTCTCGAGATGGGCAAGATCAAGGCGGAAGGCGATGGCGAGGTCCAGGAGATGATCGACATCGGAGATTTCGCGCTTGGCCAGTCGCGCATGCTGTACGGATTGACCATGCATTCCGAAAGGACTCAACACCGTATGTACGAGCAGTGGCAGCCGCTGGGTATCGTGGGCGTCATTACATCCTTCAATTTCCCGGTTGCGGTGTGGGCCTGGAACGCGCTGATTTCCGCCATATGTGGTAACGCGACGGTATGGAAACCTTCTTCCAAATGCCCACTGTGTTGCGTCGCGGTACAAAATATCTGTAATCAGGCGCTCGAAGAAAGCGGTTACCCACCTATTTTCCTGAGCTTCATGGCCAGCGGCCACGACCTTGCGAACCGCTTTGTCGATGACGAGCGGGTCAGGCTGGTGTCGTTCACCGGGTCCACCTGGGTGGGCAGGAAAGTCGGAACTCGCGTGGCTGAACGGTTCGGCCGCAGCTTGCTGGAACTCGGCGGCAATAATGCCATCATCCTTGATCAAACCGCCGACCTGAAAATAGCCATCCCGGGCATCGTTTTTGGCGCTGTCGGAACAGCAGGACAACGTTGCACCACGACCCGCCGCCTGTTCGTTCATGAGTCCATCGTTGACTCCGTAACTGAATTACTTGTCAGCGCTTATGGACAGGTACGTATTGGTGAATCACTGGACCCGGATACACTGATGGGTCCCCTGGTTGATGAGTCTGCGGTAGATGATTTCACGGCAGCCATTGCCTCGATCCGTGAAGCCGGCGGAAAGATTCTGACCGGCGGCTCCCGTATCGACCGTCCTGGTTCCTACGTGGAGCCGACCATTGTGGTCGCTGAAAACGACTGGGAAATTGTCCAGACCGAGACTTTTGTACCCATCCTTTACGTCATTCCATTTGCGGACATCGAGGACGCCATTCGGATGAACAATGACGTTCCGCAAGGCCTGTCATCAGCCATCTTTACCACGGACGTGCGCAGTTCAGAGCTGTTCCTTTCATCTGCAGGTTCCGACTGCGGCATTGCCAATGTCAACATCGGGACTTCCGGCGCTGAAATCGGTGGCGCGTTCGGCGGTGAAAAAGAAACGGGTGGTGGTCGTGAATCCGGTTCGGATGCGTGGAAAGTCTACATGCGGCGTCAAACCAACACCATCAACTGGGGCAAGGAGTTGCCATTGGCACAAGGCATAAAGTTCGATCTCTGACATGTTTTATGACCTGGCCCGGAAAGTCCTGTTTTCAACAGACCCGGAAATCGCGCATGAGTTGAGTCTCGAGGGTTTACGCCTGGGACATTACCTCGGCGCAACCCGAATGCTGTGCAAGGCCCGCACGCAACCGGTTTCCTGCATGGGACTGGATTTTCCCAACGCGGTTGGTGTTGCACCGGGCCTGGACAAGAACGGCGATTATTTCGAGGCGCTCGGCGGCCTGGGTTTCGGTTTCGTTGAGATCGGCACCGTAACACCCAGGCCACAGCCTGGAAATCCAAAACCCAGGGTGTTCCGCCTGACCGATGCGCAAGCCATGATCAACCGGTTAGGCTTTAACAACAAGGGCGTGGATCACCTGGTCCGCAAGGTCAAAAAACATAACTTCAGAGGCGTGCTCGGCATCAACATCGGCAAAAACTTCGACACGCCGAATGAAAATGCTGTCGATGACTACCTGCACTGTTTGGAAAAAGTTTATCCCTACGCCGACTACATCACCATCAACATATCTTCGCCCAACACGAAAAACCTGCGGGATCTGCAAGGCGAGGATGAACTGGACAACTTGCTCGGCCGCATTAATGAAAAACGCCTGGAACTCGCCGACTCACTCGGCCGCCGGGTTCCCGTCGCATTGAAAGTAGCTCCTGACCTGGCAGATGACGCGTTGCCCGTCATTGCTCAAACTGTCAGCCATCATCAGATAGATGCCGTAATAGCCACCAACACCACGATCAGCCGTGACCAGGTAAAGGGCATGAAACATGCCCAAGAAGCGGGTGGATTGTCCGGTGCGCCATTGAAGCTCAAAGCCGATGCCGTGCTGGGTGCTCTGAGACAGTATCTGCCCGACGAGATCGCCTTGATCGGGGTGGGTGGTATTACCAAAGGACAGGATGCCGTCGACAAGCTGGAACTGGGCGCCAGCCTGGTGCAATTTTACACCGGCATGGTTTACCGCGGGCCGGATTTACTGAATGAATGCCTGCAGGCCATTGCCGACCGCAACCCTGAATGAAAGTCACTGAACACCCTTCTTTGAAGGCCCTGAACAGCTTTGGCGTTGAGGCCAGCGCAGGTCTTCTGATCACACTTGAAAACGAAGAGGATTTGCTTTCCCTGCCTTCATATAATCCCAACCGCGACCTTATCCTGGGGGGCGGCAGCAATGTACTTTTCACGAGCGATGTTCCAGGCACCGTTTTGCTCAATACTATTGCCGGGCGGAACATTGTCAAAACGGACACGGATCACAGCTGGGTTGATGCCGGTGCAGGGGAAAACTGGCATGAACTGGTTCGCTGGACCCTTGAGAACAATTTGTCAGGCCTGGAAAACCTTTCCCTCATACCGGGCCTTGCCGGGGCCGCCCCCATTCAGAATATCGGCGCCTATGGTGTCGAACTGGCTTCGGTGCTGGACAGCGTCACGGCATGGGACCTGGTCAAAGGGAAATGGCAGGTTTTTTCGAGGCCGGATTGTCAACTGGGGTACCGTGACAGCTACTTCAAGTCGGTTGAACCTGACCGCTTCCTTATCAGCTCGGTTCGATTGCGCCTTGACCGAAAATTCAAGCCACAGCTGGAATATGCGGGACTGGTCGAAGAACTCTCACTGATGGGTAAAGCACAGCCTGACGCAAAAGACGTCAGCGACGCGGTGATCCGCTTGCGCAGGAGAAAGCTGCCTGACCCCACCCGTGTTGGAAACGCCGGCAGCTTCTTCAAGAACCCCATCGTTGATCAAACAGGCGCAGCGGCACTGATTAGCCGCTTTCCGGATTTACCTGCCTGGAAGGCTGCTGACCAGACCACCAAGCTGTCTGCTGCCTGGATGATCGAATGTTGCGGTTTCAAAGGGCGCCGGACAGGCGATGCGGGCGTTTCCGACCAGCACTCACTGGTCATCATCAACCACGGAAAAGCCAGTGGCCGGGAAATCCTGCAGCTCGCCCGGGACATCCAGTCGGCTGTTTGGAAAAAGTTTAATATCGAGCTTGAAACAGAACCGAAGATTATTGCATATCAGACTGATTAGAACGCATTGATCCCGGTGAGCTCACGGCCGACGACCAGCTGGTGCACGGTTTCGGTTCCCTCATAAGTGATCACGCTTTCCAGGTTCAGCATGTGTCTTATTGCATGGTATTCGGTGGTGATTCCACTGCCACCCAGGATGTCACGGCAATCCCTGGCGATATCCAGCGCCATGCGCACATTATTCCACTTGGCGATACTCACCTGGGTCGGCTGCATCCTGCCTGAATCTTTCATTCGACCCAATTGCAGCGCCAGCAGCTGGGCCGCCGTTATTCTGCGGGCCATGTCCGCCAGGCGAATCTGGATGGCCTGGTTAGCCGCCAGCGGACGGCCAAACAGGACACGGTCAGAGGTGTAATCAATCACTTCCGACAAGCAGGCAATGGCAGACCCGATCGGCCCCCAGGTAATACCGAAGCGCGCCTGGGTCAGGCAACCCAGCGGCCCTTTGAGACCCACGACGTTCGGCAGCCGGTTTGAATCCGGCACACGCACATTATCGAAATACAATTCCGAAGTCACAGAGGCGCGCAATGACATCTTGGACTTGATCTCGCGTGCTTCAAATCCGGGCATGCCCTTTTCCAGCACAAAACCCATGATGCCCTCTTCCGTCTGCGCCCAGACAATGGCGATATCGGCCAGGTTACCGTTGGTAATCCACATCTTGGAGCCGTTGATTATCCAGTCATCCCCGTCTTTGCGGGCATGCGTCTTCATGCTGGCCGGATCTGAACCACCATGAGACTCGGTCAGCCCGAAACATCCGATGATTTCCCCCGCCGCCATGCCGGGCAACCAGCGTTGCTTTTGCTCCTCTGAGCCATACGCGTAGACCGGGTACATACACAGGCTGGACTGGACCGAAACAAAACTCCTCAGACCGGAATCGCAACGTTCCAGTTCCTGGCAGATCAGCCCATAGGAAACCGAATTCAGGCCTGCACACCCGTAGCCCTCGAGAGTCGGGCCCAATAAACCCATTTCTGCAATTTCAGGCACCAGATCCGCGGGAAAGGTAGCCTCGTCAAAATGTCTCGCGATAACCGGCATGGCGCGCTCATCGACAAAGCGTGCGACGCTGTCTTTTATCATCAGTTCATCTTCGCTGAGCAGCGATGCAACGTCGTACAGGTCAAAAGGATTCAGCTTGGCCATCTGGCGCTCCAAAGGTGGTTCGATAAAGCCGGTTATTTTACCTCGTTGGCAACACCGGTGGGAACATGTGCTGATGTGACATGAGCCTTTGCAGATTCGATGTGAACCTGCTGGTCATCAAAAAAGATGTCTGCACCAAATGTTTTCAGAAACTCACCTTTCGAACGCCCGCCGAGGAACAGGGCCTCGTCGATTCGGATCCCCCACTCCCTGAGTGTCAGAACGACTCGTTTATGGGCCGGCGCCGAGCGTGCGGTCACCAATGCTGTGCGTATCGGGTTGTCCTCTATCGGGTAGGCAGACTGTATTTTATGCAAGGCTTCCAGTACCGGTTTGAAGGGTCCTCCGGACAGTGGCTGGGCGGCTGCTTCACGCTCACTGTCGGAAAAGGCTTCCAGGCCGCGCTCCTGGAAGACACGTTCGGCCTCGTCACCGAATATGACTGCATCTCCATCGAAAGCGATTCTCAACTGGCCACTGCCGTGATCACTGGCACTGCCCGGAAGAATAGTGGCGGCAGCATAGCCTTTTTCCAGGGATTTCCTGACGTCCCCGGCATTGGTCGAAAGTAACAGGTCTGCGCCATAGGCTTCCATGTACCTGTAAGGACTCTCACCACCGGTGAACGCCGCGCGCTCAATGTTCAGCCCGTAGTGCTCAATGGTGTTGAATATCCTGAGGCCCGTATCGGCACTGTTCCTGGACAAAAGGATAACCTCAACACCCGGATGATCCACTTCATCTTCGTTCAGGGCCAGCAGCTTTTTCACCAGCGGAAAAGCCACCCCGGGCTTCAAAAAACGCTGTTCGTGTTTCATCTGGTAATCGGAATAGGCCTGCAGCCCCTTGGATTCGAAAATGGCATGGCTCTGGCCAAGGTCGAAAAGCGCCCGCGAAGAAATTCCGATCACCAATACATCTGGTTCTTTCATGGTGCAAATTGTACGCTATGGATTGAGAGAGGTGAAAAATGCGCAAAATAATATTACTGCTCGGTCTGCTCACCCTATCTTCATCCATGGCACAGGAAAAGGACGCGACCGAGCTGGTTCGCATGGCGATGGATCACTGGCGCGGCCTGACCTCGCACTCCAGTATGACCATGACCATTCACCGTCCGGACTGGGAAAGAACAATGACGATGGAATCATGGAGCAAAGGCGACAAGCTGTCGCTGGTCCGGGTCATCGAGCCCAGGAAAGACGCCGGCAACGGGACTCTTCTGAACGACAACAATATGTGGAGTTACACACCCAAGATCAACCGGATCATCAAGGTGCCTTCATCAATGATGTCGCAAAGCTGGATGGGCAGTGACTTCTCCAACAAGGACATCAGCAAGTCCACGGATATTATCGACCAGTATGATCACGAACTGACCGCTACAGAAGAACGCGACGGCCATGTGCATTACACCATTACCTCGATACCGCACGAGGAAGCTGCCGTTGTCTGGGGCAAGGAAGTGCTGGTGATCCGGGACGATTTCGTGATGATGGAACAACAGTTCTGGGACCAGGATGGCGAAATGGTCAAGTCGCTCAAAACCCTGGAAGTGGCGGACATGGGAGAACGCAGCGTGGCAAAAATCATACGAATGTCCAAAGTCGAGACACCCGATGAATGGACTCAAATGACGGCTAATTCCATTGAATTTGACATCGAGTTGTCCGCCAACCTGTTCACGCTCTCCAACTTGCGGAATCCGCGTCAGTGACACTCAGTCTGCGCATGGCCTGGCGCAACCTGTGGAGGCACAAGCGCCGGACATGGCTTACGGCCACCGCGATGATTTTTTCGAACGTTTTACTGATTTTCATGATCTCCCTGCAATTGGGATCCTATGACATGATGATCAACAACACCCTGCAGGCGTTCAGCGGACACTTGCAGGTTCAGATGCAAGACTACAACGACAACCCCAAACTGCGGACCAGCATTCCAGCCATTGAGCCGCTAACGGATTCGATCAGGACAGCACTGCCGGGTTTCCGTGTTGCCGCACGTGCCACGGGATTTGCGTTGGCTTCCAGTGAGCAACGGTCTATTGGCATACAGGTCATTGGGGTTGAACCGGACCATGAACCCGGCGTGTCCACGCTCCCCGGCCTGTTAGCGGAAGGCCGTTTCCTGGATGATCCTGAAGCGGCTGAAATCGTTATCGGCAGCGTTATGGCCCGCAACCTGAAAGTGAAAACCGGGGAGGAACTGACCTTGCTCGGCAGTGGCCGTGATGGCTCATTTGCCGCAGGTGTAGTGACCGTTGTCGGTATTTTTGACAGCGGTTCCAGCGACATGGATCGAAGTTTTTCGGAGGTTCCACTGGCTTATTTCCAGGAGACATTCGCGATGGAAGGCCATGGCAACAGTATCGCTGTGTCGGTGGACAATATCGGTCAGATACCTGCTGCACTGTTGGACGTCAATCGAGTCATCGCAGGCCGGGATGGTCTCGTGGCGCTTGACTGGACTGCCCTGCATCCCGGCTTGCAGCAAGCCATCAAGGCAGACTTCTCCAGCGCCTGGTTCATGTATGGCGTGCTGATCATCCTGGTAGCATTCAGCGTTTTGAACACGCAGTTGATGTCGGTGCTGGAACGCACCAGGGAATTTGGTGTGATTACTGCCCTTGGCATCCGACCGCGAAAGCTGGCCTCCCTGGTGATGCTGGAAACCACGCTAATGGCCTTGATTGGCCTGGCCATCGGGGTTTTTCTGGGCGCACTGCTTGCAAGCTATTTCAACGCTGCAGGGTTCTCCTATCCAGGCATGGAAGAAATGGCTGAACGGTTCAATTTGCCCGGCAGTATTTACCCGAGTGTTTCGGCAACTTCATTGCTGCTGGGACCGGGCGTGGTATTTCTGTTTTGCCTGTTGGCGTCCGTCTATCCTGCGCTCCGCCTGTTCCGGCTGAGGCCGGTTGATGCCATGAGGGCCGTGTAGTGGCCTCGTCCAACTATCTGCCTTTTGGCGCCATGTCACGTTTGGCCTGGCGTAACCTGTGGCGTAACCACAGGCGTACCGTGATCATGTTGCTTGCCATTTCTTTGGGTGTCTGGGCAATGATCTTCATGACGGCACTGATGCGGGGCATGGTTGACCAGATGATCGAAGACGGCATCGACTCCCTACCCGGAATGGTACAAGTACACCATCCTGCTTTCCGCGACGACCCGAGTATTGATCACAGGGTTCCGGAACCGGGCCCCGAATTGATCCAGGCTCTGCAGAATCCAGAGATCACCGGCTGGACAGCCCGTTTACGCGTTCCCGCCATGATCTCGAGCGAACGTAACAACCGCGGGGTAACACTGTTAGGGGTTAATCCAGAGGGGGAGATTGCACTGGGATTTGATCCGGGCAGCATTATCGAGGGCCGCTTTCTCGAGTCGGCCGACGATAATGGGCTGGTGGTCGGCCGAAAATTGCTGGAGCGCCTGGAAACCGACCTGGGTAAGCGGATCGTGGTCATGAGCCAGGATCCGGATAACAACATTGCAGATCGCGGCTTCCGGATCGTCGGCGTTTACAAAGCGAAGTTAAGCAGCCTTGAAGAAGTTTATGTTTACGGCGGCTTGACGACCATCCAGGCATTGCTAAAGGTCGATGGTGAAGTCTCTGAAATCGCGATAACGGGCCAGGACTACCGGCAGGTTGATGGGCTCTACAGCCTGGTTTCGGGCATTTTCGGAGAACAGCTGGAGACCCTGCCATGGACTCAACTGGAGACCTACCTGGGTTTGATGCTGAAAATGATGGACGGATTCGTACTGGTCTGGATCGTGGTCATCTTCCTGGCCCTGAGTTTTGGGCTGGTGAACACCCTGATGATGGCGGTTTTTGAACGGGTCAGGGAACTTGGGCTGATGCAGGCCCTGGGTATGAAACCAGCGGCCATTCTCTACCAGATACTGCTCGAATCACTCATGTTGCTGGCGCTGGGCCTGCTGCTCGGCAATATCCTGGCCATCGCCACTATCCTGCCTGTGCGGGGTGGCATTGATATCTCGGCCGTTGCCGAAGGAATGGAAATGATGGGGGCATCCAGCGTGCTCTATCCCGCGCTAAAAATGAAGGATCTGCTGATGGCCAACTCGGTCGTTATTGTTCTGGGAATCCTGACCAGCCTGCTCCCGGCCTGGCGGGCGTCCCAGTACCGGCCTGTCGAGGCCATTGCGAAGACCTGAAGGAATTTTCATGGCTGAAATCAAATGTGTTGAACTGTGCAAGCAATACCAGCAAGGCGATGCGGTTATCAAGGCGCTGGACCACGTCACGATCGGCATTGAGCAAGGTTCATTCGTTTGTCTTTCCGGTCCTTCCGGTTCCGGCAAAACCACCCTTTTGAACATGATCGGCGGACTCGACAAACTCGACAGCGGCGCCATAAGTATCGACGGCCAGCGTGTGGACTTGCTGGGCAAAGGACCGCTGGCCGACCTGCGACTCCATCACATCGGATTTGTCTTCCAGTCTTATAACCTGATTCCCGTACTGACCGCGCGGGAAAATGTCGAGTTCGTCATGCAGATCCAGGGTGTTCCGGCAAAAGAGATGAAGAAAAAGTCACTGGACATTCTTGGCGAAGTGGGACTGGAAGGAATGGAGAATCGCCGGCCGTCTGAATTGTCCGGCGGGCAGCAACAGCGCGTTGCTGTGGCTCGTGCCATTGTCAGCCAGCCGAAGCTTGTTCTGGCTGATGAACCCACCGCAAACCTGGATTCCGTCTCCGCCAGCCACTTGATGGAACTGTTCTGCGAACTGAATCAAAATCACGGCGTAACCTTCATGATCGCAACCCATGATGAACGCGTCATGCGCTATGCAAAACGGCTGATCAAGATGCAGGACGGAAAGATCATCGACGACAGGGAACAGGTTCCATCCTGAGATGAACGGGGCCAACAGTCCGCTTGGCAGGTGGCTATGTGCCGGCATGCTGCTGGCGTACAGTGCGCTGGCCTGCGCCGATGAAACCGAGTGGTTATTTAGCGGGCACATTAAATATCAGGCAACTTTCGTTGCTTATCCGGGCAACAGCATCTTGCGGGAGATTCTTGGCTCAAATTCACTCGACAACAGCCTGGAAACGAGACTGAAATTCAGCGCACGGCGTGGCAACTGGGACTTCAAAGCAGATTACCAGTACATTGGAATCTACGCCGACTCGCTTAAGCTCAGCGAAGATCTTCCTGCGTCTCCTGCGCCGGTTAACCGGGTGATCAACGACGATCGCCGCTGGTGGGACCTGACATATTCCTTTGGAGACGACGACAAAACCGCCTTCATCCACCGGCTCGATCGCCTGAACGTCGGCTACACCACTGATCACACCGCCTGGCGCTTCGGCCGCCAGGCCATCAGCTGGGGCAACGGCATGATTTTCACGCCAATGGACGTATTCAATCCTTTTGATCCGGCCGCAGTAGACAAGGAGTACAAGAGCGGCGATGACATGCTTTACGGCCAGTACCTGTTCGACAGCGGTAATGACTTGCAAGGCGTCGCCATCGTTCGCCGCGACCCGCGCACAGGCAAGGTCGAATCAGACCACTCATCCCTTGCTTTCAAGTACCACGGCTTTCTCGGCGCCAACGAAATCGACCTGCTGGCCGCTCAACACTATGGTGACCAGTTGCTGGGCGCAGGAGGAATCACAGACATTGGCGGCGCCGTCTGGCGGGGAGATCTGACCTGGACCCACACTGACCTCGACAACGTTTTTTCCGCCGCCACCAGCCTGAGTTATTCATGGAACTGGGGAGGAAAGAATATCAGCGGGGTGCTGGAATACTATTACAGCGGGTTTGGACAAAAAAACGGTGCATACTCGACCCTGGATTTGTTGCAGAACCCGGATTTGCTCAAGCGTCTCGGACGAGGCGAACTGTTTACCCTGGCGCGCCACTATATTGCAGCTTCCGCCACCGTCGAAATGACTCCCTTGCTGATGTTGATTCCCAATTTCTTCATCAACCTGGAAGACCCTTCTGCCCTGGCCCAGTTGGTTGTACAGTATGACTGGAAACAAAACCTGCTGGTGCTGGGTGCTCTGAACCTGCCGCTGGGTCCTAATGGCAGCGAATATGGCGGGATCCAGGCCCCGGTAGATGATCTGTATTTTTCAACCGGCCCCAGTGTATTTGCGCAGTTAGCCTGGTATTTTTGAATAAGGAGTTTTAAACCGAATGAACGAGTTAACGCCCGTGCAAGCCAGGGTCCTGGGCTGCCTGATCGAGAAAAAGGAAACCACGC
>Ga0265303_10001280_pt1 | contig 15347 bp, 13 predicted proteins | sample Helome_2_FD_192494 | JGI IMG/M metagenome (GOLD analysis project Ga0265303, IMG submission 192494) | Marine sediment microbial communities from subtidal zone of North Sea - Hel_20160317 (Illumina Assembly) | ecosystem: Environmental > Aquatic > Marine > Subtidal zone > Sediment ... | reverse complement strand
GATCAGGGTCAGTGTGCCGGAGGAAGTGGTCTTGCCGAGACCGGCGTCTACCTGACCGGTCGGGCCCCGGGGCAGCAGCGAGCCGTACATATAGCTGGCCCGCCGGCCCATTGCGTTGCCGGCATAGACGTTCTCGCTGACCGCGTGGGCCATGAATCCCTCCGGCGCGATGATGCGTACCTTGCCGGCGGTGACGTCGGCTTCATCGATCACGCCGCGTACGCCGGCGAAATGATCGGCGTGGCTGTGGCTGTAGATCACGGCCACGACCGGTTTCTGCGGGCGATGCTGGTAGAGCAAGTCGAGCGCGGCCCGCGCGGTTTCCGCCGAGATCAGCGGATCGATCACGAGATAACCATTGTCGGTGGCGACAAAGGTGATGTTCGAAAGATCGTAGCCGCGGACCTGATAGATGCCGGGGATCACCTCGTAGAGACCATAGAGATTATTCAGGCGCGTCTGGCGCCAGAGGCTCGGGTTGACCGTATCCGGCGTGTCGGTCTGCTGCTCCACGAAACGATATTGGTCCAGGTTCCACACCGGTTGTCCGTCCGTCTTGCGGATATCCACTGAGTCTGGTCTGGCAATCAGCCCGCGCCGGGCGTTGGCGAAGTCGTCTACATCATCGAAGGGCAGATCGCGGCCGAAGGCGAGGTTGGCCTCCCGGGTTTCGGCGCTGGCGGGTTGCGGCGCCGGCGGCTCCGCTGCGACCACACTGCTTAGCCATGCCGCCGCCAAACCCACGGTGATATTGGTCAATTTCATGATTCCATCCTCGAGCAGTGGCCCGGGCGAGGGTCAAAGATGTTCGGTCCAAGAGATAAGCATAGACCGACCGGGAGCGACGAACAGGCATTGTACGAATCCGCTGCCGCGCTCGTGCGTCTGTTTGTCGGTTGCCGCATAATCCTGCGCAGCAGAACTATTCACGGAGGCGAGGATGGCGGAGGGCTCCCAGCGGTGCAAATCGCTACTTGTTGTGTTCGCCGCGCTGTCCCTGCCGGCGCCGCTGGCGGCCGCACCGGAAACCGCCGCGGATATCGCCGAGCGCCTGAGTTTTGTCGAGGCCAGGCTCGACGCCGGCAGGGACCGGGCGGCTCTGTGGCAGAACGGATGGAGCGCGGCATATGCGGCCGTGGCGCTGGGCCAGGGCGCGCTGGCGTTGACCGAAAACGACCGGGACAATCAGGTCGCCAACGGTGTCGGGGCGTTGCGTGCAGTCACTGCCTTTACCCTGTTGCAGCTGCGACCGCATCCGGGTCGGAAAGGCGCGGATCCAGTGCGCGCGATGGCGCAAGTCAGCGACGCCGATCGTCTGTTGGCCGCCGAGACTCTGCTGGCGGGAAGCGCGAGACGTGCTGGGGAACGCTACTCGCCGCGCAGGCATCTGATCAATGTCGGCATGAACCTCGCCTTCGGCGGCATGATCTGCGCGTTTGGCGATTGTAGTGATGCGCCGCTGTCGATATTGATCGGCATCGCCGGTGGTGAGGCGGCGCTGTGGAGTTTGCCGAAACAACCGCTGCACGATCAGCGCGCCTATGGACGGCGTTTTGGCCCTGCGACGGGTCCCAGGATCAGTTGGGAGCTGGTGCCGACCGTGCAGGGTCTCGGCGTCCGGGGCCGCTTCTGACCGCCGACACCCGGCACGTTGTTCCTCCAGAACTGGCTTCACCCGTTGCGGAGCAGCTATTCCAGGATCCAGGTTCGGGCGGAGCTTGTGGTGATGCCGGAATGACCAAAGAAGAGGCCGCGGTCGAGGGAGCCGGGAACGACGAAGCGGGTGCCAGGTGCGATCGGGAGCCACCCGCCTCGGTGCCGTGTCATTTCATCCCAGGCTAGCCGGAACCTGACATGGCCTCAATAGTGTGGCGGCTTCTCGTTTTCCGTTGACGGCGGCGCGCCGGCTGCGCTGGCACTCGTTATGCGTTCGTCGAGCCGCTGGCAATGAGAGCGCAGGACTTCGATCTGCTGCTGCTGGCGGTAGACGACATCGCTCAGCTGGCGCAGCGCATCATCCTGATAAGCGAGTTTTATCTCGATCTGCTCAAGACGCTCGTCGCTCACGTCGGTTCCCTCCCTGGCTGGTGCTGCAGCGCGCTCGTCGAATTTTTTTCATCGTCGACCATGGGTCAGCAGGACTCGGCCGCACGCCCTGATCGACCGTAGCAAGAAGGCGTTTCAGCTGCTGCTGACAGCCGGGACCAGCGCGTGGTCCGTGGGTTCCCTCATCGCTTCGTCTGCCCTGGGCATGACGGCCTGTTCATCCAACGGTGTAACGATCCGGGATTGGAGCCAGCGCAGCATCGACGTCCATTGCGCGATGTCCTTACGTACACGGTAGTGCTTGAACTCGTGGATGCCCATGCCTTCCTCGGCGGCATGGACGTAGTTCTGCGTGTCTCGCAGGATGGCGATGACCGGTATGTTCAGACGGTGCAGGAAACGCATGAGTCGAGCGTAGGCGAGCGTGCCTTCACGCACGCGGTTGGCGATCACGCCAAGACGTCCTTCCCGGCGATCTTCCTTGGCGACCAGCAGCAGGTTTGCGATAAAGCCGGCCGCGGCATGGATGTCGATATCCGAGGGTCCGACGGGAATCACGATAGAGTCGGCGCCGCGGGTGAATTCCACCAGGTTCTGCGCCGGGATCGCGGCCGAGGTATCGACGACGAGATATTGCGTGTCCGGCGGCGTGCGCAGCTGCCAGCTGCGCGTGGCCTGCATATTGACTCTGTAAGCTTCGACGCCGTGAACCTGCGGGAGCTCGTCCGAGCGATTCTTGAGCCAGCGGGTCGACGACGCCTGGGGGTCACAATCCATCAGCGCAGTGCGATGACCGCGGGATGCATAGTAGGCTGCGAGATTGGTGGCAAGGGTTGTCTTGCCCGAGCCACCTTTGGGATTCAACACGACAATTTTTCGCGGACCGTGTGTCATGAACTCAGAAAATATCCCTTGGCATGTCTTTACGCTGACGTCATAAACTATACGTAAGAACCTGTTTTTCCAAGTAGGTCGGTCACAGCAGGCGGCACAAATTGCGATGCTTCGACCCGGGCCAGTGCGCTGGGCGGAAGCGGATCCCGCCGTCTCCAACGCAAGTATGGCAGATGTGGTGGGTGAGCGGCCCTTGTGCCCCAAGATGTTGTAACGGTGGAGCAAAGACAAGCTGTGGCCTGTTTTTGAGGTTCGTTATCAAGCTATTGCTCCATCCCCCTCAATCAACTTGGATTTTTCCGCTCAAGAATCGATCCGGGGCCACTCTCAATCGACGTCAGATGCGCCGCTCAGCCATTCCCGCAGCATCCGCGAGCCACCATCTGTGAGCACGCGAGCGTGTGCAGCGCTCCAGGTTCGCTGTCCGGCGCGTCCACGATTTCGATGGTGTAGCCGGCCTGTTCGAGAACGTCCGAAAAGAAGCGCAGGTCTGCGCACGCCACATGACGGATTGCGACTGCATTGCGCGCCATGCCCGGAACCCGCCGGCTGGATAGATGATGCCGTGACCGACCGATGATCGTTCAGGTTTTGGAGAGACTCAGTCTAGCTCGCTTGAGCCGGTCTCAATTCGATCCGGCTGGTGGTGGAAGCGCCTATTACCTCGATGCCTTTCTGGCCCTCGATGCCATCCAGCGAAATCGCCACTTCGAAGTGGCGTGACTCCGTCAGGCAGATTCCCCCGGGCAGTGCGCTGACGACTTCGATCCCCCACCATTCAGGCGTATCGGAATACGCGCGATGCGAAAGCAGGACCTCCATCCTCGCAGACGGTGCGGTGCCTCTGACCACGAGCAGGCGTCCACCCGGCTCGATGCTGGTGACAAAAGCTTGCTCGAATTCGACCAGCTGACAGCTGCTCGGCGGGGCTGCACCCGCCAAGGCTTCACTGAACATGTTTTTTGCCGTCCTCTTGTTACGACACATACCATGCGCATCCCTGCGCTTCGAAAAAAGTACCTGACGTCCTTGTCGGGTACGACGTAGGTCCGGGCGCGGGAGGTCCCGGATACCGTTGAGCATCGGGCGGACGGAAGGGTCCCAGGGGGAGGGAGCCCGGCCCGATGCTCGCTGGTTTCTGACTATCTATAAGTATCCACTGCGCTCTCTCACGCCACTGTCTCACCTCGGCTGAAAATATTTTCTCCGGCCAGCGTCAGCCTGACGATAAGCTGAACTTGTGCGTAAACTAGTTGGTAAGCGGCGGCTTGGTTGCTGACTACGGGATCTTCCGCGGCCACTTTGTTCAAAAGCTAAACGGCGCTGAACCAGGGAACGGAGAATAATAACGGTGAGGTCCGCGGACACCCCGCATACCCGACGATGGCCTGAAAACACCGGCTTTGCCGCCCGGACCGGGGAGGGCGGCTGATGGCCCGGTTGACTGATACGCCTGCGGTCGATGAGCGCGCTGTACTGATCGAACTGGTCGGGCGGGTGAAGGCCGGTGATGGCGAGGCCGAGAGTGAGTTGTATCGACGCTATCACCGCGGTCTGTTGTTTTTTTTGCGCCGACTCACTCGTGATCCCGAGCTCGCCGGAGACCTGTGCCAGGATGCGTTCGTCATCCTGCTGAAAAAACTGAGAAAAGACGGGCTGGATGAGCCCCACAAGCTGAACAGTTATCTCCACGGTATCGCCCGCAAGCTCAGCTCACGCAGCCTGGTGCTGAAACGCCGCACCGAGGACTACGGTGACCAGACCCAGATTGATGCGCTCCCGGATCCCGGCAAGGATCCCTATGCGCAGGTCTCGCGGGACGAGACCATGGCTATCGTCATGTCCATGTTCGACGAACTGACGGTGGAACGGGACCGGCAGCTGCTGCTTCGATTCTGGGTCTACGATGAAGACCGGGACACGATCTGCGCCGCGCTGGACATCGATCCCGGCCATTTCCACCGCGTCATCTACCGTGCGCGTAACCGCTTCCGGGAATTGCTGCGCAAGGCGGAGGAGCGAAAAGGGCTGGTATTGGTGAAGGAATGAGCACTGCCGCACAATCTTTTCAGATCAGGTGCGATAAGCGGCATCTCTAATGCAGTAACTAGGCATATTGACAGAACGGGACAAACAAATGCATCACAAGGAAGCGAAAGAAAACATGTTCGTCGACCGCTATCTGGCGGGCCAGCTGGGTGCTCGCGAACAGAGGCGTTTCGAGGAGCACTATATCGGCTGTGGGGTGTGTCAGGAGGAACTCGAGTTGACCGAGCGACTTCGAGCCGGACTTCGCGATATCGCGGTTACTGTCCGCGCCGCGCCTCCCGCACGGGAGCTGTCGGCCGCCGGCGTTTCTGCTGCGCCGCGTTATGCAATGGCTGCCAGCGCGGTTCTCGCCGCGTCGCTGATCGCCGCAGGTCTGGGCTACAACGGCTCTGACGAAACGGCTGGACCGGCGGTTGCGGAGGTATTCCCGATCCACTCGACCCGAGGTGTCGCCGAGACGGCCAGCCGGGTGCGACTCAGTTCGCCCGAGGCGGCGGCGGTTTTGCTGGTCGATCCCGGCCGCACGCAACGACACGACTATCGCGTGGTCGTGAGCAAGCTGGACGGAGACGGCGCTACGACCATCGCCGAGGTGTCGGGTGTACGGCCCAGCTATGAGGCCCTGGTCGCGATCTCGGTGCCCGGAAGCATGCTGGCGCCGGGTCCGCATCTGATCCAGCTCGAAGGGCGTGAGCACGCGGACGCAGCGTTCGTGCCGGTTAGCGAGCTGCGCTTCCAGGTGGAAATCGACTGAACACAAAACGATGGCGCGGTCTATTCGGCCGCGCCATCGTCCAGCATCGTTGTTCGCCCGGTGACCTGGAAAGCCCCTTTGTTGGCGACCGATCTGATTACCGCGGCCCACTCGCCGGACGTCGGCGCCTTGCAGCTGCACACCGATACCTGATGGAAGCCGTTCTCGCAGTAACATGATTGCCGCCCGGTCTCGGGCGCTTCAAGCTCGAGGTCGTAGTCCACAAGACAGCTGTCCTGGTCCGGCGCCTGGCAGCCGGATTGGTCCGTGCGCAGCGCGTAGTTGATGCTCACGACCAGGCTGCTGCTGTCTTCGCTGACATGGAACGGAATCCGCAGGCCATCAGCATCGGCGCCGCGCCAGCAAGGCTGGAGACTGCAATCGACATCCAGCACGGGGCGGGAAAGGACGCCGGCCGACGGCGGTGCGCCCCCCCGGTCCACGTGGTCTTGCCACCACGGGTCGACCCATGGGCCGGTAACCCGGATATAGGTGCCTTTGCCCGCCACACAATCGGCTTCAGTCTGACTCGCCAGTCCCAGCAGCAGGCCGTCTGTCCCAAACAGCGGTCCGCCAGAATCGTGGTTGCAGGCCGCTGGCGAATCCTGGTCGAAGCGATAACAGAGCGTCCGCGGGCCGCAGCTCTCGATCGGCACCGTCGCCTGCCTCAGGATGCCGTTGTCCGGGCGCGCCGGGGCGCTGTCGCCATAACCCACCATGACGCCCGTTGACGGCAGCACCGGCGAACGCGCGATCGGCGCAATCCCCGGCATGGCGAGGCTAAGACGCAGCGCGGCCAGGTCACCGCTGACCGGGTCGCAGTCAATCCGCCCGTCACAAAATCGAGCGATGCCATCCGGCGCGACCGTCACCGGCGCGGCACCGGCAAAAAAGACGTGGTAGGCCTTGTCCGGGTTCTCGACGCAGTGAGCCGCTGTCAGCGCCACATCCGGAGCGACCAGCACCAGCGAGCAGGTCGCGAAAGTGCCGCAGCGCCCGCTGGGGCAGGAGCGGCTCAAAAGCATGCCCACTGCCGCATGGGCTTGCGTAGAGCTGCTGTTTTTTAGCGCGAGCACAAGCACCCCGTCCCGCCCGGCTGGGACAGCCGTGGCGGTGGGGTCGGCGTGGCCGGCAACAGCCGTCAGCAGCAAGATCGCGAGCGACAGGCCGGTCAATCGATGATTCGGCGCGTGCCGGGGGATCATCCGCGGCGGCGCACCGTCCAACCCGCTAGTCTTCGGCGTGAGCGGTTCCGCCGTGGACGTTGCTAAGGCTGCCGTCGCTGGAACAATCATCTCTCACGCTGGCCCGGTGGGAATACTTGATCTGCAGCTTACGGCCATTGCCGCTGCCGATCATCCTCATGCGCAGGATGTGGGGCCTGGCTACCACCTCCTGGGCGCCCATCTCCTCATGCCCGATGCCCACCGTTGTGCACAGTTCGTTGTCCACACTGCGCAGATCCGAGGAGACACGTGATTCCCGCGCCAGCAGGCGGGAATAGCCGCCCCAGCGACTGGCGAGTTCAGGTCCAGGTGCCATCACAACCTCGCAGTCGGCGTTGTACCTGACGGTGAACGAGTCACCTTGGACCAGATGCAGACCGTGATCTTCATGATCATGGGTTACCATCGTGATGTGCCAGGTCTTGCCCGGCCCGCCACCGCTGTAAAACTCGGCGAATGGATCACCGGGATCACCGCAAGATGGGGCGGCGGAAGCAATGGACGCGTAAGTCATCAGGCTGGTCAAAAAACAGGCAAAGCCGAATGCGGCAGTCATTCGTTTCATGGGATTGTTTCCTCTTCATAGTGGGCAAGGGCCAAGGCCAAAGGCCCACTTAGGGCCTGCCTCCGGCAGCCCGATTGTCCCACTTGACGACTCCGGCCCGGCTCAGCGGCCAGCGCTGGCCGTCTGCAGAATGAACCCCGCCCAATAATAAGGATCAGCCCATCGGCGCTGGCTGGAGAGCTCCAGTTGTGCACCGCGCAAGGCGGTCGACGCGGGCTGACCCTGGATAATCAGCTTGTGATACAACAATTCCATCAGAGTGGCCGTGCCGCGATCAGGAACTCGCCATAAGCTGGCGACAACCTGTTCTGCTCCGGCCAGGATGAAACCCTGGGTCAGACCCACCAGCCCCTCACCGCGGATCTCCCGGCCCAATGCGGTCTCGCAGGCGCTCAGGACCGCCACTTCCGCATTCATCGTCAAGGCAGAAATCTGGTCCAGCTGAAGCAGCCGGTCTGCAGGTCCTCCGCCACTGGAGCGAGACAGCACGAGGCCTGAAAGGGACGGGTATTCGGTGTCGATAACACTATGCGTAGCGAAATGAACGTAGCGGTATGAACTGAGATCAGCTTCCAATACCGCTTCCTGTGTCGCCTCGGGGCCGGTGAGCACCAGGCTGTGTTTCGGCTCTGCGAGAGCGGCGATGGCCGCAGCCTCCTCGCCGCTCCATTCCAGCCGCTGCAGACGATCCAGATCGGTCATCCAGCTCTGCGAAGAGGGGCGCACGCTGGCTTGCTTAGGCATCCTCGGATCGTCCCGGGAGACAACCGGGTCGGCAAATATCGCTACACTGCCAGTGACCGTCTGCTCCCATGTTTCGTCATTTTCTATTGCCATCGCCGAAGCTGAGGACACGCGCAGTATCTCGTAATCCGAGAGCAGGTAGCGGGGTGATTCGTCGGGTGCGGACAGGGGCAAGGCAGCGAAGGGTAAATAATGGAGCGCGCCGTCGGGGATAATAATCAACCGCTGTTTACCCGACACGTCGAAGTCGGGCCCGAGCAGCGTGTCCGCCAGCTGAGCCAATAGATCATCGCGCCGGCGGCGCGAAATGATGTCCGACGGATAGGCCTGCAGCAAAAGATGGGCCGATCGGGCTAATTCATCAATTGCCGAGCTGCCCGGCAGTGTCCTCCATCGCAAATCGGTGTCGGTCACCGTCCACAAGAACCCCCGCTTCTCTCCCATGTGATAGAGAAGCAAAGCCGTATCCTTCTCCAGAAGATGCTGGATGGACCGGCTATCCAGGATCCGTGGCGCAGAGAGGGCCGTGTACTTCGGATTCCTTTCCCGGGCGCTAATGTCCAGCACCTGGACCTCGGTCGCGGCCTGGTCCATGTCAGCCGAGATTTTCGCGAGCTCGGCAGCGTCGGGATGGTCTTGAAGCAAGAGCTGTTCTCTTCTGTAGGCCAACTCCGTCATGCTCCGAGTGAGCGCCGTACGCTCGGAGGCGAGCGAGACCTCGATCGTGCCATATGGATCAATCGCGGCTTCATCCATGAGGTCCAGAATCATCCGGCCTCGGGATCGTTCGGCCGTATCAAAGGCTTCCCTGACCAAGCCTGATGATGCATCGTCCGTTGACTGCTCGGCCGCCGCCATGAGGAGTTCGATCTGCAATTCGTACGCTGCGCGACTGTGGCTCAGATAGGTCGCACGCAGCGCCGGCGTCGTGAGGCGACCCCTGACCTGTTCGATCCGTGCTATCGACTGGCGGGTGAGCGATATCGCTTTCGATAGATCGCCGTCATTAGCGTAGGACCGTGCTCTCAAATAGAGGGTCTCGCCGCTCATTTCGGTCATGCCCATGTCGAGGAACAGCGCTTGGGCCTCCATCAGGTCCCGTCGGGCCAGACCGGGGTGGCCATAAGAAAGAAGCGCTTTGCTCCGCTGGAGCAAGCCTTCCGCAACAACCATGAGTGCGCCTTGCTGCCGAGCTATCGCTATTGCGGATTCAACGCGTTGCAGCGCCGCTTGCGGATTTCCTTGCTGCAGGTAGTCAACCGCCAGGGCTATTCCTGCGCGTGCACGGAAGATCTGGTTCGGAGCAAGTTGCTCTGCTCTTGAGTGAGCTTTGAGAGCACACTCGAACTCACTGAGTTGGCGACATACGTTCCCAAGCTGGATCAAAGTTGCGGCGATTCCGCGGATGTCATTCACCGTTTCTCTAAATCCTAGAGATCGCTCATAAAATTCTCTGGCCCGAGAAAACTCCCCGAGGTGCTGATAGGTGGTGGCAATGCCGCTTAGCGATCTTCCCTGGCCCTTGATGCTGGCATTGTCGGCATGGATGGTCAGTGCATAGTAGAAGTCCTTTAGGGCCTCCGCGTATTCGCCTAGTGCTGAATGCGCGCGGGCACGGTTGTCCAGAGTGTCAGCAATCAATCTCGGCTCACGTCCGGTCTCCAGAATCTCTAGTGCTCTAGAGAACACCGCCACGGATTGACGGAGATGTCCTCGCTCCAATAACAGCACGCCAAGATTGGTCAGACTGTTTTGCTCGTCTGACCACTCTTCAAGCGATTGAAAGCGTCCAGCCGCGTTACTCCAAAGAGATTCGGCCTTGTCCCAGTCGCCTCGGTAGTACGCTAATAGCCCAAGGTTGTTTATTGTCTTGGCTGCTTCGTAGCTGAGCCCCAGTTCAACCTGCGTGGCCAGCGCTTTGTCCAGCGAGGATCTGGCGCTTTCGAAGTCACGGCCCGAGGTGCTCTTCATGTCCAGACCCGGGGCTGGTTCAGTATGGCTGGCGATCTCCATGATCGCGGCTGCTTCGAGATGGATGGCTGCCGCGTAGAGCCCTTCGGCGCCGGCATCGCGGTAAAGATCTGCCGCCTGCTGTGCTTGTGCTGCGGCATCCTCCCAAAGCTGCATGCGCCAATACAGCATGCCGGCAGTACTGAATAACGCCCAGGCTCGTTCGGGCTCGTGTCCAGGATCAGCCCACGCGTTCGCGGCGGCGAGATAGGCGGCCAGTGCCTCCTGCCGTTTTGCCGGCTCGTTGGCAAAATTGAGCGCGTTGCCGCGCATCACGTCCTGATACGGGCTGAGCGGATCCGTCCCCGGCTCCGGGGTCGGCCGGAACGCGGTGATCGCGTGACCGCCAACGGCGCCGGTGTACTCGGTCGAGTAGATCTCGATCGTGTATGTGCCGGGCGATCCACCAATGACCAGCACCTCGCGCTCGTCACGTTGCAGCGGCGAATTGACGGTTTGCACGGACCCGGTGGGGTCCGTAACTGAGAGGACCAGGTTGAGGCCGCGCTGCTCGACCTCGACCACAATCCGCCCGTCGTCGTCGATCTCCACAACATAGCGGAAGCGCTGATCGGCGCCGTGGCTGCGGACAATAGTCTCGTCGAGGGTCAGCGGCCTGGCATCGGCGACGTTCGCGGCATCAGCCGTGGCGGCGTCCAGCGCGGCGGGCGCGGGCAGGCTCGCAAGCGACAGGAGCAAGACCATCCCGGTGGAGCTCGGTCGAAGCCGGGGCCACGAATGCGACGTGCGTTCATGCGAGTGACAAGGGACTACCATCTATCCAACCCGGCGTCAGCTCTTTGAGGCTGTTTTCAGAATACGCCGGATCGAGTCTAACCCGAGGCCGATGACGGCGTCAGGCGAAATCCTACGACTCGGGGCCTTCCCGGGTCAGTCGATGGTATGCAGAGCCCGATCGACGAATCGCCGAATCTCTTCCCGGGGGGATCCCTCGTGTTGCATCAGCAAGACGCCGCGAAACGTCGCGGTGAGTTGTCGCGCGATGGCGTCCGGATCCAGCTTGGCACTCAACTCGCCCCGGGCCCGGCTTCGCTCCAGCGTGTGCTGGAACACGATGGTCAGGTCATCGAGCATCGCCCGGGATGCTGAAAGACGGTCCCCGTCGATCTGTATGCCGCCGATCTCATCGGGCTGCGTCGACGTTTCCTGCCCGCTCGTGGGCTGGTTGACGAGGGCGTCAAAGAACGTCCGGATATCATCACAGGACGCACTGCGCAGCGAGTCAAGCCCGTGCAAGTCGATATGATTATTTTCGGTGGTCATTATCCCGCCAATACATGCCCGTCGCTCGGGACGGCACGCGCTCGGTACGGATTCGGCTCTCTTCTGATCTAGCGTTCGGGTCGGACGGCTACGAACCTGTCACGGCGCCGATGATTCAGGTCCCGAAGACGATCCGTCATCCCCGGAGCTGAAACGCCCCCCATCCATTGGCGGGCCCGCTGCCTCGTCGGATTGCTTGTCTCCCATTGAGGGATTCAGCAGATTGAAGCCTGCATGTTCTATTTGTTGATCCGACGTCGCGGAGCGTAGCCCAGAAAAAAACATTTGCCAAGTGGCATCCCGCTTACGCTCCCTCGCGGCGCACCATGACAGCGCCAGGGCAATAACAGAAATTAGGCGACAGCGCCGGCAGCATGTCCTGAAGACCACGCCCACTGGAAATTGAAGCCGCCAAGATGACCGGTGACATCGACGACCTCACCGATGAAGTACAGGCCTGGCTGCGTTCGGGATTCCATCGTCTTCGACGAGAGACCGTCGGTATCCACGCCGCCAAGCGTGACTTCAGCCGTGCGGTATCCCTCTGTGCCGGCCGGGACCAGCGGCCAGCCGCCGAGCCGCTCCGCCAGCCGGGACAACATCGCAGCGGGCAGTTCCGCCATCGGGATGTCGGCCTGGTCAGCCCACCAGCGCGGTTCGAGCTCCGCCACCAGCCGCCGCGGCAGACGTGTGCCGAGGATCGAACGAAGCACGGCCCGGGGCCGCCGCGCTTTCTCGCCCTGCAGCCAATCGAGGATGTGTTCGCCGGGCAGCAGATCGGCGTGGACGGTTTTGCCGGTATCCCAGTAGCTCGATAACTGCAGCACTGCCGGTCCGCTGAGGCCGCGATGGGTAAACAGGATGTCGTCCTCGAACGCCTTACCGTTCGTCGCCAGACGTGCCGGCAGGCTGACGCCCGAAAGGCGCTCGGACAGCGTGCCGAATTTGTCGGTGAAGGTGAACGGGACCAGGCCAGCGCGGGTCGGCAGCACCGCATGGTCATACTGGCGCGCCAGTGTGTAGCCGAATCCCGAGCCGCCCATCTTCGGGATAGACAGTCCGCCGGAGGCGACGACCAGCGAGCGCGCGCTGAGGTCACCGGCCGTCGTCGTCAGGTGGAAGGGTCCGTCACCCGAGACTGTCGAGGTCTCACACCGGGTCAGGATCTCCACGCCTGCACGCTGACACTCGTCAAACAACATCTGCACGATGGCCCGCGAGGACGTATCGCAAAAAAGCTGTCCCTGGGTCTTTTCGTGATACGCGATGCCGTGCGCTTCGACCATCGCGATAAAGTCTGACTGGCCATAACGGTTCAGCGCTGATTTGCAGAAATGCGGGTTGGCGGAGAGAAAACGGTCAGGTTCGACATAGAGGTTGGTGAAATTGCAGCGTCCGCCGCCGGACAGCAAAATCTTCTTGCCGATCTTGTTCGCGCGCTCCAGCACCAGCACGCGGCGGCCCCGGCGTCCCGCCACAAAGGCGCACATCAGGCCGGCCGCGCCACCGCCGATAATGATGACGTCAAACTCACGCATGGCCGCAGTCTAGTTGGATGGTGGGTGACAGGCGAGGTCCGGGCGCCGCGACAGGACCGGATGTGCACCGGGTCGCAGACGGACCTCGGCGAAACCGATAAAGCAGGGTGTTCCGGGTGGCGATGTTCAGCGTTCAGGCTGCCAGTATGTTGATGGCCAAGGGCTACGGCGGCACGGTGGCGGTGATGATGGGCGTGATCACCGCCATGGGCGGCGGGCTGATCCGGGATGTGCTGGCCGGCCGGCCCAATCTGCTCATGACCCGCGAGCTCTACGTTTCCCTGCTGCTGCTCGGCTGCATCTTCTTTGGCGCTCTGCAGACGCTGCTGCCGGCCTGGCAGTCGGGCGCCTATCTGGCCATGGCGCTGATCTTCCTGCTGCGCGCGGCGGCGATCCGCTGGTCCATCGCGGTGTCCGGTATGTAGGCTTTATGTGGGTCCAGCGACCGTGATGCCCTAATCCGTGCCGCCGCTGAGGGTCATCAGAGCGAAAATCACGGAAATTGAGGGTTTGAGGGAAATTTTTTCGCCCAGGGCCGGGTCTACTACAGGTGAACCCCCAACATTTGCCGCAACAAAGGTAGATTCATGCTGATCAGAAAGGCCCCGGATATCCGCCCGTCCGAGATCACGGATGAGCATTGCTATATGAACCGGCGTGAGTTCCTGCAGCTGGCGGGCTTTACCGCGGCCGGCACCATGGCCGGCTCTCTCGCTGCCGCCGAGCCGTCAGGCAAGCCGTTCCCGAAGCTCGCAAAGAGCCCGTTCAGCACCGACGCGCCGGCCAATTCCTACGAAGATGTCACCACTTACAACAACTTCTACGAGTTTGGCACCGGCAAGGGCGATCCCTATCGCTATAGCCAGGATTTTGCCCCACGGCCCTGGAAGGTAACGGTCAGCGGCGAATGCGACCGCCCGGGTGAATTCGGTTACGAAGATATCGTCGGGCCTCATGCCCTCGAAGAACGCATCTACCGGCTGCGCTGTGTTGAGGCCTGGTCGATGGTCATCCCCTGGGTCGGATTCCCGCTGGCGGACCTGATCAAGCGCTTTGAGCCGAACTCGCGCGCGAAATTTGTAAAGTTCAAAACCCTCTACGATCCGGCGCAGATGCCGGGTCAGCGCCGCGCGGTGCTCGACTGGCCCTATGTCGAGGGTCTCACCATCGCCGAGGCGACCCACCCGTTGACCCTGCTGACGGTCGGCTTATACGGCCGCGAGCTGCCCAACCAGAACGGGGCGCCGCTGCGCCTGGTGGTGCCGTGGAAATACGGGTTCAAGAGTATCAAGTCAGTGGTCAGCATCGAGTTCACCGAGCAGCGCCCGCGCAACAGCTGGGAGCTCGCGGCGCCCAGCGAGTACGGGTTCTATGCCAACGTCAATCCGCAGGTGGATCATCCGCGCTGGAGTCAGGCCCGCGAGCGGCGTATCGGCGGCGGCTTGTTCGATGCCAAGCAGCCGACCCTGATGTTTAACGGCTACGCCGAACAGGTTGCTAAGCTCTACGACGGGCTCGATCTACGTCGCAACTTCTGAGTGGATTGCCGATGGATCTGACACAAAATCCGGGAGTGGCGGGCATGCGCGCGATAAAGACCGCGCTTTTCGTGCTGTGCACGCTGCCTTTCCTTGGCATGGTCATGGCCGCCTTCGAGATCGCTGGACTGAGTCTGGGCGCCAATCCCGTCGAGGCCCTTATCCACGAGGCCGGCCTGTGGGGGCTGCGTCTGCTGCTGTTGACGCTGGCTGTGACGCCGCTGCGGCGGATGAGCGGTTGGAACTGGCTGATCCGTCTGCGGCGGATGCTGGGACTGTTCGCTTTCTTCTACGTGTTTGTCCACTTCCTGAGCTATGCCGTCATCGACCAGCGTCTGGCGCTCGGACCGATCGTCGAGGACATCATCGAACGCCCGTTCATCACCATCGGCATAACCGCATTTTTGTTACTGCTGCCGCTGGCGATGACCTCCACCAACGCGATGATGCGCCGGCTCGGGCGCCGCTGGCAGCAGCTGCATCGTTTGATCTATCCGATCGCAACGCTTGGCGTGTGGCATTTCTGGTGGCAGGTCAAAGAGGATATCCGCGAGCCGCTGATCTATGCTGCCATCCTGGCGTTTTTGCTTGGTTTCCGGCTCTGGACCCGACAGCGGCGCCGAGTCGCTCCCGCAGTCCAGGTCCGATCGGATTCGGCGGCGGGGCTGGAACGTGCTATGGGCGAACTACGAGCGTCGC